>Ga0306926_10008067_pt1 | contig 11489 bp, 11 predicted proteins | sample flu12Cox44000178_FD_203759 | JGI IMG/M metagenome (GOLD analysis project Ga0306926, IMG submission 203759) | Lab enrichment of tropical soil microbial communities from Luquillo Experimental Forest, Puerto Rico - flux8day.12C.oxic.44.000.178 (v2)... | ecosystem: Environmental > Terrestrial >...
GCTTGTTGCAGACGACCCGGATCCGCATGTCCGCGCCCACGCGATCGGCCTGGTCGGGCGATGGGTTCACACCAATGCCGATATCGAAGCCCTCCTCTGCAGCGCGATGAAGTCCGACCCGAGCCCGGCGGTCCGCAAGAAGGCTAGCTGGTTGGTTCCCGGCGGAACCATCTATCGGCGGACCGCGCCAAAGGCCCGAAAGGCGGCCAGAAGGAAACAGGCGCCAATATGAGGCGATGCGCGGTTCGCCCGGCTAGTAGTAGCTGCTTTCAGATGCGTGTGCCGCGTCTCATGACGACCATGGCATGAGCGCGCGTCTCAGGCGAATTCGCTAATTTGCTGAATGTCCGCATTGGGGGCATGGGCCTACCTTCTGCGAGCACAAGGGAACGACCGCCGAAGGGTCGAGAGCGGCTGGCCGGCTGCGCTCGGCTATGGGTGAGGTCGGGATAGGCCGCCGAGGACGACGCGCTCCGCTGGCTGCTTCTAGCCCATTGCGTAAGCGAGGGCGGCGGCTCGTCGTGGCTTCTGGACGGCTCGTCAAGCAAGAGGCCCCGCGGGAGCGGGGCCTCTTGCAGCAGTTCTGCTCGTCGGTGTCCTAAGGGCCGCTGGGCGGGTTCTTGCCGCCACTGGCGACGAAGCTGACGCAGTCCCCCTGGTTCTTGAACGTGGTGCCGAAGTTCTTCCAGCCGCCGTTCATGCACTGAGCCTTGCTGGTCGGCAGCGGCGACGAGAAACTCGCCTGGAACGCGAGATCGTCCTGGCCAGGAAAGAACAGGGCGGGGTGCCACCATCCCTTTGTCGTCCACTGGTTCGGGTCGCCGCCGTCGTCTATGTAAACCCAGTCGCCGCCCATATACGTATCGGTGGAGGTGTAGCCAACGAAGCCGACGGCTGTAATACCCGCGTTGGCAGCAGCGTCCATGGAGGTCGTGAAGAACAGGACGTATTGCGCGCCAGCGGTCAACGGAAGGCCGCCGGGGATGTTGAACGTGATCGGCTGAGGTGCAAAGCCGTTGCCGTAACTGGTGGTGTGCATCTGGCCGCTCGCATACAGCGCCGGTCCGGTCGCGCTCCCCATGGCGAAGGAGTTGTTCGGGTCCAGCGTGTTGGGGTCCCAGGCGTAGACCTCGCCCCGGAATATCAAGTTCGTCGGCAGATCCAGGTAGAACGTGAAGCTGTCGAGCACGGTGTCGGTCATAGGCACAGTCACCGTCTGGCCCATCGTCGGGGTGTAATAATTGGGGCGCGCAGCGCCGATACCGCTGGAGACCGACCCGTTGCAACATCCGGGCCAGGGGGGGTGTTGCCGATCGTCGTGGTCGCCAGCGCACCCGGCGCCGTCGCAAGGATTATCGCCCCGAGGGTGAGCGCAATTGTAAAAACTGCTGCTGGTCTTCTCATGCTGTGTCTCCCGCATTCGCCGCCGTTTAGTTGAGCGGTGTGGCTTTGTTTCATGGCCGGCGTTAAGGTCAAGACAGAGCAAGTATCGCCGGTCAATACGCTTTTCGATTGAGTTTTACCATATTGATAATTACTTCCTTTGCTCGTTAACTATTTAGGCATCCGAACGCGGGAACATTTTATGGTTAATTCAAATTCAACCGATTGACTTGGTCGAATTGCATCAACTCGTGCTGCAATAGGCGCAGCCGTCCCGACGCACATGATCCAGTCACGGTATGCCGGTCAGCCACACCGTGACCCCGATCTCCACGATGCGAACGAGAGGCAGGAGCCGGCTGGCGGAGTAGGAACTGTGCAGCCCGTGCGGATAGACTGATTCTAGATATAGAGATTGTGGTGTTTCGGCTTGCCACCTGACGGCGCAAGCCGCGATCCGGGCGTTGTAGGAAACTCGATTTTGATACGCCGAGCCGAATGTCCGGAAAGGGTCGAACCTTGCCGCTCGATTTCGCTCCCGCGAATGGTCGGTTTCGGCGCATTGCGCCCATTCGTAGACTATCCCAGCCGGCGGACGGCGATCCGACGCTGCCCTGTTTCGGTCATTCCCCGCAGTCGTAGCGGGGGCGGTATATTTGCGGATTCAACCGATAGACGAATTGCGGGCGGGGCCGAGTGGGGCGATGGATTTAGCGGTAATTCGGCAACCCCATCTGGATCGGCGTGGCTCAGGGGGTCAGCCCGAGCGCATCAGAGATATCGGTCAGTGTCGCCTTCTCTGCTTCGCTGACCAGCACGCCGCCGATGCCGAGAAACCCACCTTCCTTGGCTGCCTCGGCGACGTGCTGGCTGATATTGCGGAGCCACCCCCTGAAGGCGGCTGCATCGTCCGGCGCCTTAGCGGCGACCACCGCTCCGGCTTGCCGCAACGTCTCGATACATTTCGCCTTGATCTCCGCTGGTCTACTGCCGCCGAGCTTCTCACGCAAACCATCGCGCGCGGCGCTTTGTCCCTCAGCGGTCCCGAAGTCGGCGGCCACTGCCTTGATAAGCGGATTCGACCCCGGGTCCATCGTCGCCTGCCTGAGTGCGCTGCCGCTGGCAAAGCTCTCCTTGAGCACTCCCCAGAGGCCGCTCGGCTCGGCCGCAGTGACCGCGATGCCTGCCATCATCACGCTCTCCAGAAGAAGCTTCCATTCTTCGGGAGTGAAACTCGATTTGTCCGCCATCGCTGTTGCTCCTCAAGCTATACCCTCGAATGGGCTACTCGGTTGCGGCGCATTGGGCTTTGCCCACGTCAGCAAGAGGATATCAAAAACGCGAAGCGCTCTGAATGGAATTAGGCCCAATCGGGCACAATATCATCCGATGTCGAGCATCATCCGATGTCGAGCATCATCCGATGTCGAGCGCGACGGCCAGCCGGCGTCGGTCGTAGAGGACGAAATGAGAGCGTGGCTTATCACGATTGGGCTTGTGCTCGTTGCCGTCGGCCTGCTGTGGCCGTGGTTGGCTAAGCTCGGGCTCGGACGGCTGCCTGGTGACATTGTCGTCGAGCGGGGCAGTTTCGGCTTTTATTTCCCGATCGTGACATGTCTGGTGGTAAGCGTCGTGGTGTCCCTCATCTTCTGGCTGCTCAACCGTTGATCTGGGTTAGTGATCCGCCGGTTGAATTGAACTATATTGTTGATCGTGCCCTTCGTCATGAAAAATGCCCGCCTCCGGCTTGCGCCGCCGCTGCTGCTCGTCCGAATTCTCGACCGCGATACGAAGCGCGACGTGTATGTACGGGTACGTGCTCCGCATGATCGCAACTGCGAGGCAAAACGGTCAATTTAGGGCTATTGAAAGCCCTTTTAGTGTTCGGCTACATTACTTTTGCCTGCTCGTAGATTACTGTCGCCCACATTACTCAAATGGTCTTCCCATCCTGCCGGTAGCTGGTTTTTGTTATCCGAAATAAAATCATTTATAGTACCGTCCGGATGTGTTTTCTTCCACTTGGCGTATAAATGGTGTACATACATTCCCCCCGCGCATCCCCCAAATATACCGAGAAATGTATGGTGTGCCATGTGTCCTGCGACGGCACCCAACGCCGCGCCTTTAAGGCAGCCTGCCGCGTTGGCGGGATGAACCGTCAGCAAACAACTGGCAGCACTCGCTAACAAGAGGCGTTTCATGGCCATTTCCCTTTTCGGCGGCGCCGCATCCTTGAAAAATATCATTTAAACGCCCCACACGCATCGAGGACCCGCGCTACAAGCGGTACCAGCCGCAGTTTCGGTGATGCCGACACCGCACGCCTCCCAAAGCTTGCCGAGCAGGAGCTAGCGGGTGTCCTGCCTCTGCTCCGATTGCAGATCGCCGGTAGGACGGCGATCATCGATCAAGCAACACGGTTATTGCAATTGCTATAACGACATGATATGCTTCCAGCTAAATGGGTTCGTACAGGACGAGTGCGATGACGGACAATTATGAACACCTGCTTGCAGATTCACTGCAGAAACAGGAGGCGCAGGAGGAGGAGCGGGACGCGCAGGGCCGCTTTTTAAAGGGCGTATCCGGCAATCCCGAGGGCCGGTTCAAGCCGGGCGAGTCGGGCAATCCGGCGGGCCGGACGCCCGGGAGCCGCAACAAGGCGACCGAGAGCGCCGAAATCTTGCTCGAGGGCGAAGCCGAAGCATTGACCCGCAAGGCCGTCGATCTGGCGCTGAAAGGCGATCCGATGGCGCTGCGGCTGTGCGTCGACCGTCTGATCCCGCCGCGCCGCGGACGCAGGGTGCAGCTCGCCAATGTACCGTCGGTGGGCAGCGTCGCCGAGCTCAGCCCGACCATGGCGGCGATCACCACGGCGGCCACTTCAGGCGAGATCACCCCGAGTGAGGCGGCCGAACTGGCCCGCGTCGTCGAAATCTATGCCCGCGCGGTCGAGGTCACCGATTTCGACCGGCGGTTGCGGCAGTTGGAGCAGCAGTACGCGGAGAACGGCGAGTAGCTTGACCGGGCACCGGAAAATCAGGCGAATAGCCGCGCGATGATCGACCTCGAGACGCTGGAGAATGCTGCGGCGCTGGTCCGGCGGGTGGTGCCGTCGACCCCGCAATATTGCTGGCCGCTGCTGTCGCGGCGGATCGGGGCCGAGCTATGGGTCAAGCACGAGAACCACACGCCGATCGGCGCTTTTAAGATCCGCGGCGGTCTCGTCTACCTCGACGACGTCAAGCGCTCGCAGCCCGATATTCGCGGGGTCGTGACCGCTACCACAGGCAATCACGGGCAGAGCATCGCGCTCGCAGCAGCGCGGCTCGGGCTCGCGGCGACGATCGTTGCTCCGTTTGGCAACAGCGCCGAGAAGAACCGCGCGATGGTGGGGTTTGGCGCGCGCCTCGTCGAAGCCGGGCATGATTTTCAGGCCGCCTACGAACATGCCGTCGCCTTAGCCGAGCGCGAAAGGCTGCACCTCGTCCGCTCCTACGACGCGCTGCTGGTGCGCGGGGTGGCAAGCTACGCCCTCGAGCTGTTTCGGGCAGTTCCCGATCTCCACACGGTCTATGTTCCGATCGGGCTTGGCAGCGGCATCTGCGGGGTCATAGCGGCGCGTGAGGCGCTCGGCCTCACCGCCGAGATCGTCGGCGTCGTCGCCGAGAACGCACCGACTTATGCGCTGTCTTTCGCTGCCGGCAAGCCGGTCAGCACCAATTCCGCCGCCACGATGGCGGGCGGGCTCGCGGTTCGCGTCCCCGAGCCGGAAGCGCTCGACATCATCTGCGGCGGTGCGGCGCGCATCGTCACCGTCTCGGAGGCCGAGATCCGACGGGCGATGCGGATTCTGTTTACCGACACGCACAACGTCGCCGAAGGTGCCGGTGCGGCACCGCTCGCGGCGGCCATGCAGGAGTGCCATCGGCTGCACGGCAAGCGCGTCGCGGTGGTCCAATCCGGCGGCAACATCGACCGCGCTCTCTTTGCCGGAATTTTATCGGAGGAAGACCCGGATTAGGGCTGTTGCCGCCGCGCGGTCACCTCGATCTCGATCTTCATGCGCGGGTCGACTAGACCGCAGACGAGGGCCGTGGCGGCCGGGCGGATCGTGCCAAAGACTTCGCCGAGCACCGGGACGATCGCCGGCCAGTCGGCGATGTCGGGTACGTAGTAGCGGACCCGCACGATGTCGGCGAGACTGGCGCCTACCTCGGCGAGTGCCGCGGTGATGTTCCGGAAGACCTGGCGCGCCTGCTCGGCCGGATCCTCGGCGATCGTCATCGTCGCATAGTCGAACCCGGTCGTGCCGGCAACAAAGACCCACTCGCCGTCAACGACAGCGCGGCTATATCCAGCCTCCGCCTCGAACCGCGAACCCGATGAGATCAGACGGCGCATGTCAGGCGGTCTCGCTAAAGATTTCACGGCCGATCAGCATGCGGCGGATCTCCGAGGTGCCGGCGCCGATCTCGTAGAGCTTGGCGTCGCGCAACAGCCTGCCGGTCGGAAACTCGTTGATGTACCCGTTGCCGCCGAGGATCTGCACCGCGTCGAGCGCCATCACGGTGGCCTTCTCGGCAGCATAGAGAATGGCGCCCGCCGCATCCCTGCGCGTCGTCTGTCCGCGGTCGCAGGCCTTGGCCACGGCGTAGACATAGGATCTGCAGGCGCTCATCGACGTGTACATGTCGGCGATCTTGCCCTGGATCAGCTGGAACTCACCGATCGCCTGGCCGAACTGGCGGCGGTCATGGATATAGGGGATCACGACATCGAGGCAGGATTGCATGATGCCGAGCGGACCCGCGGCGAGGATCGCACGCTCGAAGTCGAGCCCGCTCATCAGCACCTGCACGCCCTCATCGACCCGGCCGAGCACGTTTTCGGTCGGGACTTCGCAATCCTCGAAGACCAGCTCAGAGGTCGGCGAGCCGCGCATCCCCAGTTTGTCGAGCTTCTGCGCCGGGCGGAACCCCTTGAAGCCGCTCTCGACCAGAAAAGCGGTGATGCCGTGGGCCCCGGCGTCGGGCCGGGTCTTGGCATATACGACCAAGGTTTGCGCGGCATGACCGTTGGTGATCCACATTTTGCTGCCGTTGAGGACGAAACGGTCGCCCTTCTTTTCGGCGCGCAGCCGCATCGAGACGACATCCGAGCCGGCCTCGGGCTCGCTCATCGCCAAGGCCCCGACATGCTCGCCGGAGATCAGCTTGGGCAGATACTTCCGCTTTTGCGCCTCGCTGCCGTTGCGCCGGATCTGGTTGACGCAGAGATTGGAATGGGCGCCATAGGAGAGCCCGACCGAGGCCGAGCCGCGGCTCACCTCCTCCATAGCCACGCAATGCGCGAGGTAGCCCATGCCGGCGCCGCCATATTCCTCCTCGACGGTGATCCCGAGAAGCCCGAGCGCGCCCATCTCCGGCCACAGCTCGACCGGGAAACGGTCGGTCCGGTCGATCTCCGCGGCGAGTGGTGCAATGCGGTCCTCGGCAAAGCCGCGCACCGTCGTGCGCAGCATGTCGATCTCCGGGCCGAGATCAAAGTCGAGGGTCGGAAGCCGCGTGTTCTGCACAGGAGACTCTATCTCACCGAGATTGCTTGCCCTCCGGAACGGTCCGCCAAGGCCGGCCATCCGGGGGTCGCAATGACGTCATTCGAGGAGCCCCCGGGTCCGCGTTCTGCGCGGCCCGAGGACAGGCTCCGCGACGAAGCAATCCGGGCGGTCGGGAGCTGGTGCGGTCGAGAAGACTCGAACTTCCACGGAGTTTCCCCCACAGCGACCTCAACGCTGCGCGTCTACCAATTCCGCCACGACCGCACGACAATGGGGCCGGCGTGATTAGCAAATCCGGCTCACCATATCAAGCTGCATGGGCTTTGAGATGGTGACGCAAACGAGCCGGATCGAGTGGCGAATCGACAGGAATCCGGTCGATTACGGGCCGGCGGTCGCGGCGATGGAGGCGCGGGTCGCGGCGATCCGCGGCGGCTCGGCACCCGAGCTCGTCTGGCTCGTCGAGCACCCGCCGCTCTACACCGCCGGAACGAGCGCGCGGGCGGAAGACTTGCTCGACCCGCAGCTCCTGCCGGTGCACCGGACCGGCCGCGGCGGCCGCTACACCTATCATGGGCCTGGGCAGCGCATCGCCTATGTCATGCTCGATCTCGAGCGCCGCGATCGCGATGTGCGCTGCCACGTGCACCGGCTCGAAGAATGGATGATCCGCACGCTCGCACGTTTCGGCGTCAAGGGCGAGCGGCGCGATGGGCGGGTCGGCATCTGGGTGGTGCAGCCGGGCGGGGCGGAGGAAAAGATCGCCGCGATCGGTGTGCGCGTGCGGCGCTGGGTGACCTATCACGGTGTGGCGCTCAACGTCGATCCCGAGCTCGACCATTACCGTGGCATCGTCCCTTGTGGCATCGCCGAGCACGGGGTGACCTCGCTCGCCCGGCTCGGGGTCGCCGCGACGATGTCCGAGGTCGACGATGCGCTACGCGCCACTTTCGCCGAAATTTTTGGTCAGCCTGTCGCCTGCCGATGACCACATTGTTCGAGAAGGAGGCGCCGCACCCGCTGGCCGACCGGCTGCGGCCGCAATACCTCGCCGACATCGTCGGCCAGGATCATCTGCTGGGCCCCGAGGGACCGATCGGCCGCATGGTCGCGAGCCGTACCCTCGCCTCGATGATCCTGTGGGGGCCGCCCGGCTGCGGCAAGACGACGATCGCGCGGCTCCTGGCGCACGGCACCGAGCTTGTCTTCGAGCCGCTCTCGGCAGTCTTTTCGGGGGTCGCCGATCTGCGCAAGGTGTTCGACGGGGCTAAGAAGCGCCGTGCGATGGGACAGGGGACGTTGCTTTTTGTCGACGAGATCCACCGTTTCAACCGCGCCCAGCAAGATGCTTTTCTGCCTTATGTCGAGGACGGCACCGTGATCCTCATTGGTGCTACGACCGAAAACCCATCCTTCGAGCTGATCGGCGCGCTGTTGTCGCGCGCCCAGGTCTTCGTGCTGCGGCGGCTCGACGACGACGATCTCGAGATCCTGCTGTGCCGCGCCGAGCAGCATCTCGGTCGCGCCCTGCCGCTGACCAAAGACGGCCGCGCCGCGTTGCGCGCGATGGCGGACGGCGACGGTCGTTTCCTGTTTAATCTCGTAGAGGAGATCGCTCGCCTGCCGGCGCAAAGCGCGCTCGGACCGCAGGAGCTTGCACGGGTCGTGCAGCACCGGGCACCACTCTACGATAAGGCTCAGGAGGGTCACTACAACCTGATCAGCGCGTTGCACAAATCGCTACGCGGCTCGGATACCGATGCGGCCCTCTATTGGCTCGCCCGGATGCTGGCCGGCGGCGAGGACCCGATTTACATCCTGCGCCGGCTGACCCGGGCGGCCGTCGAGGATATCGGCCTCGCCGATCCGCAAGCCGTCGTCCAGGCGCTCGCAGCATGGGATACCTACGACCGGCTGGGCTCCCCGGAGGGCGAGCTTGCGATCGCCCAATGCGTGATCTATCTCGCGACCGCGCCGAAATCGAACGCCGCCTACCAGGCTTTTGGCGAAGCCAGCCAAATGGCGCGCGAGACCGGCTCGCTGATGCCGCCGATGCAGATCCTGAATGCGCCGACGCGGCTAATGCGCGATTTCGGCTACGGCAAGGGCTATGTCTACGACCACGCGACCGAGGAGGGCTTTTCCGGCCAGAACTATTTCCCCGACGGGGTCCCTCGGCGCAATTTCTATCGGCCCGGCGAGCGCGGCTTTGAGCGCGAGGTCAAAAAGCGGCTCGACTATTGGGGAAAGCTGCGCCAGCGCGCCGCGGACCAGGGCCAGACCCAAACATGAATCGCACCGGATCAGCTGGTTATCGGCGTCTTTCGCTATTCCCGCGAAAGCGGGAATCTAGGGGAAGCGAACGTTTGCGACGCGACCCCTGGGCCCTCGCTTCCGCCGGGGCGACGATTACCGGTGACGGGTCGGACACCCGATGACAGTGGGTTCCACCGACACCGTGACCGTCTCCGGCGAGGATACGTCGGTTCGGCTCGACCGCTGGTTCAAGCGTCACTACCCGGCACTCGGCCACGGCCACCTTGAAAAGCTGCTGCGCACCGGACGCATTCGGGTCGACGGCAGGCGCGCCCGTTCGAGTGACCGGGTGGCACCGGGTCAGACGATCCGCCTTCCGCCGCTCGATCAGATGGCAGCGCCGGCTGCGCAGGCGGCGTCGCAGCAAGTCTTGCCCGGCGACGAAGCCATGTTGCGGGACGCGGTGCTGCATCGCGACGACGCGTTGATCTTGCTGAACAAGCCGCCCGGTCTCGCTGTTCAGGGCGGCAGCGGCACCGAGCGGCATCTCGACGGGTTGTTGAACGCGCTGCGCTTTAGTTCGGACGAGCGGCCGCGCCTCGTCCATCGGCTCGACAAGGAAACGAGCGGCGTTCTCGTCCTCGCCCGCACCGCCGCCGCCGCGGCGTTTCTGGCCCGCGCCTTCCGCGAGAAGACGACGCGCAAGATCTATTGGGCGGTTGTCGTCGGCCTGCCGAAGCTGCGGCAGGGGCGCATCGACCTGCCGCTCGCCAAGCTTCCCGGCCGCGAGGGCGAACGGGTTCGCGCCGATGCCGAGGACGGCAAGCATGCGGTCACCTACTACCATGTGGTCGACGATGTCGGCGGCAAGGCGAGCTGGCTCGCCTTGTTGCCGGTCACCGGAAGAACGCATCAGCTGCGCGCCCATTGCGCCGCGATCGGAACGCCGATCCTCGGCGACGCGAAATACGGCGCCGCCGCGGCCCATCTCGCCGGTGTCCCCGGTGCCAAGCGAGTGCATCTTCACGCGCGATCGCTCGCGATCCCGCACCCGCTCGGCGGCACCTTGAGGGTCACCGCACCACTCCCCCGCCACATGCGCCAGAGCTGGGAATTCTTTGGCTTCGCCAACGATGTCGCGGACCCGTTCGCGGATCTTTCGCTATGAAGCGCTTCTACAAGCGGGCTGGGGTCGTGCCTGTGGCCGGCGATCATGGGGTTACCCTCGACGGCCGGCTCGTCAAGACGCTCGGGAAGCGCGATCTGGTCGTGCCGAGCGGAGCGCTTGCTGTGGCAATGGCGGCGGAGTGGGAGGCGCAGGAGAGTGAAATCCGCCGGGAGACGATGCCGCTGACCCGACTCGCCGGGGCAACGATCGACCGAAACTCGGCGGCGCGCGAAGCGGTCGTGCGCCAGGTCGCACACTATGCGGAGACCGATCTCGTCTGCTACAGGGCAACCCATCCGCCAGCACTCGCCGCCCGCCAACAGGCGGTCTGGCAACCGCTGATCGACTGGGCGAGCGGGCGCTACAGCGCGCCGCTCGTCGTTACCAACGGGGTCATTCCAACGGGTCAGCCGGCGGCGAGCCTCGCGGCCTTTGCCGCGGCGGTCGTTGCGCACGACGATTTCTCGCTGACCGCGCTACATGCGGCGACCGCCGCTTGCGGCTCGTTGATTATCGCGTTGGCATTGATCGAGAAGCGCCTTGATCCGGGCGAGGCCTTCACCGCCTCGCAACTCGACGAAACCTTTCAGATCGAGGCGTGGGGCGAGGATATGGAACAAACCAAGCGGCGTACCGCACTCGCCGCGGAGATAACCGCGACGGCGCAGTTCATGTCTCTGCTGCGTGCCTGAGAAGGGTACCTCAAATCACCGCCTTGTGTTTCAAGGGGCAACGGTCCTGGCTACCCGGAAGCCGATATTGATGACCCGGTAGTCCGGCGTGTCGTCGTCGCGGCTGGCGGCGCTCACGTGCCGAGGACTGTAGTACCAGGAGCCGCTGCGAATGACACGAGCGAAACAATTTTAGGTCGTAAAAAGCGCTGCCGTCGCCTGGTGCCTTGTCAAAGTTTTCGATATAGCAATCCTTAACCCATTCAGCGACATTGCCGAGCCGCGTATTCCCATTCGGCCTCGCTCGGTAGTTGGCAACGGTGCCGGCCGAAAAAATTCATTAGCCAGATGAAGGTTTGCGCCTCGTTCCAGCTGACATTCTCCACGGGACGGTCGTTGCCTTTGAATTTCGACGGGTTGGGATTATGGATCATCACCCGGCGCCACT
>Ga0306926_10008068_pt1 | contig 11489 bp, 17 predicted proteins | sample flu12Cox44000178_FD_203759 | JGI IMG/M metagenome (GOLD analysis project Ga0306926, IMG submission 203759) | Lab enrichment of tropical soil microbial communities from Luquillo Experimental Forest, Puerto Rico - flux8day.12C.oxic.44.000.178 (v2)... | ecosystem: Environmental > Terrestrial >...
GCAGCGAGCAGAAGTAGGCGAACTCGCCGCCCTTGTCGGCGCGAAACACCGTGACGCTGCTGGCGCCCTTGCGATTGACCCGATCCGTCGCGGCCTTGAAGTCGGGAAAGGCCACGTCGTGCTCGATCCCGTCGTTGTTGACGAGCGTGACCTGCACGATGTCGCCAACGGCCACGCGAAGCACCGGATTGACCACGCCCTCGATGTCGCCTCCGGCGCCCACGAACGCCATCTTGCCCTCCGCCAGCTCTGTGCGGAGGCGGAACCGGACGGTCGGCGTGTATTCGGCGGCCGGGCTCTTCCTGGAGACGCCCGGCGCGGCGGCCGGCTTGGCCTGGGCGTGCTGATGGCGCGACTGAGCAAACCCCGGAGCCGCGACGATCAGAGCGAGCAGGAACAGCAGCGCTGCAAATCCCCTCGCGAGCGACGCGTGAGACGTGCGCATGATGGCTCCTCCTCGCTCCCAGGATCGAGCCCCACGCCGCCGCTCCGTTATGACGCGGATCATAATCGACGTCTGGTTTCACGCAAAGTTGCACGATTCTGTGCGCACAGACGCGCAGGGCTGCGCACCCGACGCGACTTGGGCGCAACCGACACCCGTGATCAGCGGTCGCGCGCGATCACCGCCGCGCCCGGTCGCAGGAGGTGTTGCCCATGAACGTGGTCAACGGCACGAAACCGACGCTCGAATCCCGCCTGGCCGAGCTCGACGGCAAGCTCGCCACCGCCACGAAGTTCTGGCAGCGTGCCGCGTACCAACGCCATGTCGAGGGCCGGATCGACGCGATCGACGCCATCAAAACTAATCGGCGCATGATCGCCGACCTCGAGCGTGAACGTGAGGAGCTTGTGGCGGCGCTCGCGGAGGTCGAGGCTGCAAGCCCCGCCGGTCAAACCTTTGCGTCGTGGTCAAACGTGTCCGGTTTGTAGAGCCCAGCCAAGCTCTTGAGTTGGACGGGCCCCCATGGGAGACGATGCAGCGTGAGGGTCCGTGGGAGGTCGACCAGGTATTCGTCCTCACCACGTTCATTCCAGTAGGCCAGTACACTTTTCTTCTCGACGGTCACTTGGTAGACGGCCGGATCCTTGAGGTCGGGAGATCGCCGAGCAAACCACGCGGCGATCTCACGCTTACTGGTCCACGAGATGCCACGCTCTCGCCGAACCCACTCAGGTTCGCCGGCGACTCCTCGATAGAGGACGTACGGCCCACGTCCCGGAATCGGCATCCCTGCAGCACGGAGTCTCCGACGATCAGCTACACGAAGGAGCTTCCGGAGTCTCGACAGCGGGACATGACGCAAAGATCGTTCGGGCGCCGTCAATGCGAGGAGTAACGCCTCTTCATAGATGCCGCGACTGCGCAGCATGGCGAGGTTGTCCGAGACGAGCTCGATTTGCTCCATCTCGGGAACGAGTTCTAGAAACCCGCGCGGGTATCGCGCATCGAGCATGTCGCGGGCGCGCTGCTGCAGTAAGGTGTCAACCAGACGCAGATTAGGAGCGAGCATGCTCGCCTGTAGCGTAGCGAGCGTTCCGCTGCTAAATGCGTACCCCATGCGCCAGAAATCGCGCTCCGCACGTCAGCGCCCGTCGCTGGAGTCGGCCGTCGACTAGGACGGGGCGCTCACGCTAGACTCCCTGCCGGGAGGGTCACCCATGCGCCGCCACGTCTGGTCGCGAAACTTAGTTGCATCATGTCAACGTGCAACGCAAGATTGCGCGCGACACGATGATCGCCCGACGCCCCAAGTGAGGTGGGACATGAGGATCTTCGGTCTGACGCTCGCACTCTTGCTCCTGGCCGCGCCCGCGGCGGCGACGACGCTCGAAATCACGAGCGGCGGCGGCGCCTTCGACGCGGCCGGGGAAACCAACGTCGCCTTGTTCGGCGACGGGTGGTTCCTGAGCTACCATGCGACGGCGTCCTCTCCCACGCGGTGCCGGTCGCGCTCGTTGGCGAGTGCCAGAGAGTCTTTTACGTCGAAGCCGGCACGCACGGGCTGCCCGTGCGCCTCGCGCGGCTCTTGAAGTGCTACGGCCGCGCGCTCAGCCAACTCTCCGACGACGAACTCGTCCGCCGCCTGGCCGCCTACGACGCGACGCACACCACCGGCGCGCTCGCCGCGTCGACGTCGGCCTTGCGCGCGCAGCTGGGCGACCAGGAGCGCGCGTCGTGAGCGACGTGCTCGCCCGACGCCGCGTCGCACCCTGCGTGACCAGCCAGGACTGGGCGGATCGCATCAATCAGCGTCTCGGGGCGCTCGAGGACGCCCGGTGAGCGAGCCGCGCACCCCGCCGGCCGTCGAGCGCGAGTACCTGTCGATGGCGGAGCTCGCGACCTACTCCGGCATGTCCCGGCGGTGGCTGGAGGAGCGACTGCACAACGCGATCGATGCGTTGCCGTCGTTCCCGTTCGGCCGTCGATGTCGCGTGAAGCGCAGCGAATTCGATGCATGGGCGGCGCGACGTCGGGCACGCGAGCAGCGCGACGTCGCCGCACTGGTCGACGACGCGGTCAACGCGGTCCTGCACGGTGGACGCATGCCCCGCCCGAGGACGTTGACCACCCCGCAGGCACCCCTACCCTCCTCACGAAATCTCAACCGCGGCCGCGACGGCGGGCCGCAAGGAGGGTCATGAACCGTGGGCGTCAAAGTTCGAGCGAGAGGGGCGAGCTGGTTCGTGTTCATCGATCACCGAGGCGTGCGTCGGGCGAAGTGCTTCGGCAAGGGGGCGGTCGCCAAGAAGGCCGCACAGTTGGCCGCGACGCAGATCGCCGCGCGGCTGGCGACGGACGCGACCTCGTGTTGCCGCGTCGCGAGGCGCCGGCGACCTTCGCCGCCGTCGCGGAGTTATGGTTGGCGCATCACGAGGAGACGCGCGCGATTCGTGGCAGTACGCGCCTCACGTACACGAGTCACCTGCACCAGCATGTGTTGCCGGCGTTCGGCGCGATGCCGCTCGGTGAGATCTCGACCGAGGCGATCGAGCGCTTTCTCGGCGCCTTGCGCCAGCCCGCGGCTCGACGCGCTTTACGACGCGCGGGCTCTCCGACAACACGCTGTCGTCGATCCGACACGTGCTCGGGCTCGTCTTGAAGTTTGCAGCCCGACGGCAGTTCGTCGCGACCAACCCGATGCTCACCGTCGAGTTCCGCCGGGCGTCGAGCCGTCGGGCGTCGCCCGATCTGTTCTCCGCCGACGAATTGCGACGCCTCTTCGCGGCGGCCGACGCGCTCGACCCTGATCTGGGGACGCTCGTGCAGTTGTGGGCGCGGACCGGCGCGCGTGCGGGTGAAATGTACGGCGTGCGGCGTGAGGACCTCGATCTGAAGGGCGGCACGGTGCACATCCGGCGCACGCGCTCGGCGGGGGGCGAGGGGCCGACGAAAACGCCGGCGAGCGAGCGAGTCGCCTCGTACGGGTTCGCGCTCATCGAGGACCCGGACGAGTGGCGGCCGCGCCAAGACGTGATCGACATGATGGCGCGTCGGCTGCGGCAGCTGCGGCGCGCGCCGTTGAGCGATCAGACGCCCCTCTTCAGCGATGGGCGGGGCCGGCCGTGGAGCACCGGCACGTTCAACGGGCTCTGGCGTCGCGTGCTCGCGACGGCGCAGGTGCGCTTCCGGCCCGGCCGAGCAATTTCGTCACACGCTCGCGTCCACGCTCTTGAGCCGCGGTGCGCCGATCCTGGCCGTGCAGGCGCAGTGCGGCTGGAGCTCCGCCGTGGTGCCCCTCACGTACTACTCGAAATGGATGCCGACGCACGCGAGTATCGTGCCGGCACAATCGCCCGCGACGCGGACGCAACTGCGCGCGAGCCGGAGGCCAGGAAGTTCGTGACGGCACAGGGCTTTGCCGAGACCCTGCATGATGACGCGGATCACACGAGCCGCGCGCGGTATCATCCGCGCATGCCGGCGAACGCGATCGCCGATTTCCTCAAGGCCGGCACGGTCTTCGCCGATCTCCCAGCCGACGAGATCGCGGCCCTGGCGGCCGTCGCCCGCGAAGATCGTTACCCGGCCCGCGAGCTCCTGTTCACCGAGGGCGACGCGCCGGCGTGGTTCTGGCTGGTGCGCTCGGGGCGCGTGAAGATCTTGCGGCAGTCGCGCGGCGGCAAGGAGGTCGTCCTCGAGCTGCTGGGCCCCGGCGAGCCCTTCGGAGGCATGGCCGCCCTCGAAGGCCGGCCCTACCCGGCGTCGGCGCAGGCCATGGAGGCATCGGCGGTGATTCGCATCCCGCCCGAGCCGATCGTCGCGCTCGCGCGGCGTCATCCCGCGTTCGTTCGCGAGATGGCCGGCATGCTCGGGCGGCGGCTGCGCACGGCGCACGACTCCGTGAAGTCGCTGGCCTCCGATCCCGTCGAGGCCCGGCTCGCCGCGCGGCTGATCCGTCTGGCGGAGAGCGAGGGCGCGCGAGACCAGCGCGGCCTCGTGCTTCCGTTCCGCGTGACGCGCCAGACTCTCGCCGACATGACCGGCACCACGGTGGAGACGACGATCCGTGTGCTGAGCCGCTGGCTCAAGAAAGGTATCGTCGAAGAGGAGCACGGTCGGCTCATCGTGCCATCGGTCGAAGTCCTGCGCGAGCTCGAAGAGCCCGGAGCCGAGTAGGAGCCACGCGAGCTCATGCCGCCCTTGATCCGTCGCTACATCAAGACGAGCTTCGCCTTCTTGATCACGGGCGTGATCCTCGGCACCTACGTCAGCGTCAGCCAGTATCTGCTCGGCGTGTACCCGTCGCGGCTCTTCATCACCGCGCACGTGCATCTGCTGCTCGTGGGCTTCATGCTCATGATCGTGATGGGCGTGGCGACGTGGATGTTCCCGCGGCCGGCCCGCGACGATCTTCGCTACCGGCCCGAGCTCGCGGAGGCCGTCTACTGGCTGATGACCGTGGCGACGAGCGTCCGGGCGCTCGCCGAGATGCTCGCCGCCCACGTCGACTCGACCGCGCTGCGCGTGATGATCGCGCTCGGAGGCGTGGGGCAGGCCGCCGGCGTCCTGCTCTTCGTCGTCAACATGTGGACCCGCGTGCGCATGCCAGCAGCCGCGCCGCCGCGCCCCTGACCACGCGATTGCCGAGCCCTTCCGGCCGGGGGGAGAATCGTGCGCGACGGGGAGGCGCGGCTATGACGAACACGGGGGAATCGGTTTCGCTCGTCCGTACGATCAAGGCGCCGGCGGAAAAGGTCTTCGCGGCGTGGACCGACGGGGCGCAGCTCCAGCGCTGGCTCGCGCCGATCGCCCAGGCCGACGGTCGTGTCGGGGGCCGCTTTCGCCTGGAGGTGCAGACCGCCGACGGCGCGCACGTGGTGGCCGGTGAGTATCGCGAGCTGCTGCCCGCCCGGCGCATCGTCATGAGCTGGGTCTACGAGGGCCCGATGGTGCCGACCGGCAAGGAGCCGACGACGGTCACGGTCGAGCTCCGGCCGAGCGCGTCGAACACCGAGGTCAGCGTGCGCCACGAGGGCCTGAAGAACCCGACGTATCGCGAGGCGATCCGACAAGGCGCCTGGGCGGAGGCATTGACACAGCTCGACTCGCTGCTCGCCGCGGCCTGACGTGGAGATCGGCTTCTTCTTCTGGCCCTATCACGTCGCCCTCGTGTGCGCGATGGCCGAGGCGGCCGACACGCTCGGCTACGACATGGTCGGAATCGCCGACACGCCCGGCATCGCGATGGATCCCTGGGTGGCGACGACGCTCCTGGCCGAGGGCACGCAGCGCGCGCGAGTCGCGGTTTGCGTGACCACTTCGTCGTGGCACCTATCAACTCTGGAATGGAAACTCAGACCCCTGCTCAGCGTCGGACTGTGCGTCAGCGGCTTGCACTGACTCGGGCTGCACCGGAGAATTTTGACAGATGACAAACACACTCAACTTCATCTTCTGGGGCCTCATCATCGCCACCGCGTCAGGGATACTTGGTGCGAGTATTCTTTGGCGCACGCAACGCAACACCATACTCATGCTGACGATCTGTACAATCGCCGCATGGATATGGTATGCCCTCCTCGCACACCTCGCGCATAGGTAACTCACGCGAGCCGCACGGGGGACCGCCAACCCCGTGCGCCCCCCTCTCCACTCCCTCTCCTGTACCTGCCGCTGAGCCTGCTCGTCACATTCCTCGTGCCGCTCATCATCGCGGATCACGTCGTGGTGTTCTGGCGGCTCGCGGCGCGCCGCAGGCCGTGAGCGCGAGAAGGTAGCGGTTTCTGCGGCCGGTCACCGTAGAATCGCGTCGATGCCACGCGGCAGATCTTCGTGCGCCGAGGCCGACCTGTATCCGGCGGTCAAGGCCTTCCTCGAGGCGCAAGGCTACGACGTCAAGGCGGAGATCCGCGGCTGCGACGTCGTCGCGATCCGGGGCGACGAGCCGCCGCTGATCGTCGAGCTGAAGCTCGGCTTCAGCCTGGCCCTGGTGCTCCAGGGCGTCGACCGGCTCACGATGACCGATCGCGTCTATCTGGCCGTCGGCCGGCCGCGCGGCCGCCGGGGCCGGCGCGGGTCGGTCCTTCGACGCGACGTGCGCGACCTCTGTCGCCGGCTCGGGCTCGGCCTCATGACCGTCGCGCCGGGACGCTCGGCCCACGGCGTCGACGTGATCGTGGATCCAGTCCCCTACCGGCCGCGCCGGCGGACGGCCAGCCTGACCCGTCTGCTCGGCGAGCACGCGCGCCGTCTCGGTGATCCCAATCGCGGCGGCGTCACGCGGACGCCGATCGTGACCGCATACCGCCAGGAGGCGCTCCGCTGCGCGATGCTGATCGAGCGCGGCGGCCAGGCAAGCCTCAAGGCGCTGCGCGAGACCGGACTGGTGCCCAACGCTCCGCGCATTCTCCAGCGCGACGTCTACGGCTGGTTCCGTCGGCTCCAGCGCGCGACCTACGCGTTGACCGCGCGCGCGCGCCAGGATATCGGGCGCTTCGCGGCGTCGCAGGCGTTGCCGGATCTGGCCGCCGGTGCGACGATACGGGACTGAGGAGCCCCACATGTGGAAGCCGAAGAAGACCGTCGGGCAGATGGTCGAGGATGCGAAGACGCGGATCGAGAACCTGTCGGTCGAGCAGGTCGAGGCCGAGATGGCCCGCGGTGACGTCCAGGTGGTCGACATCCGCGACGTTCGCGAGCGCCGGAAGCTCGGGTTCATTCCCGGCTCCACCCACGTGCCGCGCGGGATGCTCGAGTTCTGGCTCGACCCGACCTCGCACTACTACACGGGTAAGATCGACCCGACCAGGCGCATCATCGTGTACTGCGCCGGCGGGCAGCGCTCCGCGCTCGCGGCGGACGTGCTCCGCGAGATGGGGTTCCCGAAGGTCGCGCACCTGGCGGTCGGCTTCAACGGGTGGGCGTCGGCCGGCCGCACGGTCGAGCGCGAGAGCGAAGGGTCGTGAGCTCGCCTACGGCCTGGTGGACGAGTAGTTGATCGTCATCCTGAGCGGTAGGACGGGCCGGTCGTCCTGCAGCTGCTGCGGAAGGGGTGGAAACGGCGCCGCCATCCGGATGTCGGCCACCGCCGTCTCGTTGTAGACCTCGAACTCCGAGGGCTTCGACACGATCACGTGCGGGACGCTGCCGTCCTTGCCGATGCCGAAGTCGACCACGAGCTGGGTGGTCTTGTAGCTGCAGCGGACCTCTTCCTTGACGCAGGGATACCGGAGCTTGTCCTTGATCATCCGCCGGACGTCCTCGAAATACTTCCGATACTTCGGGTCGAGGTCGCGTGAATCGAGCCGGATCGGCTCACGGTCCCCGGGAATCCTGCGCAAGAGCGACTCGGCCTGTGCCGGCTGTCCCTGGGCGCGATAGACCGCGGCGAGGCCTTTGAGGCTGCGCACCAGCTGCTCATTGTTCGGCCCGAGATCCTCGGCCCTCTTGATCGAGGAGAGGAAGAGCTCTTCCGCCGTCGCGTAGCGGCCTTGCTCCAGCGCCCGCTCGGCACTGTCGATGTAGAGATCGAGCATCGGGTCCGCGGCCGGCCGCGCGACGGACGGCAGGCCCAGGCAGAGCGCCGACACGAGCAAGAGACCAGGCACGAACCGCGGCATATGTTGGGCCCCTTCGCGAACGAGGACCGGTAGGAGTGGGTTTTGGTCTGAGACTAATCTGCCGGTGGTCGACCGTCAAACCGTTGACGTCTCACGCCGTCTGACGTAGCGTCCGACCATGACGTCGCCCCTAGAAAGGAGCTGTCCATGAAAGCCGCCGTCTTCCACGGTCCCAACAAGCCCCTCACCATCGAGAATGTCGAGGTCGCCAAGCCGATCGGGCGCGAGGTGCTCGTGCGCACCGTCGCGAGCGGCGTGTGCCACAGCGATCTGCACTTCGTCGACGGCTACTATCCGTTTCCGCCTCCGGCGATCCTCGGTCACGAGGCCGCCGGCATCGTCGAGGCGGTCGGGCCGCACGTCACGGAGTTCAAGGCCGGCGATCACGTGATCGCCTGTCTCTCTGTCTTCTGCGGACACTGCTCGTACTGCCTGACCGGGCGGACGCACCTCTGCCAGTCGCGGCCGGCCCGCACGCCGCAGGAGCCGCCCAAGCTCACGTGGAACGGGGCGGCGGTGAACCAGTTCGCGAACCTCTCGGCCTACGCCGAGAAGATGCTGGTGCACGAGAACGGCCTCGTGAAGGTCCGCGACGACATGCCGCTCGACCGCGGCGCACTGATCGGTTGCGGCGTGACGACCGGCGTCGGCGCGGTGCTCAACACGGCGCGCGTGGAGGCCGGCGCGACGGTCGCGGTCTACGGCGCCGGCGGCGTCGGCCTGGCGGTCATCCAGGGGGCGCGCATCGCGGGCGCCGGCATGATCATCGCGGTCGATGTGTTCGAGAGCAAGCTGGCGAAGGCCAAGGAGCTCGGCGCCACGCACACCGTCGACTCGTCCAAGGTCGATCCGGTCAAGGCCATTCGCGAGATGACCAACGGCGGCGTCGAGTACGCGTTCGAGGCGATCGGCCTCAAGAAGGCGGCCGAGCAGTGCTTCGAGTGCATCCGCCCGGGCGGCACCGCCACGGTGATCGGCATGATCCCGGTCGGCCAGAAGCTCGAGCTCGAGGGCAGCGTGTTCCTGCGCGAGAAGCGCATCCAGGGCTGCAGCATGGGCTCGAATCGCTTCAAGGTCGACATGCCGAAGTACGTCGACTTCTATCAGCGTGGCCTGCTGCGGCTGGACGAGATGATCACGCGGCGCGGGCGGCTCGAGGACGTCAACGAGGCGTTCCGCGCGATGAAGGCCGGCGAGGTCGCGCGCACCGTCCTGATGTTCGAGTAATCGCGTGGCGGGACGCCGGGTCCCGGATGGCCCGGCGTCACCGCGGGGACGTGGACGCCGACACGGGCCGCGCGACCGGCGGGTCGTTCGCGAGGTCGAAGACGACGCTGGTCGTTCGCGTCGGACAGCACAGAGGATCGCTCGCGGCGTAGCGGGCGTACTCGGCCGTCAGTCGACTCGCGCTCTGAAGAAACACGCGCCCGAGCGCACCGTCCGTGCGGCTGTCCATGGCCTGCGGCGAGAGAGTGCCGGCGAACACACCGCGAACGAATACGAAATCCTGGTAGTGGCGCGGCCGGCACATCCCATCGTAGCCGGCCGTGGCGCGGATCACGAGAATGCGCCAGCCGCCCTGATACGCGCCGACGAGATCCCAGCCCTGGCTTCGCAGACGCTGATCTTCTTCCAGCTCGGGCGGGCGCGCCAGCTCGCGGCAGCGCGGATCGACCGTGCCCGGGATCGGCGGCGCAACGGGAACGGTCATGCCGGGCTGGTTCCAGGCAGCGCGTTTGGGCTCGTCCAGCCAGGAGGCGCCCATGGTCTGCAAGCCGCCGATGGCTGGATGACAGGCGGCGAGCGCGGCGGCGAGCGACGCGAGCCGCGCGAGCCGCGACATCATGCGACGCCGGCTCGGCCGAGGCTCCACGCCACTACGCGCGGCCTCACGACTGCGGCCGGTCCAGAAACTCCAGAATCCGGTCGCGGTTCTCGTCGACCAGCTTGGAGGCCGCAGTGAAGAGAAGCTGCCGGTCGCACTCCGAATTCAGCACGAGACGCGTCGGGATCTCGGCGATCCGTTCCCGCACCTCCTCCGGACTGTCTAGCGCCGCTCCCTCGGCCTTGCAGGCCGGCGGCAGATCGCTCAGGTCCGCCGCCCACTTGGCCTCGGTGTGGCGCAGAGCGATCACGGTGAAGAGCGCGGCGCGACTGCCGCCGCCCGAGAGCGTGACACCGAACAGCACGTCGCGGTCGGGAATCGCGGTCTGGCACGGCCCGATCACGTCCGAGCGGTCCACGCGGAACGCGATCGCGCTCGCGCATCCCGTCAGGACGAGCGCACAGAGAAGACCCGGGCCGATCCGCGTGGACATCGTCGGTGCTTTATCAGGTGACGTGCCCTGTGAGGATTGGACCTTAGCCCGAGGGCTTCGGGAGTCGCGGGGCCGCCTTTCGATGTCCCATGAAATCAATTACTTTGCTTGATCGCCTCCTTGGTCCTCTCGCGCTCCGCGCGCTCCTCCTCGATGAGCTGGTAGGCGAGGTAATACTTGTAGATGTTGGAGACGTAGGTCACCGTCTCGCGACCCATTTTCTCCGCGGCCATCAATTCGACGTTGTTGAACCACACATTGGGGTCGAGGCCGCGCTGGGCGGCAAGCTTGCGCAGCTGACGGATGCGGCCGGGGCCCGCGTTGTACGAGGCGAAGGCGAAAAGCCCCGGGTCTCCGGGGCAAGCCGGATCCTCAACAACGCCTTCTTGGCCGCGGAGAAATCCCGGTTGAGCTTCTCGAGGCTCTCGTAGTAGCTCGACGACCTGCGAACATAGATTTCCTTGCCGGCAAGATCGTCCAGGGTCACAACGGGCGCGGCGCCCGGCCCGGTGATGAGGACCTCCGAGACGTTGTGTCGGAAGGGATTGGTGAAGTCGACGTGCTTCAACCGCTCGGGAGTGATCGTCAGGTTGCCCATGACGACGTCGCCGCGGCCCGCGAGGAGCGCCGGGATCATCTCGTCCCGGGAGACCGGAATGCATTGGACGTCGATGCGCACGTGTCCGGTCTTGAGCCGCTTGTTCAGATCGGCCTCGTAGATCCGGGTGATGTCGTAGGCGACGCCGCGCTGGACCGCACGATCGACGAAGTAGTAGGTCTTCGAGTACGGCACCAGGAACCGGATCCGTCGCCGCTTGATCATCCCATCGAAGTCACCGGTCCACGGCTTGGCGCTGGTGTTGGGGAGCGCGAAGCCAGTGCCCGACGGCGTATTGGCTGGAGCCTGGGCACCATCCCTTGGCCGGGGCTTGGGCAGAGGGAGCCTGGCGAGCGACACTTCGACGCGGCACAGGACCAGCAGGAGCGCGAGGACGACGTACCTCATCGGCGACCTCTCCATAGGGAGACAAAATACCGCGACGCCGACGGGAAGGACAGAGCGGTGCCGCGCTCTAGGCGCGATCGAGTGGATCGGCGGCGTCCGGG
>Ga0306926_10008070_pt1 | contig 11486 bp, 12 predicted proteins | sample flu12Cox44000178_FD_203759 | JGI IMG/M metagenome (GOLD analysis project Ga0306926, IMG submission 203759) | Lab enrichment of tropical soil microbial communities from Luquillo Experimental Forest, Puerto Rico - flux8day.12C.oxic.44.000.178 (v2)... | ecosystem: Environmental > Terrestrial >...
GACTTCTACCTTGAGATTTATCAGCGCAACTCGATCGACGATCACGGCCTCCCGCTCAACGCTTACGTTCATTACGGCCAGGGCTACGACAACGCGTTCTGGGATGGCAAGGAGATGATCTTCGGGGACGGCGACGGCACAGCCTTTAACCGGTTTACGATTTCGGTCGACGTGATCGGCCACGAGCTGACTCACGGCGTCACCGGGTCTGAGGTCAACCTGACCTATCTCGGTCAGTCGGGCGCGCTGAACGAATCGGTGTCCGACGTGTTCGGCTCGCTGATCAAGCAATACGTGCTGAAGCAGACGGCCAACGAGGCCGACTGGCTGATCGGGGCCGGCTTGCTGACCTTCCCCAACCAAGCATTGCGGTCGATGAAGGCCCCCGGCACGGCTTACGACAACAACGTACTGGGCAAGGACCCGCAGCCGGCCGATATGCAGCACTATGTCCACACCGCGCAAGACCAAGGCGGTGTGCACCTCAATTCCGGCATACCGAACCATGCGTTCTACCTTGCCGCGGCGGCAATTGGCGGCAACGCATGGGAAAAGACGGGGCAGATCTGGTACGACACGATCCGCGACAAAAGCTTGAAGGCGTCGGCGAATTTCGCGGCCTTCGCCGGCCGTACCGTGGCAAACGCGGGGCGTCGCTACGGATCGAACAGCACCGAGCAAAAGGCGGTCGCCGACGCCTGGAACAAGGTCGGCGTCAAGCCGAGCTAAGCTAATCTTGAAGGGCGACCGGCGATTATCCGTCATTCCCGCGAAAGCGGGAATCCGGTGGTTGCCCGCTGTTCCTTGCCCGGGGGCAAGCCTGGACTCTCCCCGGGCGGCCCGCCTTTGCGGGCCGTCTCGGGGATCCGCGGGGTGACGATAATCGATAAGACCTGCTTTATTCGCGTCGACACTTAGATCGATCAAACAGGTTTGGCGGGGCGCTTTGCGACTGCCCGCCCCGTTCCTGCCTCCAGAGCGCCGCGGTAGAAAGTGAGCGGATTGACAGTGCCGGTCCTGCCGCAAAACATTCCGCCCGCGTTTGTCGCAGCGACGAGAGGGATCGGGTGGCGGAGCAGGCCGGCAGACTAGGCGTCGATATTGGCGGCACCTTTACCGATGTCGCGCTCGAAACCGGGGATCGACGCTACAGCGCCAAAATATTGACGACCCCGGAGGCCCCCGAGCGCGCGGTGCTCGACGCGGTTCAAACGGTGTTGCGGCAGGCGGCGCTCGCCCCTGGCGATTTGTCGATCATCATTCACGGCACGACGCTCGCGACGAATGCGATTATCGAACGCAAGGGCGCCAAGACCGCGCTGCTGACCACCGAAGGGTTTCGCGACACGATCGAGATCCGGCACGAGAACCGCTTCGAGCAATACGACGTCAATATCGAGCTGCCGCCGCCGCTGGTGCCGCGCCGATTGCGTTTTCCGGTGTGCGAGCGCATCGACGCCCTTGGCCGGGTCCTGGTGCCGCTCGACGAGCCGGCGACGGCGGTACTGGCTGACCGCTTGGCTGTCGAGCACATCGAAAGTGTCGCGATCGGGTTTCTGCACAGCTTTATAAACCCAGCGCACGAGCGCCGCGCCGGCGAGATCCTTGCCGCGCGGCTGCCCGGAATGGCGATCACCCTGTCGTGCGACGTCTCGCCCGAGATGCGCGAATACGAGCGTTTTTCGACGGCCTGCGCCAATGCTTATGTCCAGCCGCTGATCGGCCGTTATCTCACTGATCTCGAAGCGATGCTGCGGCACCAGGGTTTTCTCTGCCCGCTGTTTTTGATGCTCTCGGGCGGCGGGCTGACCGCCGTGGAGACGGCGATCCGCTTTCCGGTGCGGCTCGTCGAATCGGGCCCGGCGGGGGGTGCCATCTTCGCCGGCGAGATTGCGCGGCAATGCAAGTTCGACAAGGTGCTTTCCTACGACATGGGCGGAACTACCGCGAAAATTTGCCTCATCGACGAATTGCAGCCGCAGACCAGCCGCGCCTTCGAGGTCGCGCGCATCTATCGTTTCAAAAAAGGCAGCGGGCTGCCGTTGCGCATCCCGGTCATCGAGATGGTGGAAATCGGCGCCGGGGGCGGCTCGATCGCCAGGGTTGACCGGCTGAAGCGGATCACCGTCGGGCCGGACAGCTCGGGCGCCGATCCGGGGCCCGCCTGCTACGCACGCGGCGGCACAGCGCCCACAGTCACCGATGCCGATCTCTTGCTCGGCCGCATCGATCCCGCCGGGTTCGCGGGCGGGCGCATGACGCTCGATCGCGCCGCAGCGGAGGCGGCGCTGCGACACGAGGTCGCCGAGCCGCTCGATCTGGCGGTCGAGCTCGCGGCCCTCGGGGTCAGCGAGATCGTCGACGAGAACATGGCGAACGCAGCGCGTGTCCACGCGATCGAGAGCGGCAAGGATGCGCGTGGGCGCACCCTGGTCGCCTTTGGCGGTGCGGCACCGCTGCACGCCGCACGCATGGCCGAAAAGCTCGGTCTCGACCGCGTCGTGGTGCCGTCTAATGCCGGCGTCGGCTCGGCGGTCGGCTTTCTGCGCGCACCGATTGCCTACGAGATCGTGCGCTCGGCCTTGCAACGCCTCGACCAGTTTAATGCCGCCGCGGCGAATGCGCTGTACGACGCGATGCGGGCCGAGGCCGAGCCGATCGTCCGCCGCGGCGCCGGGGACCAGCCGCTGACCGAGACGCGCTCCGCCTTCATGCGGTACCGCGGCCAAGGCCACGAGATCGCGGTGCAATTGCCGATCCGAGCCTATCGCGACGAGGACGCCGCAGAGCTTCACGCCGCGTTCGAGGATGCCTACCGCCGCCTCTACAGCCGCGTCATCCCCGGTGTCGAGGTCGAAGTGCTGAGCTGGGTCATGCTCCTGTCGGCGCCGCGTCCCGCCAAGGACGAGACCGACGCGCCCACACCTGAGCCCCATACTCCCGAGCCCGCGCGCTCGCGCCCGGTTTTCGACGCCGAAGCCGGCGAATTCGTCGAGGTCGCGATTCACGAGCGGAGCAAACTGCGCCCGGGCGCCTTGATCCGCGGTCCCGCAGTTATCGTCGAAGACGAGACCTCGACGGTCGTCTCCCGCCTGTTCGACGCCCGCATCGATGGCTTTGGCTATATCGAGCTGACCCGACGAGCCGCCTACTGACGGCACGGCCATACGGCCTTGAGCGCTTTGATGACGAGCCCGAAGGCGTCTTGGTGTCGATCGACAGGGTGGTCGCGTAGATGGCTCACAACGACGTCGCGGATCTGGTCCTTGGTCGCACCCGGGGGTATGCACGAGCCCGCGACGCCAGGCGTCATGACAGTCTCTATGATACCGCGAACCGCTATGACAGCATCGATATAGCCGTAGCACAAACCGCGCTCGAAGAGGTTCGCTAACGGCGCGCTACAGTCCTCGTACAACTTCGTTGCCATCCATGGCCTTTGCGGGCGGAGTGATGGCGCAAGCAAGAGCGACCGATGCGATGATCGGGCTGACGACGGCGCCATTCATCGATCGCCTCATCAACGCCGCCGCCGCCGCACGCCGAATCCGTTGGTGATTCGCAGAAACTCGATCCCGCCAGCCTCCAAGGCGTGGGTTATCGCCTCAAGCGTGCGCACGGTGACCCGCGGCACACCGTTGCCGATCTCGGCCCGCGCGACGGTGCGTGAGGAGATGCCAGCGCGCTGTCCTAGCTCCACCATCGACCACCCCAAAAGCCCGCTGCGGGCCCCCTCCAAACGGGGTCGGTCCTTACCGCAGTATCCTCGGCAGCCGGCTTTTTGTGCTCGACGGACCTTCACCGTCCGAGCCAGTTAACGAAGCCATTCATCGCCTGGCAGATGGCCGCACCGCCGGCTGCCCATGCGGCCGCCTGATTATACGATGCGGCCCTCTGCAGCTCGGCTTGCAGAGAGTCGAGCGTCAGCGTCAGTGGCTGCATTGCTGAAGTGATCCAGAAGGCAGCAGCCATCAGTGAGGCGATGATCAGCAAGACTTGCACGACCGTTTTCGCTGTTCTCACGAAGATCACCTCCGGTCCCGTCACCTTGGTTAGATGCATCGAACCATCATCGAGCCACCGATCGGCGCCTGCGCAGTCGAACGCCAAGCCCGCCCTACTGGTGGTACGGCCACGCGCTCTGAAGCGCTGCTGTGACGAGCCAGTAGGCGTCTGCATGGCGATCGGCCGGGTGGTCGCGTAGATAGCTTACGACGACATCGCGCGTCTGCGTATGGGTCACCTCCGGGGACCAATTGCACAAGGCGCCAGCGGCGACGAGAGGGTGCCCGACACCCTCGATGTAGCCGAGGCACATACCGGGTGAGAATGAGTCTGACGATGGCAGACAATCCTGGTGCAGCTCGTTGCCGGTCATCCAGGCTCCCGCGGGCGAAATGATGGCAAAAGCAAAAGCGGTGCCGATGACGGCGAGCTTTATCGCTCGTCTCATTACCGCCGCCGCAGGCGCACGCCGGTCCCGTTCGCGTTCTGCAGAAACTCGATACCTCGGCCTCCAAAGCGAGGCGGATCTTGTCGAGCGTGGCGGCGGGCATGCGCGGGATGCCCTCGGCGCCCTCGGCACGCCGCACCGTGCGCCACGAGGTGCCGGCGGCGCGCGCCAGCTGAGCCGCCGACAAACTGAGCAGAGCGCGGGCGGCGCCAGGATCGTCGATGGTGATCGGATCGTCGCAGCGCACGAGGCCGACTTCGACCTCGATCGTGAACCAGATGCGGTCGCGCTGGCCGTCAGCACCTTCACTGCCGAATTTAGAGAGATCACGGCCTCAAAGCGCTGCGGCTGTGGTTTAACAGCTCACGGATTCGCAGGTGTCATAGTACCGGTCGCGTGCCCGAGCGGTCCATCAAGAGGGTCGTCCCCGAACCACACGTCCCTGAGATACAGCTGATCATCGCATGAAAGGCGGCGGGCGGCTGTATGGAGAATAGGGGCAACGGCGTGGATGTCCTGCTTCGCTTCCAGTGCCTTGGCGTGCGACACAAGGTCGTCGAAGCGACCCCGGGGAAATCGGGGCGGCTCGTTAACGCCGTGCACATAGGTCTCAGTGAACACCTCAGTCTTTCCGTGAGCTATCAGGTCGCGCAGATCCTTGAGAGCCCAAATCATGCTGTAGGGTTTGGTACAACGGTCGGGTTCAGGGAGCTGGCAAAGGTCAAAGACTTTCCGCACCTTGCCCTCAAACCCGCGATAGGGCTCCTTGCGGAAGAAGTTCTGTTCGTCCTCCCATATGTCAGGCGCAAGTCTTTGTCCCAGAAAATTCAGGTGAGCCTCAAAGGCATGGAACGCGAACACCATCGCTGCCAAATCATCGTAGAGCGCGCCGCTCCGTTGAGCCTCCGCATGTTCGAGCTGCCGAGTGACCACGCGCCACAGACACCTGTGCGTGAAATTTTCGACCTCATCCGTGGTTAGAACGTTCATCATCCTTTCCTCTAGCGACTTCACCGGACACCGAGGTCCAGGGCAAATGCCGTTGCCCTGGCCTCCGCTGCTGACGCATAAAGGGCGATTCCGTTAGTTAGGCGCTCCGAAAACCCCGAAGGACCCACGCCACGATCAAGCCCAATAGAAGAACGGCTACCGGAACGCTGATCGTGATCGCTGTCACCTGTGGCAGATCAAAAGGAGCAAGTCTCACGAAGTTGTCGGATACCACATTTGTCTCACAGAGAATTTCGCCAGCCCTTCATCCGACGACGGAGGTTGAAGTGCTCAAATTCGTCGCCATCGTCGCGCTCATCCTCTTCGCCCGCCGGTTGCGCCGGGTCAAGGTGGACGTCCACCACCACTATCACTTCCCCTCGGGCGGCCCCGGCGAGCGGCGCCCGGAAGACAACTGGTTGATCCTGGAGCCGGCGGGCGGCAACGTCGTGCCGTTCCGGCGGCGCGCCTAGCGGCGCCTCGGCCAGTCGTAGATCACGAGGAACACCCCGGCTGCACCCGGAAACCCCTATTCCAGCACAGGTGACGCGCCGTCGCCTCCGGCACGCAAACAGCCAATATCCGTCCTCCCGGTAGGGGATGAACTGGTGCCCGTCGTGGCTAATCTCGGCGGTCTCGGCACCGGGCGGCACGACCAGCACGACCCGGGTCGACATCACGCGGTTATCACCTCCCGCCGAAAGGGTTCGGCGCGGGTGTCGCCGTGCCGGGGTTGTCGATCTTCTCGCCCAAAGTGATCGCGCTCGGGTCGACCGCCTGGCCGATGTCCATGCTCAGCACCCATTGCGAGCCTCCCGCAGCTCTGGCCTCGAGCGCATAGTAGCGCAGCAGCCCTGCATAGGGCTCGGGGTTGCCGAGATGCCAGATCGCCATCGGCGCCGTTACCTGAAGAGCTGCAACTGCTCAGCTAAACGACAACCCCTCGCTGGTCGAAGGTTCGGCCGGCGAGGGGTTTACGTGTTTGGGCTGATTCCCCGATTCGTGCGGTGGTATTTGCGGCCTGTGCCGGCAGGCGGGTGGGCCACCTTGGTTACGTGGGGCGCTCCTCCTACGCTCGACGTAGGCCTCCATCGACGCGATCAAAGGTAGCCGCCCGCGGTCCAGGCGCTCAGCGCGCCGCTCCGCGATCGGGTCGCGCCCTTCGCGGACGAGTCGCCGCAGGCGCCGGGCCTCGTCGTCCACCTCGTCGAGACTGTCGAGGTCGTAGGCGCCGAGCCCCATGTCCCGCGGCCGGCCGTCGAGCATGTACCGGAAGCTCCAGCTCGCGCCATCGCGCGTGTCAAGGTAAAGGTTGCGGCGGACCAGGGTCAGCTTCGGCGGGACGTGCCGCAACTTTTCGACTTGCTTGACAGTGAAATCGCGCGGCACCGGAGATAACGCCCCCACAAAGTGGCGAGCATTATATTGGAGGTTGGTGGAGGATGACAATAACTAGGGTGTCATCTCCGCCGCACTATTTCCTGCAATCTTGGAGGAATACACGGGACCACAACGTGATTTCTGATGGATGGTAACTCCGCAAGGAGCCATCGCGTGCAGCTCTGGCTCCATGGTCGTGTTGGTCGACGGCACCACCACCGCCATTTTGGCCCGGTAACCGAGCAGATCCGGCACTGAGTTCTCCCTCGTTTGGTTCGAGCTGGCATTTGGTATGATGTTAACGGCCAGAAAATTGCTTGATTCTCACCTTACAATACTTTAACCTCGTTTGAAGGCTGGTCGAATTCGCATCGTTAGCGTGCATCTTAGCGTACTGCGGCGGCGAGCGCTATCCCGGCGTGAAACGACCGTTCAACCTATGGGAGAGTGTTTGCTGCTGATTTGCTACAGATGCGGAAATTGGTAAGAATTGAAACAATTTCCGATTGTAGCAACAGCGGGGTGACGTTGAACTCGTCGGCCGAGCGGACCGGTCGGGGCGATTGTGCAAATTGACGCGGAACCTGTAAAATGAACGGCGCGGAAGCGGATTTCAGAGGGATAACCTGATGCTTGGCAGACCGAATACAGCACTGTCTCAGATCCACATGCAGATCATGTGGAGCCGGCTGATCGCGGTCGTCGAGGAGCAGGCCCAGACCCTGGTGCGCACCGCATTCTCGACGACGGTGCGCGAGGCCGGGGATTTGTCAGCCGGGGTGTTCGACCGCGACGGCAACATGCTGGCCCAGGCGGTGACCGGCACCCCCGGCCACGTCAATTCGATGGCGGCGGCGGTCAGGCATTTCCTCGACGCCTTTCCGCTGAAAACAATGCGCCCGGGCGACCATTACATCACCAACGACCCGTGGCTCACTTGCGGCCATTTGCACGATCTGACGGTGGTCAGCCCGACCTTTCTGCGGGGTGAGGCGGTCGGTCTCTTCGCCAGCACCGTTCACGTCGTCGACATCGGCGGGCTCGGCATGGGTCCTGACGGTCGCCAGGTGTTTGAGGAGGGGTTGTCGATCCCGCTGATGGCTCTGGCCCGCGAAGGCCGGATGAACGACGATCTGCTGCGCGTGATCCGCGCCAATGTGCGCGAGCCATTGCAGGTCGAGGGCGACGTTTATGCATTGGCCGCATGCAACGACGAAGGCAGCCGGCGGCTCGTCGAGATGATGGAAGAGTTCGGCATCACCAATCTCGACCGGCTCGGCGACCACATCATCGAAACCTCGCGCCAGGCGACGATCGAGGCGATCGGCAAGCTGAAGAAGGGGTCGTATCGCAACAGCCTGACGATGGACGGGTTCGACCGTCCGCTGACCTTGGCGGCCGAGATGACGATCGGCGCGGACGAGATTTATGTCGACTATACCGGCACCTCGCCGGCCAGCGCTTTCGGCATCAACGTCGTGCTGAATTACACGACCGCCTACACCGCCTTTGGCGTCAAATGCCTGGTCGCTCCCGAGGTGCCGAACAACGCCGGTTCGCTCGCGCCGATCACGGTCAGCGCCCCCGAAGGCTGCCTGTTGAACGCCAGGCGGCCGCGCGCCGTGGCCGCTCGGCACACGGTCGGCCACATGCTGCCGGATGTTGTCTTTGGTTGCCTGCATCAGGTCATGGCGGGCGGCGTGCCGGCCGAGGGCGCCTCCTCGTTGTGGATCCCGCAGATCTACGGTGGCGCCGACGTGCTCGACGAGCTGGGGGCGGAAGAGGGGAGGGCGCCGCCCGACGTCAAGCCCTTCAGCACCGCGATCTTCCATTGCGGCGGGGCGGGCGCGCGACCGGGCAAGGACGGGCTCGACGTGACCGCGTTTCCCTCCGGCGTTCGCACGATCCCGGTCGAGGCGACCGAGGCGGTCGCACCGGTCCTCTTCCGGCGGCGCGAGTTTCGCGAAGGGTCGGGCGGGGCCGGACACTACCGCGGCGGTCTCGGCCAACTCATCGAGCTGGGCGGCGCCGACGGCACACCGATTGCGATGCTGTGCAACTTTGAGCGCGTCAGTAATCCCGCGCGCGGCCGCGACGGCGGAGGCCAGGGGGCGCCGGGACGAGTCAGTCTCGTTTCGGGCAAGCCGATCGGCGCAAAGGGCCGGCAGAGTGTTCCGGGCGGCGATTTCATCCGCCTCGAGCTGCCGGGTGGCGGCGGCTTTGGTGACCCGGCCGAGCGCGATCCCGGGCAGGTGGCGCTCGATGTGGCCGACGGGCTGATTTCGCGTGAGACGGCCGAGCGCGACTACCGCGTCGCCCTCGCCGCCGACGGAGCCATCGATCGCGCGCGCACGGCGCGGCTCAGGATGGTACGCGCGGCCGAGTAGCGTCGGTCGCCGTTACCAAATGACCTGAACACCGTCGGTAGCGAAACGCCGATCACGGTGGCGATCGGAATCCCCTCGGTAAGCCCTTGCGCGATCAGCAAGCGATCGGACGGATCGCGATGATGCGCGGGCAGGGTTTCAAGAGTACGAAGGTGAGCGTAGCTAATCGGCAGCAGATCGAACGCCTCTTCCGTCATAACCGCTTCAAAATCTTCTAAGAAGCGCAGCTTGCCGATCCCTAGCTTGATCGCGATTTCCCAGAGGGTAACAACGCCTACTGGGGTGTCGTTGTCGATCTCCCCGATCATTCTCTCTGCGCGTCCAGTAAGTTTTGCCCATCCCGCCCGCACCATAGGAAGGCGTTGCTGTCGAGAAGCAGCCTCACAGCGGCCCTTCGAACAATTGGGTAATTTCCTCGTCGGTGAATTCGAAATCCGGACCGATCTAAATCTTACCCTTGCCCCGGCCCGGCACGCGCGACTTGCGTTCGTTTGACACCGGCCCGAGCTTGACCAACGGCTCGCCGTTGCGGGCGATTACGATCTCCTCGCCAGCCAGCGCACGTTTGACGAGATACGAAAGCGAGCTCTTGGCTGGATGCATGTTTACGACTTCGGTCATTAGGCGTCCTGGCTAATATAGCTGGTGATCGGTCCATGGAGCACACGGTCAATACGAATCGCGCAGCCCGGCAATCGACGGCACTCAACGCGCCGAGCCTTTGTAGTGCCGCTCCGTCCCTCGACCTTGCGACCGCGGGTGGACGCCGCTGCCGGTCCCAGATAGGGTCAACGGATGGTCCGACCGCTGGCGCCTTATGCGTCGAAGCCCGAGGAGACCCGTGGGCGCCTCCATCCGGAGCCCGAGCATTCGATGCGGTCGGCGTTTCAGCGCGACCGCGACCGCATCATTCATTCGACCGCGTTCCGCCGGTTGACCCACAAGACGCAGGTTTTCGTCTATCACGAAGGCGATCACTACCGCACCCGGCTGACGCACAGCCTCGAGGTGGCGCAAATCGCCCGCACCGTCAGCCGTGCGCTGCGTCTCGACGAGGACCTCGCCGAAACCCTCGCGCTGGCCCACGATCTCGGGCATACCCCATTCGGCCATGCCGGCGAAGAGGCACTCAACACCGAGATGGCCCGCTTTGGCGGGTTTTCCCACAATGACCAAACTCTGCGCATCCTGACCCGGCTGGAGCGCCGCTACGCCGAATTTGACGGACTCAACCTGACCTGGGAGTCGCTCGAAGGCATCGTCAAGCACAACGGCCCGTTGCTCGGCCCGGGCGTCGATCGACCGGTGCCGCCGTCCATTGCCGAATACGACCGTTGTCATCCGCTGGCTCTCAATCAGTTCCCGAGTGCCGAGGCCCAGGTCGCCGCACTCGCCGACGATATCGCCTACAACAACCACGATCTCGACGACGGCCTGCGTGCCGGATTGTTTCCGGTCACCGATCTCGCCGGCATACCGCTCGCCGGTCCGGTCTTCCAGTCGGTCGCTTCGCGCTATCCGGGGCTCGACGAGCCGCGCCTGATCTACGAGGCGATCCGCCGGCTGATCGATTTGATGGTCGGCGATCTGATCGCAGAAACCCGAGCGCGGGTCGCCGCGAGCCGGGTCGATTCGGCCGACGCGGTCCGCGCGCTCGGCACCCCGGTCGTCGCCTTCTCCGCCGAGATGCAGAGCAACGACCGGGCCTTCAAGGCTTTTCTGCTCGAACGGATGTATCGCCACTACCGCGTCAACCGCATGAGCTCGAAAGCGCGCCGCGTCGTGCACGACCTGTTCGCGCTCTATCTCGCCGAGCCGCAGTGCCTGCCGAGCGAGTGGCGCCAGCTCGCCGCGGGTCCTGACGACCAGCAAACCGCGCGGGTCGCCGCGGATTACCTTGCCGGGATGACGGATCGTTTTGCGCTCGACGAGCATCATCGTTTGTTCGATACCTATTCTTCGACATGACCAATATTTTCAGCGACTTTCGCCGGCTGGTAGTGTTGCCGGCGCTCGACGATCTGGTCGCCCACGCCGGCCTGCCGACGGGGCTCGATCGGAGCCGGGTCACGGTCGAGCCGCCGCGCGATCCGGCGCATGGCGATCTCGCGACCAACGCTGCAATGGTATTAGCGGGGCCTCTCAAGGAGAACCCGATGGCGCTCGCCGAGCGCATTGTCGCTGCGCTGAAGGGACGCGAGCTCCTGACTGGCGATTACCGGGGCTCGGGCTTCACCGTCACTGCCGTGAGGCCGGGGTTCATCAACGTCAAGCTT
>Ga0306926_10008071_pt1 | contig 11486 bp, 10 predicted proteins | sample flu12Cox44000178_FD_203759 | JGI IMG/M metagenome (GOLD analysis project Ga0306926, IMG submission 203759) | Lab enrichment of tropical soil microbial communities from Luquillo Experimental Forest, Puerto Rico - flux8day.12C.oxic.44.000.178 (v2)... | ecosystem: Environmental > Terrestrial >...
GGATACACTGCGGTCGCAAGTTCCACTCGCGGGTATGCTATTGGCTGGTCCATGGCGCAGCCGTCGGAGATGATGGCGCAGAAGCTGGCAATTCAAAACTGCCTGAAGGCTGGAGGAGTAAATCCCAAGATCATCTCGTCTGTCGCGGATTATCACACCTTTTAACGGAGCTTCCAATGATCTTGCGAATCGAGTCCATTCTTTTAGCTGCTGTTCTCTTCTATTCAGATCTCGCAACTGCGATTTCCGGTTCAGCCGTAGCGGTCGGACGGAACCGGGATCTGCATTTCTATTACAGCTACAACCTCCCGGAAGAGGTCGCTAAGAGACAGGCCATTGAGATGTGCCGTAAGAAAGGCGGAGTTGATCCGGTCCTAATGCAGTCGACAGACGTAGTTGGTTTTGGCGCCGCTGCCGTCTGGTACCATGGCAAAGACTGGATCCTGGGAGTTGCCCTGGGATGCCGCTCACCGGAGGAGGCACAAAAACGCGCGATTCTCGACTGTAAGAAAAAGGGAGGAATCGCGCCCGAAGTCAGATGGGGATGGAGGGGTTAGCCGGCATTGAGCCTAACGCGACGTAGCGTTCGACTGAGCTCACGCCGAAGTCCGCAATCAAATCGTGTTTCGGATGCTGACCTACTCACGGATTACGTCGGCTCTTGGGTAGGGTTCGATCTCCGAGCGGACCGGAGCTCTAAAGCTGCAAGCCGCAAAACGCCGTCGTCTCGGAGATGCGACCCACGTCAGAGCTGCGAAATCTGATTCAATAGTTCCCTGTTCAGACGAATGCCGGCATGCAGATTTTCGATGGGGAAGTTTTCGTTAGGTGAATGCACCTTCGCGTCAGGTAAGGCCAAGCCAAGCAACAGCGTGTCAATTCCGAGAATCTCCTTAAAGCTTTGCGTGATCGGAATGCTTCCACCCTCGCGTATAAAGGCGATCGGTTTGTCGAACGTCCTGCGCAGCGCTTCCTGCGCCGCATTGCCGAATTCCGAATCCGGCTTCACGAGATAGGGCTTGCCTTCGTGCTGAGAAATAATCTCCATCTCAACCGACTTTGGGCATCGTTGCTTCAGGAAATCGGTGATCGAGGTTTTAAGCTCAAAAGGGTCCTGACGGGGAACAAGACGAAACGATATCTTGGCCATTGCCGTGCCAGGGATGATTGTTTTCGATCCTTCACCCTGATAACCTCCTGCCAACCCATTCACTTCAGCGGTCGGCCTAGCCCAGACCCGTTCGAGAAAAGAAAAACCCTTTTCGCCCGCCAGCACCGGCGAACCGGTCGTCTCCAACCAGTTCCGCTCCGTATAAGGAAGAGCGCTCCACAACTTTCGCTCCCAATCTTCCACGGGTAAAACCTTGTCATAGAATCCCTTAATAGCGATTCTGCCGTCGTCGTCGTGAAGCTTCGCCAGAATTCGGCTCAGTTCCGTCGCCGGATTCGCGACTGATCCCCCGAATATGCCAGAATGCAGATCCATAGCAGGGCCGCGCAACCGAATCTCGAAACAAAGGATTCCGCGTAGACCATAGGTGAAGGTTGGAACGCCCGGCGCCACCATGCCGGTATCTGAAACGGCGACAACGTCCGCCTGCAAAACATGCTTGTTCTCCCGCAGAAAACTCTCCAGATTCGGACTTCCTATCTCTTCCTCTCCCTCAACGAGAACGATTAGATTCAAAGGCAGATCGTGGTTTTCCGCCAGGGCCGATTCGATCCCGAGAATATGCGCAAGGATTTGTCCTTTGTTGTCAGTCGATCCCCTGCCAAAAATCTTTCCCTCTTTAACAACCGGCTCGAAAGGTGGCGACTGCCAAAGATCCAAAGGATCAGGCGGTTGCACATCGTAGTGTCCGTAAATCAGAAGCGTCTTTCGACCCGCCTTACGTTCGTTGCACGCGACAACGACGGGATTGCCCGGCGTCGAAAATCTGTGGGCCGACAGACCCATTTTTTGGAACCGCGCTTCCAGCCAGTTTGCGCATTCAATAACATGAGCTCGATAAGCTCGGTCGGCTGAGACAGATTGAAAGCGCAAAAATTCGATCAGGTCGTCGACGGGATTCATATTGGCAGCGACAGGGCGCTACAGATAGGGACAGAAATCATTCGCTGTATCCCACAGGGAGTGAGGCATCGGCGCGAGGATCAGCACCAGAATCAGTATCGCAATGTAGCCTATCACCATGCGACCCGTATCCAAAGGTGTTACATCGTTCAACGGAGGCGCGCCCCGCCCGGCTATGAGAAAGACTATGAGCGCCCACATCATCAGCCCCGGCCAGACAAACAAAGCCAGCAGAAACAGAGACCACATCGCTATGCTACTGATCGTCTGCCCGATCCGGCTCCCGAACATCGCGCGCGTGATATGGCCGCCATCAAGTTGGCCCACCGGCAATAAGTTCAATGCCGTTATAAACAATCCCAACCAACCCGCAAATGCCAACGGGCTAAGCCGTACTAGCGCTCCGTACTGGGCGGCGTCGCCGAGCGCAAGCTTCGTCAGCACCGTAAACAGTATCGATGAGCCAACCGTTGCCCCGTGCAATAACCCATGCGATACCGCGTCTTCGCCGCCCGTTGTAATGCTTGAAAACCGAAGCCCGAGAAGAAGCGCCGGGACCGCAATCACGAACCCGGCGAGAGGTCCAGCAACCGCAACATCAAAGAGGGCTCTTCTGTTCTCTGGAGGCGAACGCATCTGAATAAAGGCGCCAAACGTCCCAAGCCCGAATGGCACCGGAATGAAGTAAGGCGGAGTGACATCCATCGCATGGCGACGCGCCATAAAAAAATGACCCAGTTCATGCACTCCGAGAATCAAAAGCAATCCGATAGAGTAAGGTAAGCCGACGGCGAATCGTCCAGGCTCCTGAGCTAAATCAACCCCCTGGGCGCCGGCTCCGGCCCAGGTCGTTGTGATCACGGTGAGACCAAAGAGGAGCCAATGCAGCCAAGGCCGCACGGGTTTTTGAGAAATACCCCTTTCTGCCGGCTTGGGAATAAGAACAATTTTTGCGCCGAGCTGATCATCTTCCTGAACCAGAGGTACAAACCCCTTGGGGAGACCCCGATTCAACTTTTCGAACGACGCCGATGCTGATTCGCGAAGCGGGCCCCGAAACAACTGCACTCCATTTTCTTTGATCGCGATTCTGACGTCCATCACTTGCCGCACGGCTTCAGGTTGCTCCGCCTCATTCAACATCCGCGGACCAAGATCGGAAGCCGCGGCCGCGGCGAGACGCCTTTGCGCGGCGCTCATCAACCAGATCAGCAGCAGGCAAAAAAGCATCGCCAACCAAAATAAGGCGTGTCCGGCAATAGACCTGCCGGGCAAAAAAAGAAAGATCAACCAAGGCAGCAGCAGCGCCACAATAAGCAAAACAGCTAACGCCGGGTTTCTCGGCCTTTGCATTCTATTTTTCCTCCATACGATTCCTCTTAAAGCCAGTTACGGTTGTTCGCGGACGGCCTTCCATGCCAAGCTTCATTAGTAACAGCTTGAATAGACGATACGTCAATTCGATAAGAAGCCGAAGCCCCCTTTCGACAGCAGCAAAGTCGCCCGCATGCAAGGCCTTCAGGAGCCCGCCGGTATTCGCTCAAGCTGCTCAACCAGTTGCTCGTCGGGGGGAGCGGCGCCTTCAGAAGCAAGCAGTTCAAAAGTCTTACGTGAGGCCGCTGGCTGTTGAGCCGCGAGGATCATCACGCGAGCCAGATCGCCACGCGAAATCTTTGATCTAGCCGTAAGTTTATTAATCGCTCTCGTAATTTGGAGATTAACTCCGCCGGCAGACGCGTTCGTCAGAATCGGGGCGCGCAGGACAGTATAGTCCAATCCGCTTGCTCGAATGTAAAGTTCCCTTTCAATCAGATTGCGCTGTAGCCCAGGTTTGATTTTGTCAAGAATGCGAATCAGCAGAGATGGCCGGTCCACACCTACGAGCGATGGGAGAATAATGCGTCCGCTGAAACCGATCGAACGCGCTGCATCGACGAGGTTCAGCAGCCCCTGGTAGGTCACCTCGCGGATCATGCTTCTCAACGCAAACATCCCGCGGCCGTCGATTCCACCACCGGCCGCGACCGTGAAAAATATCGCCGTGCAGTCTTCGGCTATCGCCGCGCCAATCGATAGAGCATCAGTCACGTCACCATGTCTCACTTCCACTTGATTATCCAGAACCCGCCGGGCTTTGTCCGGATCGCGTGCAACAACCCTGACGCACAACCCGCCTTGCAATAATTGCCGAGTGATCAGTAAGCCCGTACCGCTCGTAGCTCCGATGATACAAAACTGGGTCTTCATGAATTATTATGGGAACGTTGAAGTTGTCGCGTCGGCTTCGCTTATGTGCTTGCGTTAGCAGATCCCGATGACCGCATCCTGCAGTCTACACAATCCAGCCAGACATGTGCTCCAATCATAGATACATCGAGCCTGACAAGCCTTATTATGGGATTTACGACAGGCTTGCACTTTCGCGGATCAGGGCCTTGGCTTTTGACACTTTCGGTACCGTGGTCGATTGGCGCTCAAGTCTTATTTTCGAACTGAGCAGGTTTGGTCAGGAAAAGGGCATCGTCGGCGATTGGCCCTTGTTGGTTGACGAATGGCGCGCAGCCTACTATCCCTCGATGGATCGGGTTCGAAAGGGTGAAATACCTTGGACAAATTTGGACACCTTGCACCGGCAAAGCCTCGAAGTCCTCGTCGCAAAACTTCAAATCTCTGGCGTTACCTCTAAGCATCTCGACGAACTGACCGATGCGTGGTGCCGGCTTCGTCCTTGGCCAGACGTACTGGAAGGCATGCAGCGATTGAGTGCGCGTTATCTTCTCGGCCCCTTGTCGAATGCCAACATCGCCCTGATGGTTCGATTGCGGAAATTCGCCGGCTTACCCTGGGACTTCGTTTTCGGCGCCGACTTATGGCAGCACTATAAACCCGATCCGGAAGCCTATCAGGGCGCATGTAAATTGCTGGGTCTCGCTCCCGACGAAGTCATGCTTGTGGCAGCGCACAACTACGATCTCTGCGCCGCGCGTAGTCAAGGCCTCTGCACCGCCTTTATTCCCAGACCCCATGAGTATGGTCCTCGGCAACAGAGCGACTTTGTAGCCGAAGAGGCATGGACGGTAGTTGCCTCGGACTTACGTGACTTGGCCTCTCTGGTACTTATTCATGAATAGAACCCCGTCTGGCCCTCTTGCTGGTCCTCGCATAAGCGCATGGATCGTCGCCGTTATGCTGGCGATGGTCGTGGTCCCGGCCACGCTTGCTCTCCTGACGGTTCGCTCGCCTTTGACGCTCCAGATGACCAGTTCCAATCCAACCCCCCTTGGCTACACATGGAGCCTGTTGCTCTTCATCGTCCCGATTCTGGTCATTGCCGTTGGATTCCTGCCACGAAAAGAAGCGACGTTCCCTCGGAAAGCCTTTTGGTGGACCATCGGAATTCTCGTTCCCCTGGGATTTGCGACCGATTTCTTCTTCGCCAGCCGTTTCTTTATTTTCCCCAATGCCGCAGCGACATTGCAGATCCCCGCACCTGCGCTCCATAAACCAGTTCCAATCGAAGAGTACATCTTTTATCTGGCAGGCTTTGTCGCCGTACTTTTGCTCTATCTCTGGCTGGACGAATACTGGCTGGCAGCCTACAACGTGCGGGATTATCGTATGGAATCAAAGAAGGTTGGCCGCCTTCTCCGCTTTCATCTGCCTTCCCTCCTCGTCGGAATCTTCCTTATCGTGACTGCTGTCGTTTACAAGAAGGTGCTTTCACCGGTCCGGGAAGGTTTCCCCGAGTATTTCACTTTCCTTGTGCTAGTTGCTTTCATTCCGGGGGTCAGCTTCTTTCCCATCGCCAGGCAATTCATCAACTGGCGGGCCTTCAGCCTCACACTATTCCTCATCCTTCTGATAAGTCTGCTATGGGAGGCGACGCTGGCCATACCCTATCAATGGTGGGGCTATCAATCGAAGCAGATGATAGGTTTGCGCATTAGTGCCTGGGCCGGACTCCCAATCGAGGCCGTGTGTGTCTGGATCGCCGTGACCTACGCCACAGCGATTGTGTTCGAAATTGTAAAGCTCTGGCTGGCTTCGGAGAAGTCTGCCCAACATGCGTTTCTTGATTTGAAGACCTCTGCCGATCGCCGAGCAAAATAGTAGTGCCGGTTGAAACCTGGCGGGTCCCTCGATATCGTCTGAAACCGCTCGACCCTGGGTTCACCGCCGACCAGTCCTGCCTAACCTATCTGCTTTGCGAGAACGATCGCCTTGGAACATGACGTCACGCGCAAATCCACTTGAAATTCGAGAATGACCTATAAGCGCGTCAGCATCATCGTTCCGACGCTAAATGAAGAAGCTCACATCGTAGAGAACATTCGCAATCTACAGCAACTCTCCGGGGAAAAAGAAATCATCATCGTGGATGGCGGCAGCACTGATCAGACGATCAGACTAGTTTCTGCACAAAACGTGCGGGTTTTGGAGGCGTTGCAAGGACGTGGTCCGCAGATGCACGCTGGAGCCTTGGCATCCGTGGGAGATGTACTCTGGTTCGTTCACGCTGATACCATCCCTTCCCTGCACGCGTTAGAGGACATCCAAGATAGCCTTAAGAAGGATTCCGTTGTTGGTGGCAACTTCGGCCTGATATTTGATGGTCCTTCGCGTGCGGCCAAGCGGCTTACCGCAATCTACCCGCTGCTGCGTATCCTTGGTCTCTGTTATGGCGATTCAGGTTTTTTTTTGCGACGGGAAGTTTACTTCCAAATCGGGGGCTTCGGTCCTCTGCCGCTTTTCGAGGATCTGGACCTGCTCCGGCGTTTGCGCCGAGTTGGAAAGTTCATTCATCTGAACTCTCGAATAGTAGCCTCTTCGCGACGATTTGAGCAACGCAATTTCGCTTTGGTATGGCTTCGCTGGTCGACATTACAATTGCTCTATTGGTGCGGGGTTTCGCCGAATTTGTTGGCGCGCTGGTATCCTCACGTGCGTCACGCCGGTGGCAAATCTTAAAAATCGTCCTCGACCTCGATTGCAGAGAGCGTCTACCAGCTTGTTTTTCAGGCCGAGGTCATTTTTCACCACAACGACGTGCGGTTGCCCATCGATCTGGAGCGCTTTTTAAACAAAGTACTGTTACCCCACGAATGCACGGCATCCACCAATGGAAGGACAAGCATCTCTACGAGCGATACGCACCCATTTCCGGCGCTTCGGGATTGGCGCCCGGGCCAAAATATCTCAGAACGACGAGATCCTCGACCTCGCTTGTGTTCTCGAATACAACGCCGGCACGCGCCGCCGGTTCGGTGCAAAAGACCTCGTCATCAGTCATCTCAGCGAACCGGATCAGCTTCGGGCAATCCAAATTCAGATTGTTCATTCGGCCACTGCCTTGAACCACGATCAGCCCGTACGCCCCATTGTCCCGTATGGTGCATTTTACTCCGGGCTCAATGGTCAGCTCTTTAGCGGTGAACAGCTGTTCGCCCTTAATTTTCCCGTATACAATCCAGCGATCGACATAGCCTTCAGATTCCGTGTCCGCGACTGGCACCGGCTCGAGATAGTGATTGGCCTTGAAGTTTGGATCCACGTTCGCATCCCAATCCAGCTCGCTGACAATGAAATCCAAATCATTGTGTTTATCGGGCGGAATATCCTTCACGAGAAGCGCTCGCGGAACCGCACGCCCTTCGACCAGAGACTGGAACATAGAAAACACGTCTGATCCCCATTGGGGCTCGTACGTGCAGAGCGAACCCGGAGCGTGAAGAAGCCCCGGACCGATTAACCACCCCGAGCCAGGTTGCAGGCGATAGGCCTTGGACAAGTCCAGGATTCCGTTATCGCCCTTATTCCAGTTCTCAAGGCAACGCTTCACTTCTTCCTTGGTCGTCCCGGGTTCCAAACCCATGAACGTATAAGGGAAATTGTTGGTTACGGTGTTATGCTGCGGTGGAAAATAGTAGCTTTCGGGTTTCCCTTCCTGGCCGACCAGCCTGGCATGCTCCTGCGACTGATGCATATGATGCGGTATGGGACCCATGTTATCGAAAAATTTGGAGTAGACCGGCCAGCGCCGATACTTGTTCCAGATTGATTCTCCAATAATCCCGGCACCGCAGTCCTGAATGGCGTTCGCAAGCGTAAATCGTTTCTCTTCGAACACGCAATAGCTCAGACCTTCGTCCGGTGTCCGATTTTCGTTCGCTGCCGGCGTAGTCGAACCGAACCAGCGTTCATCGATCCCGCCGCGGTCTAACCCATAGGCATAGAGATCGTCCGGATGAAGCTTTAGCCGGCGGCCCGGCTGAAGAAAAGACCTGGGCACCCAACATGGTGCAAGACGCAATAATCCCCCGCTCTGCTCGATCGCACTCTCGACAACCGGTTGGAGATTGGATTCAACGACATTGAGGGACGTTAGGGTTTTCATGAGTTTCTGGGGGGTGAACAACTCGTAAACCGTCAGGGCAAAACCGCAAACCCAAAAACGCGCCCGCCTCAGGCTGCAAGGACCTGAAACTTGATTACTCCCCGATCGGCAGCGGCATTGTCAATCGATGACAAAGTTGAGACCAACCGCAGTCTCGAGAGTGCGACTCGCCGCGTCCAGCGAAACCGACCAGGTCTGGTCCCCGACAACTCCGTCTACTGCGACGCCTCCCCAGGACTGAAACGCCTCCACCGATGCCTTTGTATGAGGTCCGAAATAGCCGTCGATCCCCTGCGGCGTTGTTCCCCAATCACCGGGAGCGCCGTTCGTGAGAACCGTCTGCAGGCTGCGGACGACATCACTGGAATCCCCCTCCTGCAGGGTCGGCATCGGCCCGCCATCTGGTAAGGCCTCCCATGTCAGTGGACCGACAATACCGTCGACCACCAGGCCGGCACCTTGCTGAAACTCCTTCACCGCCGTCCCCACCTGGGAACTGAAGATACCATCAACAACGAGTCCCAGGTCAGGAGTACGCCGGAGTGCTCGCTGCAGACGCCGGACAACCGCGCCGGTGGCGCCCGGACGTATTGTTGGCTGACCGGGATTCGGCATTATTTCTTCTCCACCTTAATGGTTCGACGAGCAATTTGACACCAATCCCACAGTGCAGCCAGACATTTCATTCCCGGCGGCAGAAAATCAAGTCTTGGCTTTGGGCACATTCCATAACAATAAAATATCATGTTGTTTATTCTCACATTTTGACAATCTGTCAACGGCTTCGAACTGGTAGGGCCGGATCTCCGAGCCGGCTGTTCTAAAAGAGGCAGACTCGTAAGGCAAGCACCCTATTCTCGGCGGTCCAGCTCGGAGATTTGGAGAAAAATGGGTCTGCACGGGCCTCCTTCCCGTGCCAGGTGCGGGCCCCTTCCATTTATTCCGTTTGCATCTTGACCTTCGCTACGACGTTCTGAAGGGGGTGACTGTCACTTTTCCGCAGGAAAAGTGCGGTGGCACTTTTTCCGTCGGCATGCGAGCGGGCGGCACGTTTTTACCAGAAAAGCCAAGGCAGCCAAAGCTCCTACGCCGTCGCCTGTAAAGCAAACTGCCAAAGACAAACGGGCGCCGCGAAGCCAACGTAAGTAGCTCCCAATCCGCTAGTTAGCGAAAATTGAGCCCACAATTAGTGCCGGCTTATGAAATATTGGCGCTTAGGCTCCCCACAACCAGTTCCTTGGAAGTGCGATGCGTAAATGGATCTTGGTTCCTTTGAAAAAATAACGTTAATCTGAATATTGGAGACTGCCATTACGTCAAAACATCCCAAATAAATATTTCGCAAGGGCGGCTACTCCTGCCTGCAAAGCACCGGAAACAACTACGTCACCGATTCATCCCAATAACCGTAGAAAAAAGGAGCAAGGGCAAGGATGAAGAGTCGGAATCGTAGACCGGCCAGGTAAACTATGATGGCACCAACTCTTTCTGGAATCCTTGAAAAGCAAAACTGGTTGCGGGTGAGTCAACTTTTTTTCTCTATTCGCACATTCATAATTAGGTGGTTTTGCTTGTTCAAGGATTCTATAGGCGGGACCACGGAACCCAAAAGCTACGGGATTCCCTCACCACTTGTAAATGCACGCACGAATCAAGAGCGTAAACGCAATATTCTGATCGCGCGCGGGCGATGGCCCCGACCTTTAACAAATTTCGGTCCCGCAAGAGCGAGACCGCTTCAGCCAATCGGCACTGCTCCCAGCGCGAACCTCAGATCTCCACCTCCCACCGGTCTGAAGCGCGACCTCACTGGAAGTCTGCCTGCGCTTATGACTACCGAAGACGTTTTGAAGGCATTGGCTCGGTACGCAAGAGAAGCGAACGAGAATGATGGGCGCATGGCGGCAAAGCTGGGTATCAAACGCAAGACGTTGAGAGCTTGGCTGGACGGCACAGATCCACCTGAAAGGTTTACGGTGGCACGCTTAGCGGGTTTTCTGAGACGCGTCGGCTATTTGTAAAATGCGTAAAATGACGTGATATTCGTGGGTCTTCCGCAAATGATCACTAACCGCCATCGCGAAGTCGTGACGCCAGAACAAGCATGCCCGGAATGCGAAGCGCTGTTTCTCTTCAAAGGCGTTTCCCTCGCACTCTCCCGGATGGAGGTGCAGAATTGAGTCCGAGCGGAGGAGCGCGTTCGGGATCCGGACGAATCAAAGGCAAGAAAACCTCAGATACAATTCAGATCACGGCGCGCGTCAAACGCAAGACGGCGGGCAAGCTCCGGGCTGCGGCTAAACGACAATTGCAAAAAGAGCGCAGACTTCGACCTCGGCTTAAGCGACCGAGCGTTGGAAAGATCCTCGACGAGCTGGCTAAACAACTTTGATCTAGTGTCCTGTCCCCGAAATAAGCATGCCTTTCGTCGCGATGAAAATGGGCCGCCGGACGAAAGGCATGCTTATTTCCGGGGCAGGATGGTGGCCTCATCGGACCACGAATGCAAAGGCCTTATTACCGCTCGTCTGGTAAAGAAACGAGTTCTCCATTTTGATTGATGGAAAAGAACGGCTACAACAAGCCTTTGCAGTTCGAGCAACTATGAAGCGGAGGAATGTCATCAAGAGTTTTGCGCTAATCGCCGGGATGGCTCTTGCTTGGATCCAGGCACAAGGTCAGGTTCAGCGGCCCATTCCATTCCCACCGCCAGCCTCAGCTCAAGTACTTCCGGCCCCTCGCAGCCGGCAACCTTTTCAGCAGCGGGCCGTTGAACAATCCAGCGCGACCGACATCGCTCGATACCTCGCCGGGATGCCGGTGCCACCGGCATCACCGCTGAACCGGTTGACCGCAGACCCGCGGTGGATCGCGTACTCCAACGCAATGAATGCCGCGTTCTCAAGGCTCGAAATACGCCAGCTCACAAGCATTCGCACCTGGCAAGCTCAATTCCTTGCGCCGGCAACCCAATTCAGCCGTGTCTGCCTTTATTTCTTCAGCGGAGCAGACTTCCTC
>Ga0306926_10008074_pt1 | contig 11483 bp, 7 predicted proteins | sample flu12Cox44000178_FD_203759 | JGI IMG/M metagenome (GOLD analysis project Ga0306926, IMG submission 203759) | Lab enrichment of tropical soil microbial communities from Luquillo Experimental Forest, Puerto Rico - flux8day.12C.oxic.44.000.178 (v2)... | ecosystem: Environmental > Terrestrial > Soil...
GTCGTCGCTACCACGCGATACTCCTCACCGAAACGCAGGAGATCGATGGGGAACTTGGCATTGTCAGCGGGAACTCTAATGTAGGTGTGACCGTCACCGATCAAGTTGGCGATGCGATCCATGCCTACGTAGATTTCGTCGCTGTTCAGCCGATCCAGTTTGCCGTTCAGTTCGTCTACTTCCGCCTCGAAGCGTTCGCGAGAGACGAAATGGAATGCATTAGCGTGCCGCTTCGGTAGCTCCCGCGCCAGAAAGGCGAGATCCTGGTGCCATTGTTCAAGGGACAGATTCGGCCCCTCCGCGGCAAACGGGTTTCCCGGTCCACCCGTAAGGTGCAATTCTGCCGGATCAGTGTCGTCAGGGTTTTTTCCAGAGCATCCTGTATTGCAATACAGGATGGGCGAAATGTGGGGCTTGTCTTCCCGATGGCTGCGTACGCTGCCTGCAAAATAGTCGGCGGCGGAGTTCGGTTTGCAGCCGGTTTGCGCCGGGCATGAAATTAGCCACCCCACAAGCGCCAACACCACGGAAGGAAAGCGTAATACGGCCATTCGGTTCCTCCGTTATCGAACCTCCACCCGCGAAACTAATTTTGCTCGAACATAGTAACGGGACTCTTGCCGCCAAAACCACACAATAACCGGAGAGAAAATCACTCGCTCCTGCAAGCAGGGACGCGTGTTAAAGCGGTCCGTGGCAGTCATCCCCCAACACCAGCGCCATCCTTCACTGCGGGTGCTAGCTCTCGAACCCAAATTTTGGCGAGACTCATCCGGACAGCCTGGCGGAGAGCCATCGCGAGATTGTCACCGCCCTGGCAGCGGCAGAGTCAGGTCGTTTTTGAGCCTTCTTGACACCTGGCAACAATCAGCGTGTCGTCTTGCTGTTCGTTGGAGTTGAGCCGAACTTCATCAAACGGAAGAACAACTATCAGAGCCCCGGCAAGGATGTGCAATGAATTACCGTAAATCAAATGGCGCCAAGCTACTTATGATGGGGCCGAAAGGGGGTAGAATGCCCACGAGTGATCCTCGAGGGACTTCCGGTCCGACGGGGATGGGTTTTGGTTCCTCAGCAGCCTATAGCCGACGCTAGGTTGACTACCAAGCCAGGCTGTCTGCTGACTTGACACCTTCCACGGGGCAAGACATCACCATGGCGAATACCGTTCAGCAATACAAAGACTTCCTGATTACCAGTTTTACCAAGGCCATACAACCGGTTGTGGCCGAAAGCGCGCAAGGCTGCATCATCCGCGACGCCTCCGGCAAGGAATATCTCGACTGCTTCTCTGGGATCTCCGTGGTCAACGCCGGACATTGCAATCCCCAGGTCGCTGCCGCCGCCAAGGCGCAAATCGACAAACTGATCCATTGCGGTTCGTACATTTACTACTCACCGGCAACCGCCGCCTTGGCGGAAAAGATCGCGCAAATCATGCCCGCGCCGCGGCTGCGCAAATCATTTTTCGCCAATAGCGGCGCCGAAGCCATGGAAGGCGCGATGAAGGCGGCGCGGCTTTACAGTGGCAAGCACGAGATCATCTCGCTGCAGGCGTCATTTCATGGACGTACCTGGGGCACGCTCAGCATCACCGGCAACCATGGGCGCAAGAAGGGCGGGGGGCCTTACGCCTCCGGGGTTTCATTTGCCCCTGCGCCCTACGTTTACCGCTCGCCCTGGCCCGACGATCCCGCACGCTGTGTAGACTTCTGGAGCCAGTCGCTCGAAGACATCATCCGCTTCTCCACCTCGGGGGACGTCGCTGCCTTCGTAGCGGAGCCTGTCATGGGAGAAGGCGGTATCATCGTTCCTCCACCCAACTACTTTCGCGAAATCAAGAAGGTTTTAGACCGCCACCACATTCTTTTCATCGCCGACGAGGTACAGTCCGGCTTTGGACGCACCGGCAAAATGTTTGCCATCGAGCACTATGGCGCCACACCTGACATTATGGTCACCGCCAAGGGTATTGCGGACGGCTTCCCGCTGGCCGCCTTCACCACCCGCGACGAAATCGCAGCCGCGTTTAAGCCCGGCGATCATCTCTCGACCTTTGGGGGCAATCCAGTGTGCTGTGCTGCCGCACTGGCTAACATCGACTTCATTCTGGGAGAAAACCTATGTGAGCGAACGGCACAAAGCGGCAAGTACCTGGTGCAGCGCTTGAATCTGAGCCAGCGTGACCTTCCACTCATTGGCGAAGTTCGTGGCCTCGGCCTGATGGTGGGCATCGAGCTGGTCGAGGGCGACGATCGGACGCCCGCTCCCGATGCCGCCGAAGCGGTTCGCGACCTCTGCCTCGCCCGCGGGGTGCTCATCGGTGTTGGAGGTGTGCACGGCAACGTCGTGCGTGTCCAGCCGCCGCTAGTCATCACCCGTCCCCAGATCGATCAAGCTGTCGAGGCCGTAGTGGCGGCCGTCAAGCAGGTGCAGGCGGAGCGCACCATTCCTGCGGCACGCTGAGATGGGGGTTTAAAATTTCGTCTCAGACGAGAATGAGCAGCTGGCAACCGGCGGATCTGCCACAGTCATCTGCAAGAATGCGCGGTTCCGAACCACGCCCGAGGCTTCGATGAGCCACATAACTTCCACTCCCACCCGCAGTTTTGGCTTCTACCTCAACGGCAACTTCAGCACGCACGGCCGCGAGGTTGTCATCACCTCGCCGTTTGACCGCTCGGTTGTCGCCGTGGTGTACGAGGCCACGACCGACGACGTCGAGACCGCGATTGCCTCCGCTGTCGAAGCCTTCGCGGTCACCCGCAAGCTTTCCTCCTATCAGCGCGCTTCGACCTTGCACAAGATTGCGGACGGGATCCGCCAGCGGCGCGAAGAATTTGCCCGCAACATCTGTCAGGAAGCCGGCAAACCCATCAAAACGGCTCGCATTGAGGTCGATCGCGGCACCTACACCTTCGAAGTGGCAGCCGAAGAGGCGGGACGTATCTATGGCGACTACATTCCTCTCGACACTCTCGAGGCGACTGCCGGCCGGTGGGGATTGCTGCGCCGCTTTCCGCTCGGCCCGGTGTTCGCCATCACTCCTTTCAACTTCCCCTTGAACCTGGTCGCCCACAAAGTTGCACCGGCTATCGCCGCCGGATGCCCCCTGATCCTCAAGCCGGCTCCGCAAACTCCGGTAACAGCGCTGATGTTGGCCGATGTGGTCCAGGAAGCCGGCTGGCCCGAGGGAGCCCTCGCGGTTATGCCGCTATCGAACGAGGATGCGGCATTGCTGGTCGCCGACGACCGCGTGAAGCTGCTGACTTTCACCGGCAGCGCTGCCGTTGGCTGGGCGCTGAAGAACAAGGCGGGCAAAAAACGCGTCACGCTCGAACTCGGCGGCAATGCCGGCGTCATCATTCACGGCGACGCGGATCTGGAACATGCAGCGCACCGCTGCGTTGCCGGCGGCTTTTCCTACGGCGGGCAGACCTGCATCTCGGTGCAGCGCATTCTCGTGGAGCAACCGGTGTTCGAACGGTTCACCAAGCTGCTGCTCAAGGGTGTAAGCAATCTCAAGTGTGGTAACCCCATGCACGACGATACCGACGTCCCACCGCTGATTCGTGAGCGAGACGCCGTCCGTGTCCTGCAGTGGATTGACGAAGCAGTCCAGGGGGGAGCGAAGTTGCTGTCAGGGGGCAAGCGCAACGGATCGTTCGTCAACCCCACTGTCCTCACCGGCACCACTCCGGAAATGCAGGTGAACAGCGCGGAAGTCTTTGCGCCCGTGGTAACAGTTGAGGCTTACGATGATTTCCGTGATGCCGTGCGCCGGGTCAACCTCAGTAGCTACGGCCTGCAGGCTGGCGTTTTCACTCGTGACGCGGGGCGGATTCAATTGGCCTTCGAGGAACTCGAGGTGGGAGGAATCATTGTCGGCGACGTTCCCAGTTTTCGCATTGACCAGATGCCCTATGGCGGCATCAAGGACTCCGGCCTCGGGCGCGAAGGAATCCGCTACTCCATCGAGGACATGACCGAGCGCAAGCTTTTGGTCATGGCCCTGCGCTGAATGGTTCAAACGCGTCACATCCGAGTGTAGTACGGGTGGAACACCGAGGAACCGGGGCCGAACTCCGGGCTTAGGGCTGGCTCGCACCCGTCGTGCCAATCAACTCGTCCTCGGTTGGCTCGCTAGCTTCCGAGGCGCTGTCGCTGGCCGTGGACTTGCCGGAGTACTTTTCGTAAACCACAACGTGCAGCACCGGTTGACGCTCTTCGATAGGATCTACCAACCCCTTCTGCTGCAGGGGCAGCAGGTAGGACCGGATCCATTGGTACTGGACATTGGTCAGTCCGCGGCGTGAAAGATCAACGCTGACACCCGCCAGGTGAGTCGATGCCGTATCGCCAAAGGCAGGCGCCGCGAACCGGTTGTGCTGTCGAAGGTAGAGTTGTTGGGTCGAAGTACGCACCAGCGAATTGACTAGCAGCGGCGAATGAAAGGTATTGAAATACGCCTGGCTGATGTCTTCGAGGAAATCACGTGTCCAAGGGCGGCAGTATCGGCGACTGTCCGCCAGATTATCGGAGATCTTCAATGCCTCACTCTCATTCACCTGCACCAGGTCATTCGACATCTCCGATTTCACCAGGTCGTACTCGGTGTTCATTCGATCCACCTGCGACCGGTCAAGTTCGGCATTCTGCTGCACGAGCTTCTCGTGGGTGCCTTGAAACATCGGATTCCACTTGCTTCCACGTAGGACCCGGCGTGAATGCAAGGAGGAGGCTGATTTGAAAGCTTTGTGATGGATGGTTGGTTTTTGTCCGGTGGGAACCACCGCAAATGATAAGGATGTGAGCGTCAGGCAGGTAAGAATTGCCCCAATCTTCCAGCACAATCCCGCCCTCGACTGCCCGAGTACGACCAATTGGCTAGAGCATTCAGACTGCAAAAAAGATTGGCCTGTCATTACTCGTTATCGAACTACGGGCGCTTTGCGACATTGGTGACTTATGCATTAAAACACAGACTGGACATGCAAGCCAAGCCTGGCAAGCGAATGTCAGTAACCCGAAAGTTGCATCCCGATAGGGGATTTCGGGTTCGAACCGATCAGGGTTTCCAGGCTATCCCCGGTAGGTGGTTTCCGTCATCGTACAGTCGTCGCTCAGCGGAGTGCTTCCCCGGAAATCATTGACCGCCTGTGAGATTGCCTCCAAGCCACCCCCGCAGCAGTTCTCCAGGCGTTCGTTGCCGAATAAGTCCCCAGCTTCATTTTCCGCCTCCGTGACCCCATCGGTCACCACGATGAGTCGGTCGCCCGGTTTCAACTGATGCATAACGGACGAAAATTGGGCGATGGGAATCAATCCCACCGGAAGGTTGCCGTCTTCGACCTTTAATATCGTTTGTCCAGAGACAATGATCGGCGGCACATGCCCGCAGTTCAGCAGCTCCATTTCACCATTGCAGCCAAACCGGGCGATAACCAAGGTGGCATATTTCTGTCCGCCTATTTTCTCGTACAGAAACCGATTTACGGTTGTGGCCATCTCCGACAGGGGAGCGTTCTCGGTGAGGCGGGAGTACAGCATGCCTTGCAGGATCGATGCCACCACGGCCGCGGAGATGCCCTTCCCGGAAACGTCGGCTACGATCAGCGCCAGTCCTCTGTCGGTGTGAACCAGGTCGAAAAAGTCTCCCCCGATGTCCTTGCAGGCATAGCTGACGGCATTAACCTTGGCGTACGGCACCTCCGGAACCGTCACCGCCATGAGGCTTTTCTGGATTTCGGCCGCGATCTCCAACTCTTGTTGCACGCGACGAGCTGCTTCCTCCGCCTGGACCAGGGCGGCATTTTCCACCAATGCCGCCGCTCCGCTGGCGATGGTTCTCAGGATGTCCTGGCTTACTAACGACAGCTTTCCTGATACAAAATGCGAATCCAGGTACAGGACGCCTTGCAGATCGGCGCTGGCCGCTTTCGCGTTATTCCCCGCCTTATCTTGAATGTTGGTTCGCCGCAGCGGAATGCAAATCACGCTTTTCAGGTTCTGGGCTACAACGCTCTCCCGACCCGACAGCTTTTCGCTGTCCGCCGTGTCGGTCACCAGGAACTCGGAGGCGCTCCTGGCAGCGTCCCGCAGCACCGACTTCGAAATGGTGCTGTCATCATGGATGACTTCGCCGTTCTTGTCGCGGCCGGCGGACATTTGCAGTTCGTTGTTTCCGTCCCGGAGGAAAACGAACCCGCGCTCCGCCTTGGTCAGCCGCAGGGAGGCTTCCAGCAACGTTTGCAGTACGTCTCCCAGCACATTGGAATTGTTGAGTTTGCGTGCCGCCTCCAGAAAGACGTTTAGCATCTCGAAGTCGGAACCCGCGCCTGAACTCGGTTTCCACGACGAAAACTGGCTGATGAATTGTTGCGCGATGCTCGACACCGAGCGGTCGGGATTGAACAGCACAAACGCTGCCCCCTGTACGCCAAATTCCAAGCGATCGTTGCGCGCCAGCTTATGGCGCATGATTCGCTGGCCATTGACGAACGTGCCCTGCCGGCTGTTCTGATCCTCGACGTAAACCCCATCGTTTTGGCGTATGAATTGCGCGTGCTCGCGTGACACCCGCGGATCGGTCAGTACCAGGTCACGGTCGGTCCGCCGGCCCACGGTAAAGGGAAAGTGGTCGATCATCAGGTTGCGACGGTCGGTACCCTCAACCACGACGAGCAGCAGCGGGTCGCTGCCGGTCGTGATGTCGAGCTTCCGTACCCACATTCCGGTTGTGCCCATCGAGGGGCCTCCTGACGGTGGTCCAAGACGAAACTTAACAGGATTCGTTGTAAGGACTATATTCCAAGCGTAAACCAATCTTCCAGTGTAGTCTCGTTGTCCAATGCCAAGTGAAGCCTTCTGCGACTCGCGGTCTATGCCTGCCTTGTCCCGATTCCTGATTCTGTTCTTCGCGGGGGTGGTTAACGCCAGCACCGCAGCCCAGACCCCGTCTCCCGTCATCACGGGATTTGCCCCCGCCAACGCTGAAACCGAGTCCCAGCTCGAGACCCAGTTCAAGTCCTCGATCTCGACGACTCGGATCCGCGATTACCACCGTTACTTCACTCTGAAACCGCATCCCGCGGGAACGAAAAACGATTACGAAGTCGCCCAATACATCGCGGAAGAGTGGAAGAAGCAAGGACTGGAAGATGTCGTCATCCGCCGGTACGACGTCTTGGGAACCAGACCCGTCTCCGCCACGCTGGAGATGGTAGCGCCCAAAAAGTACGCCGCGGTCCTGCGCGAGCAACCTTATGATGTCGACCTCGATACCAGGAATCCCGACGTCGCCTCGGCGTGGATTGGCTTTTCCAGCAGCGGCGAAGTCACTGCTCCGGTGGTTTACGCTCATAGCGGCAATCCCGAAGACTACGAGTTCCTGCGCCGTCGTGGCATCGATGTGAAAGGCAAGATTGTGCTGGTTCGCTACTCGAATCCCTACAGCTATCGCGGATTCAAAGCCCTCACGGCACAGCGTATGGGCGCCGCCGCCCTGTTGATCTATTCCGATCCCGCCGAAGACGGCTACCGGCGAGGCAAGGTCTTCCCCGATGGTCCCTGGGGCCCTGAATCACACATTCAGCGCGGCGCCATTACTTACGATTTCATGGTACCGGGCGATCCGCTCACACCCGGCTGGGCCTCGGTTCCCGGCGCCAAACGCATTCCCGAAAGCGAAGCCGTCTCCCTGCCGCACATCGTCGCCCTTCCTCTTTCCTGGCACGACGCACAGCCGCTTCTCGCAAACATGAACGGTCCCGCCGCGCCCAAGTCCTGGCAGGGCGGTCTTCCGATCACTTATCGCCTCACCGGCTTGGTGCTTGCCCACCTGAAAGTTGAAATGGACAACTCCACCCAGCCTTACTACGTAGTCGAAGCCCGCATCAAAGGCAGCGAATATCCCGATGAGTGGGTGCTGCTCGGCAATCATCACGACGCCTGGGAGTACGGCGGCGTCGATCCCAGCAGCGGCACGGCGTCCATGATGGAGTTGACAGAGGCCTTTGGAGCGATGCTGCGACAAGGTGTCCGCCCCCGACGCACTCTCATCTTCTGTAGCTGGGACGGCGAAGAAGTCGGCCTTACAGGTTCAACCGAATGGGGTGAACAGTTCGCCGACGAGCTGCGAACCAAGCTGGTGGCTTACCTCAATGTCGATTCGTCCGTCGCGGGTCCCAATTTTTCGGCAGACGCCTCCGGGTCTCTGGCTCCCATGCTGGTCGAGGCCACGCGCTCAGTCCAGGATCCCTCAGGCGGTTCCTTGCACGACGCCTGGCTGAAGTCGACGGCGACTGCCCGCCAGCGGGCACACAACTCTCAGCCGGTGACGGATGCCAATGTGGCCAACACCCGCATTGGCAGCGGCTCTGACCATACCGTGTTCCTGAATTTTCTCGGCCGCCCGGTTATGAATCTCGGATTCGACGGCCCTTACGGGGTTTATCACTCCATGTACGACGACTTTTTCTGGATGAATAATTTCGGCGACCCCGGTTACAAGTACCATGCTGCCGCGTCGCAACTCTGGGGCGTTACGGCGCTGCGCTTGGCGCAGGCTGACGTGCTTCCTATCGACTTCGAGTATTACGCCAACACCATTGATCAATTCCTCACCGAACTGGAGAAGAATAAGAACTACAATCCCGCCAAGCTGAATCTCGACCCGGCGCACAGAGCGGCCAAGGAACTCGCCGCCTCGGCGGCGCAAACCATGTTGCTGCTAAGACCCGCACTGTTGTCAGGAAAGCTCGACCGGGCGCAACTCTTATCGATCAATCAATCGCTGCTCAAGGGCGAAGCCAACTTCCTGCTTACCGAAGGAATCCCCGGACGCCCCTGGTTCAAGCATATGCTCTACAGCGCCCGCTATACCTATGCGCATCTCGAACTGCCCGCCGTCACCGAAGCTGTCGAAGCCGGAAATTGGTCCGAGGCCCGGCGTCAAACCGAACTCCTGATCAATGCGATCAACGCGGAAACCGCGATGATGAAGCAGATGGCTAATGTGGTAAAGAACTAGCTTTCGGGCGCACATGTAATCCCGATGCCGCAGTGTGCCGGTCTTTGAGTACCCCCAACCATACTATGTGCCCTTTCTTTGGGGCGCCAACCAGGGAACTCAATCGTTATTTCGATCTAGCCGCACTCTTCTCTGCTCACGAAGGGCGGATTCAGCAGCAACCCGATGAGAAAACTCACAAGCAAGAGAATTTCCGCGATTCTATCTTTCAGCGTAATCACAAAAACAATCATCGTGATCACTACACCCCACTTGACCACTTCCCGCCGGAAGGCCGTTTTCCACAAAAGAGGTTCTTCGACCCCACCCGGCCGCGACACGCGCAGCACTGGTTTTTGCCGGAGGTCCTCCCGGCCCTCCTCGCGTCGTGTCAGGCGCAAAAGCCGCAGGGCCTCCCCACCAACGAGAACGACGAATCCCGTCAGCGGAGCAAGTGAACCCAGCCCGATCGCATACACCAGGTCGCCCAGGTATCGCGGATGACGAAGATAACGGTACGGTCCAGCTTCGCTGGCGCCCCGCACCTTTTGGCAAGCTCGTGCCCAGGTGCAAACTCCAGCGCCGACCGCGATGAACAACGTTGCAACAATAAAGAGAGAACGTTCCAGCGGGTGCGGTGCCGCTCGGTTCCGAACGAAGCGCCAAACGACGTCGTCGGGTTGGATCAGATAAGTGAGAAACGCCGTAGCAACAATGAATTGATGAACCAGAAGCTGGTGTCGATATTCGAAGTCGGTTGCATTCATCGGCGACGGACGCGCAAAACAGTGCGCGCTTTTGCCCGCCGTAAATGTGGACATGAAGGCTGCTCTTATGAACCCACCGGGTGCCCCACCCTTTTGCGTTTCTGGGAAAGGGTGGGATCATTCCCAATTACGCCGCCGAACTAGGCTGCGGAGGCGGCGCAGCGGTAGTAAGCGCGATGCCTTGCGTCACGCCGGCTTGCGGCAGCTTCAGCATCTCCCTCACCTGCGGCAACGCCTCCCGCATCGCTGCTTCACCGGCAGCAATTAACTCTGGCGTGCGCTCGAAGCAGTCGTAGGCAAAGCCTTCTACGTTAGGTTCAATCACCAGGTCGGCGTCCTTCATCCACGATTCCGACAGCTTAGACTGCGCAATTGAGAAGCATTGTCCGATGACTTCAAATACGTGCCGCGGAGGACGCGCATTGTTCCAATAGGCACTCAGGTGTACGGCCAAAACCCGGTCCCCTCCCATCCTGCGCAGCGGCGTCGTCGGCACTCCATAGGCCAACATGCCATCGATATAGGAGTGTCCATCGATTTCCACGGGGGGAAACATCCCGGGATAAGCGCAACTGGCGCGGATCGGGTCGGCCAGCGCACCTTTGGTAAACACCACAGCCTCACCGGTCCGGTATTCGGTCGCGGTGATGGCCAAAGGGATCCTCAGTTCTTCGAAGGTGCGACACTTCAGGAGGCGGGCAAACAGTCTCAGCATGCGATCGCTGTTGTAAAAGCCGTATCGCGAGAGGGTAAGGCGTGCGAAGTCGCCCAGGCGCAGGGTGCCCCCGACGTTGGCTAGTTCGGCGGCGGTCATTCCGCAGCAATACGCCGCACCGATAATGGCCCCCACACTGGTCCCGGCCACATAATCCACCAGGATATTTTCTTCTTCCAGGACCTTCAGAACCCCAATATGCGCGATGCCGCGCGCAAAGCCGCCGCCCAGCGCGACTCCGAGCGTCAGCCGCTTTGGCTGCGTTATAAGCGGACGTTTCAGTCCACGGGAAAAAGCTCGGACCGAGCGGACGATGCGGTCGACGTTACCCAAGGTTCTATCTCCCTGCCGAGTAGCCTTCGCACGGAGGGCGACTACACTTTAACAGATGCCATCCGTTGACGCGATGATGCCTTAACATGCCCTGCACGTCGAGTGTCACTTCCAGCACACTCCGTAAAATTCCGATTAAACCTGCAGCTCTTTGCGCGGGCACGGCTTCCCATCTTCGTCGAAGTCGCGAAATCAACCACCTTCGATACGCCATAATCTCGCCTTATAATCCGCCCATGGACTTGCCGTCCCCCCATTCTCCCGATCAGCTCCTGCGCATTCACTGCGTCAAGGTTTTCGTACGCGATCAGGACCAGAGCCTGCAGTTCTACCTCGACCGTCTCGGCTTTCGGCTGGTCGCCGATACCATCCTGCAATCGGGTGAACGATGGCTGGCAGTCGCTCCGCCCGACGGCGAGGCTGTGATCGCGCTCATCGCTCCGTCGCCCGGCTCCCAGCAGTGCCAGCTGATTGGCCGCCACACCGATGTCGTCTTCGTGACCGACGATGTCATTGCCCGATACCGCGAATGGTCGCGCCGCGGAGTCAAGTTCCTCTCCACGCCGAAACTGCGGCGAGTCAAGTCCGCCGGTTCCGCCGATGGTCCAGGGGCGGATCGAAAGGCGATATTGCTGGGCCATGAATCTCCCATTTGGGG
>Ga0306926_10008076_pt1 | contig 11482 bp, 13 predicted proteins | sample flu12Cox44000178_FD_203759 | JGI IMG/M metagenome (GOLD analysis project Ga0306926, IMG submission 203759) | Lab enrichment of tropical soil microbial communities from Luquillo Experimental Forest, Puerto Rico - flux8day.12C.oxic.44.000.178 (v2)... | ecosystem: Environmental > Terrestrial >...
AGGTGCCAGAGACCTTCTCCGCCCGCACGAGCTCGCAGCCGGCGGTCGTGAGGGCAGTATTCTGGATCGAGAGGTCCTGGTCGATCGTGCTGACCCGGGCATATCCATAGCGCATTGTCGTGTCCAGTGTGTCAATAGGATTTTAGATTGTCGTACATAGCGTATCATATAAGCGATGTCAAGCCTAAAGATACACAATTGCTTGAATTATATGTGGCCATGGTCTAGGGCCTATTGGGTACACCCAAATGCCACAAAGGGTGTAGCCGGGGGATTAGGACGGCCGTACAACGCGCCCGTGGGCCAGCTAGGTATCGGAGGGTTCGCCCGCAGCTTTCAGCAAGCCGGCGGCCTTCCCCTGAGCGCGCGCGGGCGGTGTGGCCGCGGTAGTCGGTGGGGATTCCACAGCGGTGGTGGCGCCAGGCGGCAGGCCGCCGGTGATCTGGATGACGGCATGCGGCCCCGGAAGCCGCGCCTGAATCGCGGCGACACGATTGCGCAACGCCTGCCACTTCACGGCAAGGGCTCGTCGGTGGGTGGTGAGGGTGGCTGACGGAGCGGCGCCTTGTCGGTCGGCAGCTCGGCAGGCTGCGGGCCGATGGTGACGAGCTTGGCCGGGTAGATCAGCTTGCCGTCGTCGGGCCCGAGCGGCAGGTCGGGGAGGCCACCGCTTACCGCAATTCCGAGATTGATGTTCGCCTTGGCGAGCGCGATCTCGATCATGATGATGCGCTCTTCGAGTTCGGCGGAGACCTTGGCCTCGATCCACTTGCCGAGAATGGCGGTGAGATCGTTGCCCTCGTCGACACCGAGCTTACGCTGGGCGACGAGCGTGGCGATACGGCCGATGTTCGCGGTCGCCTCCGCGATGGTCGTGGGCTCGGGGAGATCGATCTTCTTGCGAAGGAGGCGCGGCGCGGGGGCGTATTGGTAACGCGCCAGGCCGATCGCCGACTGAATTCGCAACGGCAGCGGTGTGTCCGTAGATGCCACCAACTCAGCGAGCAATGTAAGCGAATCCGCCTTGCCGTTGATCTCCCCGATTATCGCGCGCTTGCGAGCGTTTTTAGAGCCGAGTTTTCGGCCGTTCGGGTTTCACTTTCGCCAGGCTTCCAGGTCATTGTAGAAAACCGCTGTAGAAAAACAGCTTATTGCAAAAGCCGAAGTTGCGGCAAACTTGCGGCCGGGGCGACGCGCCAGTCTCTACTGATCCGTCCCTGAATCCGCTCACATCGGGCCCTGTGCTGGTCTTTACTTTGCCGACACTGACGTTCTCGGGCAATGTCAATATCCTTGACCCAAGCGGGGCAATCAGTGACCGGTTGCGATGGATTAATTCAGCCGGGAGCTCCACCGCGTGCGAACCGTCCTCCGGTTTGGCAGCCTGTGCCAACCGCATGATCTTTTACTCATTAGACAGCAATGGGTTCCCGGCTGATGTGGGTCCTCTTACGTTAAGCACTACGTTGAACACCGCGACGGAGAATCCCGACGGTACCTTCACGTTTTCTGTCCCCTCGCCAGGCATCGATGTCTACATGGGCACTTCGGCCCCTTCGGCCGTCCCCGGCCCCATCGTCGGCGCTGGCCTGCCCGGTCTCGTCTTCGCTGCCGGTGGCCTTCTCGGCTGGTGGCGACGGCGGCGGAAGATCGCCTGAAACTAGCCGCTGGCCGCTAGTTGACGAGAGAACCCTGTAAGAGCGATGCTGATGGCGGATGCGGTGGTTCGTCACAGGGGGGAGACTGTCATGAAATCAAACCCGTTGGTATTAGCAGCATTCGTTGGAGCATTGGGACTTGCCATTGACGCGCCGGCCCATGCCGACCCTTTCAATTGGTCCTATACGGGGGTTGGGATCTCAGGGAGCGGAACCTTAACCGCCACGTTTCTCAATTCGAACGACGGCGGCACGTTCCAGGTCACCCACATGACAGGGACGGCCAACGGCGCAGCAATTGTCGATGTACTCCCTCTACCACCAGGCGGCTACGGCCTTAATGACAATTTGTTCTTCCCGAATGCCTCACCCCAACTTGATTTTCCTGGGCTCGCCTTCACGGTGGCCGGAGGGCAGGCGTTTAACCTCTTTTTTGACACCCACGCCACAGGTGACTTCAATTGTGGCCGTATTGGCTATTGCCTGCTCGGGCCGGGCACAGTTGGCAGTGAAGGGCTCACCGACCCATCGGCCCCAATAACATTTGCTGCCGCTGCTGTCCCCGGCCCCATCGCCGGTGCCGGTCTGCCCGGCCTGATCCTGGCGGGCGGTGGCCTTCTCGGCTGGTGGCGACGGCGGCGGAAGATCGCCTGAGCTTCCGCCGCTCCGCACACGTCGTTTGCGGCAGCCAGCGATTGCCGAGCAATCGCGATTTATGAGTACGCGCCTTAACTAAAACCACGCCCATTGCCCATCTTGCCCATCTTGATGGAATATCAAATACTTCCTTCCAACTTGGGCAACTTGGTGGTGGTTTTGAAACAGCGCCGCGCGTAACCGCTTGAAAAATAATCAACTTGGGGCAACTTGGGCAACTTGGGTGGTTTTTCGGTTATAGAAATAGCCAAGTTCTACAACCAAAATACAACCTGCGGCCCTCGGTCCACCCCGGCCGACCCCCTAACCAAGAGTTGTAGGGACCTTCGCCCGCTTAGTGCGTCACGGAATAGTCGGTGGCGACGAAGCCGACGCTCGCGTCTCCCCGCTGATGTTCGTGCACCCACAGCCGATGGCCGCGGCGAGGGTCGGCGCTTTATCGGGTTTGGTCATGGCTCATCGTCCTCCTGTCGTTGGCCCGTGGGCATGTGCGATGCCAACGCCCAGAATGATCGGCCGCTCTTTTTGCCGGTTTCTTTGTACGTACCGATGCCGGCTTTGGTACGGGCGCGACGCAATTGCTCTTCGGTGAAACCACGTACGGCGGCACGTTCTAGGATTATGGTCTTAGCGACTGGACCATTCGCCAAGATGTCGAACAAGAAGGCGACGACGTTGGAGGAGGCTTTAGCTGCGATAGGAGTGGCAGCGGCGATCGCTTGATCCGCCGACAGTGGCACCTCTTCCGCCCACTCGACCCGGCTGACGCTGATGGGCGTGCCAGTTTCGGTGTCAACACCACCGTCGACCATGACCAGGCGGTAGGCGAGCGTCGGCATGGCGAAATAGATGTTGTGCTTGGGGGTGGCGAACAGCGCCCGCCCGGTCGGCCGCGGTTGGCCGCTCTCGCTCTCCTCTACCTCCCAGATGCAGATGTGACCGATGCGCGGCGCGGCGATGAATGCCTGGCTGCCGATGTAATGGTCGAGCGCCTTAGCGCCGGGGCGCTTGGCTGGGTGGGTGATGGCCGAGAATGCAACGTTGCACCGCTCGGCCAGCTCCTTCAACGGCCCGAGCTGGTTGCGCACGTCGGTGGCGCGGTGGCTGTCGAGCTTGCCGCCGAGGTAGGCGGTGATTGGGTCGATCGTCACCAAGCCGATGGCCGGGTCGCCGGTTAAAATGTGCTCCAACACGTCGAGATCCTCCTGCAGTAGGAACATCCGGTTGCGGTTGTCCTTGCGGATCTTGTTGAGGATCAGCACTCGGTCGAGATTGGCGCCGGCTGCGACCAGGCGCGGGCACACGGTGTGCGCGGTGTTGTCCTCCGCGGTGAGCATGACGACGTCGCTGGCCGGCGGCCCTTTGGCCTTGTCCGGCCAGTCGCGGCCGGTGGTCATGTGAGCGATGTAGCTGCAGTGAACCTGCGATTTGCCGATGTCCGGCACGCCGGTCAAAATTTCCAGCTCGCCGCGCGCCAGATGCCCCGGCCACCACCATTGCACCGCGCGCATCTGAATCGTCGAGGCTCGGACCAGTTCATAGCTGGTCGGAGCCGGCGAGCTTTCGATCCGGGCCAAAAGCTCGGCGTAGCCGCGCGTGCGGTCGGCCTCAATCCAATCGGTGAGATCACCACCTTTCTGCAGCTCGCGAAAGCTGACGATACGGATGTCGGGCACGATCCCGCGCAACGCGTTGGCGACTCCGAGCGCGTGCGCGTAGCCGGCGACGTCGTTGTCCTCCATCACGGCGACGCGTTGTTTGCCCGCAAACCAGCGGTTCAGCTCGGGGGTCCATTGCCCCTTGCCCTCGCCGCCGGAGTTCGTCGTCGCCACGAAACCGAGACGCGCGGCGGTCTCCGTGTCCTTCTCACCCGCGGCGATCACGACCCAGGCATCGGCCGGTGCGTCTAATAGCTCGGGCAGCCGATAAGGGATTTTTACAAATCCCTTTGGCAAACCTTTAATCCATTGCGTGCCGTTCCAGTGGAACTGTGGAAACTGTTTGGTCGAGGTGCGCTGCACGCCGAGATAATGCCGGCCGCGCGCGTCCAAGTAGATGTAGAGCGCTTCCTTGGTGCCGGTGTCGCGCTCGCCGTGCGGGTAGCCGCTGTTAGCCTTGCGATTCGTGTCTCCTGGGGGTGGCGAATCGGCGAATTTGGTTTCGCTTTTTGGTGGCGGTGCTTCGGCCCTGGCCGGAGCTATGTCCACCAAAACGTGGTCGGGGATTTTGTCGTCCGACGGCGGTCCGGTTGGGATCCGCGACGTGGCGGATTTTTCCGCGTCTGCCGAAATCGTTGGAGAATTTTGCGCGCTCTCGTCGCGCTCGCGCTCGACCGCCGTATCATTCTGCGGCGGGCTCGACGTGGTGACTAATTTTGGCGCCGACTTTTTGCGGCTGCGCGCTGGTGCTCCGGCAGGCTTATACGGGCGCGAGGTCTTACCAGTCTCGCGGTCGCGCTCGTACTTGTGGAATTCGCATAAACAGCTTTGCGTGTTCTGCAGGTCCAGGGCCGCAATGCCGGCGGCTGCGAGTCGGTCGGCAATCTCGGTGTGCAAGTGCATGAGCGTGGCGTGCCAAGACGCTTCGGACCACGACGCTGTGACCTCCCGCTTGCATACGCGATTAAGACCGCGGTCGGAACCAGGGCCGATACGCGCGAAGGTCCACCAATCCGATGCATCGGACAGTGGCCCCACGCTTTTAAGGTCAGCGACGACTTGCGCCGCGAAGAACGGTCCAAACCTCTCGTATTCGCACAACCGGTTAGCAAAGCTCGCCAGCGTGTCGCCTACGCGCGGGCGCACTTGCTCGCGGTCGCGCCATAGCGAAGACAAAAAGTAGTTGGCGTAATATTGCTCGTAGGTGATACCTTTTAGCTCGCGTGGTGGAATCACCAATCTGTATGCCTTGTGAAAAACCTTTTTGCCATCGGCCAAAAGGGCTTCGATCTTTGCGAGATAAGCCTTGGCGTCGAACGGCGATGACCAGTCATACTCGGCCAGCGCTTCCGGCCGATTACTGCAGCAACGGACAATAGTGAGCTTGTGCCACAGATCGGGATCGTCGCGGTGCGGTCCGACGATATTCTCGCTGACCCACCGGGTGACTCGGTCGTGCTCGCGGTGCACGTTGCAGAAACGGCCTTCGGCCAAGATTGGATCCTCGGTCCAAGGCGGCGATTCGCCGGCTTCCCGCCGTAGACGAATCGCCTCGCGCTCGAGCACGAAGGCGACCAGGCGAGCGACCATCTCGGGGTCGAGCGGCAGCGGTGCGGGTGGCGGTCCCTCGACTCGAGCGGGGCGCTTGGCTTTTTGCCGCGGCATTGCCACCGCCGTCGCGCCGGGCACATGCTCTGCCACTGGCACATCAACTCCGGTGGCGAAGCGCGGACCATTGTCGCCTTTAACCGGGGTTGGTAGCGGTGAAGCCCACTCCGGGATTTGTTCGAACCGGACTTTGAATTCAGGGAAGCTCGTTGGCGCCATTGGGCACCTCGCAGACGATTGCGTCGTGAACGTGCAGAACGATCGGATAGCCGGAAGCTTCGAGCCGCGTCATTGCCGCGGCCAGCAGATCTCGGGCGATTCCTTGCACGATGTTCTCGGTAAAGCCGCCGCCCCACATGCCGCGGCCTGGCCGGTACTCGGTCCAGCCTCCCGCCAGAATGGCGTTGTCCATGAACGATACCGCCCAGAAACCGCGCTCACGGCGGAACAGCCGCACAAACGGGTAGGAGATTGAGCGCCCCGACGGCAGCGTGATGAACAAGAACGGAATATCGTGCAGGCGCTCGCACCGAAGCATCAGCCGGCCGTAGCGCTCGGGCTTCGGCGAATTATGGATCGCAGAAATTGCCGCCCGCTCGATCCCGTGCCAGAACTGTTCGGTCTGCGGGTGCTGGGCACGCCAGGTGAGCTGCTGGCGCTTAATCTCCGCGTCGCCGACGTTGTCATCCTCGGGGGCGAAGTTGCGATAGGCGCCGATTCCGCCGCCGTAGCCGAAAGCCAGATCGGCGATCTTGCCGAATTGGCGCGCGGTCTCTTTCGGAAAGCCCAACTTGCGGCCGATGATCACATAGGGGTCATCGTCGGGGTCGCCGGTTTCGTCGAACCTGGCCCACATCGCCATCTTGGCCGGCTCGTCGGCGATCCAGGCCAGAACGCGACTCTCGATCGCGGAGTAATCGGCGGTGAGGAGTTTGTAGCCCGAGGGGGCGCAGATCGCGGCGCGGGCAATGTCGCCGATGATCTCGATCGGCTCGCCGATCGCCCGCACAGTGGCGACGTCGCCAGTCATGACGGCGGCGAATTTGGCGGCGATCCCATCGGCCTCTTTGCGGAAATTCTGCGGCTGCGGTCCTTGTGCACTCCAACGCCCGGTTCCGGCGCCGTGGAAGGTGGCCCAATTGCGCACCCGGCCATCAAGGCCGCGCCACGCCTGCAGTGCCGGAAATTTGTTGGCGGCGGCGTGCGCGGCTTCGCGCCGCAACTCGATTGTGCGGCGGACCTCGGGTGCTAATGACGTGCGTCGCAGCGCTTGCGATAGTGTCGCTTTCTGCAGGTCGGTGACCCCACAGCCGTGCGCGGCCAGCCAGGCCAAGAACTTCTCAATCTGGTTGGCCGAGTTAAGCCCGGTGAGCTGCTGGAATTCGGTCTGAATCTCGCGCTCGGCGGCCGCGGCGATGGCAATTGCCTTCTCGATCAAAGCGCCGTCGCAATAAAACCCGCGGTCGTTGACGATCTGGTCGAGCTGCCATAGCGCCTGCTCCGCGGCGCTCAGGGGTGGCAGCCAACGGTACAACGCGCGCTCGGTCTCGACGTCTTGCCGGCAGTAGGCGTAAAGCGCCTCTCGGTGCTCGGCGTCGTCGAACCAATAGATGCCGTTCGGGTCTTCGTCGCCACGCGGGCGCCGGGGCTTCATCATTAACGAGACGATCGTCTTGCTGGCTTTCTGCTCGGGCAACGACAGCGCCTTGGCGACCTGGGCGAGCCGCGCCGGCAAGGCGAGCGCTAAGCTCGCGGCCATGGTGCAACGCCAGCGGTCGAGAGGAATGTCAGGCCAGTTGTGAGGCGGTTTAGTCAGGATATGCCGAAAGATGGCGCGCTCGAACCCGGCGTTGTGCGCGACCACTTCGCTGGCGTCTGCAATTTCGGCCGGGACTGGATCTCCAGGAATCCACAACTGCACCGGGCCGTCATCGACGCACCAGGCGACGCACCACACATCGGTGGTCGGATCGGCGGCGTAACGTGCGGCCCCGACCTTCTTGAGGTCGAGCGTGCTGCGGGTTTCAACGTCGACGATGACGGTCCCGTCCGCCACGGCATCACACGGGGAGCGGCAATGGACAATAGCAAGGGCTTAGGTTATGAAAGCAGCGCCTCATGGAATTCTCCTGAAGGTGGTTGTTGATGCCGCCCGGCCGCCTCCGGAAGGAGGCGGCCGAGTCATTTTTCAATTGAGCTTCGGCAGATCCCGCGATTGCCGCCACAGCTCGAAGGCCTGGGCCATCTCCGTCATGAATTGCTGTTCGAATGGCGTGAGATCGGACCATTCCACCGGATGCGTCGACAACTGTTCAAGGTACCAGCTGCGGACATCAGCGAGACGCTGATCGCGGCCGTCGGCGGATGGATCGCTGCGGTTGGCGAGCCGTGACATCGCAATGCGCGCGAACAGCTCATCGTTGAACTGCGACATGATCGGCTCCGATCACGCCGCGTCGTCGGAACGGTCCGGCGGCGCGATGCGCTGACGGCCCTGCTCGACGAATTCGTTGAAGGCGCGGGCGTTGGCGTATTCGGCCTTGTCCACCCAACCGAGATCGATGAATTTGGGCATGAACCATTTGCCCATCGCGTTGGTCTTCGGCACCGTGACCAACTTGTAGCGGCGGGCGAAGCTCGGCAACGGTTTGCGCGTTTGCGGGTGCACGAATTGGCGGAACCAACTCTGCCACTCGCGCGCGAATTGATGGAAAGTCGATGCGCACGGCAGCATGTACGGTTGATCGTCGACCAGCAGATAGAGCTCGCGCGTGTCTTGAACGACGTTGCCGCTGCGGCGAACCAACACCGGCCGCCTGGAGTTGCCCTCCCCCGGCTTGATCGCGATGTCTTCCGGCTCCTCCTCGTGGCGGGCGACGTAACCTTGCCGGTCGGGGAGCCATTCCATCCATGCACGCGCCATGGCGCACGGGATGACGACGAGTTCGTCGCGGACCGGCTCGACGTTGCCGCGCACCCAGAATTTTCCGGCCTCGGCGTTGGCAAGATATTCGGGGCCGCGCCGGTCGCACTGCGGCGAATTCGACTGCAACACGGTGACTAGCGGGACGATGGCGTCTTCGGCCTTGGTGGAGACGCCTTTGCCGACGTCGGCCACGGTGATGTCAGCGAGCTCGGCCGGGAGGGGCAGGCTCGAGCGAATTGGCACGGGGGGCTTTGGATCGTCAGTCATGTTGCACCTTTGAGTTTGCGAAAAAGAGAGGTGCCGCGCGTACGCGGCACCCCGGGTTTGGCTACGCGGCTATGCGATTTCGGCGATCGCTGCTGCGATCCGGCGGCGCTCGCGGGGGATGGCGTTGAGCGTCAGTTCACCACTCTCAACGCGGGCTCTCTCCGCCGGGGAGAGTGAGCGGGCGATGGAGTAGTAAACGACGTTCGTTCCCGCCAGCGAGATCGCTAGCGTTCGGCTCACCCGCTCGAGCGGAACGCCGCTTGCCAAATCAACGGCAAGCAGCGCCTTTTCGGCCGCGGTTTGAGGTGGGTATCGCCAGTCAAGCTTCCAGCCGGGGATGCTCCGCGGCGGGACTGGACGGACGATACTTGGCACGCTAGGAGGTACTTCATGGATGAGGGTCATGTCCCTCTCCTCTACTTGGTGGGTGGCCAGCCGGCTTCGGGGTGAAGGGGCTGGCCCCCTTCTTCACCGTCCGCGATCCGTTGACTGGCAGGGGGACGGCGCCCCACCACGGATTCGAATTCACTCCGCGGCGGTGGTGGCGGTGCTGATGACGTTGGCGACCGTGGTATGCCGGCGCCGCCACTCGTCTTCAGCTTGCTCGGTAATGATGATCCTGCCGCCCGGAATCGGTTGCAGCTCGGCAGGACCGAGCCCTTGGCGGCGCCAAACTTCGAAGGTCGACCTACTGATGCCGATCGAGGCGCAAAACTCAGCGACGCTTTTGCCGGTGCGCTTGACTTTGGGGACTACGAGGCGGGACAATATTGTGCACTCCGACAAAACGTCGAAGCACACTGGGCGCTGACTTATATGCGCGCTAGGTGTTACGCGCAGGCATAAATGAACAAAAATGGCCAAAATTTAGGGTTGTAGTGCGTGCGGGGGCAATTCATCGAGCCACCTACGAACCGATCTGGGCGACGGGGTTCTTTCGGTGCCAAGCCAATTCTGTAGCGACGCGTGAAACGCATCGAACGAGAACAAAGTCGCGTTAGCCTTGTACCACCGCAGCACTGGCTCAAGGTCCGTTCGGGTGTAAAGCCGCGGGCGTCCGCGCCCACGCTTAGGCGTTTCGTCGCCGTCGTCGTACGTGATGCTCCCATCGGCGTGGTACACGCCCATATCGAGAGGGTTTTTTCTCGCCATCACCGTCGCCCCGGCAGGCTAACGACATTCTCCGCTGCCGGCTGTGCGGTATCGAGCAGGCCGCGACGGGCGACGGTGTCGGCGTGATCGAGGATGAAGTGCGAATAGACCCGCTCCAGCATGACCGTCGACGTGTCATGCATCGAGGCCACGACCCGCGTCGGCGTGCCGACGAGCAAGGCGCGGACGATCGACGAATGCCGCAGGCTATAGGCGGTTGCCTCGATACCGGCGCGACGCGCGACCTCTCCGAATAGAGTCCCCAGCTCGGCTTTGTTTGAGTCCCAGCCAGTACCGTCGGCTCGGGTGAGCAATGGCGCATCGCCGCGGCGATTTCCCACCGCCTGCTTGAGCTTGCGGGCAAGCGAGAGCGGAATCGGCACCGGCTTGCGGGTAATCTCCTTGCGCCCTTTACCCTTGCGGCTCGACGGCATCATCAGCCGGGGGTCGGTGCGATCGGCCTGCAGGTCAGCAACCAGCAGGGCGCAAGCCTGCGACGTGCGCGTTCCGGTCGAGGCCAGCACGTCGACGAAGAGTCCGAAGTCAGGATCGAGCGCATAGGCTTCGGCGACCAGCCGCAGCACGTCGCTGTCCGGCAACACCTTGTTGACCGGCGTGTAAGTATCCGCGAGCCGGGATAGGCCGACTTTCCAGGGACGGTCGCGGATGCGCGGGTCGAGGTCGGCCGCCAAGTTGAGCGAGGCTTTCGCGCCCTTGAGCATACGCACGAGATTCGCGGAAGTGACCCCGCGATCGAGCAAGCCATCCCGCCAGCGCCGCAGCTCGGCGGCAGTCAGCAAGGCCACCGGCTTATTGGCGAGGGTCGCAGGAAGGTGGCAGCGCACGCGACCGGCGTTGTAGGCATCCCCTCCGCGGGTTCGCAGGTCGGTCTCGTAAGTGTCGAGCGCGTCCGCCCAGGTCGCGGGGGCGTTACCCGACGCGCCGCGCACCATGGCGCGGGCCTTGTCGGCGGCTTGCCAGAAATCGAGCACATGCTCGCCGTCGGCGTTCTCGTAATCGTCGGCGACCCCGACCCGGGCCTGCCATTCGCCGCCCCGGCCATCGGCAGCCTCTAACACCCAAGTGCCAGCGCTCTTGGTGCGGCGGTAGCCGAGCCGGATGCGGGGGGCGACGTTGGTGAGGCCGTAAGGGGCGCGACGTCGCTTGAGCGCGAGACGGTCACCGCGGTTAGCGATCTTGGCCGGCTGGATGCGGCGGGGCATGGGGTGGGTCCGGGACGTGTCCGAATGGAGGGTCACAAACGGTTGAAAGCCGGCATAAGCGGTAGGGCATTTATGGCCGGTCCGCAAGCGGTCTGCCCAAACCGTCATAAATCGTTGTAAACTTAAAATGCCCCGCGAGGGCAACGGCGCCAGCCCACCTCACCCCATTGTCGCTTCGAGCAGGAGCTTTGCGACGTGGTTGCGACGCGGCGATGACGCCGCCGGCGCGCGTGGCAGTTCAACGCTCGGACGCGGACTTGTCGAGGCCGACGCCCGCAAGCGCCGCGGTCTGCCGATCGCCGACGCGTCGAATTGAAAAATCCTCGATCGCCT
>Ga0306926_10008078_pt1 | contig 11482 bp, 12 predicted proteins | sample flu12Cox44000178_FD_203759 | JGI IMG/M metagenome (GOLD analysis project Ga0306926, IMG submission 203759) | Lab enrichment of tropical soil microbial communities from Luquillo Experimental Forest, Puerto Rico - flux8day.12C.oxic.44.000.178 (v2)... | ecosystem: Environmental > Terrestrial >...
TGTAAAGCTGCGTCGGCACGCGCTCTTCACTGCCCAGCGGCTTCTCGGTCGCCTGGCTCCAGCGGGGATGCGGCACCTTGGGATTGACGTTGGCCCAGAAGCCGTACTCGTTGTCGGCCAGCTTTTCCCAGAACGAGATCGGGCGCTTCTCGGCGAACTCGAGGCTGACGATCGCCTTGACGTTCTTGAAGCCGTACTTCCACGGCGCCACCAGCCTGAGCGGCGCGCCGTTCTGCTTGTGGATCGGCTTGCCGTAGAGACCGGTGGCGATGAAGGCGAGGTCGTGCGTCGCCTCGTCGATCGCCAGCCCTTCGGTGTAGGGCCAGGGATAGAGCGGGTCCTTCTGCTCGCGCATGACCGACGGCCGCGACAGCGTCTGCATGACGACATACTTGGCGCTGCCGGTGGGCTTGCAGTAGTCGACCAGCGCCTTCATCGGGAAGCCCGACCACGGCACGATCATCGACCACGTCTCGACGCAGCGATGGCGATAGACGCGCTCCTCGATCGGCATCTTGGCTAGAAGATCGTCGAAGCCGATCTCGAACGGCTTCTCGACCAGCCCGCTCACCTTGATGGTCCACGGCCGCAGCGTCAGCTTCTGGGCGTCGCGCCAGATGCTCTTGTCGGTGCCGAACTCGTAGTAGTTGTTGTAGGTCGTGGCCAGCCGCTCGGCGGTGACGGGCGCGGGTGCGCCGAACTTGTCGTTGCGGTTGGCCGGGTAGCGGCCGGCCGAGGGGTCGGCCTCCTTGTTGTTCTGGGCGATGGCCTCGCCCGGCAGGGCGAGCGCCGCGGCGCCGAGGCCCAGCGCCGCGACCAGCTCGCGACGGCGCAGATAGACGCCCTCGCCCGTCGCCTGGCGCTCGGGCAACTCCCAGCCGTGGATGCGCTTGATCAACATGTGACAACTCCGGTTAGGCCCCGTGCTTCACGACATGGACCGGCCGGGCAGGCTGCGCAAATCAAGCCTGCTCACTGAGCCGTTATGTCATCCCGATGTGTGAGCCTGGTCCATGAGTGGGGCAAGATCGCGGCGCTGCCCCAATGCCACCATGGTTTCGGCGACCAGGAACATCGGCCCGATGAACGCCTGGAAGATGTTGTCGAGCAGGGCCGGCCGCTTGCCCTCGTAATGGTGGCCAAGGAACTGCAGTACCCAGCCGCCGACGAACAGCACCAGGAAGGCGCCCCAGGTCGAGCCGGTTCCCAGGGCCGCGGCCAGGCCCTCGGCGGCGTACCAGGCCACCAGCATCAAGGCCGCCATCACCAGGCCGATGCCGAGATCGAGCGTCATCCAGCCCAGCACCGCGAGGACGGCCACCACCAGCGCGCCCGACACCTCGCGGTCGCCGAGCTGCAGGCGCCACAGGGTGAGGACCAGCAGCAGGGAAAACACGATGACCGGGATGCCGATGAAATGCGTCGCCTTGTTGCGCCGGTCGCGATGGACCGAGGCGTAGCTTGCGAGCTGCCGCTTGAAGAGATCGTTGGTCATGGGCGCCCCCCAGGCTTTGGGCCATCCTACGCCGACGTTCCGGTCACGGACAGGATCATCGGCCACATGGCGTCGCGCCAGCCGGCGATACCGGTCGCGGTGAAGGTGACCTGGTGGCTCTGCACCAGGAAGAAGCGAGGGGTGACCTTGCCGCGCTGCACCCCGTCCTCGCTGGCGAGGAAGGTGTCGAGGATCCAGCGCAGGTGCGGCGGCCAGCTGTCCCGCATCAGTAGCTGCGCGCTGTCGGCCGGATAGACCACGCGATAGTCGAGCTTCTTGTAGCCGTCGGAGGCAGTGAACAGCGGCTCCCACTGGGTGCGCCAGGTCTTGCATTCGGCCGACGCCTGGTCACCCAGGAACACCACCATTGGCCGGCTGGACTGGGCGCGAACGCTGGAGCTGGCGGCCAGTGCAAAGCCGCCAACCACGAAAGTGCGTCTGCCGATCATAAGAGTGCCCCCCGGCTCTTCTTAGAGCCTGGCACTATGCGTCAGGCGGCGGTTCCCGTCACTTCCAGGATCTTCGGCCACATCTTCTCCTTCCAGCCGGCGTTGCCGGTGGTGGTGAAGATGATCTTCTTGTCCTGGGCGAGGATGAAGCGCGGCGTCTGGTTGCCGCGCTGGGCGCCTTCTTCGCTCATCTGGAAGTCGGTGAGGATCCACCGGGCGTCGGCCGGCCAGCTCTCCTCCTTGAGGATGAGGTCGCCGTTGGCCGGATGGACCACGCGATAGTCAATTTTCTTGAAGGCGTCGGATTGCAACAGCAGCGGTTCGGACTGGGCACGCCAGATCTTGCAGCCGCCTCAAAGCTCGTGGCCGACGAACACCAGTGTCGGGCGACCGGCATCGGCCGCTGCGACGCGGGCCAGGGATGATGCGGTGGCCATCACCAGGCCGCCCACCATCGCAGACCGTCTGTTAAGCATTAGCACGCACTCCTCGTGGGAAATTCCACGAGGAGAGTATGGGCGGCACCGTCCTGAACCGAAAGACGGCCTCACCCACTTGTGAGCGTCACGCTGCCGCGTGCTTCTTCGTCTCCTCGACGATGCGATCCGCGGTACGGCCGACCAATTCCTGCAGATGGTCGAACTCGGTGCGGTAGGTGCCGACGCCCTGGGTCACCGAACGGATCTCGATGATCATGTCGGCGACTTCGGCTTCCGGCATCAGCGCTGAGACTTCGTCCCAGCCGTTCCAGCCCGGCCTCGCGTCGTAGCCCAGAAGCTGGCCGCGGCGGCCCGAGATCAGCCGCTGGATGCGCGAGGTCGAATCGCTCGGCGCCGCCACCGTCACCTTGAGGATCGGCTCGAGCAGCACCGGCTTGCACTTGGGCAGGCCCTCGCTCATGGCGATGCGCGCCGCCATCTTGAAGGCCATCTCCGAGCTGTCGACGGAATGGTACTGGCCGTCGAACAGCTTGACCTCGAGGTCGACCACCGGCTGGCCGAGCGGGCCTTCCTTCAGGCAGTCGACCAGACCGTCCTCGACCGCGGGAATGAAGTTCCGCGGCACCACGCCGCCCACGACCTTGTCGACGAAGCGGAAGCCCGAGCCGCGCGGCAGCGGTTTGATCTCGACCTTGATGTCGGCGAACTGGCCGTGGCCGCCGGTCTGGCGCTTGTAGCGCGCATGCTCGGTCGAGCCGGCCTGGATGGTCTCGCGATAGGCGACGCGCGGCGCGGCGGTCTCGATCGCGACGTTGTAGCGGCCGGCAAGCTTGTCGATCGCGACCTTGAGATGCATCTCGCCTTGTCCCCTGAGCAGCAGCTCATGGGTCTCGGCCCGGGCCTCGTAGCAGAGCGACGGATCCTCCTCGGTGATCTTCTGCAGCGCGCCCGAGAGCTTGACCTCGTCGTTGCGGTTCTTGGCTGCGAGCGCCAGCGCGAAGACCGGCGGATCGGCCTGCGGGAAGTCGGCGACGGCAGCAACGCCGCTGCCCGCGATCGACTGGCCGGACGACAGCGCATCGATCTTGGCCATCGCCACGATCTCGCCCGCCTTGGCCGACGCCATCTTGTCGAGCCGCTGGCCGAACGGCCGGAACAACCCGCCGATCCGCTGGCCGCCGAGGCTCTGGCCCTCGTTCATCGTCCCCGACCAGACGCGGCAAAGCGAGAGCTTGCCGGTGTGGGCCTGGTGCAGAACCTTGAAGCACTCCGCCATCGCCACGCCGTTGGAGGGCAACGCGCGGCGCTTGGCGGTCTCCGCGACGAACGGCGTGTCGTGGCGCAGCGCCTTGAGGAGCCGCCGCACGCCGTTCTCGCGATCGCCGGCGCCCAGCAGCACCGGCGCGATCTGGTCGGCGCCGAACTCGTCATGCAGGTCGCGGTAGATCAGCGACTTCTCGGGCGCGATGTCCTCGATCAGTTGCTCGAGCAGCTTGTCGTCGAACTCCGAGAGCGTTTCCAGCATCTCGCGCCGGGCCTCGCTCTCGCGCGGCAGGATCTCGGCCGGCATCTCGATCAGGTCGGAGGCGCCGCTCGACTTGTAGCGATAGGCGCGCTCGCTCACGAGATCGACGTAACCCACCGCCTCTTCGCCGCCATCCGACGTCGACTTGCGGATCGGCACCTGGCGCAAGACCAGTTTGCGGCTCGACACGGTCTGCAGCGCCGACAGCATGTCGCGCACGCGCGCCTCAGCCGAATCGATCTTGTTGACGAAGATGACGTGGGGAATGCGATTGTCTTCGATGTATTTCAGGAGCGGCGTCAGGGCGCCGACGCGTTCGGGGGCCGGTTCACAGACGACGACGGCGGCATCGCACACCGCGAGGGCGGCGAAGGCATCGTGCTGGAACTCGATCGAGCCCGGGGCATCGAGGAAGGTCCATTGGTCGCCGAGATAGTCGACGGAAGCGATGTTGAGCTCGGTGCTCATGCCGCGCTTGCGGGCTTCGGCTGCGCCGTCGCCGATCGAGGTGCCCGCGCGAGTCGATCCGCGCCGGCCGATGGCCCCCGTGGCGTAAAGGATGCTCTCGAGCAGGCTGGTCTTGCCCGAGAGATACGGCCCGCACAGCGCCACCACGCGATGCGCGCCGCTACCTGGTCTGCCTCCGGTGATTGTTTCTGTCTTGATGTCGTTCATGACAACGTCCTCCCTTCTGCGCCAATGATGCGCTGAAAAGCTCCGGACGATGGTCGCACCCGAACTCTACGGCCGGAGCGAAGCCCTTTGTCGATGGAAATGCTTTCACTCCGGGCAGGGGGAGTCAATCGACCTGTCCCCAAAATCGCGGGTATCGTCGGAAGAGTCGGGTTATCGGGGAGAACGGTCGAATGTTCGTGTTGCACCACGGCTGGAAATCGAGCGCCTCGCGGCGCGTTCGGCTCTGCTTGGCCGAGAAGGGCCTGAAATTCGAGAGCCGGATCATCAATCTGGCCAGGATGGAACACCACACACCGGCGTACTTGGCGCTCAATCCCAACGGCGTCATACCATTGCTGGTGCTGCCCGACGGACGATCGCTCTACGAAAGCAGCACGATCTGCGAGTACCTCGACGAGACCTATCCCAAGCCGCCGCTCCGGCCAGCCGATCCCTACCAGCGCGCCGAGATGCGCAACTGGATCCGCCATGTCGACGAGCGCATCGGCAACCTCATCGTCTTCAATTGGAAGCACAGCATCCAGCAGATGGCCTCGCAGTGGTCGGATGACGAATTGAAGGAGCGGCTCGCGAAGATTCCAAGCAAGGATCGTCAGGAAGCCTGGCTGCGGGTGGCCCGCCGGCCCTACACCAAGGAAGAAGAGGACGAAGCGCGGCGCAAGCTGGTGCTGCTGCTCGACAAGATGGAGGCGAGCCTCAAGCAGCACGCCTGGCTGGTCGGCGAGTCCTATTCGCTGGCCGACATCGGCGTGGTGCCGTTCGTGAAGCGCATCGACGAGGAGATCGCGCCCGACGAGGTATCGGCGAACAAACACCCGCGGCTGCTGGCCTGGTGGCAGGCGGTGCAGGCGCGGCCGGCCTTCGCCGAGGCGCGGATCGGGCCATTTGTCGACTAGGTCATGGTCACGAAAAGTAACGCCCTGAATAAAATAATGGGAAAATATAGGGGGCCCCTTCGCCGCCCCTCCGGTTGGCGAGCCGGGTAGGGGCTTTGCGATCCCTTACAAAGTATACCGCAGGACTGCCCGAACCGACGATTCTGGTCATTAGAAGTCCTGGTTGAGGTGCTCCCTCTGGGTCCTGCCGGTGTATTCGCGGCGAAACCGGCCGCGGCGCTGCAACTCGGGCACGACCAGGTCGACGAATTCCTCAATGGCGCCCGGGCAATAAATCGGCGACAGCATGAAGCCGTCGCCGCCGACGAAATCGAAATAGGCTTCGAGCTGGTCGGCGACGTCGGCTGGCGTGCCGACCATCTGCGGCAGGCCGACGCTCTGGCCGTGGTTCTGCGCGACCTGCCGCAAGGTCAAAAGCTCGCCGGTCATGGTGCGATAGCGCGTCTGCATGCGCTGCAGCTTGGGCTCGCTGCGCTGCGCCATGATGGTGTCGAGCGGCAGGGTCGAGAGATCGAAATCGAGATGGCCTGACAGGATCGCCAGCCCACCTTCCAGCGGCACCAGCGCATTGTGCTCGGCCTGCTTGTCCTCCGCTTCGGCGCGCGATGAGCCGACGATCGGCTGAACGCCAAACAGGAACTTGCAGGCGCTGGCGGGCCGGCCGTGCTCGACGACGCCCGCCTTGATGTCGTCGTAGAGCGCCTTGGCGCCTTCGAGGTTGGGCTGGATGGCGAACACCGCGTCGGCGTAGCGCGCGGCGAAGTCGCGGCCCTTGCCCGAGGTGCCGGCCTGCAGGATGGCGGGCCCGTTCTGCGGCGAGCGCACGACGTTGAGCGGCCCGCGCGACTTGAAGTAGCGGCCGTCGTGCTCGACGCGATGCACCTTGGCCGGATCGGCGAAGATGCCGGCGGCGCGATCCATGACGACGGCGTCCTCGTCCCAGCTGTCCCATAGCTTGCGACAGACCTGGATGAATTCGTGCGCCCGGTCGTAGCGGTCGTCGGCCGGCTTGAAATCCTCGCCGTAGTTGGCGGCCTGGTTGTGGTTGAGCGCGGTCACGACGTTCCACGCCGCGCGCCCGCGGGTGAGATGATCGAGCGTCGCCCACAAGCGCGCCGCATGGAACGGATGCTGGTGACTGACGGAATAGGTGGCGCCGAGCCCGATGGTCGTGGTTGCAGCGGCCATGAACGACAGCAGCGGAATCGGATCGTGCTCGGGTGCCTGCGTGGCGTTGCGCAGCGCCGGCGCCAACGAGCCGGTGAAGGTGTCGGAGATGTAGTTGAGGTCGGCGAAGAACACCATGTCGAAGCGCCCGCGCTCGCAGACTTGCGCGATGTGCTGGTAGAGCTCCGGTCGCGCCCAGTCGTAACCGGCGGCGGCCGTCTTCGGATGCCGCCACATCGCCAGGCTGTGGTAGGTCGGGCTGTGGCAAAGGAATTGCGCCAAGTGCATCATCGCCTTGCGCATACGGGCTGGTCTCCTCGGTTGCGCCCGAGAGTAAGCTGCCAAGGGGTGGGGGGACAGACGACATGAGCAAGCGGCCAGTCAGGAAATCTGCCGGGAAATCCGTGCCGTCCGAGCCCAGCCCGGTTCCAGCCTTCCTCGTGGCCTGCGTGCTGATCGGTCTCTTTACGTACCGGCTGACGGTACCGGCGCATGAAGGCGCCCTGCTGCCTGAACTGGTCCTCACCATGGTGTTCGATGCCGCGATGGTCGTGGGCCTTGTTGTCCTGCGCGCACGGCTCGCCGCGCCGATCTTCTGGACAGCACTCGTCGCCGGCGTGGGGCTGTTCGTCATACGCCTGACCAGCGAGTCGAGCTGGTGGACCGGCCACCTTCTTTGGACGATGGAGTAGAAGGAACATGAGCGACCAGCAGAAGCCGACCAGCGCCATCGGCCAGGCGATGCCTTTCGTCACCGCCGGCCTGCTGATCGCGTCGTTCCTGTGGCGGACGCTCACGGCCGCCCACGAATATCCGGTGCGGTCCGAGCAGGTCATGACGATGCTCATCGATCTCGGTTTGATCGCTGGCTTGTATGGCATGAGGCAACGCCTTCCGGCGGCCCTGTTTTGGATCGCTCTGGCCTCCGGCGTCGGCCTGTTCCTCATCCGCCTGAACAGCGACGCCAGCTGGTGGACCGGGCACCTGGCCTTCTCGATTCTGCCGCGCTGAACTGAACTTCAGCGTCTGTGCGACCGCGGCGGTGCCTTTGGCGCCGTCGAGACCTGCAGATTTGCGCGCTTTACCGCGGCGGCAAGCGGCCCTACGCTCCATGCGAGCAAGATATTCCGGTTCTGCAACCAAATTGTCACAACCAAATTTGTCACAAGGGGGCAAGCCATGGCCAAGGCCGATATCAAGCACGTCGTCACCCTCATGCTCGAAAACCGCTCGTTCGATCATATGCTGGGCCTGATGCCGAACTCCGGCTTCGAAGGACTGCTCAAGCCCGGCACGACGACGATCGATCCCAAATACACCAACGCGCTGTCGTCGGGCCCGAAGGGACACTTCCCGGCGATCGGCGGCGCGCCCTATGCGATCGATCGCCACTTGATCGACAACAAGGGCTTTGGCGGGCCATCGCACACTTATCCCGGCGCGACTTGGCAGCTCTACGGCAGCGAGACGCCGGCAGCGCTGGCCGATCCGGCGCCGCTCGGCGGCTTCGTCGACAGCTACTACCGCAGCCTGACGACGGACGTGCATCTCAAGAATCCGACAACGCAGGACATCGAGGTGCCGATGCAGGCCTTCGGGCCTGGCCAGCTGCCCGTCCTGTGGCAGCTCGCGCGCGAGTTCGCGGTGTGCGATCACTGGTTCTCGGAGGTGCCCGGCCCGACCCAGCCCAACCGGCTGTTCGTCCATGCCGCCACGTCGCTGGGCTTCACCCACAATGTCTGGAGCCATCCGATCCAGGCGCGCACGGTGTACGAGGAGCTCGAGAAGGCCGGGCACAGCTGGGCCTTCTACTATTTCGACCTCACCGATTCCGATTCGTTCCCGCAACTCAAGAAGCGCGTCGAGCACATCCAGAAGTTCGATGCGTTCTACGAGGCAGCGCACGCCGGCGCGTTGCCGACCTACAGCTTCCTGTGCCCGCGTTACAACGACAAGCAGGGCCAGCCGCCGCCCAATTCGCAGCACGCGCCGTACGACGTGCGCAACGGCGAGACGCTGATCGCCGACGTTTACGAGGCGCTGCGCAACGGGCCGCTGTGGAGCAACACGCTGCTCATCGTCACCTACGACGAGCATGGCGGCTTCTACGATCACGTGTCGCCGCCGACGAAGAACGTCAATGCACCCGACAAGAATGTTTCCCCGACCGACTTCGACAAGGCGGAAGCCCAACGGGATCCCAAGAACAACGACTACCTGCTCACTCCCAAGTACAAGTTCGACTTCAAGCGGCTCGGGCTGCGCGTGCCGACGATCCTGATATCGCCCTGGGTGAAGAAGGGTGACGTGATCAAGGAGCAGCTGCAGCACACCTCGATCCTCGCCACCTTGCGCGACCTGTTCGGCACCGGCGTGCTCACCGACCGCGACAGGCAGGCGAAGAGCTTCACCGCGGCGTTCCTCGACGCGGCGCGCGACGATGCGCCGGCCCGGCTCAATCGCCCGCCGGCGCCCGCGCCGACCACCGGCGAGGACATGCAGCAGCCTCTGACCGAGCAGCAGACCGATATGTGGCCAGTGCTGGCCAATCTCGACGGCCACAAGGACTCAGGGAAGGTCACCAAGCCGCCGAAGACGCGCGGCGAGGCCCAGCACTACATCCAGGAGCGCCGGGCGGCGCACGACGCTTTCCATCGCCATCGCCGGCACTCGGCGTCCTACAAGATCTCGAAGGATCCCTCCGGCCACTACCAGTGGCAGCTGCACGGCGAGCACCATCAGGTGATCGCGGTGTCACCGCACACGTACAAGACTCACGCTGAAGCGGAAGCGCACATCGACCACATCAGGGACGTGGCCTCGCAGGCCCGTCAGGTCAGTGCCTAGCTGAGCGCCGCGCAGGCCCGCTGGATGCGCCGGCCGGCCTCCTCGAGCAGGTCGGTCGCGGTGGCGTAGGAGATGCGGAAGGCCGGACCCTGGCCGAACGCCGAGCCCTGCACCACCGAGAGACCCTCGGTCTCGAGCAGGTAGTTCACGAAGTCGGTGTCGTCCTTGATCGTCTTGCCGTCCGGCGTCTTCTTGCCGATCGCGCCGGCGCATGACGGATAGATATAGAACGCGCCCTCCGGCCGCGGGCAGCGCAGGCCCTTGGACTGGTTCAGCATCGACACGATGAGGTCGCGGCGCTGCTTGAACACCGCGACGTTCTTCGGGATGAAGTCGGTCGGGCCGTTGAGCGCCGCCACCGAGGCCGCCTGGCTGATCGAGCTGGCGTTCGAGGTGCTCTGGCTCTGCACGGTGATCATGGCGTCGATCAGCTTCTGCGGACCGGCCGCGTAGCCGATGCGCCAGCCGGTCATGTTGTAGGCCTTCGACACGCCGTTCATGGTGAGCGTGCGGTCATAGAGCCGCGGCTCGACCTGCGCGGGCGTGGTGAAGACGAAGTCGTCGTAGACGAGCTTCTCGTACATGTCGTCGGTCAGCACATGGACCTGCGGATGCTTCAGCAGCACATCGCACAGCGCGCGCAGGTCGGCCTTGGTGTAGGCGGCACCGGTCGGGTTGCTGGGCGAGTTCAGGATGATCCACTTGGTCCTGGGCGTGATCGCCCGCTCGAACGCCTCGGGTCGCAGCTTGAAGCCCGCCGATTCGGGGCAGTCGACGATGACGGGCACGCCGTCACCGAACAGCACCATCTCCGGGTAGGACACCCAGTAGGGCGCCGGGATGATCACCTCGTCGCCCGGGTTGAGCGTCGCCAGCATGGCGTTGAAGATGATCTGCTTGCCGCCCGAGGTGACGACGGTCTGGCTCGGCTTGTAGTCGAGGCCGTGGTCACGCTTCATCTTGGCGCAGATCGCCTGGCGCAGCGCCGGCGTGCCGGGGACGGCGGTGTACTTGGTGTCGTTGGCGTGGATCGCCTTGATCGCCGCTTCCTTGACATGGTCGGGAGTCGGGAAGTCGGGCTCGCCGGCGGCCAGACCGATGACGTCTTTGCCAGCCGCTTTCATCTCCAGGAACTTGCCTTGCGCGGCATTGGTCGGAGAGGGCTTGATGCGGCCAAGACGGTCGGCAATGAACGCCATAACGCGACGCCTCCTTTCGGCGGGACACAAACGGCGGCGAACGTAATGGCGCAGGCCCAATCCCGCAAGGCGGGAAGGGGGATAGCGGCGCTATTTCTCGTAGGTTCGGGGCTTAGTTCTGCTCAGTAGGGCAGATCGTCCGGGGCGACGCCGACATAGTCCGGCTCGGGATCCTGCACGAAGCGTTTGGCCGGCAGGCTGCTGGCGTTGTGGATCAGCGCCTTAGCGACGCGGTGCATGCCGTCCATGATCCGCCCGTCCGCCGACAGGATGATGGGGAAGCCGAGGTCAGCCTCGTTGATCAGCTGGGCGTGCTCGGCGACGGCACGGCAGGTCGGCGCATAGCCGTGATCGAACCAGTACGGCTCGTCGAGCTCGCGAATCGCCACTAGCGGCACCTCGATGACCGGCAAGTCTGCGGCCAGTTTGACCAAGCGGTCGACGTCCCATGCTCTCAAGCCGTTCGGCCCGGGGCGGAAGTGATACTGCTTTCGCATACGGGCTTAATCGACCACCCGCACCGAGGCGGTGACGCTCATCTTGGCGTCGCCGAAGCCGACACGGCGGCCACTGACCGGCGCGGCGTCGCGGTAATCCAGCCCGACCGCGACCCTGAGGCTGTCGCCGCGCGGCGAGATGGCATTGGCCGGGTCGAAGCCGACCCAGTCCAGCCCCGGCACCCACGCCTCGGCCCACGAGTGGCTGGTGCGCCCGACATGCAGCTCGGGATCGTCGTTGCGCAGGTAGCCGCTGACATAGCGCGCCGGC
>Ga0306926_10008083_pt1 | contig 11479 bp, 7 predicted proteins | sample flu12Cox44000178_FD_203759 | JGI IMG/M metagenome (GOLD analysis project Ga0306926, IMG submission 203759) | Lab enrichment of tropical soil microbial communities from Luquillo Experimental Forest, Puerto Rico - flux8day.12C.oxic.44.000.178 (v2)... | ecosystem: Environmental > Terrestrial > Soil...
TGCAAGGTTATGTCGATGCGGGCTGTTTGCGCGACCTCCACTACGACTTCGGTGTTGCTGGTGCGTTTGAAACCGGTCTTTTCCACATCGATGCGGTACTTCCCGGGGATCAGATTGACGAAATTGTAGAGGCCGTCAGAACCGGTGGACTGCACGCGTTTCTCGGCCGTGCCGCTGTTCGTCAAAGTAACCTGCGCGTCGGCAACGGCGGCTCCGCTCTGGTCTGTAACCGTGCCAGTTACTACGCCATAAGCAGTTTGGGCCATCAGGTGCGGACAAAAAACGACAATGGAAAGAAAGCAGACCGCTACGACCGTAACAAACAGAAAACACGGCTTTTTCATGATCTGGCTCCTATCGCCGAAGTTTCACCGAGTGATGGAGATTTCGATGAAACACACCAACACCGCTGGCCTCGCGGAACCCACCACTCGACCGCAAATTTCCTCGACACTTTTTCCTGGCTTTACGAGTGAATACGAAGCTGTGTGACCATGTGTACCAAGCAGGACGCGTTCCGGATCATCGGGTGCGGTGCGGCGAACGGATTCCGCCGTTTCAAATGCCGCGAGCCGCAGCCATGGAACCGGTTTATCTGTCAGGTTTTAAGGATGATTTGCTTCCTTGCGAAGCAAGGCATAGAGAAAGGGCTTGCTGGTGGGCTTTTGACTTCCCCCGTGCGGCTCGACCGTAACAAACACGGCGTCGATCGCGGCTAACTGCTGGGGATCGTCAAATCGCATCACCCAGCGGCGGTTGGCCTCGCTGTCCATGTACAAAATTCCCAAGTTCATGGGCGATGCCTGCTCGCCTTCGGGTGCCTCGCGTTGCCCCCAAACCTGGAAACTGCTGGCGTTCAGGACCTTGGTCTGACGATCGAGATCGAAAGCGTAGAAAATGAGGGATTTCCCCTGTGTGTAAAAGACGCGTCCGAACGGTTTCTGTGTACGGCTGCTGCCGTCGACATCAAATACATCGGCAATGTACAGCTTCCGGGCGCCCATCAATTCCCGGATATCCCGGTCCGAGCTGAGGTATTGTTCTGCATCTTTCAGGCGGCGCTCCTGTTCCCGAGTCGTTAAGGTAAGTTCTTCGTTTCGTGCTTCAAGCGAGGCCGTTCGAAGAAGGGTCTGGTCCCGTTCCGCTCGTAGCTTCGTCAACTCGGCGCGATCCCGTTCGAAGGCTTGGGCCTCGGTTTGGAGCTGCGTATTTAAAGTATCCCTTTGCTCGGAAATAGCCTCGAGCCGTCCCTCGGTTTGGCTGTTCACCACGCTGAGATCGCTTGAGCGGTCCTCCAGCGCTCGCAGTGCGGATCGAAGCCTGTCGAGCTCCTGTTGTTTTGCCGAGCTTTGCCGCTCGAGTTCGGAAATCCGGCGACTCTGGGCTTCCTTGAACGCAGCGTCTTGCTCCTCCGGTTGCTTTTGCGTTTGCCCATCGACGTTAGAGACCAAGGCCGGGCTCGCGGTCACCCGAGTGCCAAGGCAATAGCCTGCGTAGGCGGCCGCCAGGATGACGCAAGCGGCGAGCGGAATCTGAACGAAAGGATTACGGGCGATCCGGCGGAGGAAACTGGATTCGACACCTTCGGGTGCTCGAATCCTCCTCTCCGCATTCTCTGGTTGCTCCGTACGCACCCGCTCCAACAGCCGCTCGAGCGTAGCCTTATCCTCCCAGGTTTCTAGCTCGGGTCGTTCGAGGTACATTGCCGCCAGCGTGCTCATGCCCTCGGCTGTTAGGGATCGGTACTGCCGCAGGACCGCAACGCATTCTTTGCACTGCCGGAGGTGGAGTTGCAGTTCGGATCGCTCGAGTGGCGTAAGGCTCCCGGAGTCCACCAATGCGCAAAGCTCCCGATACCTGTCGTGCTTATTGTTGGCGCCGTCACCGTTTAGCATTTGCTCGCAGTCCGGAGGTGCTGCACGAACGCATTTTTCCGCAGACGTTCCAGGCCGCGATAAAAATGGTGTCGTGTGTTGCCAAGAGGCTCTTGCAACTTCTCGCTGATTTCCCGCAAGTCTAAACCCTCAAAGTAATACAACTCAAGGGTTAAACGCTGAATCTGTGGTAGCTGCTCAAAAGCCTTTTGAAGCTGCTCCCAGTCGAGTTTCGCACCGACCTCGCGATCAAGGTCCGTCTCGCCTAATAATGTATCGCCGAGCGAACGGATATCTGTACCAACGTAGAAGCCTCTCCGAACCAAGTGGGCCTTGCGGTCGAGGGCCCGGTGAAGCGCAATTTGCACAATCCAGTTTTTCAGGCTGCCTTTGGCACCGTCAAAAAGAGCCGATTTCTTATATAGATAAAAGAAAGCCTCCTGGACCACATCCTCCGCCTCGCCGTGATCGCGCAAAATACCTCGCGCAACGGTAAACACCAATCGGCAATACCGGTGGAAAAGGAACTCCAAGCCCGTCGAGTCGTTGGATCGCACACGGGCCATGAGTTCTTCATCGCTGGGAAGATGGGGTGCGGCCGCTTCCCGTCCCTCGCTTCGTTCCCAAGCGATCGGAAAGGTCAGGGCACGTCCTGGCGAAGTAGAACTCATGCCTAGTCCCCCACTCCACGGCGAAGGGCTGAAATCAGCCATAGAAGACGCGTTGCGCCGGACTTTCCCCGCAAGCCTTCGGCGGTTCAAAGCAAAATACACCAGTTCCGCCTTCGGCGAGAAGACTTTTCGATGCGGCCACACCAGATTTGTCTTAAAAAAGGTTGTGCGCGTTGGTACAAAACCGAGACAAGCCACGTAGCGATTCCGAAGGCTCGACTGGTCGCGCCTGTCGGGACGCGTGTTTCCCGCAGAGTTCGACGCCACAGCCCGCTCATCGATCTAGAACAGGAACTTCAGGCCAAACTGAACGAGCCTCGGGTTTGTGCCCGGTGCCGTTGCGGTTATAACGCCGAAGTTTACGTTGTTTGCGTTGCAACAGATGGTGTTCGGCGGCGCAAATTGCGTGCGATTAAAGATATTGAAGAACTCCGTACGAAACTCCAAAGCGAAGCGCTCAGCGAACCGTGTCCTCTTGAACACCGCAAAATCAAAGTTGTTGATCCCTTGCGCCCGCAGCCTCGCATCCACTCGCGGTTCGTTACCAAATGTGAAATCGGCTGGCGCTTCAAAACACGACGTATTGAACCATTTCAATACCTGGCTATTGTTCGCATCACCCAGTCGTGAGGTAGCACTCCCCTGCACTACCGGATTACAGCCAGGCACAACGTTGGGTCGGGAGCCTCCGCCAAATAGAGTCGTTCCGTTGGCTTGGCCGTTCGTGAACACCAAAGGAAATCCTCGCTGGAAAATAGTCACCCCATCCACCCCCCAACCGGTGACCAGCTTATCCTTCGCACCACGGACGTTGGTTAGATACTTTCCGCCCTTGCCGATCGGGAGGTCCAGAACATAGCTGATTACCAGGCGCTGTGGAACGTCCTGCGAGGAGAGCGAGCGTTCGCCTCTTAGATGGTTGTTATCTTGAATTCCCCCGACCGCAGGCTCCAACCAGGAAGTCAGCGTGTCCGTATCGCTGAGCAGCTTCGAATTCGTATACGCCACGAGCAATGACCCAGCATTGGCGAACCGTCGGTTAACCGTCAATTGCAACGAGTGATAGATGCTGTCGTAGGATCCCTGACCCGCCAGCTGCACGCTGGTGTACTGCGGGTACGGTCTGCGGAGCTGTCCGACGGTCGTCGCAGGCCCCGTAAGCGCCAAAGCCTGGCCATTGATGAAAAACGGGTTTGGCGCCGGCTGAACAAGGGTAACGTTCTGTCGCGGGTTGGGCAGCGAAGGATTTACTTCCTCCGCCGCCTGCGCCAGCAATGCATCAGAGATTTGGTTGATTTGTTGCGAATACTGCTCGAGGTGCGTTCCCTTGGCCCCCACGTATGCAGCCGACACAAAAAATCCGAAGGGCAGTTCGCGTTCCATGTTTAAGTTCCATTGCTGGACGTAACCACTCGGATGGTTACGCGGATCCACTTCCGTGATGGACTGCACAACTTGTGTGAGGTATTGCTGCGTTCCCTGAACTCCAAGACTGCGGCCCGGAGGCAGTGCGATTCCCGCGGGGAATGGGAGCGCCATGGTGCTCACCGGATGGGTTCCGTCCACCGTGCCGAAATAGGTTGTGGTGCCGGCATTGACCATATCGTTCAAGGGATTGAGGGCAAACGAGACGTAGCTCGGAATCCAAAAGATTCCATAGCCGCTGCGTACCACTGTTTTCGCATTCAGACTGTATGCAAAACCGACTCGCGGCGAAAAATTTGTTTTGTCTAGGGGCAGATTATTGCGATGGCCGGGATCGACCAGAAAAACGTCTCCCTTGACCGGTGACGAGCCCGCTGGCAGAAACCCCGACAGAAAGTTCGTCGCCGTCGGAACAAAGTAGGACAATCGGTTGAATCGCTCGGACCACGGTCCCTGCAGGTCGTAGCGCAGCCCCAGGTTCAACGTCAACCGGCTTGTGGCATGCCAGAAATCGCCGAAATAAAATGCCCGGTAAATCTGCTGGCCCGCGATGAATGCAGGAACAACAGCCTGCGCAAAGAAATGATTCTCAAAGTTGTTGAAGTTTCCCGCGTATCCTAACAGGAAATCCGCGAAAGAAAATCCGGTTCCGGAAACTCCAGGAAGGCTCGTGAAGCAGGCTTGACCCGGACTGCAAAAGTTAAAAGCCCCGCTTGCAATATTCGATTGGGCATAGTTGTCGCGGCCGATCTCCAATTGAAAGCCTAGCTGATACTGATGATGTCCCCGGAGCATCGAGACGCTCGGAGACAAGCTGTACTGGGTATTGCGATCCTGGATATAGCTTTGGCCTTGGGTACACATGATGCTGTCGGCGAAGTTCGCAACGCATGGCGTAGGTGGCGTACGCATGACCGCAGGCACGGCTTCATTGTAGCTAACCGGCCAGCCAATCTTCGTCAGATCGAACCCAGAGTTCTCCGGGCTGCGGTTATAACGGAACCGACTAACGTTCGCGTTGAAAGCAAACACCGTTGTCGGGGTTACTCCGTAGGTGTATCCGGCAGCGAGTGCGTAGGTGTAGTAACGCTCGGCACAACGGTCCAGACATAGACCGCTCCCCAACGGATCGATCGGCTCATCGGTCACGTCCCAATAGTTGTACCTGAGAAAAAGTCTCTGCTTGTCGGTGAGGTTTTGATCGATGCGCGCGACCAGCTGATTGTGGTCTCCACCGGACGGCGCGACGGTTGTGAAGTTGTTCGTCAACCCTCCGCTGTTCGGCGAGGGCCAGAGGCTCAGCAGTCTCTCGGAAGTGGGATTGATGCGATCTGCGGGAATGATATTGTTCAGGAATGCGGCAGGAGTCACGGAGCTCCCGGGACAAGCACCTTGGACATTGACCCGACCCGCGCAAGGATCATAAATCTGGTCGGTGACAACCGGTCTGCCATTGGCATCCAGACCGCGATCGTTGCATATACCTGCCGTAAACCCGCTTTTGCAGATCTCGGAAAAATCACCGCCGGCCTCCTTCGCATCGGGTACCGTAGCGGTGAACGGTTCACCGGTCCGCAGCCGGAATCCCTCCCAACTGAGAAACCAAAACGTTGTGTGGCGGCCAGTCAGGTGAGGAAGGTGCAAAGGACCCCCGGCATTCGACCCGAATTGGTTTTGCACCCAAGGTGGTCTTGCTTTCCCGACGGCGTTCAGGAAGAAATCGTTTGCGTTAAAGATGCGGTTGCGGAAGTATTCGTAGGCCTCTCCATGGACCGCACTCGTGCCAGCCTTGGTGCTAAGGTTGGTAACGCCGCCCGAGAACCGGCCCCACTCGGGGCCGAGATTGCTCGTTTGCACCTTAAACTCTTGAATCGAATCTTGGGTCGGAATCAGTATTGGCAGATTGATGTAACCGATGTTGAGGGGTTGTCCGTCCAGGTATTCGGCGCTCTCGTTGCCAAAGGAACCGTTCACCTGGTAATTGCCCCACCCGAATGGGTTCACGCCGACCGGTGTACCCGTGGCGCTCCCCTGCGGAACGACCGAAGGGGCCAATTCGATCAGGTTGAAAACGTTGCGGCCGTTCAAGGGCAACTCGTTCGCTTTGCGTTGCTCTACCACGGTGCCCACGGTCGAGGATTCGGTATCCAGCGGCGGTGTGCCTCCTCGAACGGTGACACTCTCCGACGCGGATCCGAAAGCCATCTCGAAATTGACCTCCAGTGCGTCCTGCACATGGAGCACCAGGTCAGACTTGATGACCGTCTTGAACCCGAGTTTCTCGACCTCGACTCGATATGTTCCAGGAGATAAATTCGCTACGTAATAGCTCCCCGTCCCGTTGGTGACGGTATCGTAGTGAATGCGTGTACCGGAATTGATCACCGAGACTTTTGCAGCTGGGATAACCGCTTTGCTGGGATCGGTGATTCGGCCCGTTAAAGACGCATTCGACGACTGCGCGCTCACCGCAACAGGACAAAACACCATTACGGCGGCGAAGGCAATGGCCCGGCGAGACTCACAACAACATGCTAAGCTAAGCCGATTAGACGCCATGAAACCGGCTCACTACCTTCCCGGGCTGGTCTTGCCGGAGTCCTTCTACTACATATATCAGGAGTGTCAAGGGAACGGCGAAACCGACCGCGGCTGCAAGATGAAGTAGCCCGCCAAATATTGGTCATCGGATGACCAGCGTCTGTGTTTTGCGTCAATCTCCGATTCCACGCTAAAATTACGGAATTATGGGCTTTTCACCCGAGGCACCAGACCCCGATGAATCTGGACTTGCGGTTGCGCCTGGCAGGTCTCATGGGAGGTTAGCGCTTGCTCTGGGAATAATTGCAATCGGGCTCAGCCTGGTTCTTGGGTTTCTTTATCTAAGCTCGGTCCGTCGCCTGGAGCGCCAGGTGGCGCAGCTCAGCCAAGAGTCGGAAGCTTTCCGCCAGCTGGTCGAGCGTGCACAGAACCAATCCCAGATGCTGGCTCAGCAAGCTTCGCAAGCTGCGACTAATGCACAAGCGGCCGCCCAACAACGTGACCTGGCGAAGCAGTCCCAGGAGAACTCGGAGGCCCAGGCGCAACTTGCCCGCCAGCAGGCCGCCGCTGAGCAGCAAAGGGCGGATCAAGCCACACACCAGGCTGAAGAATATCGCCGACAGCGAGAGGCGGAACTGGCACAACTGCAAGAGGCTCTCTCGCAGATCGCCGAAACGCGTCGCACCGCCATGGGACTGGTAATGACGCTGGACAGCAGATCGGTCCGGTTCGACTTTGACAAAGCCGACGTTAAGCCGGAATACCGCGACATGCTCAATCGCATTGCCGGGATCCTCATGACCCTTAACGGATATACGATTGCTGTCTACGGATACACGGACGATATCGGCACAAAGGCGTACAATCTGCAACTGTCCCAACGGCGCGCCGAAGCTGTCCGCGACTTCCTGGTGCAGGCTGGAATCCCCTCAGCGATCATGAGCACCAAGGGCTTTGGCAAGTCCGACCCGCGCGTTCCGGGCGAAAGCGAACAGGCACGCGCTGCCAACCGCCGGGTCGAGATCGGCATCGTGGATTCGAGGCTTCTCACGAACGGCGTAGTCGCCGCGCCGAAGTAAATGAGGCGCTTCGGCTCCAATCGAAGTCGAGAGCAGATTTCACCTGGATCACCCTCTAAACGTTGTCGAGCGTCTACCAAGCAGGCCGCAATCAGTGGAGATTCCGGTCGGATGACGGGCAACCTTTCCGTAATTTGGATAAGGGAAGGCTTGCCGAACAATACGGGTATAATCCGCAAACGTGACGGCGCTAGCGAGGACCTATCACTTTCGTTCCTCCGGTCACGACAACCGGTCGCCTTTCTTGTGAAAGGGCTGCGTAACCATAGATCTTGAAAGCAGAACGTGGGGCGACCATGAGAACGGAATTGCTGAGATTCAACGGCGCTGTCGAGCGGGATCCCGCCATCAATGCCTGGATGCAAGGGCATGCCGGTGAATTGGGAGCCATCGCGCGTCAGTGGTTTGAGGTGATGCGAAAATGCGGGGATGAAGTCCGGGAGCTTTTGCATGACGGCTGTCCGGTTGCATGTTTGGGAGATGCGCCCTTCGGCTACGTCAATATATTCACCTCGCACGTAAACGTGGTTTTTTTTCACGGCGCAGCACTACCGGATCCAGCCCGCTTGTTGCAAGGCACCGGCAAGTTCATGCGTCATGTGAAGCTCAGACCGGGAGCGGCCACAAACGCCGCAGCGCTAAGCAGGCTTATCAATACGGCGTACTCGGACATAAAGGCGCGGGTCGAAAACGGCTGTGCGCCGCTGTCGTTGAACCAGAGGTGACGGTTCCGGTCACTGTAAGCGTATACGTCGTTTTCGGGGTTCCTGGATTTGAACTTCCCTCACCACCGCAAGCATCCAAAGCCAATCCAATGCAGATTGCAGAGACACCGTGGCGTTCCCAACCACGACAGCCCCGAATGTGAGACCGTTTGCGATAGCCAGACCAGCGACGAATGTACCCGTTCCAGCCGGCGTAAAGGTCACATTGATTGAACAGCTTGCTCCCGCCGACAATTTTCCGACGCAATTGTCTGTTTCGGCAAAGGTGGAAAACCCTAGCAACAATTCCCAATTGTGACTGTCCGAGCGATCGGCCCCTCAAAGCCGAGGACGTACTTGATAACTTGTGTGATATGAACGTCAGCGTCTTATTTTGTACGCATAATCTTATAAATCAATGATATGGTGCTTCCCAAGGTCGTTCCCAAAACAAGGCTAGCCATCCACAGACGAGCAGGTCCCCACGCGCCCTTGAAGATCTGTTCCGTTGGACTATGTAGAGACGGTGGGCGCTAGGAGTAAGATATGAAGAGCTCCTCGTTCTTTGCTACGGTCTTAGGTCATTTTTGCTTCGCTGCTGTGCCGCTGTGGTTTCATCGACAACTTCCCAACGAAATACGCCAGGTCTCCAAAAGTGACTCTGCTCGGTTGTGTAAGAGGCAGGCGAGCCTTCCTTCTGCGCTCCTGCTAGGTGCGGTTTCTGTCCTGCTGTGCACCAGCCTGACGCTCCCGAGCGTTGCGCTTGCGCAGCAAGGTACGTTCGTACCTACCGGAAGCTTGAACACTGGCCGTTCTTCCCACACGGCTACACTGTTGAACAATGGAAAGGTTCTTGTCGCGGGGGGCACCGACAGCTCCAACGCCCACCTGGCTAGCGCTGAGTTGTATGATCCCGCGACCGAGACCTTTACGCTCACTGGAAGCATGAACACCACTCGCTCTAGTCAGCAGGCAACGTTACTCGCCAACGGAAAGGTTCTTGTTGCAGGGGGGGATTCTTCTGGCGGCGTTACCGCTGAATTGTACGATCCCACGACCGAGACTTTCACCCCGACCGGAAGCATGAACACTGCCCACGCTTTGTTTACGGCGACGTTACTGAACAATGGAAAGGTGCTTGTTGCGGGGGGCCAAATCGTCAATCCCGTCCAGCTGGCTAGCGCTGAGTTGTACGATCCCGCGACGGGGATTTTCACGCCGACCGGAAGCATGAACACTGGCCGCTGGGGGCATACGGCGACCTTACTGAACAACGGAAAGGTTCTTGTCGCGGGGGGCTATAGTCCCGGCGAAAATACTGCTGAGTTGTACGATCCTGCAACCGGGACCTTCACCCCCACCGGAAGCATGAACCAGGGCCGCCTCAATGGCGCGGCGACATTGCTGAAGAACGGAATGGTTCTTGTTGTGGGGGGTGGCAGCGTTAGCGCTGAGTTGTACAATCCTGCAACCGGCACCTTCACCTTTACCGGAAGCATGAGCTATTCTCGCTCCTTGTTCACCGCGACGTTACTGAACAATGGAATGGTTCTTGTTGTGGGGGTGGCCCCTCCTGAGTTGTACGATCCTGCAACCGGGACCTTTACCCTCGTCGCTGGGAGCTTGAGCACGGTAATTGAACTCCACACGGCAACGTTGCTCAACACTGGAATGGTGCTTGTAGCGGGGGGCATTGATACCGGGAGCAGCAGCGCGACCTTGGCTAGCGCTGAGTTGTATGAGTTAGTCGTGGTGTCCCCGCCGAGCTTGCTGTTTTCGAATCAGCCCACCGGCGCGACCAGTGCATTCCAAACCGTGACAGTAACCAATAATGAATCTACAGCCCTGGCCATTGCAGCTGTTTCAATAAGCGGTGTAAACGCTTCCGATTTTGCGGAAACTGACAATTGCGTTGGGAACTTGTCGGCAGGAGCAAGCTGTTCTATCAATGTGACCTTTACACCCGCTGCGACCGGCACGCGAACGGCGACTTTAGTGATCTCAAACAATCTTTCTGCCAGCCCATTGCCTGTGCCGCTTGCCGGCACGGCTATCCCACCTCCTCTGGTATCGGTAACTCCTTCGAATATTTCTTTCCCTAGCCAATATGTCGGTACGTCCGGCCTGCCGCAAAACGTGACCGTAACAAATAACGGGGGTTCTCCGCTCAGCATCACAGGCGTAACAACCAGCCCATCTGACTTCGGAACACTCAACGCCTGTGGAAGTAGCCTTGCCGCCGGCGCCAGTTGCGTCATAGGTGTGTTCTTCGACCCGACTGCAAGCGGCACCAGGACTGGGACAATGACAATTAACGACAATGGGCCAGGTAGTCCCCAAACCGTCGCGCTGACTGGAACAGGGCAAGACTTCTCGATGACGTCTCCGGCGCCGACGGCCACTGTCGCCGCCGGTCAGACCGCAACTTACTCGGTTTCCGCTTCATCGGGTGGTGGCTTCAACCAGACCGTGTCCTTTAGCTGCACAGGTGCTCCATCCCTGTCCACCTGTAGCGTTTCCCCAAGTTCCGCCACATTAAGCGGAACAAGCACTACTTCCCTGATGATCGCTGTCTCAACTACGGCTGCTGCAGTCGTTTTTCCTGATGATCCGAAAAGTGGCCCACGGTATCCTTACAATTATCGGCCGTTGGTTCTCGTTTTGGCCGTATCGGTGCTAGCTTTGCTGGTTAGCCTGGTTAGGCAAAGGAGACTTTCTCTTGCCACCGTGTCTCTGCTGATGCTGACAATTTGTATTGGACTTGCGTTGGCTGCTTGCGGTGGTGGGGGAGGTTCAAAGCCAGGAACTCCGACCGGCACCTATTCGCTGACAGTGACTGGAACCTTCAACTCTGGCTCGACAACGTTGGCGCACAACACGAATCTTACACTCGTGGTGCATTAGCCCCCTGCGCTGTGTGCTGCCGTTCTAACAGGAATGCGGATTATCGGCGCACGCGTGCACTCCCAGTGAAACGAACGTAGCACGAAACGCACTCTGACCCCACTCAGACGCGCGGATCATACTGGGGATCTATGGCCATGTGGTTGGAGACGAGGTAAGCGAGGGTTGCAGGGCGTCTTGATTAATGCAGCCGACTATGCTGCTGGGCGTGATTTTTGTCCGGCGAGCTCAGCTGCGAGGTTCCATGGCAGCAGTTCCTCGATGCGGTTGACAGGATGGTC
>Ga0306926_10008084_pt1 | contig 11479 bp, 5 predicted proteins | sample flu12Cox44000178_FD_203759 | JGI IMG/M metagenome (GOLD analysis project Ga0306926, IMG submission 203759) | Lab enrichment of tropical soil microbial communities from Luquillo Experimental Forest, Puerto Rico - flux8day.12C.oxic.44.000.178 (v2)... | ecosystem: Environmental > Terrestrial > Soil...
CGCAAGCTCCCGACTCAGCCGCCGCCAGTTTGGCTCGCTTTTAGGCGGGTACAGCCTTGCGCTCTTCTGCCCGCGACGCTCCGGTGGGGTACGCCCGCTCACCCCGCGCCCGCACCCGGTCGCGACGGAGATGGCAATGCAGAGCCTGAAAATCCGTGCTGGCCTGGTGATCGAGATCCTCGAGCGACACATCGAGACCGGTTACTTGACGGGTGCGGTCGCACTCCTCGGCCGCGGCTCGCACGCCGAGGTGGTGGCGGTCGGTGACCAGTCACGGGAAACGCCGGGCCTGATGCAGCGCGGCAGCCTTTTTCGCATCACCTCGATGACAAAGCCCATTACCGCGGCGGTGACACTGATGCTGGTCGATGAGGGGAAGCTCGGCCTTACTGAGCGCATCGATCGTTGGCTTCCCGAGCTCGCCGACCGACGCGTGCTGCGTAACCTCAACGGCCCACTCGATGACACCGTGCCCGCGAAACGCCCGATCACGGTCGAGGATCTGCTCACCTTTCGCTGCGGGCTCGGGTTCGTGCCGACTGCAGGCGAACACTCACCGCTCGAGCGGCGGATCGCGGAACTGCAGCTGCTCGGATTCGGGCCTCCCGATCCCGCTTCGCCCCTTGGGCCCGATGAGTGGTTGCGCCGGCTCGGCACGCTGCCGCTCATGGCACAGCCAGGCGAAACGTGGCTGTACAACACCGGTTCCTACATCCTCGGAGTGCTCCTCGCCCGCATGGCCCACAAACCGCTGCCGCTGCTGCTCGCGGAGCGGCTCTTTGCACCGCTCGGCATGAAGGACACGGGCTTCGTCGTCCCTGCCGCGAAGCGTGCGCGGTTCGTGAGCGCGTACCGTCTCGAGAGCGGTCGTGCCCAACTCGACGATGCGCCCGCTACGAGTCCCTGGAACAAAGCGCCGGCTTTTCCCGATGCAGCGGCGGGACTCGTGTCCACAGCAGACGATTATTTCGCGTTCTCGTACTTTCTCCTCAGCCAGGGCCGGGCGGGTGGACGGCGCCTGCTGTCGCGCGAGTGGATCGCCGCCATGACGAGCGATCATCTGACCGCGAGCCAACGTCCGGCTGCCGAGCCCATTGTTGGTAACCGCCGCGGCTGGGGCTTTGGGTTGGCGGTCGTCACCGAGGCTACCCCGCAGGGGGTGCCGGCGGGTGCTTACGGTTGGAACGGCGGATTCGGCACGAGCTGGGTGGCCGATCCGGTGTCTGAAACGAGCGCGATTCTCCTCACCCAGACCCTGTTCAGCTCCCCCGCGCCGCCCGCGGTGCACCAGGAGTTCTGGGCGGCGGTGTTCTCGCCCAGCATCGTCTGAGGGAGGCCTGGCGCGGCCGAGACGCGCGACTCTGAGCGCGACCGTTGCGCGCCGACTCACCGAAACGCGACCACTGTCACGAACGGCCCCCTCGTGCCTCCCACAGCTGCGACCCAGTTCGCTGTCTGGCGGCAGCGCAACATGTTGGAATTCTCGCGTTTTCTGTCAAGTTGAGTGCAGCGGGATCTGTACGGGCCGGCCACTACGAGCGCCCTCCGAATGAGTAGCGTGTCACACTCGCAGCGCGCACGTTCGCGCCGCCGGTCGCCTGGATGAAAGCCGCCACCGTCACCGGTGATGCGGAGGAAGCCGCCGTCGCTGCGCTCCTGGAAATGCCTGCCGCCGGGGAGAGCCTGTTCCGCAACACCCTCGAGCATGCGCCGGTCGGGATCGCCTTCGCCAACCGCGGCGGCACTTACCGCCATGCCAACCGCGCATTCTGTTCAATGCTCGGATTCAGCGCGGCTGAGCTCACGAGCCGCTCGATCGCGAGCATCACGGCAGCGGAGGATCTCGCGGCGACCCATGAGGGGCTCGGACGGCTGTGGCGCGGCGAGATCGCGCACCTCGACATCGAGAAACGCTACCTGCGCCGGGACGGCAGCGCGCTATGGGTGCGTGTCACCACATCGCTCGTCAGCGGTGGCGGCCCCGGGCACGAGTGCACGGTCGAGTTCCTGCGGGACATCTCGACTCGCAAGCGCATCGCCGCCGAGCTGCTGCAGAACCAGACGCTGCTTGCCACGGTGATCGCCGAACTGCCGCTGGCGCTCCTCGCCTGCGACGTCGATGGGCGGGTAACTCATTACAACCGCGCGGCGGTGGAGTTGTTCGGCATCCCCGCCGGGCCGAGCGATGCGCCCCGCCCTACTTATCCCATTACCTCACACGTATTTCGCCCTGATGGCACGACGCCGGTGCCACGCGAGCAGCGACCGCTCGCCAGCGCACTGCGCGGTGAAGATGCGACCGATCTCGAGTTCGTCGTCGTCACCCCACAGGCGGCCGTGCGCACCGTGCTCGCGAGTGCGCGGCGGCTCATCGGGGCTGGCGGTGAGGCACTCGGTGCGGTGGTCGTGGTCCAGGACATCACCGAGCGGCGGCTCGCCGAGCAGGAGCTCGAAGAGGTGCACAAGCAGCTGCTCATCGCCTCACGCCAGGCCGGCATGGCGGAAGTCGCCACGAACGTGCTGCACAACGTCGGCAACGTCCTCAACAGTGTGAACGTCTCGGCGAGCCTGGTGGCCGAGCGCATCAAGAAGTCCAAGTGCGCCGGACTCGAGCGGTTGGCGACCCTACTGTCCGAACAGAAGGACCTCGCGGCCTTTCTCGGCAGCGCGCAGGGCCGGCACCTGCCCACCTACCTGGAAGAGCTCGCGGACGAGCTGCTCGGCGAGCGTGACGCCTCCGTCGCGGAGCTTGCGGCGCTGCGTGCCAACGTCGAGCACATCAAGGAAATCGTGGCCATGCAGCAGGGCTACGCCAAGCGCGGCGGCGTCACCGATACGCTGGACATCCGCCAGCTGGCGGAAGACAGCCTGCGCATGAACGAGGGCGCCTTCAGCCGCCACGGTGTGAGCGTCGTGCGCGATTTCGCAGAGGTCCCGCTCATTCAGGTGGACAAGCACAAGGTGCTGCAGATCCTCGTCAACGTGATCCGCAACGCCAAGTACGCGTGCGCCGAGATGCAAGGCGGTGAAAAGCGTGTGACGGTGCGTATCCACGCGACGCCCTCCTCCATCGTCGTTTCGGTCATCGACACCGGCATCGGCATCCCGCCGCAAAATCTCGAGCGCATCTTCAATCATGGGTTCACCACCCGTGCCGACGGCCATGGCTTTGGGCTGCACAGCAGTGCGCTCGCTGCCCGGGAACTTGGCGGCTCGCTGTACGCGAGCAGCGCCGGCATCGGTCACGGCGCCACTTTCACACTGACGCTGCCACTCATTCATGAGGCGAGTCGCCATGGCCAGTGACGCCGACCTCCTGATCCACCGCCTCCTGATGATCGATGACAATCCGCGCATCCACGAGGACTATCGCAAGATTCTCGGCGGGGGTGAGCGGGTGAGCGTGTCGCGCGCCGAAGCGGCGCTGTTCGGCGAGCAGCCGACCCGCGAGGGCCCGACTTTCGATGTTGATTCGGCCATGCAGGGCCGTGATGGCGTCGAGCGCGCACGCCGCGCACTCGATGAGGGCCGGCCTTACTCGGTGGCGTTCATCGACATGCGCATGCCGCCCGGTTGGGACGGGCTCGAAACCATCGAACAGCTCTGGAAGATCGACCCCGAGGTGCAGGTGGTGGTCTGCTCCGCCTACACCGATTATGACTGGCTCGAGCTGTTGGCAAGGCTCGGGCATTCCGACAAGCTCATCGTGATCAAGAAGCCGTTTGAGCCGATCGAGATCCTGCAGTCGGCGAGTGCGCTCAGCCGCAAATGGCAGAATGCCCGGGCGCTCAAGCATCACATCGAGAGTCTCGAGCGCGCGGTGACCGATCGCACCCGAGGACTCGAGGCCGCCAACCGCCAGCTACGCCATCTCGCCTCGCACGACGCACTGACCGGACTGCCGAACCGCCTGCTGCTCGATGATCGCGTCGCCCAGGCGATCGCCCAGGCGAACCGGCAGGGGCACGAGTTCGCGCTGCTCGTGGTCGACCTCGACCGCTTCAAGCTCATCAACGACTCCCTCGGCCACCGCGCCGGCGATGATCTGCTGCGCGAGGTGGCGCAGCGCCTGAAGAGTGCGGTGCGCGCCGTCGACACCACGGCACGGCTCGGGGGCGATGAGTTCGTGATCCTGGTCGATGGACCGGCGACGCACGCCGAGGCGCTGGGCATCGGCAAGCGCGCAATCGCTGCGATGCGGCCGGCGATGCGCTTGCTCGGGATCGACGTGCACATCTCTCCGAGTATCGGCATCGCTTTCTACCCGCGTGATGGTGCGACGGTAGATGCGCTGCTGGCACGCGCCGATGCCGCCATGTATTCGGCCAAGGAGCGCGGCCGCAACAACGTGCAGTGCTACGCCGAAGGCATGACCACCGCCACGCAGGACCGTGTGCGGCTCGAGAGCGAGCTGCACGAAGCGCTGCGCAATGGACAGTTCGAGCTCCATTACCAGCCTAAGGTGGATACCTCTACCGGACGCATCAACAGCGCCGAGGCGCTTATCCGCTGGCGCCATCCGCAGCGCGGCCTCATCTCGCCGAAGGATTTCATTGCGGTCGCCGAGGAGTGCGGCCTCCTCGATGCGATCGGCGAATGGGTGCTGTGCGAGGCCTGCCGCCAGGCGAAGGGCTGGCAGCAGGAGGGGCTGCGGCCGATGCGCGTGGCGGTGAACCTCGCGCCCTCGCAGTTCCGCCTCACCAATCTCGTCGATCAGATTCGCCACGCGCTCGAGGCCGCGCAGCTCGATCCGCAGTACCTCGAGGTCGAGCTGACCGAGAGCGCCGTGATGAGCGATGCCGAGGAGTCGATCGTGATTCTCGAATCGATCAGCCGGATGGGGGTGCTGGTCTCGATCGATGATTTCGGCACGGGCTATTCCAGCATGAGCTACCTGCGGCGCTTCCCGATCGATAAGCTGAAAATCGACCGCTGCTTCGTCGAGGAGATGACCCGCCGCCCGGAGGACGCCTCCATCGTCCGCGCGATCATCTCCCTCGCCCACAGCCTGCATCTGAAGGTGATCGCGGAAGGGGTCGAGACGCCGGAGCAGCTCGCCCTGCTCACCGAGCTGGGTTGCGACCAGTACCAGGGTTTCTACTTCAGCCCAGCCCTACTCCCGGCGCAGTTCGTGGACCTGGTCAGAAAGTCCGGCGCCCCGGCCAACAACTTCACCGACGAGCAAGCGGCACAGACTCACAGCAAACTCGCCGGCCTCTGACCCTTTGACCGCCGGCGGTGCAGCGCCACCCTTCCCCACCTGACAGCTCCCGCCTCACGGCCCACCCTCCCGGACGCCAGCCGTCAGCGGCCGTCATACAACTGTCATACGACTCAGACAAGCTTCACACAAGGCGCCCGGGGGTTACCGGGGCTCGAAGTTCCCAGGGACGGCTCTTTGTTGTAATTCCGACACAACCCCCGGGTACCTTTGTGTTTCGGGCGTTGCGTGTGGAATACTGTTTCCATTCGGTCAGCGGCAGAAAAACCATAAACACAACCGACACAGGAGCATATCGCGTGGCTTCGAGCCATCTGTCGATGTACCAGCCCGGACTAGATCGGGCGCATGGACGTGTCGTTTTCGCGTCAACCTTCGGGGCAGTGTGCGAGGAACTCTTCCCGGACGCCACGTGCGTCCGGCCCGTCAACTGGCCTTAAGGCTCATCGACTTCAAGCTCATCTACGACTCGATGCGGAGGATCTCCAGTGAGTAAGCAAGCGTCCTGGAACTTAGGTGGCTGCGGTGCGCGCGGCATGGTGCGTATCGGAGCGCTGTTGGCTCTGACATTAGCGGCGACCGGGGTCGCACAGGCGCAGACTGCGACACCCGCGACACCCGCGCCTGCCAAGGCGGAGGACAGCAGCCTCACCTGGCATGGCATAACGCTCTACGGCATCATCGATATCGGCGTGCAGTACGACACGCACAGCGCCCCGTTCAGCGATTACTTCCCGGCGACCAGCGGGTCGTTCATTCAGAAGAATGGCTACGACTCGCCCGTCGGTCTGACTTCGAACAACCTGTCGCAGTCAAGGATCGGCTTGTCCGGGAACGAGCCCCTTTGGGGCGATTGGGCCGGGGTGTTCCGGCTCGAGACCTTTTTCAACCCGTCCGCGGGTACCCTCTCCGATGCCTTGAAGTCGTTGACGCTCAACAACGGTAAGGCGCTCACCGCCCAGAACGTCGGTGTTGACTCCAGCGTCGCGGGCCAGATCTTCAGCGGAGCCGCCTACTTCGGGCTGGCGTCGCCGACCGTCGGCAGCTTCACCTTTGGCCGCAACGTCACGCTGGTCGCGGACGGCATCTCCAAGTACGACCCGATGGGAGCCGCGCAGGCGTTCTCGGTGATCGGCTATTCGGGGACTGCGGCCGGTGGCGGTGACACCGAGGATCGGCGGCTGGATCAGTCGATTAAATATATCGCCAAGTACGGCCCCATCCATCTGGGTGCCCAGTATGAGTTCGGCAGTTACTCCGGCAGCACCGATACCGGCTACCAGGTCCAGCTCGGCTTTGAGTTCGCCGGCCTCTCGGCCGATGCGTTTTACTTCAAGAAATACGACGCCATCGCAGTGAGTAGCCTGAGTGCCGCGCAGGTAACGGACGTGGTCAACAATTGCAACGCCGACGTCAGCGCCCCGCCGCCGGGAACGCCGGCCCCCGAAACTGTGCGGTGCTATTCGTTGAGCAACTCGCTCGCGGGCACTGTCTCGGACAACAAGACCTATATGATCACGGCCCTGTACAACTTCGGTGCAGTTGTGCCGCTGAAGCTGTACGCGGGCTATGAGCACATCGCCTTCGACAACCCGACCGACCCGCTTCCCGTGGGCACGGTCATCATCGGCGGCTATCAGCTGGCGCTAGTGAACAACAAGGCCTACGAGAACGAGAAAACACTGAAGGTGTTCTGGGGCGGCCTGAAGTGGAACCTGACACCGGACTTCGAGTTTACGGCCGCCTACTACGGCTACAAGCAGAACAGCTTCGCGACCGGCAAGAATGCGGGCTGCAGCGACACACGGAGCTCCGGCTGCAGCGGTAACCTGAACGCCGCGTCCGCGTTGATCGACTACCGGCTGAGCAAGCGTTTCGACATCTACTTCGGCAGCTTCTGGTCGGGCGTCCAGAACGGACTCGCGAACGGCTACTATGCCAAGGACAACATCGCCACGACCCTCGGGGCGCGCTTCAAGTTCTGAGGATCGCTGGACACGCGGGTTTTTCCGGGCCTGACTTCGGTCAGCCCGGAGGCCCGCGGCCTTGAACAAGGCACCGAATGCGGTAGGTGCGGGGCGCTGCTGCACTCGGTGGCGCTTGCTTCGCGACATACTGCACCGCGGACTGCTCTCCCCCTCCCCCGCCTGACTGCGGCGTGAGCTGCGAGCGGCGCAGCTTCGGCACCCTGCTGACTTCTCGGCCGCTGCCACCTCTTCGACCGCAAGCTCTTCCGTCCCAACATCCGCGGCAAGGCCGTCGCGGGACTTCCGTGCGCATGAGGCGCTGGATCGGCTGCCAGGCCGCCGCAGAAGGCGGCGTTTTTTTCAGATAGGGTGGGGGGTATGGTATAGGTTGACTTCTGCCCGACCTGGGCTAAGAATCGCGCCCGCCCCGGCCGGCCGGCATACCGGGTACCGTATGGGCTATCGGGCCATGAGCTACGCGGTACCCTGACCCGCGAAGTGCGCCGCTCCATAGTGGCGGCGACTGGATCGCCGGCGTCCGTCGAACGGCTCCATCACTCGATGCGCCGTCACATATATAGGATTAGATTGACGGGTTTTCCCGCAGGTGATCGTCATGGAAGCCAACGAACACGAACCGCAGAACGGGCACGATCACGAACCGCAGGACGCCCACGATCACTCCGCGACTCCCCGCGCCAGCGCTTTCCTGTGGGGTGGCGTTGTTCTCGGGGTGTTGCTGGTGGTGGTGCTGCTCACGCACGGATTTGGGCTGCTGAGCCGTGGCGGATCGCCGCCAGAAGCCCCGGCGGTGGTGCGCCACGGCAACCAGATCTTCGTCCCGGAGAGCTCGGCCCTGCGGCAGCGACTCACGGTCATGCCGGCGCCAACGCGACTCCAAAGCGGCAGAATCACCGCGCCGGGCATGGTCGAGGCCAATCCGGTGCGCACCGTGGCGGTGCTGTCCCCGGGCACCGGACGCGTGCAGTCGCTGAAGGTGGCGCTCGGCGATCGGGTGCAGCGTGGCGCGGTGCTCGCGGTCATCGATTCGCCGGATCTCGCCCAGGCCTATGACGACAACGACAAGGCTGCGAGCAGCGCCCGACTCGCTGCGACCAACCTCAAGCGCGCCGAGGAACAGTTCAAGATTGGCGCGACCGCGCAGCGCGATCTCGATCAGGCGCGCAGCGACAACGCGCAGGCGGTCGCGGAATACGGCCGCACGCGCGCGCGCCTCCGCGCCATAGGTGCGCCGGAGGACGCTCGCGGCGCCGGGCGGCTGCTGACGGTGCGTGCCCCCATGAACGGGAGTGTCACGGCGCTCGCCACCGCGCCGGGCGCGCAGATCAACGACATCACCCAGTCGATCATGACCATCGCCGACCTCTCGGTCGTGTGGGTGACGGCGCTGGTCGCGGAGAAGGACGTCGCGGCGCTTGCGCCGGGCCAGGACGCGGAAGTGAGCGTCGCGGCCTATCCCGGCCGGCCGCTGCACGGCAAGGTGCTCTTCGTACCGGATGTGATCGAGCCGGATTCGCGGCGCAACAAGACCCGCATTGCCTTCGAGAATCCGGACTACGCGCTCAAGCCCAACATGTTCACGACCGTCACCCTCTACGGCCTGGCCCACACGCGCGTCGTGCTGCCGAGCTCGGCGCTGCTCATGAACAACGACCGCACCTCGGTGTTCATTGCCACCGCGCCCTGGACGTTCGAGCGGCGAACGGTCGAGCCGCTCCTCGAGGAGAGCTCGCAGGTGACGATCGCCTCCGGGGTCCAGCCGGGTGAGCAGGTGGTGGTGAGGGGCGGAATCCTGCTCAATGATTGACCGGTTCGTAGAATTCTGCCTGGAGCGGCGCATCGCGGTGATCGTCATCGCGGTGCTACTCGGGGTGTTCGGCATCTACGCCTGGGAAACGCTCAGCGTCGAGGCCTACCCCGAGCTCGGGGATGTCGCCGCGCAGGTGACTACGCAGGTGCCGGGCCTCGCCGCCGAGGAGGTCGAGCAGCTGATCACCGTGCCACTCGAGCGTCAGATCAACGGCACACCGGGGCTGCTCCTGATGCGCTCCTCCAGCACCTTCGGTCTGTCATTGATCACGGTGCTGTTTCGTGACGGCTACGAGGACTACTGGGTGCGCCAACGGCTGCTCGAGCGCATCGCGCAGGTAACGTTGCCCCCGGGCGCCAACCCCTCCCTCGATCCGGTTGCCGGCCCGGGCGGTGAGATCTACCGCTACACGCTCGAATCCGACACCCGGAACTTGCAGGAGCTGTCCGAGATCCAGCGCTGGACGGTGATTCCCGCGCTCAAATCGGTGCCGGGCGTCGTGGACAATATCAACTTCGGCGGTTTCACTACCGAGTATCAGCTCGATCTCGATCCGCAGCAGCTGCAGCGCTATGGCCTCGGCATCACCGATGTCATCAACGCCATCAACAACAACAACGCCAACGCCGCCGGGGGGCGCGTATCGCGCGGTGATCAGAGCTATGTCATTCGCGGTGTCGGCCTGATCAGAGGCCTCGCCGACTTTGGCTCGACCATGGTCACACAGGTGAACGGCGCACCGGTGCTGGTGCGTGACCTCGGGCGTACGACCTTAAGTCACCAGGAGCGTGAGGGCATTCTCGGCAAGGACAGTAACCCGGACACGATCGAAGGGATCGTGCTGATGCTGAAGTACCAGAACCCCTCGCAGACCCTCAAGGGTGTGCACGCCAAGGTCGAGGAACTCAACCGGAAGTTCGCGCGGCAGGATGTGCGCATCGTGCCCTACATCGACCGCGATGACCTGGTGCGCGCCACGGTGCAGAAGGTCGGCCGTACCATTCTCGAAGGGATCAGCCTGGTGTTCCTGGTCCTCGTCCTGTTCCTCGGCAGCGTGCGCGCCGCCCTGGTCGCGGGCGTCACCATCCCGATGGCGCTGGTGTCGGTGTTTTCGCTCCTGAACCTCACGCACGTCTCGGCGAACCTGTTGTCCCTCGGTGCGATCGACTTCGGCATCCTGGTGGATGGCGCCATCGTGGTCACCGAGGCGATCCTGCGCCGCCGCGAGGCCATGCCGGCGGAGGAGCTCAGCGAGAGCGAGGTGAAGGCGGCCGCGGTGCAGGTAACGCGCCCGATCTTCTTCGCGAGCCTCATCATCATCACCGCCTACCTGCCGCTCTTCTCGTTCGAGCGAGCCGAAGCGCGACTCTTCACGCCCATGGCCTATACCATGGCTTATGCCCTGTTCGGCGCCCTGCTCGCCACGCTCGCCCTCGTGCCCGGGCTCGCCTACTACGCCTTCCGCAAGCCGGGACCGGTGTATCACAACCGCTGGCTCGAGTGGCTCACCCGGCGCTATGAGCGGGTGCTCGCGGCCTGCATCGCCCAGCCGCGCATCGTGTACGGGGTTGCGATCTTCGCGCTCCTCGCCGTGGTCGGGCTCGGCGCGACCGTCGGGCGCGACTTCCTCCCCGACCTCGATGAGGGCGCACTGTGGCTGCAGGTGCAGATGCCGACCGGGCTCGCGCTCAACAAAGCGAGCGACATGGCGAGCGATCTGCGCCGCGAGATCCTGAAGTTCGCCGAAGTCTCGTACGTCGTGACCCAGACCGGCCGCAATGACGACGGCACCGACCCCTGGACCATGTCGCACATCGAGGCGCCGGTGGGATTGAAGGCGTATGACACCTGGCCGGGCCGTGAATCCAAGAAGGAGTTCGTCGATAAGCTGGCGACCACTCTGGCGCGCGATCTGCCGGGCTACTCGATCGGCATCAGCCAGCCGATCATCGACGGCGTCAATGACCTGATCGGCGGCGCGCACAGCCCGCTGGTCATCAAGGTCTACGGCGATGATCTCGACATGCTGCGCAAGGTGTGCCAGCAGATGGTCAACGTGCTGTACACCATCCGTGGCACCTCCAGCGCTTCGATATTCCAGGAGCCGCCGATCCCCCAGATCAACGTCAAGATCGATCGTGAGAAGGCGGCGCGCTACGGCATCAACATCACCGACATACAGAACGTCATTCAGACGGGCGTCGGACAGGCGCCCGTCTCGACGGTCTTCGTCGGCGAGCGTGTCTACAACATCACCGTGCGCTTCAGCACCGCGAGTCGCGATCGGCCCGAGTCACTCGCCAACCTGCCGGTACACACCGCGAGCGGACAGGAGATACCGCTTGCGCAGTTGGCCGACATCCGCGTGCAGTCCGGTGAGAGCACGATCACGCGCGAGAACGGCCAGCGCAACCTCACCATCCGCATCGACAATCGCGACCGCGACCTGACCAGCTACCT
>Ga0306926_10008086_pt1 | contig 11478 bp, 9 predicted proteins | sample flu12Cox44000178_FD_203759 | JGI IMG/M metagenome (GOLD analysis project Ga0306926, IMG submission 203759) | Lab enrichment of tropical soil microbial communities from Luquillo Experimental Forest, Puerto Rico - flux8day.12C.oxic.44.000.178 (v2)... | ecosystem: Environmental > Terrestrial > Soil...
GACTTGCATCAGGTAGTTCTTGGGCACGACGATCCCGGCGGCGGTCGCGGTGGTGCCGTAAAACGTCATGAAATCGGGCCACGGCGCGTTCAGGTGAAAGCGCACGACCAGCGGATCGACGATCTCGACGTCGCTGACATGGTCCTTCAGGGCCTGCGCCCCGGCGCCCTGATAGCGTTCGAAGCTGAACTTGACGTCCTCGGTCGTCACCGGGTCACCGTTGTGAAACTTCAGCCCTGGGCGCAGCTTGAAGGTGTAGCTCAGGCCATCCTCGCTCTCCTCCCAGGACTCGGCGAGGCTCGGGCCCATCTTCTGCCCGGGATAGGGCCGGACCAGCGCATCGTGGATCGCATAGAGCATGCCGAACGGCGTGATCTGCGGGGGTGCCGTCGACGGATCAAACCAGCTCGGCGCTATCGTCACATGCCAAGCCATGACCGCCTGCCCCGACGGCGCCGGCTCGGCGGCCCGCGGCGGAGTCGTCGGCAACACGAGGGCCACGGCGAGCAGCAAACCAATGAGTGCCAGGCGCAAGCGCTCGGCTCGCAACGGAATCATGACACCCTCCCTCGACAACCTTGACTTGTGTCTGCTATCATTCACTGCTGCATCTGCAGCAAATCTGCAGCAAAATTTCATGCTTCGGTTGAAATCGGTATTATGCGGCGACTCCCGCTCCACGGTTTCCAGCGGAAGTCTACCACATAGCGGCGGGCGTATGACCTACGCGTCAAGGCCAACTGTCGACCTTCCGGATACTGAAATACGATGATGGCAATTTTATGATTGTCGTCATTTTAGCAACGCCATCACCCACGCAAGCTCAGCGAGGAGCGCTGCCGCCTCCTTCAGATTGGCGCTGTCAAAGCCGTCGGTGAACCAGTCGCAAAATCGCTACCAGCAGTGCGTGGGCTTCGGCGCGCCGGCTCTCCTCGCCCCACGGCCGGGCGAGGCTCGCGCGGCGCGCAGCTCATACTCCTTCGCCTGCTGCCTTCCGCGCGGCGCACAGCGCCTCTTCGAGAGCGATTTGGCTCTGTTCGTGTTTATTTTGCCGCAACAGCACTATGCCTTTGATGCGTGAAGCTCGGCGGACCAAAGGCGCTCGCCCGTGGTCTCCATCCTCTGCAGACGCTCGGCAATGTCGGCCAGGGCTTCGCCCAATTTGCCGAGGCGCATCAGCATACGTCCGGGAAGTCCGGCGACTCTTGCCCCGCCGTCCGTCTGCTTGGACGATACCAATCGCCTCTTGCCACTGCAAGGTTCCGTCCCATATGGTAGCTTCTCTAGGCAATTGTTAATTGGTGAATCAGCGTAACCGCAATACGCCGACCTCAGCAAGGATGCCTAGCGTCTTTCCCCTGCCCTGCCGCACCCTCGACAGCCGCCAGGAATCGTCCGCAAGTCTCTAATTTGACGGGTTTTTCGTCCCGTACGGCAGGGAAAATTAGGACGGCTCTGTCCCCAGCCTCCCAAAGCTTGCACCGAGGGCGAGACGTTCCGCGTCGACGAGTTTATCGGGGTTGCCGTTACCATTTGACGCGGGTACGGGCGAGAAACTCGGCGCGGGCGAGCCGCCGCTGGAGTTCTAGCCGCTCAGGCACCGTCAACGGCTTCCACAGGCCGGCTCGACCCTCGATCTTCAGCCGGCGGCCATCAAAGACCAGCAGCCCGTCGAGCCAAGTCTCGTCGAGCGTCCAGCTTCGCACCGGCCCGCTGTCGATGTGGATGAAGCCGGAATGCGGATACCACCCGACGCCGCCGCACTGCATTGCCCGGGCCGCGTTCATCGCCGCGGGGAGTTTGGAGTCGAGACGCAGATCGAGCGCGCGGCCCAGAATGTGCTGACTGTGCTCGGCCACCCCGAAGGTCGTGCGCGCCAGCATCGCATTGGTCTCGGCCGTGCGGTAGGCGGAAAGAATCGTCGCGCTGCTCTGGCCGACCGCGTCGAGAACATCGGCCAGAAAGTCGATCACGCCGACATCCATCAGCGTCTTTTCGCCGGAGTGATGATCGCGCAGAAAAACACAGAGCTCTTCCATCACCCGGTCGATCGGGCCGTCATCGCTGCGATAGGTGCCCTCGAAGGTTTCGCCGGTATTGGCGTTAGCGAGGCGGAGGCGGCGCAGCTTGGGTGGCCGCACCATGGCGCGCGCCGCCGATGGCCACGCCGCGCACATGGCGACGAGGGTGAGCAATTGACGACGGTTCATCATCTCGGCCCGGGCCAAATCAAAACCGCTTCAGCAGACGCTCGATATAGTCGAGCTCGATCTCCGGACGGAAGCGCTCCCCGGCTCGGCGGCGCAGCTCGTCGAGGATCTCACGGGCTTTTTGCAAGGTGTTCTGATCCGGAATCTTGACGTCTCCCTGGTCGAAGGTACCGTTGTTCGACATCGGCCGGCCGAGCGGGTCGCGCCCGGCCTCGTCGTTCGGATCGCTGCTGGTGGCTCCCACATCGGTATCGTCGGGATTGCCGCGGCCCAGGCGGCGCTCCATCTGCTGGGCAAATTCGCGTGCCGCCTGTTGCAATTGGTCGAGGGCTTCGGTCTGGGGCCCGATCGCCTCGCCCGGTTGGCGGCGCTGCAACGCTCCGGTGGCATCGCGCATCGCTCGCTCGGCGCGGCCGAGAGGCTCGGGAATTTCGCCGAGCCCGTCACCGAACCGGCGCATCATGTCACCGAGCATGCGCCTTAGGCTCTCTTGCTGACCGGCGGCGTCGCCCATCTCGGTGGTCGCGTCCTGCTGACCGCCACCCTGCTGCCCGCGCTGACCCATCCGGCCCTCCTGGCCTTGCTGCTGCGCGCGGAAGCTGCGATCGAGCAGCTGCTGCTGGCGTTTCATCAAATCGTGCATGCCGCGCATCATCTGTTGCGCTTGGCTCGACCCACGCTGCGACATTCCCCCGGGCTTTGCCATGCGCAGATTTTCGAGCATGTTCTGCAGCTGTGAGAGCAGCTCGCGTGCCTGGTCGCGCGCTCCCTCCCGCGCGAGCTCGCGCGCCCGGTCGAGCATATGCTGCAGATCTCGGTCGGTGAGGACCCGTGACGGATCGATCGGCTGTTCCGCCTGCTCCGGGTTGCGCGCCAGATTCTCGGCGAGAGCCCGCAGATAGCGGTCGAGCGCCTGCTGCAGCTCGCGCATCAGGCGGTCGATCTCCGCGTCGGGCGCGTTTTTTGCCAACGCATCCTGGAGCTGTTGCTGCAGGCGCCGGAGCTCGCGCTCGGCCAACGACATGCTGCCGTCCTCGACGCGCAGCGCAGTGTCCCACAGGAGCTGCTCGACCTCGGCAACCGACTTGTCGTCGTCATTCAACCGCAGGCGCTCCTCGGCGAGGCGCAAGCCCAAAAAAACGGCCGTGTCGTCGCGATACAGGCTCGGCCGCTCACGCAGATCGCTCAGCGTGTCGGCCACCGCCGCGCGCGAGCCGGGATCGGTAACCAGCTCTTTGCGCTGATCGATGATCGCGCGCGCGATCGGGTGGTTGAAGACACGTTCGGGCAGCTTGATATGGACCTGCTCGCTCTCTCCGGTCTGCCCCAACGCATCGGTGGCGACCAGCCGAATCTCGACCGGCAGGCCGGCCCAGGGGTGCGGCGTCAAATCGTGATAGCTGGTGGCCTGCGCTTCTTTGAGATGCAGTCCGGGCAGAGGTGCCTCGATTTCGATCGTCTCACCAGGCTTTCCGCCGTCCCGTCGGATTACTGCCTTGACGTCCTCGACCCCGTAGTCGTCGCTCGCCTGATAGTCGATGCGCAGCGCCGCCCGAGGGGTCGCGGCGGGCGGTTTTGCAAAGGCGATTTTGGGTGGATTGTCGGGGATGATCTCGATCGGCCAGCTGGCGAGCGTGGCGTCCGCCTGGATGACCTTGAGCTGCTTGCCGCTGGTAAGGGTCGCGGCGGCCCGGAAATTTTGCTTGTCGACAGCATCGAAATCGCGGGCTTGACCGTCGATCGTCAGACGCGGCACCGCTCTTCCACCATGCACTTGCGCCAACAGCGCGCTCCCGGTTGGGATGCGGATCGTCTCGGTCGTCCCCGGCCGCAGAAACTGCGGCGGCAGTCCGGTATACTCGGGAGGGGTGACCCAGATGTCCAGGCTCGTGGCCAATGCCGGTGATCCTCCGGACAAAGGCGGTGTCAGGGCGCGCGCAAGCCGATCACGCCAGTCGACGCCGGCATCGACTGCGCCGATCAGCAGCAGCATTGCGAGCAGTGCCCGCAACCCGAGCGGGTCGATTGCCGCCAGCCCGGCTGCCGGAAGGCCGATCCGCAGTCCGCGCGTCATCGCCTCCATGCGCCGCCGATGCGCCTGCCACAGCCGCACTGCTTGAGGATCAAGCGCCGTGCTCGGGTGGTCGGCGAGCGTCTGCAAGGGGCGATGAGCGAGCCCGCTCGCCTGTTCGATCCGCCGGCGGGCAGCGCTGCGATCGGGGAGGCCGATCCGGCGGGTAATGGCCGCCAAAGCGATAACGAAAAGAGCGCCAAAGCCAAGCAACAAGGCGGCGTGGACCACACCTGGGAGCAGCGGCAGGAGGTCGAACAGGGCAAGCACGAGAAAGGCGCCGAGCACGGCGAGCGCCGGCCAGCAAGCCGGCCAGACCCGCTCCCACAACAGTGCGGCACGGGCGAGGCGGAGCCGCGTCGAGAACGGGGCGTCGGGGTCAGATGAACGGTCGGTCATGCGGCACCTCGTTTTCGCGCCGGCGCGGCGTCGACCTCGGAGAGCCAGGGCGGAATGGTATCCAGCGACAGCATAGCATCATAGCTCGGCCGCGCTCGGATCACATCAAAGCGGCTCCCGGCAACCAGCACCTCGGGCACCAGCGGGCGGCTATTGTAGGTCGAGCTCATGACCGCCCCATAGGCCCCCGCCGCGGTGAATGCGACGAGATCGCCCTCGGCGATTGGCGGCAAGTCGCGATCGACGGCAAAAGTGTCGCCGGTCTCGCACACCGGCCCGACGACATCGGCCGGAGCAAGCAGGGCGTCAACCGCAGGACGGCGGACGGGTACGATGTCATGCCATGCATCGTAAAGCGCCGGTCTCAGCAAGTCGTTCATGGCGCCGTCGACAATCACAAAGCGTTTGTCGGCACCCTCTTTGACATAGACGACCCGAGCAACGAGCAGACCGGCGGGGCCGGCGAGAACGCGTCCGGGCTCGAGGGACATGGCTAGGCCGGCCGAACCGAAAACTTCGCGCGCCAGTCGGGCATAGCTGCTTGGCTCGGGAGGATCCTCGGCTCGGTAGCGGATCCCGAGACCCCCGCCGAGATCGACGCGAGCAACGGCAAGCCCCTTCGCCCGCAATTCGCGCACGAGCCCGGCGACCTTCGTAAAGGCGCGCCGATACGGTTCGAGATCGACGAGCTGCGAGCCGATATGAACAGCAAGACCGACCGGCTCGATGCCGGGAAGCTCTGCGGCGAGGCTGTAAGCGGCTATCGCCTCGCCGACATCGATGCCGAATTTATTTTCTTTCATGCCGGTCGAAATTTTTGCGTGGGTGCGTGCGTCGACGTCCGGATTGACTCTGATCGCGACCGGCACGGCGCGGCCCCGTGCACTGGCGAGCTCGCTCAGCCGGCGCAGCTCCGGCACCGATTCAACGTTGATCTGGTAGATCTCGGCATCGATCGCGGCCGCGAGCTCGGAGGAGGTCTTGCCGACCCCCGAAAACAGGATCCGTTGCGGCGGCACGCTGGCAGCAAGAGCGCGCCGCAGCTCTCCTTCCGAGACGACGTCGGCGCCTGCCCCGAGACCGGCAAAGAGACGCAAAACGGCGAGGTTTGAATTGGCCTTGACCGCATAGCAGATCAGCGGCCGCTCAACCGAAAAAGCCTCGGCAAAACGCCGGTATTGGGTGGCAAAGCCCGCCGCCGAATAGAGGTAGAAGGGCGTGCCGACGGCAGTCGCGACCCGCGAAACCGCGACCTCTTCGGCGTGCAGCTCATCGCCGCGATAAGAGAAGAAATCACTCACTCGGATACGGTCGCGGATACGTGTTGGGCACATCGGGCGGTGCTTCCGGCGCATTTCTCCTGCCGCAACCCGTCAGCGCGAGCGACAGGACGCCGGCGACGATGCTCAAACCCGTCGTCACCACCTCGCGTCTGCGCGGATGCGGTGACGCGAAGAACCAGCGCCGGAGCGCGGCTAGGTGCTGGCATCTCATCCCAGAAAGCGCCTTCGCGCTTCGCCGACCGCGGTGCGAACGCTCTCGGGGGCGGTACCGCCAAAGCTCACCCGGCTCGCCACCGAACGATCGGGGTCCAGCACCTCGTAAACTCCTGCGCTGATTGCCGGCTCGACTGCTTGCAGCTCGGCGAGCGGCAGCTCGGCCAGCGTGCAGCCCCGTGCCTCCGCTCGTTTGACGATCATCCCGGTTGCCTGATGGGCCCGCCGAAACGGCAGACCGACGATGCGGACGAGCCAGTCGGCGAGGTCGGTCGCCGTGCTGAACCCCCGTTCGGCCGCGGCACGCATGCGCTTGCGGTCGGGTTTCATATCGCGCACCATGCCGGTCGTCGCGGCGAGGCAGAGCTCGAGCGCGTCGGCGGCCTCGAACACCGGGACCTTGTCTTCCTGCATATCCTTGCCGTAGGCGAGCGGCAGGCCCTTCATCACGGTCAACAGTGCGATCAGCGATCCGTTCAATCGGCCGGTCTTCGCGCGAACCAGTTCGGCCGCGTCCGGGTTGCGCTTCTGCGGCATGATCGAGCTGCCGGTCGTGAAGGCGTCGCTAAGTGCGACAAGGCTAAACTCGTCACTGCACCAGAGCACAATCTCTTCAGAAAAGCGCGAGAGATGCATACCCGCGAGCGCCACCGCGGCGAGGAATTCGATCGCAAAATCCCGGTCCGAAACCGCGTCGAGCGAGTTCGCCGCGGGACCGTCGAAGCCGAGCGCGGCCGCCGTCGCATGGCGATCGATCGGAAACGAGGTCCCGGCGAGCGCCGCTGCACCGAGCGGCGATTGGTTGAGCCGGCGCCGGCAATCGGTGAGGCGGCCGCGATCGCGGCCGATCATTTCCACATAGGCCATCAGATGATGACCAAGGGTGACGGGTTGGGCGATCTGCAGATGGGTGTAGCCGGGCATCACCGTGGCGGCTTCGCCCTCGGCGCGGTCGATCAGCGCTCGCTGCAGCTCGCGCATGGCGCCATCTAGCCGCTCGATGGCGCTGCGCACCCAAAGCCGCAAATCGGTTGCGACCTGATCGTTGCGCGAACGCGCGGTGTGCAGGCGCCCAGCCGCCGGTCCGATCAGCTCGGTGAGCCGCGCCTCGATGTTCATGTGGATGTCTTCGCGCTCGGCGCTGTAGGCGAAGCTGCCGCTTTCGATCTCCGATCTGATTTGGTCTAGACCGGCGGTGATGGCGGCGCCATCTTCCGGCGACAGGATGCTCTGCGCGACGAGCATCGCACAATGTGCCTTTGACCCGGCTATGTCCTCGGCGTAGAGGCGCTTATCGAATTCGATCGACGAATTGATGCGGCACATGATTTCCGCCGGACTACCGGTAAAGCGAGCGCCCCGCAGCGAATTCACCGGAAGGTCTCGACCGCCATCGGCCGCCTTATTTGCGCCGGTCATCAGAAACGGTCCGGCCAGGAGTGAGAGGGCAAGACCATGAGATGGAGCCACGTCGTTGCCTCGTTGCTCCTGCTCATCTTAGCGGGCGGCGGCTCGGCCGCGGAGGACAACCCCGGTGTACCGGAGCCTGTCCGGCTCGGCGAGTTCATCCCCGCCTCACAATTGCTGCCGGCGCCGGCGATCTCATTTGTCGATCTCGCCGGTAGCGACGTCAGCCTTGCCGAATTCACCGGCAAGATCGTTCTCGTGAATCTCTGGGCCACCTGGTGCGAACCTTGTTTGCGTGAGATGCCATCGCTCGAGCGGCTGCAATCGCGCCTCGGTGACAAGATCGTGGTCGTCGCGATATCGGAGGACCGCGGCGGCAGCAAGACCGTCGAGCCTTTTGTCGGCAAGCTCGGGCTCAAATCGGTCAAGATCTATCTCGATCCAAAGAGTGCTGTGGAACGGGCCTTCAAGGTTCAGGGTCTGCCAACCAGCTTCCTGATCGATCGGGAAGGCAGGGTGCTCGGACGGGTCGAAGGAGCGGCGGAGTGGGATAAGCCCAAGCTGTTGGGGATCCTCAAATCGTTCTTGGGCGACGAGGAGATCATCAAGGCGTCGCTTCATACAGCACGTCCTTGAGGAACGATCCCCCGCGGCGCAATCCGTTCTCGTCGATCGAGTGCCCGATGCCGGGGCAAGTCAGCGTCTCGACCGGAACACCGATCTCCTTAAGCGCCGTTTGTGCCGCGGCGAGCGATTCATAGGGAACGAGGGGATCATCGGTGCCGTGAACAAGAAGCGTGCGTGGACGCGAGCGCAGCTCGCCGGCCAGCAATTCGGGAGCGAGCAGCCGCCCGGAAAAGCCGACGATCCCGGCAACCGGCTTGCTGCGCCGCAACCCGACATAAAGGGACATCATTGTCCCCTGGGAGAACCCGACGAGCGCCAGATCGGCGTCGTCGAGCCTGCGCTTGGCAAGCGCGTCGTCGATAAATGCGTTGAGGAACGGTGCCGCCGCGCGCACACCGGCCAAGACAGCAGCCGGGCTGCGATCCTGGGTGCTGAACCACTGATAACCGTAGGGCGCGATGTCGCAGGGAAAGGGCGCATTAGGCGACAGAAACTCGGCGGTGGGGAGCAGTGGAGCCCAGTACGGCGCGAGACCGATCAAATCGTTGCCGTCTGCCCCCAGCCCGTGCAGCAAGATGACCAGACGGCTCGGCCCGCCACCCGAAGCGGGGGGCCGGGACGGTCCGGACAGCGCAGGGATCATCTGTGCAGGATCTCGCAAGGCAACCTCAAAACGCTAGGAATAGCCCAAATGGGCCCTTGCTGTCACCCCGAGCGGAGCGGGCGGTGACAGCCGGTCTGACGGTGACCCGGTTTGCGCCGAGCCCGACGGGTTACCTGCATCTCGGTCACGTTCGCTCGGCGCTCGAAGGATGGCGCGCGGCACGAGGTGCCGGGGGGCGGTTTCTGCTCCGTGTCGAGGATATCGACCAGACCCGCTGCCGCGGCGAATATGCCACGGCGATCCTCGAGGACCTCGCCTGGCTCGGGCTGAGCTGGGACGGCCCGGTGCGCAAGCAATCCGAACATTTTCAAGACTATCGGCGAGCGCTCGACCGGCTGGAGGCGCTGGCGGTCGTTTATCCGTGCTTCTGCACGCGCCGCGAGATCCGGGACGAGATCGCGCGAGCCGGCGGTGCACCGCACGCGCTATCGGGATCGCCATATCCGGGGACCTGTCGTGGTCTCGACCGTCGGCAAGGCGTCGAGAAGCAGCGCTCAGGGGTCGATTACGCGCTGCGGCTCGATCTTGCGCGCGCGCTTGCGCTGACCGGCCCGCTCGACTGGATCGAGGAGACCGGCGACGGGCCGCATCGGCGGCTGGCGGATCCTGCTCCGCTCGGCGATGTCGTTCTCGCCCGCAAGGACGTGCCGACGAGCTATCACCTCGCCGTCACCGTCGATGATGCGATCCAGGGGGTGACGCTGGTGACCCGCGGCGAAGATTTGGCGACCGCGACACATGTCCACCGCGTTCTGCAGGCGCTGCTCGATCTGCCGACGCCACGGTACCGTCACCATGAGCTGGTGACCGACGCGGCGGGACGCCGTCTTGCCAAACGCGATCGAGCCCTGACCATCCGCGCGATGCGGGAGAACGGGATGGGTCCCGCAGAAATTATCGGCTTGGCGTTCGGCCTCGCGTCCTCTCTCTCGGCCTGATCCTTTCCCCATAAGTCTGCATCGGACAGCCGGCATGGTTGAACGCGCTTTCGACCATCGTTTCAGGCGCCATGGTCGAGCACGCTTTCGACCATGGCTTCGGGACATGGTTCTCCGTAGCGCTCGAGGCCCCTGCCCGTATCCGCTCGGGCTTGCCGCAACATAATCGCGGAACGATTTGACCCAGCCGCCGCAACGGTCGGTTTGCCGATAAATGCGCACCAACCCCAGACAGTTGCGCAGGTGCAGAATGCGTGCGCTCAAACCCCGCGCCGCCGGAGCGGCGCAGGCTGTACCGTGACGATACGCGGCGTGATCGGGCCTTGGCTGCCGAGACGGCGGCAACACCGCCGCGATATTGCGCTGACGTGGCAACTCCGCCTTTTCCGGTTCCCTGCCGCACAGGGAAAACCCGGGAAAATTTTTCTGGCGGCTTCCCTATGCAAAAAACTCCCGTGAGATCATAGACTTGTTCATGCGGTTCGGCAATAATTGAAGGCTTGGCAGGGAACCGGCAGGGAAAGCGAAAATCCTCGTTGTCCTGGTCCGGCATTGCCCACTTATCATTGCTATTATAATGATAAATTAATTGCGCATAGCCCTGCCATATGGTGCCGAACTTCGTGATGGCAAGCGGGCGGCGAGGCCGCCCGCGCCGCGTCGGGTGAACCGGATGGCGGCAGCTCCCCTTGTCGGAGAAGAAAACGTCCGAGCACCGAACTTCTACGCGTAAGAGCCCATCACAGTCGCGACGGTGCCGAGTCGCCGCGGAAGATGCGCGTCGAGCCGCTGTGTCCTTACTCACCCCTCCGCGGCAATCGCCGGCTCGGTCAGTTTGTCGAGCAGCACCTTGGCCTCTTTGAGGTCGGCGGTATCGACGCCTTCGGTGAACCACCCGAGGATTGGGGCGAGCAGGACAGTCGCCTCTTGCGGCCGGCCCTGCTGTCGGCGCAGGCGGGCGAGGCTCATCGCACCGCGCAATTCCCAGGACTTTGCGTTCTGCCGGCGTGCGATGGCGATGCTTTGCTCGATGGCTGTCTCGGCCTCGCTCACGGTCCCGGCGCTGGCGAGCAAAGCCTCCCCCTTGAGCCGATGGAGCTCAGCTTCGAGCGGCGCTCCCCCCGTCTTTTCGACCGCCTTCAGCCCGGCGGCGACCGACGCAAGCGCCGCTTCGGGTTTGCCGCTCGCCAATTGCGCGTCGGCCTGCAACGCCAGCAGAATATGTTGTATTATCGGGACCGCAGCTGTCCAGCCCCTGGCCAATTTGGGCCAGCCCCTTCTCGCTTTCGCCGGATACGCCGAGCGCCCAGCCGTTCGCGCAAAGGGCATACCCGTGAAAGTGCGCGATGCGCGGCTCCTCGCAGATCCTCAAAGCCCGTCCGGCATAATCGGCGACCGCCGACGGCTCGTGGCGAAAGATGTGGATGAGCCCGGCGAGACACAGTGTTTGGGCGAGCGTGTAGGGATGCCCGAGCGTCTCGGCGCTTCTTACCGCTGCCCTGAGTTCCTCGAGGGACCGATCCGGGTAGCCGAGCATCCAGAAAATCAGCATCGGGAAGAACTGGCATTGCACGCCGGGATGGGAACCCGGCCAATCCGGGAATTGCATACCCGGATCGAACATTTCGAAGCCCCGCCGATAGTGTGCAAGCGCCGGCTCGAGCTT
>Ga0306926_10008089_pt1 | contig 11477 bp, 9 predicted proteins | sample flu12Cox44000178_FD_203759 | JGI IMG/M metagenome (GOLD analysis project Ga0306926, IMG submission 203759) | Lab enrichment of tropical soil microbial communities from Luquillo Experimental Forest, Puerto Rico - flux8day.12C.oxic.44.000.178 (v2)... | ecosystem: Environmental > Terrestrial > Soil...
TCGACCTGACGAGCGGGCTGCGTCGCATGGCGGCGTGGGTGAAGGCACGAGGGCCGGCGACTCCGGTGAAGTTCAGCGACATTGAGGTGCGGGAAAGGCTCCCCGCCGGCTGGGAATAACGGTTCGTGAGGAACCTTCAATGGCGGTGTCGGCAATCGTCAGCAACATGAATGGCAGGCGATTTCTGCCGCGCCTCTTGGAAGCATTGCGCGGCCAGCGTGGCGCGACGGTCCAAATAATCGTCGTCGATCGCCTGAGTAGCGATGGGTCATGGGACTACCTGGCGGAGCAGCCGGATGTCACGCTGGTCAAGGAACCGCCGCAGACCGGGCTGGTCAGTGGCTATGCCGTTGGCGTCGAGCACGCCCGCCACGAGCACCTGTTCTTCTGCAACGAGGACATGTGGTTTGATGTGAAGTGTCTGCGGCTCCTGGAGGCGCGGATCGATCGGGCGAATCAGGTAGTGGCGGCGGACCCGTGGCAATGGACGTACGACGGCACGCAATTGATCCACGCTGGGACGCGCTTCTGGCGGACCACCTGGAACTGGTTGTCGCCCTACCCGCTGCGTCGTTGCGAGTTCACTGAGCCTGTCGCCGCCGGGGAAGTGGTGCCGTTCCCTTGCGCGGGGGCCTTCCTTATGCACCGCGAGGCCTACGAAGCGGCCGGCGGCTGGGATCGGGCGTTTTTCCTCGATCATGAAGATGTCGACCTGTTCATCCGTGTGTGGCAGCGCGGCGGCAAGTGCGTGTCGGTCCCGGACGCCCGGGTTTATCACGCGGTCGGGGCTTCCAACACCCAACATATCACGACCATCGACACGCCGGTCAAACGCCGCCGCCTGATCTCTGGGCTTGCCAGCACTTCGGTGATTGGCATGAAGTACTTCACGGGGCTGAGCTTTGTTTACCCGTTTGTCTTTCCCGGCCTCTGCATCGCGAAGGACGTGGCGCGGCTCCGCTTCGGGCGGGCATGGCTCGGCATGCATGCCGCTCGTGAATTGATCCGGCGAATGCCCGCGGCACTGCGCTCTCGAGCCCGTTGGTCGCAGTACAACCGTGCACGGCCGGGTCAGGAGTTCTTCCGTGCACCGGAACACAACGCGGTATGCCCGGCGTCGAGGCGCGATCTGTCTGCGGCTAGCGCCTGACACAGGACGAGGAGCACGTCGGTGAACTACCGTTGGCATCTCATCACAGGCGAGTATCCGCCGCAGCCGGGTGGTGTCGCCGACTATTCGCAGTCAGTGGCTTGGGGATTGGCTGCTGCGGGCGACGAAGTGATCGTCTGGGCTCCTCAGTGCGACGGCACAGTGCTGAATGATGGGTATGTCGCGGTCCGCCGCCTTCCGGGCCACTTTGGACCCAAGGCACTCGCCGCGCTCGATCGGGGACTGCGGCGCAGGCCGGGCCGGGTGCTGCTGCAGTACGCGCCGCATGCGTTCGGTTGGAAGGCGATGAACGTGCCCCTCTGCGCCTGGCTTTGGGCGCGCCGTCGAGCCCTGGACGTAATGTTCCACGAGGTCGCTTATCCCTTCGAGGCGGGTCAGCCGTGGAAACACCGGATGCTAGCCGCGACGAATCGCGGGATGGCGTACTTGCTGTTGCGTTCAGCCGAGAGGGTGTTCGTGTCGATACCGGGTTGGATACCGATACTACGCTCCCTGGACCCGCGCGACCCGGGGCCGGTATGGGTACCAATCCCGAGTAACCTGCCAACCGAATGTCCAGCCCCAGCCATTGCTGCGGTTCGGCAGCGTTGGCTGCGCAATGGGACGCGCTGGCTCGTCGGGCATTTCAGCACATACGCGCCGACAATCACGCGCCTGCTGGAGCCGGCCCTGGTCACGATGTTGGCGGCCGCACCCGACGTGCACGTGCTGCTGCTCGGCTTTGGCGGGCAGAGATTTGCCGACAGGGTGGTCCGGCGTTACCCCAAGCTGGCGGGACGGGCGACTGCCACTGGCACGCTGGACGCGACCAGTGCCGGGGCGCACATCGCCGCCTGTGATGTTGTCTTGCAACCCTATCACGACGGCATCAGCACGAGGCGGACGAGCGCAATGGCGGGCGTGTCGCTGGGCCGGCCGATCGTCACCACGGAGGGCCACCTGTCCGAATCGCTTTGGCGCATCACCGACGCAGTGGAGATCGCCGCCGCGGATGAGCTTGCGACCGCCGTTCTTGGACTGCTCGCCGACCCGCGCCGCCGAGAGGCGCTGGGCAAGCGTGCCGAAGAGCTCTACCGATCACACTTCGCGGTCGAGCATACCATCCGCGCGCTGCGGCAGCCGCTCCCGGCCCACGAGGTGCCCGCATAACCATGTTGCTGAGCTTGATGGATCGCGTGCCGGCGGGATGGATTCGAGCTGCCGGCGCGCTGCGCGGCAAGTCGGCCTGGCTCAAGCGCATGACCGATTGGCTACCGGCGTTGCTACGGCATCGCGAAGGTCGAATCCAGCGTGGGCTCGGCCGTGGCCTGCGCTTCAATGGGGCTAACTCCGCGGTCGGTTTTCTACTCGGCACGCACGACCTGGAGGTGCAATACACCCTAGGCCGTCTGCTGCGGCCGGGCATGACCGTATACGATATCGGCGCCAACGTCGGATTCACGGCCGTGCTGGCGGCCCGATGCGTAAGTCCGACGGGCCAGGTCATCTGCTTCGAACCGCTCGAATACAACGCCAAGCAGATCCGGCACAATGCACAGCTCAACGGGTTCGAGTCTATCCAGGTGCGGCAAGTGGCACTCGGCGGGGCCGACGGCGAGGCGGAGTTCTTCGTGTCGCAGTCGCCCACTTGGGGGCGGCTCGCCAGGGCCGACGCGGCGCCACTACAATCGGGTGTCACCCGCGTGCCGGTGCGCAGTCTCGATTCCCTGGCATCGCACGACGGCTTGCCCGCACCGCATTTCATCAAGATGGACGTCGAGGGCGCTGAAGCCGACGTGCTCAGGGGCGGTCAAGAGCTCCTCGCCGCGGCGCAGCCCGTTATGGTTATCGAGCTGCACCACACCTACGCCGCTGTGATAGATGCTTTAGCCGGGCTGAATTACGAGGTCCGCCCGTTGACCGAAAGCGGCGATGCTACCGGAACGGATGGCGAATTTCAGATCCTGGCCTATCCACAGGCGCGTTTCGACGCTCAGGCGGTGTGGTCCGACCGTTTGCTCAGCAAAACGATGGTGAGCGCATGAACCGCCGGCGCCGGCTGCTGTCCATCGCGCATTCCTATGTCGTCACCATGAACCGCCGTCTGGCGCACGAGTTGGCTCGGGTCGGCAGCGACCAATGGGAAGTCACCGCTGTCGCGCCTGCCTACTTCCACGGCGGCCGGGATCTGCGGCCGGTGCATCTCGAAACATCCGGTAGTGAGCCCTGTCGCCTGGTTCCCGTCAGTGCGTACCTCACCAGCCGCATGCATTGTTTCTTGTACGGCAGGCGGCTGCGGTCGCTTTTGGCGGAACCCTGGGACCTGGTGCACTGCTGGGAAGAGCCGTACGTTCTGGTCGGCGGACAGGTGGCGTGGTGGGCCCCGCGCCGCACGCCGCTAGTTTATCGCACGGCGCAAAGTCTGAACAAGAGCTACCCGGTACCGTTCAACTGGATTGAGAAGTACGCGATCAACCGTGCGGCAGGTTGGATCTGCAGCGGACACCTGGTGGCCCAGACGCTCGGCGCGCGCTCCGGGTACGACAGGCTCCCGATGGCCCAGATTCCGCTTGGTGTTGATGTCGATCGCTTTTGCCCCAACCCGGCGGCGGGCCGGGCTGTGATGCAACGACTTGGCTGGGATGCCGATGGCCCGCCGGTCGTTGGATTCCTCGGTCGACTCGTACCGGAGAAAGGGCTGGAAATGTTGCAGCGCGCTCTGGATCACGTAGCCGTGCCATGGCGTGCATTGTTCGTTGGGTCCGGGCCCTCGGAGCCCGGTCTCCGCGACTGGGCTGCGGCCCAAGGGGACCGCGTGCGAATTTGCAACACAGTGACCCATGACCAGGTCCCGGCCTACCTGAACGCAATGGACGTCCTGTGCGCCCCAAGCCAGACGACGCCGACCTGGAAGGAGCAATTCGGCCGCATGATCGTCGAGGCGTTTGCCAGCGGTCTCGCGTTTATCGGTAGCGATAGCGGCGAGATCCCGTATGTCGTCGAGGATGCGGGGGTCATTGTCGGCGAGAAAGACCGGGCGGGATGGACAGACGCGATCGCGCACTTGCTGGAGAGCCGCGCTCGCCGCGAAGAGCTTGCGGCTCGCGGCTTGCAACGTGCCCACGATGAATTTGCATGGCCCGTGGTCGCCCGCCGTTATCTTGATTTCTTCGAATCGATCGGAAGCAAGGAAGATCCGAGACACATAGCCCTGAACGGTGCGGGGCGCGCATGTCTGCCCTGAGTCTTACGCTGCCGAAGCGGCCTCTGACCACCGAGCGGATGCCTATAGCCGGCTCGCCGCGATTGGCGCTCATGCGCGATTACTACGAAGAGGATTGGCCGAGTATGAACTTGTGCGCGGAAATGCTCGCCCATCATCTGCGCAACGAGCATGCCGATCGTCTGGTGGTGTCGGAGTTTTGTCCGCCATTCCGCGCCCGCTTGCAGCGGCTGCCCTGGCTCGGCAAACGACGCGGTGCTTTCAATACCGATCGGCTTCTCAACCGGATGTGGGATTATCCACGGCATATGCGCCGCCGGCAGGGCGATGCGGACATTTTCCATGTTGTCGACCACAGCTACGCCCAGCTCGTCCACGTCCTGCCGACAGGGCGAGTCGGCGTGTATTGCCACGACCTCGATGCCTTCCGATGCCTGCTCGAACCTTGTCGGGAAAGACGGCCGCGCTGGTTTCGTGCCGTGGCGCGGCGCATTTTAGGCGGGCTGAAGCGGGCAGCCGTGGTGTTTCACTCCACGGCGGCCGTCCGCGCCGCCATCGAGCGCCATGGCCTGGTCGACCCCGCCCGCCTTGTACACGCTTCGTACGGGTTCGCCCCTGAGTTCCGTCGTGATCCAGTCGGAGATGAAGAATGCCGCCTCGTGGGACCACACCGGTGCGACGGACCGTATTTACTTCACGTCGGCAGCTGTATTCCGCGCAAACGAGTCGACCTTCTTCTCCGGGCCTTCATGGTGTTGCGAACCCGCTTCCCCGATCTCCGTCTGGTGAAAGTCGGCGGTCAATGGACCACCGACCAACGGGCCCTGCTGACGGAGCTCACGGGCACGGTGACGCACGTCACGGGAATCGACCGGCCAGCGCTGGCGGCCCTGTACCGTCATGCAAGCCTCGTTATGATGCCGAGCGAGGCCGAGGGATTCGGCCTTCCGGTGCTGGAGGCCCTCGCGTGTGGTGCGCCGGTTCTCTGCAGCGATCTGCCTGTTTTTCGCGAGGTGGGGGGTGACGTGGCGCACTATGCCCCCGTCGGCGACATGGATGCCTGGACCAGTGCCGCGACGTGTCAGCTTGGGGGTTCCGCGCCGGCCGAGTCCGCGGAGAAGCGCGTGGAGTGGGCCCAGCGATTCTCCTGGCGGCGGCACGCTCAAATCATCGCCGACGCGTACCTGGGGCTGATGCGATGACCGTGCTGTTTCTGAGCCCGAGCGCAAGCCTGGGCGGAGCCGAGCGCGTCCTCCTGACCATGGTTGGCGCGCTGCGCGCACAGCTTCCCGATCTGGGGTTACACGTGGTAACCCTCGACGACGGACCGCTGACCGGGCTGCTGGCCGGTGAAGGTGTTCGCGTCTCATGCTTGCCGTTGACATCCCGGCTGGCGGAACTCGGCGATAGTCAGCTGGGTCTTCACGGCGGGGCCGGCAAGCTCAGCCTCTGCTGCCGTGGGACTGCAGTCCTGCCTGAGTTGTGTTGCTATCTTCGCCGTCTGCGGACGATGGTGCGGCAATTGCGGCCCACGCTGATCCATTCCAATGGGATCAAGACGCACTTGCTGGCTCGTCTCGCTCAGCTGGGCGAATTCCCCTTGCTCTGGCACGTGCATGATTTCTATGGAGCCCGGCCGCTTGCCCGCCGGCTGCTCGCGTGGTCGGCGCGACGATTGCGGACTGCGGTGGCAATTTCCGAGGCCGTCGCCGCCGACTTCCGAGCCGTCGTATCCGGCACGCCGGTGGCAGTGATCCCGAACGCCATCGACGTCGGCCGTTTCCGTCCGCATGAGGTGGACGCCGGCCGGCTCGACGCCCTGGCCGGCCTGTCGCCGCCGCCTGCACGGACGCTGCGGGTGGGCCTAGTCGCAACCTATGCGCGGTGGAAAGGGCACGACGTATTCTTGAATGCGGCGGCGAAGGTCGCCCGCGCCGCGCTGGCAGTTCCCGTCCGCTTTTACATCGTGGGAGGCCCGGTGTACCGCACGCATGGCTCCCAAACCAGCGATGTCGAGCTGCGCGAACGGATCGCCGCACTGGGGCTCACCCGCTGCGTTGGGCTCGTCGGTTTTCAGCACGACCCTTCGGAGGTCTACCCCGCGCTCGATGTCGTCGTTCACGCCAGCACCCGGCCCGAACCTTTCGGGCTGACGATCATCGAGGCCATGGCGAGCGGCTGCGCCGTTGTCGCCTCGACCGCCGGCGGGGCGGCCGAGCTATTCCGCCACGGACAGGATGCCCTCGGCGTGCCCCCGGGGGACGTCCCCGCGCTCGCCCACCAGCTCGTGACGCTCCTGGGAGATGCCGATTTGCGTCGCCGGCTCGGTCGCGGCGCCCGCGCCACGGCTACACGCCGATTCGACCAGTCCCGAATCGGGGGACAGCTGGTGGACGTCTATCGCGGCGTTCTAACACGGCGACCTGGCAGTGGCTGGGTGTCGCCCGCGGATCTTCGTCCATTGTTCCCGTCACCTTCACCGACTCGTCAATTAAAGCTGTAGAATCTCTACTTGGTACTTTTCACAAGGAGTTCCACCATGGTCGCTACCACGCTGAGACTCGCCAAGGCCGGTCTGATCGGCGCTGTTCTGTTGTCCTTGCCGGCCTATGCCGTCTGCTCCCTCGTGACCAGCGGTGCGGTGGATGGGCGCGCCGGCGTTCAGCTGTCGCAGGGCGACGATCCGATACGCAATGGAATGCGAATCGTCGATTCTCCGGCGATCGCCGCGTCACCTGTTGCCTCGCATCCGGCATCCTCTGTCGAGGAAGTGAATGTCGATACCTGGAAATTCACGAAGAAGGGGAAGCCGTCTCCTTACAACTAATCAACTAGTCTTTTCGAGCCATCCCTCCTCCAGGCTCATTATTGGGGAGGGCTGCGCGCCTTCTCTTCTCCAATTTGCGCTGCTCGACGAAAGCCGCGTCACCATGCGATGCCGGTTGGCCCATTTGCTAACAGCCGCCATGGAAGGGGTTGTGCTGCTGCTGGTTCCCTGCGCGGTCTGGCCCTTTGGCTCGGTCCACGCGTATTTCCAATGGCTTCTGATCGTCGGCGTGGGGCTGCTTCTAGTCTTGTGGGCCGCCCGCACGCTCGTGGAAGGCCGCCTCGTGTGGGTATCGTGCCCAATCGCTCTCGGGCTGGCGACGCTTTGTTTGCTGGTGATTGTCCAGGTCATTCCCCTAAGCGCCGGCGCTGTCGGCATTCTGGCGCCTGGAACCGCTTCGTTGCGAGGCGCGCTCTTGCCCGCGGCGCCGGAGCCAGTCGATGGCGGTTCGCTGACGACCAGCTCTGTCCCGGCCGCAACGCTGAGCTTAGATGCAGGAGCAACCCGCGACGGGCTGCTGCAGCTTGTCGCAGTCGTCGCGCTGTTTGCGGCGGTGCGGAATAACCTCCGTTACCCGGCCTTTTTCTATCGCCTCGCCTGGGTCTGTGCTGCAAATGGCGTGGCGCTGGCACTTGTGGGCATGGGACAGCTCGCGTCGAGTCCGTCGAACGTCGTGTTCTGGTCGGTGCCGACTCGTGGCGCGGTGTTCGGTCCATTCATATGCCGGAACCACTTTGCGTATTACGCGAATCTGTGTCTTGGGCTTACCGCAGGCCTGTTGCTGGGCACGCGGTACTTTCAGGGACTGGCGACAGAGGTGCGTCGGCCCGACCGCGAACCGCAATTGGCGTGGCGCGAGATGTTCCGTGATCCGCGCGTGCTGTGGCTTGCGGCGTGTCTGGCGATCGTCGGGGCAGGCCTCGTAGCCTCCCTGTCGCGCGGTGGAATCTTGGGCCTGATCGCTGGCGGCGGTACGGCGGTTGTGATGCTCATGGCACGCCGAGCCACGCTGCGCTGGGCAATGCTAGCGGGGACCGTCAGCCTTTCGCTCCTGCTGGCCTGCTGGTTCGGATTCGATCGGGTCAGCCACCGCTGGCAGAATATCTGGCACGATAACGTCGCGGCCGAATCGCGGGTGGCTGTGTGGCAACGCACGCTGCCGCTGACGGCGCGGTTTGCGGTTTGGGGCAGTGGGCTGGGGACGTTCGAGCGGGTCGAGCAGCTGACGCGAGTGCCCGGCGACTCCTGGAACGTACTTCATGATCACGCTCATAGCGACTTTCTCGAGCTCTGGATCGAAGGGGGAACAATCCAGCTGCTGATTGCCCTGGTGATCATCGGCCTCGTGGTGCACCGGGGTGCACGCGCCTTTTCCCGGCACGCTTCGAACTCGATGGGCTTTCTTGCGCTCGGCGGCCTGGCGGGATTCATCGCGGTCGTCGTGCAGAGCTTCGTCGACTTTGGCCTGCACATCCCAGCGGTGGCGGTACTGACGGCGGTAGTGGCCGCGTCCCTCGCCAACCTCGCGGAAACTCCCCCGACCGATGCCCTGCCGGCGACGCCCGAGCCTCGTCCCCAGGGCTGGGGATTCCCGGTCGCACTACTCCAGGCGGCGCTGCTGGCGGCAGTAGCGCTATTCCTGGTTTCGACTGCTCACCGTGCCGAGCAAGCCGAGCGCTTTCGCCTGGCCAGCCGGGCCGTCACGGCTGATCGACGCGTCGATTACCTGAAGGCCGCGGTAGCGCTGGCCCCTGAGCGAGTGGAACTCCGCCTTTCGCTGGTGGATGCCTTACTTCGGCGCGCCGACGCCTCGGCGTCCCGAAGCCGGGCGATTATGCCGCTGACGCTAGGCCCCACGCCGTCGGTTCCTGGGCTTGCGGCCGTCCTGGCTCTGACCAACGGCATTCCAGGCCCCGTATTTCAGGACGGGACGGACCTGCGTGAAGCGAAAACGCAGGCCCTGATCGCTCGCCAGTTGAGTCCCTTGCAGTTCGACGCGCAGGAAGTTTGTTTGCGCCTCGGCGTCGAAAGCGACGGGCCAGAACGTGCGTTGGACCGCCTGCTGTTGCTGTCTCCCAGCATGCCGGAGCCGTGGCTGCAAGCGGGTCGGCTCGCGCTGGGCCGTGGCGATCGGTCCAAGGCCTACGTCTGTTGGCGCAACGCCCTGCGAACGAAGGCCTGCTGGCTGAGATCGGCAGAGCCGTTCCTCACGAGATTTCGCCGCGCGAGCTGCTGGACCAGGTGCTGCCGCCGAACCCGGCCATGATCTTCGATGTCGTCGCCAAGGGCGCCGTACAAGGCCTAAGTAGCGAAGACGAGCGCCGTTTCTGCCGAGCCGCCCTGGCGCTGCTGGCGGAAAAAGGGGAGAAGCGAATCGCCGAGGACTTTCTTCTGGAGGCCCGCATACACACGAGGCTCGATGATGTCGATGCGGCGATCAATGCCTATCGGGCGGCCTTGGCGAAGAAGCCGCGGGCCCCAGCTTGGCGGCTCGAATTGTGCCAGCTACTGTATCGCACAGGGAATTATGCCGAGGCGCGGCGCGAGCTGATCCTTCTTCGGAGCGAAGCCCCCGCCAATTCCCAAGTGAATGACCTGTATCACCAAGTGCTTCGAGCGGAGCAGCAGTGAAATTGAGCGTGGTTCAGAACAGGGTAACAGAACCCTGGACTTCAACGTCGCGGGATTCGGCGACATCACGAGTTGTGCGATTGGTGCCAGCCGTGAATCGGAAGACGCCAGTTAACTATGCCTTTGCTCAATGTGCGAGGATGTACATGACACTCTTTTCGCCGTTGATGCAGCGTTCTTGCCGCCGGCGGGGGAAACGATCCACGCATTCCGCATGCGCCCGGCTCGTGGTCGAGCCAATGGAAGATCGAACTGTCCCGGCCATTTTGCATGTGGGCCCCGGTGAACCGTACGCCACCATTCAAGCCGCGGTCAACGCCACCCACCCCCACGACACGGTCAAAGTCGACGCCGGCGTTTATCAAGAGCAACTGACCATCAACAAGAGCATCTCGGTCGTGGGCGATGGAGTGTCGACGGTTATTCTCGCTCCATCGAGCCTCGTCAGCCCCACGCCGGCCAACCCGGACGCGATCGTGCGTGTCACGGGTAGCGGCGTCCACGCCCTGATTGAACACTTTACCATCGAAGGCGCGGCACGCGGCACGCCCAATCTGTACTACGGCATCCGAATCGACGGCAATGCCGCAGCCGAGATCGAACACAACGTCATCACCAATATCATCGACGCCTCCGACTCCACCCTCGGCGTCGCCATCGATGTCGGCAACTCGGTCGGTTCGGCCGACGGCACAGGGGACCAGGTCGGCGCGGCAAAAATCGAACACAACACCATCGACAACTATCAGCGCGCCGGCATTGTCATCAACCACGGCGGGTCCTTTGCCGAGGTCCAATCCAACAAGATCACCGGCATGGGAGCAAATTCCGCGACCAATCAGACCGGCGTGGAGATCTCCAATGGCGCCGTGGCGAAGGTCGAGAGCAACGCAGTCTCCGGCAATGCCAACCCCACTCTGCCCGTCAGCGCCGGCGCCGGCATTCTTCTCGTCCAACCGGGCGCGATGCGGCTGTCGGGCGGCGACGGCGACCAAGGTGATTTTCAGATCACCGAGGTGAGCGGCAATAAACTCTCGGACAACGATTACGGCATCTTCGGCGATACGGTCACGCCGAGCTTCGGTGACCAAACCATCAGCGCAGACATCGAGAACAACGGGATCTCCGGGAGCACATTTGTCGGCATCGAATTTGACAACAGTTCGGCCGTCTTTATCCACGACAACAATCTACTCGGCAACGGATCGGGCAACCCCGCCGATGGCGGGATCTACTTATTCAACTCGACTAACAACACCCTGGCCGAGAACGTGAGCAAGAACAACCAGGGCTCCGGCATTACCCTGGACAGCAACTCGACGGGCAACACGCTCCGGAATAATCGGCTCACCGGCAACGTTTTCAGCGACGCCAACCAGAGCGCCGACGCGGTCGACTTGTCGAGCGGGACCGGAACTTCCGGCACCGCGAACTGCTGGATCGACAACCACGGCAAGACCTTCATCGACAATTCCGATCTCACGCTTTTCGTGTAGCACGATCACGACGACGAGGGGTGCCGAGAGGCCCGATGAGCCGCCTGGCATCATCGTTTAGGGGCAACCCTTGCGTCTGTAACACAGGTTGCGAAGGAGTGACCGATGCTCTGTCTCCTGTGCGGGCTTCTACTGGGTCAGGGGGATCCA
>Ga0306926_10008091_pt1 | contig 11475 bp, 9 predicted proteins | sample flu12Cox44000178_FD_203759 | JGI IMG/M metagenome (GOLD analysis project Ga0306926, IMG submission 203759) | Lab enrichment of tropical soil microbial communities from Luquillo Experimental Forest, Puerto Rico - flux8day.12C.oxic.44.000.178 (v2)... | ecosystem: Environmental > Terrestrial > Soil...
TATTTTAGCACCCGCGGATCGTCTTTCGTGCTGTTCGAAGGCACCCTCTCGCCGTACGACTGGGGAATATTCGAGGTGCGAGGGCCAGGAAAGGAAGCGAAGTGTCAGCGGAAAATCAGGCAACTTTTGGATCAATATGAAATCGACGTACTGGTTCTCCAAGATACGAGTCCTGAGGGGACGCACCGGGCAACTCGACTGATAACATTGAACGCGGGCGTGGAAGCGGCGGCGCAACAGCACGGCATACCGGTGTTCAAGTACTCGCGGGACGATTCCGGACCCGAGGAGAGCGAATATTACTTTTCGCTTCAGTAAGCCGGCCAAGATTGGAGAGGTTTTGATAATTCAGCACGAAAATGGCATTGGCCAAATCGAGGGATTTATTGGAAATGACGAAAAGAACATGAAGTCTCTCGGACGTGCACACAGCACCCTCGGGGCCGATCTCCCGCTCAAAAACGGGACGTTCGTCGACGGCTATCGCGATCTCTTCAAGTTCGAGCGGAGTAATGAAGGCAGGCTGTTTCGAATAGTAATTACCAAGACGCCCCTGCCAAACGGGTATGCGTTCTTTCGTGCATATCCACGAAATGACGATCATACCTCATATGAGGTTTTGCGCGCTGGGGAAATGCCTTAGTCCAAACAGTGAAAGTGTGTCGCGCCGGCGCCTCGGCGAACACGAGGGAGGTTGCTCATGAAGCTCTACATGCATCCGGTTTCGACGGTCGTCCGTCCGGTGCGGTTGCTCATTGCCGAGAACGGCATCGAGTGCGACGAGGAGATGGTCGATATCCTCACGGGCGCCCACTATCAGCAACCGTATGCGTCGCTCAATCCCAACCGCATGGTGCCGATGCTGGAGGATGGCGACCTCCGCCTCACGGAAAGCTCGGCGATCCTGAAATATCTCGCCGACAAGTACGACCTGCCGTCCTACCCGAAGGACCTCAAGAAGCGCGCCAAGGTCAACGAGGTGATGGACTGGCTCAACACCCAGCTTTATCGCGAGTTCGGCTACGGGCTGGTGTATCCGCAACTGTTCCCGCACTTCAAGCGCCGCAGCGACGAAGCCCATGCGGGCGCCATCGAATGGGGACAGCAGGGCGCCAAGAAATGGCTCCAGGTTCTCAACGACCACTGGATCGGGCCGAACAACAAGTATCTGTGCGGTAATGAGATCACGATAGCCGACTATTTCGGTGCCGGCCTGGTGTCGATCGGAGAGTGGATCGGCTGCGACTTCGCCGCGTATCCCAACGTCAAGCGCTGGCTCGAGAACATGAAGAAGCTCAAATCGTGGGACGAGGTCAACGAGGTGTTCAACAGCTTCGTCGCCGCCAACAAGGGCAAGGCGTTCGCCCGGGTGTGAGCGCCGCCGGCCATCGCTCGCACCCCGCGAATGCGGTGGCGCGCGACCGGCCGGCGGTTTGGTAGGGTTGCGGACGTCCCCCGGTTTGATCCGGCCGTGAGGGCCGGGTGGCTGCCGAAGTCGGCTCGCCTTCAATCGCTTGCGTCTGCGAGCCCGTGCACCGGGTGGCGCGTGTCGCCGCGCTTATTCGGATGGCGGACGTAGGTGATGTGCGCCTCGGGGCGCTCGATCTTGACCTTGAGCGCGGCAATCAACGCATCTTCCGCGTCCACGACGACGTGGTTGGTCTTGCCCTGCACCCTGAAGCCGACGGCGAACTGCACCTGTGTCCTCCTGCTTTGTGCCTGAAGCATAGCACATTTCGGACTAGCGAGGTCGAGGCAACTTACCCTATCGCTGAGCGAGGAGATGCCGGTCCTCTCCGGGCCGGCGCCCGCGCCCTCACGCCCGGCGCACCATCGCCGGCGTCAGCGCCTTGATCGATGGCGCGCCCACCTGCTGCATGATCCCGAACAGTTCGAGGCGTAAGAGCTCCAGCATGCGCTCGACGCCGGGTTCGCCGAAGGCGCCGAGCGCCCACAGATAGGGCCGGCCGACGGCGACGCCGGTCGCACCCATGCACAGCGCCTTGCAGATGTCGGTGCCGCGGCGGAAGCCGGAATCGATCAGGATCGGCATGCGTCCGTTGACGGCCTCGACGATCTCCGGCAGCGCGTCGATGGTAGAGCGGCCGGAATCCTCGCTGCGGGCGCCGTGGTTCGAGACGACGATGGCGTCATAGCCGGCATCGGCGGCGAGCTTGGCGTCCTCCCAGGCGAGCAGGCCCTTGATGACCACCTTCATCTTGGTCAGGTCGCGCAGCCGCTTGAGATAGTCCCAGCTCATGGTGGAGGACTGGATGTTGCGCAGCCCGGAGAGGTCGACGCCCTCGTACATCGGCTTGACGCCCTGGTCGGTCGCGATGCTGGTGCGGTCGTGGCAGGCGCTGCACTCGCGGGTGTCGGTGCGGGTGAGCCGGAACAGGGTCTCCTGGTTGCGCCCGCCGGAGCGATCGACGGTGACGGCGAGCGCCGTGCAGCCCGCATTCTCGGCACGCTTGATGTGGTGGGCCGCGACCTCGAACTTGTTGGTGGCATAGAGCTGCATCCACACCGGCCCGCCGCGCGCCTTGATCACGTCTTCGACGCCGGTGGAGGTCTGGGTCGACAGGATCATCAGGTGATTGCCGGCCTTGGCGGCTTTGGCGACGCCCTCCTCGCCGTCGAGGTGATAGGCCTTGTGGCCACCGACCGGCGCGATCATGATCGGCGAGGCGTATTTGACGCCGAGAATATCGGTCGTCATGTCGACCTTGCTCACGTCGACGAGGCGGCGCGGCCGCAACTGGAATTTCAGGAAGCCCTCACGGTTGGCGCGCAGCGTCACCTCGTCGTCGATGCCCGAAGCCATGTAGCCGAAATGCGCGGGCGGCACGTTCTGGCGCATCACCGGCTCGAAGTCGAACACGTTGATCGCCTCCTTCGGCGACTTGATCAGATTGGCGGGGTCGAGCGGCGCCCAGATCATCGGGTCCGGCAGCTTCGACTTCGGCAGCAAGGTCTCGGCGAAGGCGAGCTTGTCGGCATAGCCGAGCGCCGTGCTGGCGGCGATGAACTGTAGGAACTTGCGGCGGCTTCTCGCCTGATCGATTTCGTTCGGCATGATGGATCCTCCCATATTGGGGGCATCCTATACGCCGTCGGCGCCATGTAAATCGAGCGGGCAAAAGCGCGCTCTCGGCGCAGAGCCCCTCATCGGGCCGGACCCTCGGCCCTGCTACCTGGCCGCCGCCTCACTCGGCGATCGCCATAGCGGCGGGCTGCCAATCCATCCTGATGTGCCGGGGCTGCTCGGAGATGCGCTTGAGCCAGGCGCGGATCGCGGGAAATCCGGTGAGGTCGAAGTCGCATTCATTGGCGATGTGGGTATAGCTGTAGAGCGCGATGTCGGCGATGGTGTAGCGGTCGGCGGCGAAGAAGCGGTGGGTCGCGAGATGCTTCTCCATCACCCCGAACGCCCGGTAGCCGTGCTCCATCCATTCCTCGACCGCATGCATCTGCAACTCGCGTCCGCCCTTGACGAGGCCGAGCCAGAAATGCGCCGCGCCGAGATAGGGCTCGAGGCTGTGCTGCTCGAAGAACATCCATTGCAGCGTCTCGGCGCGGTCGATGCGATTGTCTGGCGCGAGCGGCGAGCCGCCGGCGAGATACCACAGGATCGCGCCGGACTCCGGGAGATAGCGCCCGGGCGAGGCTTCGAGTAGCGGCACGTGCCCGCTCGGATTCTTGGCGAGGAATTCCGGCGTGCGGGTTTCGCCGCGCAAAATGTCGATTTCCACCAAGCGGTAATCGACGTTGAGCTGCGCCAGCGCGAGTCGCACCTTGTAGCAATTGCCCGACCGCTGCATCGAATAGAGCGTCAGCATGTCTGCTCCCGCCAATCCGTTTCGTGAAAGTCCCATCCCACAGATGGGGCACCGCTTTCGAGTCGCAAGAGTCGCCGTCTAGTCTTGGGCCAATTCCAAACAGACGTTGTTTTCACGTCATAAGCAACTGCCGGATTCGCCCGGTCCACCGTCACTTATGGCAGCGATTGCGACCTCAATGCGGCTCTTGCAGTGCGGCCTTGTGCACATTGCGTTGCGGTAGCAACGGTGGTTTCGTCCGCGCCTCTGCGACTGCCGATAAATCGCCAATGATATTGTCCGGAAAGCCTGCAATGCGCGAAAATATTGCCTCAACTTGCGGGATGTTGGGATGGATGCCATCGTTCGAACAGCCGCGTCTCTTGTGCGGCGCGGTACAGGACGAGGCCGAGCATGGCAGCCATCGTGAGCACGCCCACCGGCACCAGGATTGCCTGGGCGATGCTACGGGCCACCAACGGCGCGATCCACAACGCTGCCAGCGCCGTTTTTTCATATGGTGCAAAACCGTGGTGCAGCCCATGGACGGCGAGGAAGGCGATCGCCGGGGCCAGCGCGGTCATGTCGTAGTCGAGGCTGTAGGGCGTTGCCAGCAAGGAGGCAATGATCAGGGCCGCGGCCTTGAGCGAGAATTCGACCGGCGCGCGCCACAGCCACACCAGCGCCGCCGCAAGCATCACCGTGACCGCGGACTGCGCCGCATAGGCGAGCGCGACCGGCCCGCCCAACATCCGCACCAGTGAGAACACGCTCTGGATCTTGTGCCAGCCGGTCTCGCCGGCTTCGAGCACGGTGATGCGGGTGAAATGGGTCGAGGCCAGGAACGCGTCCCATACCGACATGCCGAAGGCGAGTGTCGTGATGGCCGCCAGCGCGGCGACGGTCGCAGCGGCGGCAGCAAAGCTGCGCCACCGTCCGGTGGCGGCGAGCACCAGTGGAAACAGGATGCCCAGTTGCGGCTTGTAGGCGATGAGGCCGATGAGCACGCCGGCGAGCAGCGGACGCCGATCGAGGCTCGCGAGCGCAGCGCCGATCAGGGCGGCGGTAAGGAAGCCGTTGTGGCCGTGACCGAGATTGATGAACACAGCGGGAAAGGCGAGCGCAAGGACGAGCCAGAGCGGATCGGGCTGCGTCGGCAGGCTCCCTCCCCCTTCGTCAGAAGGAGGGAGATGAGCCCGAGCATCGGGATCGCCGACGATCGCCCGCAGCGCGAGGAGATAAAACGCCAGCGTCGAGGCCTGCCACGCCAGCAGGGCGAGCTTGTACGGCATGAGCGCCAGCACTGTCGCGATCGCGAGAAAGAACGGCGGATAGTGCCAGCCATAGAACGGGGTTTGCGCCCCGAAGATCACCTGCTCGCGGGCGTATTGCAGGGCCGGATCGAACGGTGCCTGCGGCTGGCCGTCCAGCACCAGCGTGCCGGCGGCATAGACGTTGGAAAAGTCGGTGCCGAGCGGACGGCCCCAGGCGTCGTTGAGGCCATTCGCGGTGCCGGCGAGCCAGGCGAGGGCGGCAGCGAAGGCTATCAACAACCCGAACGCCACGAGGCGCATGCGCTCGCGCGTGACCCAGTCGCCGCTGCGCACCGCCTCGCGCATCGCGCCCATTGGCTTCGTCCTCGGCAATTCCGGCAAGCACGTCGCGAACGTGACTATCAGGGCGGGATTAAGGGAGGCTTAGGGTCTTGGGGCGGCGTTCACAGGATCAGCGCAATCGCAAGGGGCTCCGAACCCCGGATGGATGGCAAACTTGTGGCATTCGCCTGCCTCACATCAGGTCCCCCGATCGGCCGTCCGCCCGTCCTGCCCGCAGACGTTCGGCGAGCCGATGCAGCCCTGCTTCCCTGCAGCCCTGGGCTTCGATCTCCGCAACCGTCGACAGGACATAATCGAGGTTTGCCCCGGATCGGCCATGTCCCTGGCGCACCAGATGGAGCTGGCGCTCGAGATCGAGCCGCCCGGCATATTGAGGATGGCTGCGATCGACCATGTAGAGGAGTGCGGTGACCTGCCGGGTCGGGTTGGTGGCGAGCGTGATCTGTCGCATGGTCTCGCGATAGACCGCGGTGACCTGCTCTCGCGCGCGCAGATATTCGATCGTTTCGTCGCGCCGCTCGGCCGCGACCCGATAGGCGATGCCGCGGCAGCCGCCGCCGAGGTCGAGACCGAGCACGAGGCCGGGCTTCTCCGGCGTGCCGCGGTGGACGAAGGAGTATACGCACAAGCCCCGGTGCAGGCCGGTCAATCGCGCCGGGATGCGTTCCAGATGCGCGAATCCGGGCCGCCACATCAGCGAACCGTAGCCGAACACCCACAGATCTTCGTTGGCGGGAGCGGAAAAAACAGACATCGGAGCCGGAAATGGCATCCACATTAAATTGCCGCAAGGGCGTTGACAGCAGACCCGGTTCCCCGCCTAACAGCCGGTTGGGGCGGCGCAAGATTGCAGCAAACCCGAGGAGAGAGCGTGAACAGGCAAGACAAGGCCGTGCAACACATTGGCCCCTCGGGCGCCCGGCGGCCCTGGTTGATCGCCCTGCCTACGGTCGGTCTCGTGCTATTGGCCCTCGGTTGGTCGGGCTTCTGGTATTTTTCGGCCAGCAAGGCGCAGGCTTCGCTGGACGAATGGCGGAGCCGCGAGGCGAATGCCGGGCGCGTCTATAGCTGCGGCGAAGAGAGCTTCGGCGGCTATCCCTTCCGCATCGAATTGCAATGCAGGAATCCGGTGGTCGAGGATCGCGGCACGGCGACGACGCTACGCGCCGGTGACCTCAAGGCGGTGGCGCAGGTGTGGGATCCTACGCTGCTGATCGGCGAGGTTTCCGGTCCGATGACGGTGGCGCCGCTCGGCGGCGAACCTACCATGACGATGAAGTGGACGCTCGCCCAGGCGAGCCTGCGCGGGTTGCCGGTGTCGTCGCAGCGGGTATCGTTGGTGTTCGACAAGCCAGGCTTCGCCACCAGCGACGGCGCCGCGCTGGGATCGGCCGACCACATGGAATTCCACGTCCGCCGTGCCGCCGACGCCACACCCGAAAACCCCGCGCTGGATTTCGCACTGGACTTCACCCATTTCTCGTCGCCTTCGATGGGCAGCTATATCGCCGCGCCGACCGACGCCCACATCGTCGGCGTGCTGCGCGGGCTCGGGGATTTCTCGCCGAAGCCGATCGCCGCGAGGCTGCGCGAGTTGCAGGCGGCCAATGGCCGATTGGAATTGACCAATGCGCGGTTCCAGCAGGGCGATCTGATCACCACCGCGGTCGGGGCAGTCACGCTGACGCCCCGCGGCACCCTCAATGGCGAGATCCACCTGACCGTCATCAATTTCGGCAAGCTGCTGCAGGTGCTCGGCCTCGACCGCATGATCGCGCAGCTGTTGCCGCAAGTCGACAAGCTGGCGCCGAGCCTCGATCGCCTGATGCCGGGCCTCGGCAACGTGTTGCGTGGCAATACCGGCTCCGCGGGCGGCGGCGCGGCGACCATCGGCGCCGCCGCGGTCGGGGGCCAGCAGACCGAGCTGGAGGGCCAGCGCGCAATGACGATGCTGCTGCGTCTCTCCGATGGCGTCGCCTATCTCGGGCCGGTCAAGATCGGCCAGATCCCGCCATTGTATTAAACGAAGTATTAAGCGCGCACCTCCGCCGTGGGAGGCTTTCGCCGACTGGATCGCCGCATGCGACGCGGCAGGAGGCGTGGCGACGCCTCTTGACCGCCGTCGGCTTCGTGATCATGGCCGCCGGCGAGGTCGGCGTCGCGGCGAGCCACGCGGCGCCAGGTTGAGAAAACTGTCGATTTGCGCCGGTGTCTCGGCGTATTCTGATTTTGAGCATGGTCCGGTCCGATCAGTCTGCAAGTGTCAGGACCAAGCAAAGCGGGGCCGGGGTTTCGCCGAGGTGTGATGCCTAGGTTGCGTTCGACCGTTAAGCGTCGCGTTGTGGCCGCCGCGAGCATTGCCGGGCTCTTCTGCCTCAGCGTCGCCGCCTCGTCCCAGCAGCCGGTGATGCCGGCGCCGCCCCGGGGCTCCCCCTTGAGCGGGCGCCCCGACACCGAGGCTGCGATGAGGCTTGCGCCGCTCGCAGGACCGTCGCAGCCGACCGCTTTGGACCGGCTGCCCATCAATGCGCTCAATCTGCCCAGGGGCTTCAGGATCGAGGTCTATGCCAGCGGCGTCGCCAATGCACGTTCGCTCCGCGTTGGCGACAGGGGCACGGTATTCGCCGGCACCGGCCGCCTCGACCGGGTCTATGCGATCGTCAGCAGCAACGGCCGACCTGAGGTGAAAATCCTCGCCTCCGGCCTCTACCGGCCCAACGGGCTCGCCTACAAGGACGGCACGCTCTACATCGCGGAGCTGTCGCAGATTTCCAAGATCGAGCAGGTCGAGGACCATCTCGACGATCCCGCGCCGCCGATCGTCATCTATGACGATCTGCCCAAGGAAGAGGCCAACGGCTGGAAGTTCATCGGCATCGGGCCGGACAACAGGCTCTACGTGCCGGTCGGCCTGCCCTGCAACAACTGCATCGCGCCCGACGGCTACGGCCAGATCCGCCGCATCAATCTCGACGGTACCGGCGCCGAGGTGGTGGCGCAGGGTGTGCGCAACAGCCTCGGTTTCGATTGGCATCCCGTGACCAGGGACCTCTACTTCACCGACAATGGCCGCGATTGGCTCTCCGAAGAGCTGCCCAATGACGAGCTCAACCGGGTGAGCAGACTCGGGCAGCATTTCGGTGCGCCCTATTGCTACGACGACGTCCCCGACCAGGTATTCGGCTGGGGCCATTCCTGCGGCGAATTCGTTGCCCCGGTCGCGAAGATGGGGCCACACGCCGCCGTGCTCGGCATGAGATTCTACACCGGCAACATGTTCCCGCCCGACTACCGGAACGCGATTTTCGTTGTCCGCCACGGCTCCTGGAACAAGACCGTCAAGATCGGTGGCGACGTGGTGGCGGTCAAGCTCAACAGGGACGGCAGCGTCAGATCGGTGGAGCCGTTCCTCACCGGCTTCCTCGCCAACAACAATTATCTCGGTCGTCCCGTCGACGTGCAGATGATGCGAGACGGCTCGCTGCTCGTCTCTGACGATTGGAACGGCGCCATCTACCGCGTGAGCTACGGCAACGCCAAAGCGGCACATGCAAGGTGAGCCGTCGCGATCTTGTGTTCGCGATCTGCCGCGTCGAGAGCATGCCTGCAGCGCGCAAACGAGGCCGGTGATCCCGTTGCAAGCGCGATCGATCCATCCGATATCAGCCGATGCCGGCGGATCGGGGAAGCGCTGCCCATGGTGGCGCGCACGTTTCGACCCGATGCATGCGCCACGGAGGAGCATGCGCGATGATCGATGTCTATTACTGGACCACGCCCAATGGACATAAGGTCACGATTTTTCTCGAAGAGGCCGGGCTGAAGTACAAGATATTTCCGGTCAACATTGGAAAAGGGGAACAATTTCAGCGCAAGTTCCTGGAAGTCTCGCCGAACAACCGCATTCCTGCGATCGTCGATCACGATCCCGCCGGTGGCGGCGAGCCCCTCGCCATATTCGAGTCCGGCGCGATCCTGCTCTATCTCGCCGAGAAGACCGGCAAGTTCCTGCCCCGCGAGTTGCGTCCGCGCACCGATGCCGTTCAGTGGCTGTTCTGGCAGATGGGGAATCTCGGGCCGATGTCCGGCCAGAACAATCACTTCAATCATTACGCCGTCGACAAGCTCGCCTATGCAATGGAGCGCTATCGCAACGAGGTGAACAGGCTCTATGGCGTGATGGATCGGCGGCTGGCCGATCGCTCCTATCTCGCCGGCGAATACGGGATTGCCGACATGGCGAGCTATCCCTGGATCGTGCCCTATGAGCGCCAGGGCCAGAACATCGCAGACTTCCGGAATCTCGCGCGCTGGTTCGAGGCGATCCGCGCCCGGCCGGCGGTCCAGCGCGCCTATGCGCTGGTCAAGCAGGTCAATCCAAACCAGGGTGGCATTCGCACCGCCGAGGAACGCGCAATCCTGTTCGGCCAGACCGCGGCCTCGGTACGGGCCGCCATGCGCTGAGCGCGCGCGTGGTTTCGGACAGCGCGCTGGCACGGGATTGCGTGGTTCGGCGCTGGCGACCGCATCGCGAACGCTTTGGTTTTCATTCGCAAATGCATATCTCGATGGACGGTATATCGCCTTGCAATCATTACCAAAATTTCATGCCGAGATGAACATTCGTAAAGCATTTCGCCGCACTCTGGACACCAGTTTTCTCGATGATCACGGCCATCAGGCAGTCGCATCGGAGGTGACGCCATGGCGGCAGATACTGGTTCGGACGCAAAGCTTCAGGCCGCTTTCGCCCTGCATCGTTTCGGCCTAGGCCCGCGCGAGGGATCGCTGGCTGCGATCGCCGCCGATCCACGGGGCGCTCTCATTGCCGATCTCGCGAGGCCCGGCGCTGGGCGCCTGAACGATCCGAATCTCCTGGCCAGTGCGCCAGCCGCACGCGCAGCGTTCGAATTTCGCCAGGAGCGCAAGGCGGCCCGCCTCGTCGCCCGTACCGACCAGGACGCCGCCAAGGCGACCGCGGACCGGGCTGGGAGGCGCGCGAATTCCGCGGCCCCGGCCGCTCCGGCCGCAGACGCCAAGATGGCGAACGGTCCCGGTTCGGCGATGGAGCAAAGTGCACGCCCCGCGAGACCCGATCCGGGCCGCGCTGTGCCCCAGCAGATTTTTCTCAAGGAAGCCAAGGCCCGGCTCGATGCCGCGCTGGGCGCCGAGATCGGCTTTGCCGAGCGGCTGGCGTGGTTCTGGTCCAATCACTTCTGCATCTCGGCCGACAAGGCCGGGCTGCGCGCCATCGCCGGCGCCTATGAACGCGAGGCGATCCGGCCTCATCTGACGGGCCGCTTCGCGGACATGCTGATGGCAGTGGAAAGCCATCCGGGGATGCTCGTCTACCTCGACAATGCGCGCTCGATCGGACCGAATTCGATCGCCGGCCGCAATCGCGGCAAGGGGCTCAACGAGAACCTCGCCCGCGAGATACTGGAACTCCATACGCTGGGGGTGCGCACCGTCTACACCCAGGACGACGTGACGCGTTTTGCCGCCGTCATCACCGGCTGGACCATCGTGCCGCCGCGAGAGCCGGGCGGCGGCGCGTTCGTCTTCAATCCGCGCATGCACGAACCGGGCGCCCAGACCGTTCTCGGCAAGTCCTTCGCCGACGGCGAATTCAATCAGGGTCGCGCCGTGCTCACCATGCTGGCGCGCCACCCCGCCACCGCCCGGCACATCGCGGCCAAGCTGGTGCGGCATTTCGTGAGCGACCAGCCGGTGCCTGCGCTCGCCGACAAGCTCGCCAAGCGCTTCATGGCCACGGACGGCGACCTCAGGGAGGTCGCGATTGCGCTCGTCTCCGCGCCGGAAGCCTGGAGCCCCGCCGCGCGCAAGCTCAAGCGGCCCGGCGAATGGATCGTGGCGTCACTGCGCGCCGCCGGCGTCACGCCGCCCGAAATCGCGCCCGTCATGCAGGCGCAGAACATGCTGGGCGAGCCGCTGTGGCGGCCGGCGGCACCGAAGGGATTCGCCGACGAAGATGCCGCCTGGATCGATGGGCTGGCCCAGCGCCTCGACGTCTCCAACCA
>Ga0306926_10008092_pt1 | contig 11474 bp, 8 predicted proteins | sample flu12Cox44000178_FD_203759 | JGI IMG/M metagenome (GOLD analysis project Ga0306926, IMG submission 203759) | Lab enrichment of tropical soil microbial communities from Luquillo Experimental Forest, Puerto Rico - flux8day.12C.oxic.44.000.178 (v2)... | ecosystem: Environmental > Terrestrial > Soil...
TCGAGCCGCCCTTGCCGCGCATCAGGCCGTTGTCGCGCTGCATCAACTCGCCCAGCACTTTTTCGATCGAAACGCCGCGGGCGAGCGTGTGGGCGTGGCCGCGATAGGTGCAGAAGCTCAAATCTCCGGGCCGCATCGCGGTGGCGAAGCCGGCGGCGACCGCCTCCTGGCCGAGCGACAGGTGGCTCGTGCCCTTGACCAAATTCTGCAGGAATAGGTCGAAGGCGCGCTGCTCGGCCTCCCGAATTTCGACCTGAGTGCGGTAGAGGCGAAGCCGCGTCTCCTCGCCGATATCGTCATTGAGGTTTGTCTTCGACGCGAGCGCGCGATCCTCGACCTTGGCCATGAAATATCCTTGAGCGCTGGCCCAAATGGGTATGGGCGGGGCAACTTAGCGCCACTTATGAAGCGGTGGCAATGTCGCTTGCGCGGGGCGGGATTTGCTCCTAATGAGCCGCAGCGGGAGGCCTCGATGAGCCAACAGTCCCTGGAATCGCAGAAATCCCAAGACCAAGTTCACCGCTTCTTTGGCGGGCCGCCGATGACCGTCATCGGCCGGCTGATCCTGTTGTCGATCCTGGTCGGCGTGGTGCTGACCGCCATCGGACTCGACCCCTGGAATATCATCGACTCGGTGCGCCGGCTGATTGTGCACATCTGGGACATGGGCTTCGATGCGGTGCGCTGGCTGTGGCAGTACTTCCTGCTCGGCGCCGTGATCGTGCTGCCGATCTGGTTTCTGGTTCGGCTCGCCAAGGTACCGCGCGGCCGCTGATCTTGCGGCCTAAAACACTGACGCCCGGAAATCCCTCCGGGCGCCGGCGCAATGTCCTGATCGAAACGGATTAGTCTTCGACTGAGCGCGGACCGGAAGGCGGCGGCGCGTCGCCTTCGCCCGACATAGAATGATCGCGCGGGCCACGATGGCGCCGGCGGCGCCGATGCAGCGGAAAGCGATCGGGCGAGCCGTCATAGCCGTTCTGGCCGTTGGGCCCACCAGAGGGACCGCCGTTGCCGTCCAGTCCTTGCTGCACCGGTTGCTGCGGCTGGCCGCCGGTGATGAACGACGGCAGCCGGTCGACATCCTGTTCGTTGGTCGGCTGAAAGTGCTGTTGCCGCGGCTGATAATGTTGCGGCTGCTGGTGCGGCTGTTGCTGTTGATGCGGCTGCTGCTGTTGCTCGCGCGGATAGAACGGTTGCTGCTCGCGCGGAGCAAACGGCTCGCCGCCGACCGCTGGCTGGTCGTCGTCGCCGTCGTCGAAAGAATCGTCGGCCGAATTGCCGCGCACGTCGCCGGGTTGTTGCTGCTGCTGGTAATAAGCAGGCTGGCTCTGCCGCAGGTGCTCCTGCGCCGCCGCGATCAGGCGGAAATAGTGCTCGGCGTGCTGGTAGTAGTTTTCGGCGGCGATGGGATCGCCCGAGCTTTGCGCATCACGGGCAAGCTGGAGATATTTTTCGGCGATGTGCGAGGCATTGCCTCTGATTTTCACGTCCGGCCCGTTGGACTCGTACATGCGCGATAGTGGATTTTGGTGGTGATGATGGTGACCGCCACCTTTACCGCGGTTGCGACCCCGCATGCGCTTATTCTGACCGTTTCTCATGATTTGCTGTTCCGCCAACCCCCGTCATGTGCGACGGCACTGGTGCCGCCGTTTCCCTTTCGTCGAAGTCTTGGTCGCATCGGACATCAACACCGTGCCGGTATTCACGCGGCGAACCCGCCGGTCGGCGCATCCATGCAGTCTCGCGTTAACCTCAACAATACTGCCCTTGCCACCGGTTTGACCGCGGTGTTGCCAATCCCCCGTTATGCGCGCGACTGCCTTGTGCAAATGCGCGCCACACCCGATGAACGTTTCGATATGAATCGTAGCGATCCCGTCTGCCGTGTGTTGCTGCCGTATCTCGCGGCTTTCGCTGTTGCGGCTTTCGCTCTTTAACTCGCCTGCCAACCTCTGCGAGCCACACTCTTTCGAGTCGCGCTCCGGGTATCTGTGGCGGCACGGCACCATCTAGGGCCGATTCCGTGGCCGCAAGCTAGTCGGTTCCGGCCAATATTCCAAGCGATTTTTTGCCGGGGTCCGATGCTCCACGCTCATGCCCCCAGGGTTGCGGCAAGGGCGCGCGGCACACCGTTAAGATCGTGGCGGGCTGGCGACGGCACAAGGCCCGCCGCAGCAAATAAAGCGGCGACCGGTTCCGCTTGGCCAAAGCCGAGCTCGACGATCAGGGCGCCGCCGGTGCCGAGCAGCGCCGGAACAGCGGCGGCGATCGCGCGATAGACGGTAAGCCCGTCCGGTCCGCCATCGAGCGCCGAATGCGGGTCGAAATCGCGAACGTCCGCCGGCAACGCAGCGATGTCGTCTGAGGCAATATAGGGCGGATTGGACACGATCACGTCGAACGGCCCACGTAGCGCCGCTATCAAGTCACTGGCGACGAAGTGCGCTGAGAGCCCAAGCCTTTGCGCATTGTCGCGCGCCACGGCAAGCGCGCCGCCGCTGACATCGGTGCCGACGCCGAAGGCATGGGGTAGCTCGCTCATCAGCGCCAGGAGGATCGCGCCGGATCCGGTGCCGATGTCGGCGATGCGAAGCGGCCGCGTGCGCCGGCCGCGTTCGTCGACCGCCGCCAGTGCGGCCTCGACGACGGTCTCGGTTTCCGGTCGCGGCACCAAAGTCGCGGCATCGATACGGAGCGGCAGGCTCCAGAACTCCTTGAACCCGAGGATACGCGGAACCGGTTCGCCAGCGAGACGTCGGTGCTCCACGGTGGCGATCGCCGCCTCCTGGTCCGCGCCAAGGCTGCGTCCGTCCGCGGCCGCGAGCGCCGCGTGGTCGAGGCCGAGCGCGTGGCCGACGAGAAGACGGGCGTCGAGCTCGGGCGACGCAAGGCTGGCGGCGCGAAATCGCGCCGCCAGCGCGCGCCTGGCACCGGCGACGGTGCGCGCATTGGTGCGCGCCGATTCAGCAAGGGCGTGCGTCAATGGGTCTCCTCGGCCGCGAGTAGCGCCGCCTGATTCTCGGTCACGAGCGCGTCGATAATTTCACCGAGCGCTTCGCCCTCGAGAATCTGTGGCAGCTTGTAGAGCGTCAGGTTGATGCGGTGGTCGGACACGCGGCCCTGCGGATAATTGTAGGTGCGAATGCGCTCGGAGCGGTCGCCGGTGCCAACCTGGCCGCGGCGCTCGGCGGCGCGCGCAGCATCCAGCTTCTGGCGCTCGAAATCGTACAAGCGGCTGCGCAGCACGGCCATCGCCTTGGCGCGATTACGGTGCTGCGAGCGGTCCTCTTGCATGGTGACCACGATGCCCGAGGGAATGTGCGTCACACGCACCGCCGATTCGGTCTTGTTGACGTGCTGCCCGCCGGCACCGCCCGCGCGCATCGTGTCGATCCGGAGGTCGGCATCGTTGATGGCGATGTCGAGATCCTCCGCCTCCGGGAGCACGGCGACCGTTGCGGTCGAGGTGTGAATACGACCCGAGCCCTCGGTATCGGGCACGCGCTGCACGCGGTGCACGCCGGACTCGTATTTGAGCTTGGCGAAGGCGCCGCGGCCGCGAATTTCGGCGATGATTTCCTTGAAGCCGCCCATGGAGCCGTCGCTGGCGGCGATGATCTCGACCTTCCAGCCGTGGCTCGTGGCATAGCGCTCGTACATACGGAACAGGTCGCCGGCGAACAACGCCGCCTCGTCGCCGCCGGTGCCGGCGCGGATTTCGAGAATGACATTGCGCTCGTCCATGGCGTCCTTGGGGATGAGCGCGTGACGAAGCTCCTTCTCTAGCGTGGCGCGCCGCGCCTCGAGTTCGGGCCGCTCCGATTCGGCGATTGAGCGCATCTCGGCGTCGGTGGACGGATCGTCGATCAGGCTCGTGAGGTCGTCGAGCTCGCGCTGGATGTCGCGATAGGACTTCACCACCTCCACCACGGGCGCGAGCTCAGCGAACTCGCGCGACAATTTCACATAGGCTTCAGGCGCCAGCGGCGCCGAGAGGTCGCGTTCGAGCGCGGCATGGCGGGCGACGAGCGCATTGAGTTTCTGGTCGGGCAGCATCGGGCGTTCAAATCTGTAGGGCTTCGCGCGCCGCGAATTGCTCTAGCTGCGCGCGGATCGGCATGCCGCCGTTCGGCTTGTCGATCAGCGGCGCAAGGAACGTCGCCGCCTTGCGGCAGTCAAGATCGAGCAGCATGGCCTTGACCGGGCCGACCGCCGAAGGCGTCAACGACAGCGACCGATAGCCGATGGCGGCGAGCGCGAGCGCGCCGATCGGCTGCGAGGCGAGCTCGCCGCACAACGTCACCGGTCTCTTGTGGGCTTCGCACTTGGCGGCGATGTCTTTCAGCGCGCGCAGCACCGGCGCCGACAGAGGATCGAATCGATGCGCCACCCGCGGATTGCCGCGGTCGACGGCGTAGAGGAACTGCACCAGGTCGTTGGAGCCGACCGAGAGGAAATCGGCGCGCTCCAGTAATTCGTCGAGCTGATAAAGCAGTGACGGTACCTCGACCATGCTGCCGACCTCGACCTGGTCGGGCAGCTTATGGCCGTGGCGGCGCAGATGGGTGAGCTCCTTCTCGACCAGCTCCTTGGCCTGATCGAATTCCTGCACCGTGGCGATCATCGGGAACATGATCTTAAGCGCGCGACTGCCGGCGGCCCGCAGCAGCGCCCGTAGCTGGGCGCGAAGAAGGCCGGGCCGGTCCAGGCCGAGCCGGATCGCGCGCCAGCCCAATGCCGGATTCTCCTCCTCGACGTTGCGCATATACGGCAGCACCTTGTCGCCGCCGATATCGAGGGTCCGGAACGTCACCGGCTTGTCGCCGGCGGCCTCGAGCACTGCGCGATAGAGCGTGTACTGCTCGCTGCTGCGTGGAAAGTTCGGCGCCACCATGAACTGCAGCTCGGTGCGGAACAGGCCGATGCCGGCTGCGCCGGTATCGACGATGTGCGGCAGGTCGACGCTCAGGCCGGCATTGAGCAATAGCGTGATCTCTTGGCCGTCCTTGGTGACGCAGGGCTTGTCGCGCAGCGCCAGATATTGCTGCTGGCGCCGCGCGCCGAGCCGCACCCGCTCGGCATAAGCTGCTTCCATGTCCGGCAGCGGCCGCACATGCAGATCGCCGGCGGTGCCGTCGACGATGATGGCGTCGCCCGGATCGACAATACCGGTCGCATTGTCGACCTCGCCGACCGTCGGAATGCTGAGCGCGCGCGCGACGATGGCGACATGGGAATGGGGCCCGCCTTCCTCCAGCACCAGGCCACGCAGCCGTTTGCGGTCGTAGTCGAGCAGCGCTGCCGGTCCCATCGACCGCGCCACCAGGATCGCGTTCTCCGGCAGGCTCTCGCGCGACGGCGCGTGATCGCGGCCGGTGAGCTGACGCATCAGGCGGTTGGCGAGATCGTCGAGATCGTGGAGGCGCTCGCGCAGGAACGGATCGGTCTGCCGCAGCATGCGCGCGCGGGTGTCCGATTGCACGCGCTCGACGGCGGCTTCCGCAGTCAACCCGGTCATGACCGCTTCTTCGAGCTTGTGCACCCAGCCGCGGTCATAGGCGAACATGCGATAGGCTTCGAGAATGTCGCGATGCTCACCGCCTTCGACCACGTCGCCGTGTTCAAGCAGTTCATCAAGATTGGCGCGCAGCGTGTCCACCGCCTCGCCCAGATGCTTCAGCTCCTTCGGAATGTCGTCGGCGATGAAATTGGTGACGACGACGCGCGGTTCGTGCAGCACGACGTGACCAAGCGCGATGCCGTCGGCCAAGCCTGAGCCCTTGATATGGACCGAGCGCCGCGCCGCGGGCTCGGCGCCTGGCAGCGCCAGCGCCGACAGCTCGCCGGACGCGATCATCTCAGCGAGCACCATGGCGGTGGTCTGCAGCGCTTCGACCTCTTCCTCGGAATAGGTGCGGCGCGCCCGGTTCTGCACCACCAGTACGCCGAGCGTGTTGCCGGCGCGCAGGATCGGCACGCCGAGGAACGAGTGATAGATCTCTTCGCCGGTTTCCGGTCGGTAGGAGTAAGCCGGATGGGTCTGCGCATTCGACAGATTGATCGGGCTCGCCTGGCTCGAGACCAGGCCGACCAAGCCTTCGTCGGCGCGCATCACCGTCTTGTGCACGGCGTCGCGTTTGAGGCCTTCGGTGGCGTAGAGCTCGAGCGTGGCATCGACGCGCAGCACATAGACGGAGCACACCTCCGCAACCATGTTGGCGGCGATCAGCACCACGATCTTGTCAAGGCGCTCCTGCGCGCTGACCGGCTCCGCCATCACTTCGCGAAGCCGGCGCAACAGCACGCGCGGACCACCGAGCGCGCCACGCATGGCGACAGCTCCCTCGGGCTTGGCCCCGGCCGGCGCGCAGCCCGTGTCGCGCCGCCCTATTCAAAAGAGGAGTCCGCCCGGGTCCCGTCCCGGGGCGACCACCCTGAAGCCTATATCGAATGCCAGGCGCGAACCGCAAGAGTCGGGCTGGCAAAGGGCGTGCCGAACATCGTGCCGGCGCCTTTTTGTGCGCCGCAACGTGGAAGTAACGATAGCGGCCGACTAGGGCGCCGCTTTGTCGAGATCGTAGAGCGTATGGAGCGTGCGGACCGCAAGCTCGGTGAAGGCGGCGTCGATCAGCAGCGAAAACTTGATCTCGGACGTGGTTATGGCGCGGATATTGATCGAACGGTCGGCCAGCGCCCGGAACGCTTGCGCCGCCACGCCGGCGTGGCTGCGCATGCCGATGCCGATAACCGAGATTTTGGCGACGTCGGTGGCGCCGTCGAGCCGGGTATAGCCGATCGCCTGCTTGGCCTTACCGATGACGTCGAGTGAGCGCTGATAGTCCGCCGCCGGAACCGTAAACGTCAGGTCGGTGGTCTTGCCGTCGGCGGAGACGTTCTGAACGATCATGTCGACATTGACATTGGCCTCGGCCAGCGGCCCGAAGATCGCCGCCGCCACGCCGGGCTGGTCGCGCACCTGGCGAACTGAGATTTGCGCCTCGTCCCTGGAAAAGGCGATGCCGGTGACTGTTTGCTGTTCCACGATCTCGTCCTCTTCGCAAATAAGCGTCCCGGGCGGCTTGCCGTGCGGGTCGATATCGTCCGGTCGGACGAAGCTCGAGCGCACGAAGATGCGCACGTTGTGGACCATGCCGAGCTCCACCGAGCGTACTTGCAACACCTTGGCGCCGAGCGAGGCAAGCTCGAGCATTTCCTCGAACGCGATCTTGTCGAGACGCTGCGCCCGCGGCACCACGCGCGGATCGGTGGTGTAGACGCCGTCGACGTCGGTATAGATGTCGCAGCGATCCGCCCGGATCGCCGCCGCCACCGCTACCGCCGAAGTGTCGGAGCCGCCGCGCCCGAGCGTGGTGACGCGGCCGGTCTCCTTGTAGACGCCTTGAAAGCCGGCGATCACCGCGACCTCCTTGCGCTCCTTGAAGCGTTTGATGAGCTCCGCGCCGTCGATCTCAATGATGCGCGCAGAGCCGTGAACGTTCGAAGTCAGGATCGGCAGCTGCCAGCCCTGCCAGGAGCGCGCGTTGACGCCGATGCCTTCCAGCGCGATCGCGAGCAAGCCGGCGGTGACCTGCTCGCCGGTGGCGACGACTGCGTCATACTCGCGGGCATCGTGCAAAGCCGACGCGTCGCGGCACCATTCGACGAGCTTGTTGGTCTCGCCCGCCATGGCCGAGACCACGACCGCGATCTCATGGCCGGCATCGACCTCGCGCTTGACGTGACGCGCGACGTTGCGGATGCGGTCGATGTCGGCGACGGACGTTCCGCCGAATTTCATCACCAAACGGGCCATGACGATTGCCGATCAGCCTTTATTTGCGGCCTTTCGCGGGGGCGGCGCGAAAAGGCGCGTATACATACCGACGGGGTCAGGCGGCTGCAACCTGACCCCGCTTTCGCTCACATCTGCGCAGGCGATGCTTAATTCTTGACGAATTTCTTCACGTCGTTGCCGGTGGAAAAGCCGCCGAACACGTTGCCGTCCTTGTCGACGCCGATGCCCTCCGCCGTTTCCGCCTTCGGACCACTCGCGCCGATGAAGGCCGTTACCTTGCCGTCCTTGACGCTGCCGATACGGACGCCCGGACGGAACGGCGCGTTGACCTTATCGCTCGACTGTGTGTCGGCGACATAGATGACGTCGTCGCGGATAGTGACGCCGCTCGGTCGGCCGAACTGCTTCCATTCGGCGATGAATGCTCCATCCTGGTCGAAAATCTGGATCCGGCTGTTGGCGCGATCAGCGACGTAAAGCCGGCCGACTGAATCCATGGCGAGACCGTGCGGCTCGTTGAATTCCCCTTGCGCCGGTCCGTGATGGCCCCACGCCTTGATGAACTCACCATCCTTCGAGAGTCTGACGATGCGATCGTTGGTGCCTTTGACGGGGGAATCGCCATGGCCGTCGGCGACAAAGACGTCGCCATTGGGCGCCACCAGAACATCGGACGGCGAATTGAAGGTGTCGGGGCCGTTGCCGGCGACGCCCGGCTTGCCGAGTGTCCTGAGCACGCGGCCGTCGGGAGCGAATTGCAGAACGACCTGCTTCACGCCGTCCGCGACCCAGACCGTGCCGTCGGCGGCGGCGGCCAGGCCGTGCGGCCAACTGAACAGGCCCGAGCCGAAGCTCACCACCAGCCGGCCGGTGGCGTCGAATTTCTGGATCGGTGCAACATTGGAGCCTTCGCAGCTCTTGGCGGCACAGCGATCGAACACCCAGAGGCTGCTGCCGTCGCGGTCGATCTCGACGGCGAGCGGTTGGCCCCAGACGCGGCCTTCGGGCAGCTTCGCCCAGTGCTCGATGACGCGATACGGATTTGGTGCGCTGTTCGGATCGTCGGCCTGGACCTGACCGCTGCAGATCACAATGCCGCCGGCGACGAGGGCCGTGCCGACGAGGCTCACACACAGCGGCATCTTTGCGGGATCGCGCATGACAGTTCCTCCCTCAAAAAAATTTTTGCGCTCTACTAGCGACGGCTCAACGCGAGCGTGCGCCCTTTTGTTGACGGCCGCAAGCACACCGCGCGGCAGCGCGCCTGAATTGTCACGTTACATTGGACCGTGATAGAGACTGTCCGAAATTGCGATGCCGATTGGCGAAATGCGGAACAGATAGTCGCGGTGTTTGCGTCGCGTAGGGGGGTGAAATGGCGGCCGTTGTCGATCCGGTGACCGGGCTCGAGCTCTACGAGCTCAGCCATCGCTGGGGCATGTATACGCCGATCTTCCCGGGATACGAGGAGATCAAGCTCGAGCGCATCACCCATCACGCCAAGCAGGGCGTGATGACCCACAAGATCATCACGATCTTTCACACATCGACTCATCTGAATGCGCCGATCCATCTCGTGCCCGGTGCGGCTGCGATCGGCGATCTGGCGCTGGAGACGTTTTTTGGCACCGGCGTCGTGGTCTCGATCCCAAAGCGCAAATGGGGGCTGATCGAGCCGTCGGACTTGGAGCGCACCAAGCCGCAAATCAAGGCCGGCGACATCGTCCTGATCAATACGACCTGGCATCGCAAATATTCCGACAGCAAGGAGTATTTCGGCTACGCGCCGGGCTTGAGCAAGCGCGCGGCCGAGTGGCTTGTCAAAAAGCGCGTCAAGCTCGTCGGCGTCGACACCGCGTGCGTCGATCATCCGCTGGCGACGTCGCTTGGGCCGCACCGCAACGGCCCGCAGATCAAATTTCTCATTCCCGAATACAAGGAAGCGACCAACCGCGAGGCGATCAAAGATTTCCCGGAATGGAATCCGGCGCACCGGACCTTGCTGGAAGCGGGCATCCCGACCATCGAAAACGTCGGCGGCGATCTCGATGCGCTTGCCGGCAAGCGCTGCACCTTCCAGGGCTTCCCGTGGAAATGGCACGAGGGCGACGCCTGCGTCATTCGCCTGGTCGCGTTGCTCGATCCCAAAGGCAGCAATCGTCTGGAGCGTGGCGCCGGGCGCAAGACGGCCGCAGTGAAGGCTCCCGCGATCAAATCGTCGCGTGCCGCCGGCGGTCTGCAGTTCTTCGATCTCAGCCACCGCTGGGGCCACGGCATGCCGCAATGGCCGTCGCGCGCCAACCTCAACGTCCGCGTCGTGGAATTTCACGCCAAGGACGGACTTCTGGTGCAGCAGTTCGAAGGCATCATGCACCGCGGCACCCACATGGATGCGCCGATCCACGTGGCGGAAAATCAGCCGTCGCTGACCGGCTATCCGCTGTGGCGCTTCTTCGGCACCGGCGTCGCGGTTTCGATCCCGAAGGGCAAATGGGGCGTCGTCACGCCGAAGGATCTGGAACGCGCCGAGCCGAAGATTCAGAAAAACGACATCGTGATGATCAATACCGGCAGCCATCTCAACTATGGCGACAATCCCGACTACTTCGCCTATTCGCCTGGCCTCTACAAGGAAGCCGCCGAATGGCTGGTGGAGCGCGGCGTCAAGCTGGTCGGCATCGACGTGCAGGCGCTCGATCATCCGCTCGGCACGTTCCTCGGGCCCCACGGCCCGGGACCGGCGCAGCCGCATCTCGACGTCGAGTACAAGGCCGAAACCGGCCACCACATCATCGAGGATTTCCCGTACTGGGAGCCGGCGCACAAGATCATGATGACCAACGGCATTCCGGGCATCGAGAACATCGGCGGCGACATCGATGCGATTACCGGCCGGCGCTGCAGCTTCTTTGCCTTTCCTTGGCGCTGGCCGGAAGGCGAAGGCTGCGCACTGCGCGTAGTCGCGGTGATCGATCCGAAGCAAGCCTTCCGGTTTGAGACGGGGCGCTGACTATGATCACAGAGCCGCTGCGCAATCCGCTGTCGCTGTTCGATGTCAAAGGCAAGGTCGCCGTCATCACCGGCGCGTCGGGCACCTTCGGCCGCGCCACGGCGCTGGCGCTGACCGCGCTCGGCGGCAAAGTGCTGCTCGCCTCCGGCACCAAGGGCGAGCTCGACGCGGTCGCCGCCGAGGTACGCGAGCTTGGCGGCGATCCGGCCGTCATGGTCCGCCGCCCCGAAAGCCTGGCAGATGCGCAGGCGATGCTCGCCGGCGCGCTGGAAAAATTCGGCCGTGTCGATCAGCTCGTCGTCGCCTCCGGCTACAACAAGCCGGGCTTTATCCACGAGCTTGAATACGACGACTGGCAGGCGGTGATGGATGCCAATGTCCGCGGCATCTGGTTCATGGCCAAGGCGGTCGGCACCCATTGGATCGAGAACAAGGTGAAGGGCAAGGTGCTGGTGATGTCGTCGGTGCGTGGCCGGCACGGCAACATTTCCGGCTATACCGGCTATTGCACCTCGAAGGGCGCGACCGACTCGCTGACGCGCGTGCTGGCGACCGAATGGGCCAAACATGGCATCACCGTGAACGCGATCGCGCCGACGGTGTTCCGTTCCAAGCTGACGGCGTGGATGTACGGCGACAACGAGCTCGGCCAGCAGACCCGCG
>Ga0306926_10008094_pt1 | contig 11474 bp, 19 predicted proteins | sample flu12Cox44000178_FD_203759 | JGI IMG/M metagenome (GOLD analysis project Ga0306926, IMG submission 203759) | Lab enrichment of tropical soil microbial communities from Luquillo Experimental Forest, Puerto Rico - flux8day.12C.oxic.44.000.178 (v2)... | ecosystem: Environmental > Terrestrial >...
TTCGCGTTGACCGCCCGAGCCTACCGCGACGCGCTCACCACGGCCGGCCTCGAGAACGAACTGCGCCGGCTTCTCTCCGACCTCGACCACCACGATGTGGCATTGCTCGCCGACCGGGGCGCCGCCGCCCGCCGGCTGGCTTACGAGGCCACCAGTACACCGTATCTTCGAGCCGCGATCGCCGCAGCCTATCGCGCTCTCGAAGGGAAATGCGGCGCCGGGGTAGCGGTTGCGGTGCGCAGCTCGGCCACCGCCGAAGACCTTCCGACCGCGAGCTTCGCCGGCCAGCATGAGAGCTTTCTGAATGTGCGCGGTGAGGCCGACCTATTCGATGCCTGCCGACGCTGCTTTGCCTCGATCTTCACCGACCGAGCCATCGTTTATCGCATCGACAACGGTTTCGACCACTTCAAGGTGGCACTGTCGGTTGGGGTGATGAAGATGGTCCGCTCAGATTGCGCCGCGAGCGGCGTGATCTTCACGCTCGATACCGAATCCGGGTTTCGCGATGTGGTCTTTGTGACCGGATCCTGGGGTCTCGGCGAAAACGTCGTCCAGGGCAAGGTCGACCCAGACGAGTTCTACGTCCATAAACCGACCTTCCGCCAAGGCTACCGTGCCGTGCTGAGCCGCTCGCTCGGCAGAAAGTAGATGCGGCTCGTCTATGGTCGTGGACACGGCGAGGCCAGCACCAGGAACCTGCCGACCAGCAAAACCGACCGCGAACGCTATTGTCTCGCCGATGGCGAGGTGCTCGAGCTCGCCGATTACGCGATCCGCATCGAGGACCACTATTCGAAGCTGGCCGGGCAACCGACCCCGATGGATGTCGAATGGGCTAAGGATGGAGAAGACGGTCGCCTCCCGCCGCGCAACGGGAGCATTCGAGACCTTTACCTTGAAGGCCAGCGGCCCGGTCCTGGTAACCGGCCGGGCGGTCGGTGAAAAAATCGGCTCGGGCAGGGTCCGGGTGGTGACCGATGCGCACAATCTCACCTCCTTCCTTCCCGGAGAGGTCCTGGTGGCGGAGGCAACCAGCCCCGATTGGGAGCCGGTCATGAAAACGGCCGCGGCGATCGTCACCAGCCGTGGCGGACGCACCTGCCACGCCGCGATCGTCGCCCGCGAGCTCGGCGTGCCGGCCGTGGTCGGCGCCGAACAGGCGACCGCGCGCCTCGCGACCGGGGCAGTCGTCACTGTCAGCTGCGCCGATGGCGAGGTCGGCAAGGTCTATGAGGGAGCTCTGCCATTTGAGGTGACGCGGGTGCCGATCGCTGCACTGCCGCGGCCCCGCACCAAGATCATGGTCAATCTGGGCAATCCCGAGCTCGCCTACCACACGGCAATGCTGCCCAATGACGGTGTCGGGCTCGCGCGCATGGAATTTATCGTCAACGAGCACATCGGCGTCCATCCGATGGCGCTCGTCTGCCCCGAAGAGATCACCTCAAAGACGGCCCGCACCGCGATCGCGAGATTCGTGCGGAACTATGCCCGCCCGACCGATTTCTTTGTCGAGAAATTGTCCGAAGGGGTCGGCACTATCGCCGCCGCGTTCTCTCCGAAGCCGGTGATCCTGCGCCTGTCAGACTTCAAGACCAACGAATATGCGAGCCTCCTAGGCGGCGCCGGTTTCGAGCCAAAGGAGGAAAATCCGATGCTTGGCTTCCGTGGGGCTTTGCGCTATGCCCACCGGCCTATTCCGATGGTTTCGCGCTCGAATGCGCCGCACTGGCGCGGGTGCGCAACGAAATGGAGCTGACCAATTTGTGCGTAATGGTGCCGTTTTGCCGCCGTGTTGCCGAAGGCAGGGAGGTAATCGAGACGATGGCGCGGAACGGGCTCCGGCGCGCTGACAACGGGCTCGAGATCTACGTCATGTGCGAGATCCCCAACAACGTGATCCAAATCGATGCTTTCGCCGAGCTCTTCGCCGGGTTCTCGATTGGGTCAAACGATTTGACGCAGTTGACCTTGGGGGTCGACTGCGATTCCGAGATCGTCGCCTTCGATTTCGATGAACGCGACCCCGGCATGCTCGAAATGCTACGGCTCGCGGTGACCGGCGCCAAGCGCAACCATCGTCATGTTGGGATTTGCGGCGAGGCGCCAGCCAATTATCCGGAAATCGCCCGTTTTCTGGCCGAGCTTGGGATCGACTCGATCAGCGTCAACGCGGCAAGCCTTCTGCGTACCATGACCGTAGTACATGAGGCGGAGCACGCGGCCGCTGCCCGCTCGCTCGCGGCCCAATAGGCGATCCCATGGGCACGATTGTCACATTGACCATGAACCCGGCGCTCGACATCGCCACCTCGACCGACCGAGTCATCCCGACGCACAAGCTGCGATGTTCGCCGCCGCGCTACGATCCCGGCGGCGGCGGGATCAATGTCGCGCGGGCGGTGCATGCGCTGGGCGGCGATGCGGTCGCGATCTTTCCGGTCGGTGGGCCGGCCGGCGAAATGATCCATCATCTGTTGGACCAGGAAGGTGTCCGTCATCACCCGATCGCAATCGGCGGCTTCACCCGCGAAGGCCTCGCTGTCGAGGACTGCCAAACCGGCGAGCAGTTTCGTTTCATCCTGCCGGGACCGGCGGTTTCCGTGGCGGATCAGGAACGCTGCCTCGACCAGCTATCGGCAGTGGCGGCAGCGGCGGACTTCATTGTCGCCAGCGGCAGTCTACCATTGGGTGTCCGGGAGGATTTCTATGCCCGAGTGGCTCAGCTCGCGCAAATGCTGGGCAAGCGGTTCGTCCTGGATACTTCCGGCGGCGCGCTCAAACACGCCGGCTATGGGATCCATTTGCTGAAGCCGAGCTTGCGCGAACTGCAGGATTTAGTAGGTCGAGAAATCGCCACACCGTTGGAGCAAGAAAAAGCCGCGCGCGAAGTGATCGAGCAAGGCCGCAGCGAGATAGTTGTGCTGTCGCTCGGCGCAGAGGGCGCAGTGCTGGTGACCGCGGAGGAATGCGAGCGGTTTGCCGCGGTCCCGGTGGAGGCGAGAAGTACGGTCGGCGCGGGCGACAGCATGCTTGCAGGTGTCGTTCTTGGTCTCTCCCGGGAAATGCCATTGCGCGAAGCGGTCCGCTTTGGCCTGGCGGCTGGAGCGGCTGCACTTTTGGGATCGGGAACCGAATTATGTCAGCGCTCCGACGTCGAGCGTTTGTACCAGCCGATGTAGCCGATCATTCGTCAAGAAAGTGGCTCAGCGCGCCGAGCCAGATCTTAGCACCCGTGATATGATGTGCGCCAGTCGTCTGGGCGAGGTCTTCAATACGGCGGACGACGTCACGCACCAATGCAGTCTCATGCATGTCGACCTTTCCCTTTTGCCTTCAATATCGTCAAGATCTCGCTGACGATGCGGTCAGCCACATCCTCAACAGCTTCGGCAACCGCTAAGGACAATGGCACCCCCGCCCCGAACTGTTCGCCTTCGACAAGGTAAGCGACGAGATACCGGGGCAGCCTGCCCAGGCTGCGCGCCAGCTCAACGGTTTCCGCGACACCGAAAGCGCCGCTGGAGCTGGGCGCGAAAACGGGGCGACGCGATCGAAGCGAAAGACTGGGCCGTCCCGGCAGACGAAGGCCGGGCCGAACTGGCAATGCCCGCAGAACCCGATCGCGCATTTCATGTTGCGTTCCATCGAGAGGAAAACTCGGTCTGTGCCCAGTCCGCGCTGGCGTAGCGCATCGATGGTAAATCGCCACACCATTGCCACTGTGTGATCAGGATCGATTGGCGCGCGTCCGATCAACGCCGGTACGACGCCAACATTACTCCGCCAATCCGCCGCGGCGTGATCGACCGTGACTGTGATGTCGACTCGAGGCGCCTTCGCCATGCTTCGAGTTCCCGCCGATAGAGGATGTCGGCCGGTCCCCGCGCCCCATAGAGCACGACGACCCTGCCGTAACGCTCGCGGTGAGCGAACACGCGGTAAATCACTGGGCGCAGCGGAGCCAGCCCGAGGCCGCCTGCCACGATGACGACGTCGCTGCCCTCACTATCGAGAACGGGCCAGGATGAGCTATAAGGTCCGCGCACGCCAATGACGTCATTGCGGCGGAGCCCGGTCATCGGCTGACTGACGGCGCCGACCGCCCGCACCGTGTGCACGATCCGGCTCTCCTCAGCGGGGTCTCCGCTGAGGCTGATCGCGATTTCGCCGAGCCCGAATATGTGGAGCATGTTGAATTGGCCGGGGACGAAGCCGAAGGCGGAGGCTGGTGTCAGCTCAAGGGTTGTTACATCCGCCAGCTCACGGCGGACGCGCGTGACGCGAACCGGCACCGGAAGGAGGCTCTCGGGCGCTGGCACTCGGCCTCTTCCTTGGCTTCACAAGCGTCGTGGTCTGCGGACATCTACCGGTCGCAGACGCATCACGCGCAACCATTTCCCCAAGGTGCCGGCGAAACGTCACCGCGGGGGCCGGGGCGGCGGCAAGGTTCCACCGCCTCGGCTGCCCTGTGAATTAGGATGACTTGACCTCGATTTTCTTTGCCGGTTCCTGAGCTTCAGCCGTTTTTGGCAACGTGATTGTCAGCACCCCCTTCGAGAAATCGGCGGCGATCTTGTTGCGGTCGACGCTCGCGGGCAACTCGAATGCCCGCTGGAACGAGCCGTACGAACGCTCGGAGAAATGATAGTTCTTGTCCTTCTCTTCCTTTTCCTGGCGCTTTTCGCCTCTGAGGACGAGCATGTCACCGGAAACCGACGCGTCGATGTCCTTGGCGTCAATCCCCGGCAACTCGGCCGAGATTTTGTATGCCGTATCGTCTTCGCTCATGTCGATTGCTGGCGTGGAAAAGGTGAAGGTGCTGCGCCACGCCGGTTCGATGTCGAACATACGGCGCAGCGATGGGAAACCGAAACCGCTGCCGACCCGGTCGAACAGCCGGTCCATTTCGCTGCGAAAGGATTGCCACACATCGGGGAGCGCGGTCCGCGCCGGCGGCGCTTTCTTCACTTCAACGGGTACCTCTGCCATCGCTGTCTCCATCAGTCGTTAGTTAAGGGCGCCGGGTGTTCGCCCGTTTGGGCAAAGTGCGCGTGGTTTCCCGATCAAACATTGATCCAGCTCAATCGCTCTGACGAGAAGGAAGAAAGATGATGCGTGCCGTCGTGTTCGCCAGCATTTTAGCCGTCTTCGCCTCCGCCGCGAATGCTCAAGACACCTCGGGAAACCCCGAAGCCGGGCGGGTATTTGCACGCCAAGTGTGTTCGCCCTGTCATGCGGTCACTGCCGAGCAAGCTTCACAGCGAGTTATGGCAATCGGGCCGGATTTCCAGACCATCGCCAACACACCCGGAATGACGACGACCGCTCTTCGCGCCTTTCTGCAGACGCCGCATCCGAAGATGCCGAACCTGATCCTGACCCCGGCGCAATCGGCCGATGTGATCGCCTTCGTGCTCAGCCTGCGCGACCGCCGACAGCCGGGATCAAAACCTTGACTCATACGCTGCCCGTCGCGCAGCGGTTAAGATGCGTCGAACTGTCCGATTCGCCCAGTCCTGCGACCAGGCGGCAGACCCTGTTCAGCGGAGCGTCTCGATGTAGCCAACCAGATCATCGATCTCTGCCCGCGTCAACGACAGATCCGGCATCGCGCCGTGCGGATGCGACAGAAAGGCGCGCAACTGATCGGCAGTTTTAGTGCGCGCGATCGTTGGAAAGCTCGGAGGCCCCTCTTGAACATTGCTAGCGCGGCTGCTGCTGGTCACGTGGCAACTGGCGCACCACTGCTGGGCGAGCTGACTGCCCTTGGCGGCATCTGCCAGCACAGACTCCGCGGCGGCGGCTCCAAGTACCAGTGAGAACAGCACGACGGCGGGAGGCCTGTAGCGCATTGTCGTCGCCCTTTCGCCGTCGGTCGTGTATCGGGTCAGCTCTCGGGGCGCGGCTCCAAAGACCTGCAGAGCTGCTTAGCGGCCTCGCTCAGCTCGGTTCGGTGCTGCTGGTCGAGCTCAGGACGAGAGGCTAGCGATTTAGCAAGCTCGACGAGAATGTCCGCCAAGAGCCCGTAATGCAAATGCATTACCGCCTCGCGCCGATCCTCCCCAGGTCGCACCAGCCTGACCGCAACGCTGTCGTCATCGGCATAGGCGTCGAACTGCGAGTGCCGGCTAAAGCTGCCGATATAGGCCTTGTCGGGAAAATCGACGGAAACCTCGGCCTTGTCACTGATCGGATGCAATGACATGTTTCAAGCTCCCTGGATAATTCTCCGGGCTAGCCCAGCAGGGTAGTGCCGACCCGCCGCATGTGGTCTTCGACCCGCCGAACCCCCGGAATGTTCTCGGCCGCCACAACAAGGGCCCGCTTTTCCTGTTCGGAAAGATAGGAGGACCACAAATGCACCACGCCGTCCTTGACGATCACGTTCGCGGGTGAGACCTCGGCCCATTTCTGCGTCTTTAGCTCCGCGAGCAACTTTTCGCGGATGGTGCGGTCCTCAGCCTCGGCGCCGCTCGGAGGCTGGTTGATCGTCATGGCGAGCGCCTGAACGAGATTCGCCCGGCTGACGATTCCGACCAGCTTGCCGTCACGCACCACCGGAACGCGCTTGATCCGGTTCGTCTCTAGTAGAAGGGCGATGTCGGCGACCGGCGTCGTCTCGGTGACGGAAAGGACATTCCGGGTCATCACGTCCTTCACCTGGACGCTATGCGACTTGATGTAGTCCCCGGCCAGCCTGTTCGTCGATGCCATCATGTCGAGCCACCATGCGCGTCGGCGCTCGGTCCCGGTTTCAGCGCGATGCAACAGATCACCTTCGCTGACCATGCCGATTACTCGGTTGTCCTTGTCGACGACCGGGACCGCGCTGATTCCGCGCTCGGCCAGCAGTCGCGCGACTGCCGGTACAGTCGCGTTCTCGTCGACCGAGATAACTTCGCTCGTCATGACATCGATCGCGTGCATCGGATCGTCCCGGACTGTCTAAGTAAACACAGGATACCGCGCTGCCTGCCTCTGTCATAGGCCTAGATGAGCCGGGGTGGGTTGTGCACGTATCGCATTTTAGTCCGTGCAATTTGCCCAGGCGGCGCATCCCATCGTCGCGTCCGCATCGCCCGGTGTACCCGCTCGATGGCCAGCGATGGTCCGCAGGCGACGTTGTCGATCGCGACAACCGCCGTAAGCCCGATGGACGACCGATGAATGTGAACCAGTTTCAAGGGCCCGAGGTCGTCAGCGAAGCGAAATACGTCCTCCATCACATGCTCTCCGAGGGGTTCATCGATTTAAGAACCACAAAATCAGCGATGCGACCCCACTAACGACAAGGCAGGTCACGATCGGGAAATAGAAACGGAAATTCCCCCGTTCGATCACGATGTCGCCGGGAAGACGACCGAGCCCGAGCCGGCCGAGCCACGGCCACAACAGCCCGACCACGACGAGGGCGAGACCGACCCCGATAAACCACCGGCTCATATTTCGCATTTTAATCATGACCCGAGATGTCGCGTTGATCCATGTCAACGCCTGTGCCGTCTGCGAGTGTAGCTTCGCCCAACAAGAGGAGGGTCCGATGAGAGCGAGGGATGTCATGTACAGGGCCGTGGCAACCACGACGCCCGAAACGACCGTCGAAGAAGTTGCGAGGCTCATGATCAACCTTCACATCAGCGGGGTTCCCGTTCTCGACAGGAGTGGGCAGCTTGTCGGGATCATTACCGAAGGTGATTTACTGCGCCGAGCCGAGACCGGGACCGAGCGCCGGCGCTCGCCCTGGAGCGAATGGTTCTCTGCAAGTTCCCGAATGGCTGCTGAATACATCAAGTCCCACGCCCGGCGGGTGGAGGACGTCATGACCCGACAGGTCGTCAGCGTAGGGGAGTTGGCCAGCCTAAGCGAGATTGCTGAGCTGATGGAAACCAAGCGGATCAAGCGGGTCCCAGTCGTCCATGACGGAAAGGTCGTCGGCATCGTCAGCCGCGCAGACCTGCTGCAGGTGTTGGCCAGCGGCGGAGCCGCGAGCGCTAACGAAGAAAGCGACCGCCGGATCCGCGAGCGACTGCTCGCTGAACTGCGCAGACAGGAATGGGCGAACTCGGCCGAGGCAAATGTGGTCGTCTCAGACGGTATCGTGCATTTTTGGGGGACCGTCGGATCGGAGGAGGAAAGAAGGGCACTCCGAATCGTCGCCGAGAATATCCCGGGCGTTCGCGGCATTGAGGACCACACGATCGCGGGGCCACGCTATCTGGCGCCAATGTTCCCGGCGGTTTGAAGCAGCGGGACGCGAGCTATTCTCGCACGGCAATGGGCGACAATCAGCGCGATGTCATCGATTTTCTGAGCAAGCCCTCCTCCTACGGTGCGGCAATCGAGTGGGTCGATATCATCAAACCCCATGTGTCGCTGGTTTTTCTCGCCGGCGACCACGCTTACAAGCTCAAACGCTCGGTAAAGTTTCCCTACCTCGACTTTTCTTCCGCGGAACAGCGCCGGATAGCCTGCGAAGCCGAGCTCGTGCTCAACCGCCGCACGGCGCCGGAGCTTTATCTGGAGGTCCGAGCGCTGAGCCGCACTGCGAATGGAGGGGTCAGCTTTGGTACCGAGGGTCGCATGGTCGATTGGGTCGTGGTGATGCGCCGCTTCGATCAAACGGCGCTGTTCGACGAGCTCGCCAAGACCAACCGACTGAATGCGCCCTTGATGAACGAGCTCGCCGACCATATCGCGGCGTTCCATCAGGCAGCCGAACCGCGGCCCGGTCACTGCGGCGCCGCGGCGCTGGCTGCTGTTGTCGAGACGAACCATCGCTGCCTGACAGCGGCGCCGCACGCCGGTTTTGTCACTGAGGATATTGTCGAGATCAGGGAGCGATCGCTGGATCGGCTCGCGGCCGTCGCAACCTTGCTCGACCGGCGGCGCGCGGCAGGAAAAGTGCGGCGCTGCCACGGTGACCTACATCTCCGCAATGTCTGCCTGTTCGACGGCAGGCCGATCTTATTCGATTGCCTCGAATTCTCGGACGAGCTCGCTTCTGTCGACGTACTCTATGATCTCGCCTTTTTGTTGATGGATCTCGAGCATCGCGGGTTCGCGGGTTTTTCTAACCTCGTGTTGAACCGCTATCTCGATTTGACTGGCGAGGACGACGGGCTTGCGGCGATGCCGCTCTTTCTGTCGTCGCGCGCAGCGATCCGGGCGCACGTCACGGCAGCGGCCATTGAGCCTACGGCGCTGTCGAAGCTGATCCCGGAAATGGCTGCTGAGGCGGGCAGCTACCTTAAGCTCGCTGCCCAGTTTCTACGGCCGCGATCCCGCCGCCTGATCGCAATCGGCGGCCTTAGCGGAACCGGTAAATCGACCCTCGCTGCAGCCCTGGCTCCAAGCCTCGGCGCACGGGTCCTGCGCAGCGACGTGATCCGCAAGCGTCTTTTCGAAGTCGCCCCCGAAACGCGGCTGCCGACGAGCGCCTATACGGCGCAGGTGTCGTGCCGCGTCTATCAGACGCTGCGCCGGAAGGCTGCAAATATCTTGGCAGCAGGATATTCGGTGATCATCGATGCCGTCTCTTTAAAGCCTTCGGAGCGTCAGTCCTTCGTCACAGTCGCTGAGGCAGCTGGCGTCCCGTTTGCCGGCATTTGGCTCGAGGCACCGCCGGCAACGATGGATCGCCGCCTGCGCGCGCGGCGCCATGATGCCTCGGATGCGTCCTCGGAGGTCCTTGCGCAACAGCTTCAGCAGGATCCCGGGACCGTCGAGTGGGTTCGCATAGAGGCGGGTGGCGACCCGGAGAATTGCCTGTCCGCCGCGCGTCGGACCCTCGGGCTTAGATGATTGCGGGCGGCCGATCAGATCGACGGCGGTTTGCCGCGCCACCGTCGTGCCTCGATCTGCTGGGCCAACTCCGCGCGACGCTCCGGACTGAGCTCCTCCGGCGCGGGCCCGGCCTTTTTCCGCGCCTGCTTGGGCGCCTTTCCCGCCCTCAGAGATTTTCCTCTAACCTGCTTCGATCGATGATCGCTGGACATTCTCATCTCCCTCCATTTCAAAGTAGTGCTTGCCGCTCGAACTTCGGCGGCCTGGCCATTGCAAAGTGCGTCGGCCTATCAGCAAGCGCCTCAACTCAGCGAGAGGCGCAGAAAAACGTTCATTGAAGGCCCTCATTCGACACGATTGGGCAATGCATACCTGGCCGCTTTAGGCTTCCCGGGTCCAATTTACGCGCACGAAGTACCCGTCTTTCTCGAAAGAGTCCTCGATCTCGCCGTGGAAGGCGCGCTTGACCGCCTCGCCAATGCGGCGCGCTAGGTGGATGTCCGTCGTGTTGATCACACCCCTTGCGCGCTTGATGCTGATGATCCGGTTGAGTGGATGTTCTTTCTTCTCTGCCTCCTCCTGATGGCGGGCCAACTGGATCATCTCCTCCTTGTGTTCGCGGACGAAATCACCTCGCAGAGCGACGATACCGGCAGGAAATTGTCGTTGGCGTGGCGGCAGGCCGCGCACAGAGCTTCAACAGCGCCTTCGGCGCCAGGAACCCATCGCCAGCGCCCTTGGTGATAGACGACGCCTATTGCGGGCAGACCGTACCTTCATGCAAATTTTGCTCGCGCTGGTAGGGGTCGAGAATGTGGTCCCGTTGGGCGCGTCCCGAGATGCGCCACGTCTTTCTTGGGTTCCGCGGCCTGAGGTTCGCTTGCTTCATGTTGGCCCCGTGAATGTAAGGTAAATACTGTCTCAGGCCGGGCCGGCTGGTGCATTGACCTCGGTCAATCGAGAATGTTGCCGACCGATCATTCGCCCTACCGCCTGAGTTCCCCGGGACCGCCGGCGCCCGAACTTCTGCTCGGGTCTCATGAGCGCGGTGGTCCGTAGACATCCGCCACTTGCAGACGCATTGCGCGCAGCCTTTCCCCCATCGCACCAGCAAAACGCTTCATCAGCTCGTAACCGAGATCGTGATCGGCCTCGCATTTGTCGCGCAGGCATCGGGCGCCAACCCCGAGCACCCGCACGAGCTCTGACGAGCGCGCATCGAATGTCCAGAGATAGGGTGGCACCAGCCACGACCCATCGAGGATGTCGCCTTCGTGCAAGGTGGCAACGACCAGCGGCCCCTGACCAGGCGAATCCAGCTCCAGAGCCACGGCCCCTTGGCGCAGCAAATAGAATTCGTTGGCCGGTTCGCCTTCGCGAAACAGATATTCACCAGCCGCGAAACGCAAATTGCGCGCACAGCCGGATATCGCGGCACCTAAGTCGGGGCCGAGGCCGGCGAAGAAGGGCTGATCGAGGACGATGCGTTCAAGCCCCTGCATCCGCACTCCTCCGCAATCGCTCCAGGGAGGGCCCGGGGCCCGCTCGGATTGCCGCAGCTTCCTCGGTGATATCGATCCCGACCGGGCACCAGGTGATGCAGCGACCACAGCCGACGCAACCGGAGCTGCCGAACTGATCGATCCAGTGGGCCAGCTTGTGAGTCATCCATTGGCGGTAGCGCG
>Ga0306926_10008095_pt1 | contig 11474 bp, 10 predicted proteins | sample flu12Cox44000178_FD_203759 | JGI IMG/M metagenome (GOLD analysis project Ga0306926, IMG submission 203759) | Lab enrichment of tropical soil microbial communities from Luquillo Experimental Forest, Puerto Rico - flux8day.12C.oxic.44.000.178 (v2)... | ecosystem: Environmental > Terrestrial >...
TGGAAGGTCAAGGAACGGCTCTTTCGTACTCTCCGACATGAACGACCCATTCTCCGTAAAACAGGGTCTGTCGCAACGAAAATCTGTATCTTTGGCAATTTAGGGAGGAACAGCCTCCGTTGTACGCAGGGTGGATAGCGGGTGTCTAGAACCGACGGCGCCTCGGACAGGCGCTCCGATAATGGGCTGGCGCTCCGGCGCCGGTATGTTTAGCGCCTAAACGCGCTAACTAAATGCGTACGTCCCGTTGGCAAAAAAACCGCCAAGGCTGTTACCCTTAAGGTCAAAGGGCGCATTCGGAATTTCCATTCAACGAAGTCCCCGAGCTCCCGTTACACGTTAGCGGCCAGGCAGAACCTGAAACAGAAAACCTTTCAGGTATTCGGTCTCTGGAATATGGGGAAGGATCGGGTGGTCGAGCGGTTGAAAAAGCTGCTTCAACAGCCGCACATGACGTCTTGCGTCTACGCTCGCGTCCACGACCATTTCCAGAAACATTTGGCGGGAAACATGATGTGAGCAGGAGAACGTCGCGAGAAAGCCCTCGGGGGCCAGCAATCGAAGCGCTTGCAAATGGATCTCTTTGTATCCGCGCCACGCGCCGCCGAGCGATTCTTTAGACTTGGCGAACGAGGGTGGGTCGAGAACAATAAGGTCATACTGAGCTTTTGCGCGGATGCATTCAGCGAGGAAATCGAATGCATTCCGCGCCTCGGTTGTGATGCGAACCTCATTGCGCCGGGCGTTCTGGTTGATTGATTGGACCAAATCGGCACTGATCTCCACGGCCGTAACCGCATATGCACCAGCTTTCGCACAGGCGATCGCAAATGCTCCCTGGTTTGAAAAACAGTCGAGGATGCGAAGGCCCGCCGCGAGGCTCGCCACCGTTTCGTAATTATCGATTTGATCCAGGTAAAATCCGGTCTTCTGGCCTTCCAGGACATCGATTTCGAAGCGCATCCCCTTGACTTCCAGTTCGACGGGTCGAGGCCTTTCACCGCAAAGCACATCCCTGACGAGATCAAGGCCTTCGGCCTTGCGAATTGGCGCCTCGTTTCTCTCGACAATCGATGTGGGTAAAAGGAGTTTTTGTATGGCTTGGGCGATCAATTGTTTTTTTTGTTCCATGCCCAAAGTAAGCGTTTGCAGCACGACATATGGTCCGTATCTGTCAACTACAACTCCTGGGAGCCCATCGCTTTCACTCCAGACAACGCGTCCCGGGTTCCGGTTGACGCCAAGCTTTTCTCGCGAGGCGATCGCCTGGTTGATTCTTCGGACGAAAAAATCGAGATCCAGGTCCTGCTTGCGTCTTGAAAATCGCCTCGCCACGATCTGCGATTTCGGATTGTAGATAGCTGAACCCAAAAGCCGATCCCGGCCGTCTTTCAACGAAATCACGTCACCGGGTTGAGGATTGCCGAAGGCTTTTAAAACTTCCGAACCATAAACCCAATCATGTCCGTGAAAAATGCGAGCTCGAGGTTTGACGACAATTCCGGCCATGGCTGCGAAATTCCATCTGCCGTTTCCCCGGATCAAATGTCTCTTCTTACAGGGAAAGGAGAAATTCGTCAGTCGACTCAGGGTTCGCCGCCGAAGTGACGGCTCTTTCCTGTTCGGGATATTCGAAGATTTTTCCCTCGTAGTTGCGAATCACAATCTTTTCGCGATCATGATACAAAACATACCCGGGGTTAATCGGAACTTTGCCTCCGCCCCCGGGCGCATCAATGACGAATTGTGGTACGGCGTAGCCTGTCGTGTGCCCGCGCAAGCCTTCGATGATTTCGATTCCTTTCGAAACGGAAGTGCGAAGGTGCGCAGAACCGTGAATCAAATCGCACTGGTAGATGTAGTAGGGCCGCACACGTGACATCATCAATTTGTGAACCAATGCTCTCATGACATCAAGATCGTCGTTCACACCCTTGAGCAGAACGCTTTGGTTGCCAAGCGGGATACCGTGGTTAGCGAGTCGTTCGAGGGCAGATTTAACCTCTGTTGTCAACTCGCGCGGATGGTTTGCATGAATGCTTATCCAGAGCGGATGGAATTCCTGAAGCATCTGGCACAGCTCCGGCGTAATACGCTGAGGAAGGAAAATCGGGATCCGGGTTCCGATTCGAAGGAATTCGATATGAGGAATCGATCGTAGCCGGCGCAGGATTCCGCGAAGTTTGTCATCCGAAAGAAGCAAGGCGTCGCCGCCGGAAAGAAGGACGTCGCGAACCTCGGTGTGCGACTCAAGATAGTTATAGGCCTGTTCGAAATTGGTATGGAGTTCTTGTTCGCCGACTCCGCTAACGACCCGGCTGCGAGTGCAGTAACGGCAATATGATGCGCATCGATCCGTCACGAGAAACAAAACTCGGTCCGGATATCGGTGTACGAGACCTTGGACCGGCATGTGCGAGTCTTCGCCACACGGGTCGGCCATTTCGGACGGGGATCGATCTGCCTCTTCAAGGCGAGGGATCACCTGGCGACGTATAGGACAATTGGGATCATCAGGAGCAATCAGGTTAAAAAAATGGGGTGTTACGGCGAGTGCGAGTTTGTTGCCGGAGAGTATAACGCCGGCGCGTTCTTCGCGCGTAAGAGCAATCTTTTCCTCGAGTTGCTGCAGGTTCGTGATTCGATTCTTAAGTTGCCATTTCCAGTCGTTCCAGAGTTCGGGTGCCACGTTGGGCCAGAAACCTGGCGCGAACGAAAGGAACCGCTTGTCAGCGGTTTCAGCTAAGCTATGCATGATTTGTTGACTAATTGGTACATTACTAAGGGCTCACTTTCGATTTTGTCAATCAGGGCAGGCCCGTACACAATCCCGGGCAACTGTTTGCGCTCAGGGCGTCTCTGTAGCAGTTTGACCCTGTTCGGCCGGGGTGCAATTTCGGTCTGACCTACTTTTCTTTATGAGCCCGATTGATCGTATTTCGACTCTCGCTGTTGGGGGAATGCTGTTGACTCAATCCTTGGTGCCTTCACTTTTTGGGGAGACAGTTGCGCCAAACGCGGCCAGGGATATCGCCCATCAATTAAGCGATGCTTACACAGCAGTTTACGAACGGGTTGCTCCTACCGTCGTGGTGGTCGATGTCGAAAAGAATGGACGCTCTGGCAATACCACAAATCCGCCCGATGGATTTGATTTTTTCTTCCACAGTCCGAGAGAGGATAGTGAACAGCCTGATCAGAGCGAGGGTTCCGGATTCGTTGTTCGCCAGGATGGTTATATTATCACCAACAGTCACGTGATCGAAGGGGAGGATCAGATCAACGTCAAACTTAGGGACGGGCGCACGTTCCGCGCGAAGGTGATCGGCTCGGACGAACGAACAGATGTGGCAGTCATCAAAGTCGAAGCGTCTGGTCTGCCGACGATTGATTTCGCAAATAGCGATGCTGTGAAGGTGGGTCAGATTGTGTGTGCAATAGGGACGCCCTACAAATTTGCTTACACGTTCACGACGGGCGTCGTCAGTGCGAAGGGTCGGAACGAACTGCTGCCGGACAAATATGAGGACTATATCCAGACAGACGCTGCAATTAATCCCGGTAACAGCGGCGGCCCTCTGTGCGACATCGATGGCAGGGTGATCGGAGTCAATACGCTGATCCACGGGTTGAATCGCGGGCTTGGATTCGCGATTTCCAGCAATCTTGCCAGGCAGGTCAGTGATCAGCTGATTGCGACCGGCAAAATCGTCCGGCCCTGGTTGGGGATCATCATCGAAAGCCTAGGCGATCAGAACCGCGCCGAAGTCTTCAAAGGCATCGACAAGGGGGTGATCGTGCGAACGATCCAGGCTGACACCCCTGCTTCAAGGAGTGATTTACGGCCTGCTGACGTGATAACAGATGTTGACGGTGTCCAGGTCGGGAGCGCTCGAGAATTGCAGAATGAAGTTCTAAAGAAGAAAGTTGGCGAACAACTCACGTTAGGGGTGTGGCGGAACGGCAAAAAAATGAGCGTCTCGGTGAGAACTGAGGAGTTGCCAAACGATCCAGGAAAGGTCGCCAGCATCCCGGCGGCGCCTAAGCCGAGCGAGAGCGCCGCTTCGGAGTTCGGTGTTAAAGTGCAGGATGTGACTCCTGAACTAATGCAAGAGTTCGGCTTGCAGTCAGATGTCGGTGTTGTCGTGACCGAAGTGGCGCCGAACAGCCCGGCAGCTCTGGCCGACATTCAATCTGGGGATCTGATCACGGAAGTGGGTCGGAACCCGGTCAGCAACACGGAATCCTTTCAGAAGGCACTTAGGGAGCAGAAAGGGAAACAGAATTTGCTGCTGTTACTCGACCGCAAAGGCATCAAAACCTATTCGATCGTCAAAATTGAGAAATGAGTTTCAAGAGCGCAATTCGTTGCCAGGGCTGAGGCTTGTCCGGGGCGGACGGTTGCGTTGGGACATTCGATGAAACGAATAAGCGAAGTTGGCCGTTCGCAAAGAATGAGAATCATTCACTCCCTGAAGAAGACGCAGGGTTTGTCGGTCAATGAGTTGGCAGAGCGGTTGAAGCTGAGTTACATGGGCGTCAAGCAGCATTGTGAGGAACTGGAACGACAAGGTTACGTCGATACTTGGCGTCGTCCCAAAGCGGTTGGGCGCCCGGAGATGATCTATCGGCTCACCCCGAAAGCGCAGACTTTTTTCCCGCGGGGAACCAATGCCACAACCATCGAGCTTCTGCATGCGGCAACTCGACTCTATGGGCATGCAGCGGCCGAGAAACTTCTTTACTCGGTCTTTGCTGCCAAAACGGAAGAGTATGCGCGCAAGGTCCGCGGAAAAACGGTTCTGGAACTGGCTGAGACACTTGCAAAAATTCGCGAGCAGGAAGGGTACCTATCTGAGATCTCGACTTCCGATCGAATTGCCATTGTTGAATATCACTCGCCGATAATGGATCTGCTGGAGGCTTTCCCGCTTGTCAGGCGCCTCGAACGCGAGATGCTTGAGCGGGTATTGGGAGTTCGGATTGAGCGCGAGGAGAAGGTAGCTTCCGGGCTTTACCAGTGCCGGTTCATTCTCCAGACGACCGCTTAGAAATTGCGGATTGCGAATTGCGGATTGCGGATTGGTGTTTCGTTTGCCGTCTCAAACCCCTTCTGCAAATTCAATCCGCAGTTCGCAATCCGCGACGCTGTTTCCTCGAATTCAATCCGCAATCCGCAATCCGCAATTGCTATTCCTCCGCCCGAAAAAATTCCGGTTGCCAATCGGCGTCGTGGAGATACATTCCGGGCTCCTTATGCCAAAACCGATTGCGAGACGCAAAACCAAGAAGGCGGTCGCGAAGCGCTTTAAAGTGACGGCGACCGGCAAGGTGTTACGCGGCCATGCCGGCCGGCGTCACTTGCTGCAGTCGAAAAATGCGAAGCGCAAGCGCCAACTCGCAAAACAGGAGCTCACAGCCACAACAGCCGAAGCGCGGATAAAGAAAAATCTGCCGTTTAACTGAGAATCGGTTGATTGTTCTCCTCCTATCCCGCTAACGCGGGATCGATACGACAGGTGAGGTCGGAGAACAAAATTGGAACAACTACCTGTCGAAGAGGATCCCGCTTTTGGCGGGATAAGATGCATGCCTAGAGCGACTAATGCGCGCGCGAGCCGAGAACGCAGAAAGAGAATTCTCGACAAAGCAAAGGGATACAGGGGCCGCAGATCAAAACTTTTTCGTTACGCAAAAGATGCAACGATGAAAGCCCAATACTGGGCGTATCGTGATCGCAAGACCCGGAAACGTAATTTTCGCAATCTCTGGATCCTGCGAATTAACGCCGCTTGCCGACAGCTCGGCACGACGTACAGCCGGTTTATTGAAGGTTTGACCGCCGCCCAAATCGAAATCGATCGCCGGATTCTAGCCGAGCTAGCCGTGAGTGATGCCATTGCGTTCAAAGCCGTTGTGGATAAGGCTTTGGCGGCCTTGGATCGAAAAAAGGCAGCCTGACTTGGGAGCAAGTTCGGATCTCGCGCGACGAAATCGCGTGAGTTTTTACTTTTCGAGAATCTTGGAATGGACTCGGAACTTCAAGAGTTACAGGAATCTGCTCTGGCCGAAATTCGAGAGAGCCGAAACAGGATTGATATCGAGAATCTGCGGGTCCGGTTTTTGGGGAAGGCAGGCGCAATTTCGCTTCTTAGCGAAAACATGCGCAACGTGCCGAAAGAGGATCGCCCTCGGATCGGCAAGCAGCTGAATGAGCTTCGCAACTCTGTTGCGCGCGAACTGGATAAACGTTTGGCGGCTTTGGAGACGGCCGCCGAGGCAGAGGCGCTGGTCGGCATTGACGAAACGTTGCCGGGAACGCCGTTTCGGGTCGGCAGCATGCATCCGCTGACCCTTCTGCAAGACCGTGCCGTCCGAATTCTCCGCCGGCTGGGGTTTGCTTTGGCCGATGGTCCCGATGTAGAGACCGAATGGTACTGTTTTGACGCGCTCAATACTCCCGCGAATCATCCCGCCCGCAACGATTCGGATACTTTTTATCTGCCCGATGGAAGGCTTCTCAGAACGCATACGTCGAGTGTGCAGATCCGTACGATGATCGCGACAAGGCCTCCGGTTCGCGTGATAGGGCCGGGCGCTGCATACCGTCGCGACGAAATTGACTCCACACATCTAAGCCAGTTCAACCAGTTGGAAGGGCTCTATGTTGATCGCAAGGTTAGCGTGGCAGATTTGAAGGGTACATTAGAGTATTTTGTTCGCGAATTGCTGGGACCTGAGGTTGAGACTCGTTTGCGTCCCCATTTCTTTCCCTTTACTGAGCCGAGCTTCGAAGTCGACATTCGCCTGGCGGGAATTAATAATGGGGCATGGATGGAGCTTTTGGGGTGCGGAATGGTCAATCCCCCGGTTTTTGAATCCGTCAACGAGCGGCGTGGCGACCAGGCTTATGATCCGGAGAACTGGACGGGATTCGCATTCGGTATGGGGCTCGAGCGCTTGGCGATGGTGCTTTACGGTCTGCCCGATATTCGCCTCCTGATCGAGAATGACCAGCGGTTTTTAGCGCAATTCGTCCAATGAAGTTGTCATTGAACTGGCTGAAGGATTTTCTGTCTACGACCCACCCTGTGGATGCAATAGTTGAGGCTCTTACGTTCGCAGGCGTAGAGGTAGAAGGCGTCGAGGAAAAGGGGGCGAGCTTTGACAAAGTTGTTGTTGCTCGGATTGATTCATTTGCGCCCCATCCGAACGCTGATCGCCTGAGTATTTGTCAGGTTAGTGACGGAACGAACCTTAGCCGTCAGATCGTTTGCGGCGCCAGGAATTTCCAAGTAGGGGATAAAGTTCCTCTAGCCCTCCCGGGAGCTGTTTTGCCGAACGGCCTTAAGATTAGCGCTGCGAAGTTGCGGGGTGTGGAATCGGAAGGCATGCTTTGCAGCGCGAAAGAGCTCAACCTCGCGGAAGATTCGGCGGGACTGCTGATCTTAACCCGCGATGCGCCTGTGGGTGTTTCATTGGCGCAGATATTTCCGCCCGACACTGTTTTAGAAGTAGAGACAACACCAAATCGCCCTGATCTGTTGAGTCATTTTGGGATGGCTCGTGAGCTCGCGGTCCTGCTGGCTTTACCTGCCCCAGAATTGCCGGCAATCTCGACGAAGATCGCTCAATCGCGCGAGGATTTAACCGCCGTTCGAGTCGATGCCCTGGAAAGCTGTCCTTTCTACGCGGCGCGGCTGATTCGAGGTGTACAAGTGGGACCAAGCCCCGATTGGCTCAAACAACGTCTGGAGTCGGTTGGCATACGCTCAATCAACAATGTTGTCGATGTGACGAATTATGTGTTGATGGAAATTGGCCAACCTTTGCACGTCTTTGACAACGCCAGGATTGAAGCGGGAATTATTGTCAGGTACGCCAGTCCTGAAGAAAGGTTGCTAGCGCTCGACGGAAGGGAATATGCACTCCGGTCTGAGGACTTGGTCATCGCCGATAGGACGAAAGCCTTAGCCATCGCAGGGGTCATGGGCGGTGAAGCGAGCGGTGTTGCCGGGACGACGCGAGATCTGGTCCTTGAGGCCGCGTATTTCGACCCGGCCAGGATTCGTCGCACGAGCCGTCGATTAGGTTTGATTTCCGACTCGAGTTTTCGCTTTGAACGCGGAGTGGATCCGCAAATGGTGCTGTTCGCTTCGGCACGGGCTACAGACTTGCTGCTCAAGGTTGGAGGTGGAGTGGCGGATGAAGAGGTCATTGTGAGCGGCTCCGTCCCGGACCTGAGCCATACGGTAAAGATGCGCCCCGAAAGGTGCTCGGCTCTGCTCGGTATGGAGGTTCCCGACGCCGCCGAACTGCTGAGACGCATTGGACTTAGATCGATCGGCGAAAATTGCTGGCATGTTCCCAGCTTCCGACATGACCTCTTCACAGAGGTTGATCTGATAGAAGAGGTTTGCAGGCTTGCAGGAGTGCAAAACATTCCCTCTCGCGTGTTCGGAGCCGCCACCGAGAGTTCGGATGCGGATCGTGTTCATGATGATTTGATGCAGTTACGCCAACGCCTGGTTGGATTGGGATTTGCCGAGGCGCGAAGCTTGACCCTTGTGGACGGCCGCGCGCTTGAATATTTGCTGGAGCCCAAGCCCGAAGCCCTGGTCTTGCGAAATCCGCTCGCCGAAGAACAGGGGATCCTGAGGCCCTCGCTGCTCTTCGGGCTCGTTCGAGCAGCAGAACGCAACTTTAATCGGGGAGCAAATGGGGTCGCCCTATTCGAAATTGGACGAGTTTTTCGGCAAGGGGATAAAGAAGAGCACTTGAAACTGGCCCTGCTTGTCTCGGGAGAGCGCCAATCGAAAAACTGGAATCAGAGCCCGGCAACCTTTGATTTATTTGATCTCAAAGGAATCTTGGAAACAGTGACGCGCGCCCAACTCGTTTTGAGGCGAGATGAACCGACACGATTCGCTCCGCTGATCTGCACTGTTCTCGATAGCCAAGGTCGGGTTTTTGGAAGAATTGGGCAGGTTCGACCAGGTTTGGCGAAGGAACTAGGGGCGCGCGGTCCCATTTCTCTAGCCGAAATCGGTCTACCAATTGGCGAGTCAAACCGAAGATTTGCTTACAGGCCGTTGGATCGATTTCCGCCGATAGTGCGAGATGTCGCTTTTCTTGCCGAAAAGGAGCTCAAATACGAAACTGTCGTCGAGACGTTGCGCGCTGCCCGCGAACCACTTCTGAAGGAAGTTTCCCTATTCGATCTTTTCATCGATCCGACCGGCGAAAAGGTGCCGCGCAACAAAAAATCGATGGCCTGTAGTTTGACTTATCGGGCAGGCGACCGAACGTTGAGGCAAGAGGAAGCAAATGAGGCGCACGGGCGTCTGAAATTGCAACTTGTTGAGCGGCTCGGCGTCGTGCTTCGCGAATAGTTCTTTAAAGGAGATTTTTTGGATTTGCCCTGCGGTGTTCGGGATTTAAGGCTAATGCCCCAGACCCGTTAAGACCACAATCCCAGGAGGCTAGGCCGTGCGTGTGATAATGACAGGCCTTGATTGGAAGTCAGCATTCACGTAGGCGGTCATCCGCCCTTGTTTACAGGGGAATGGGAGCTTCGCCTAAACGACATTGGTGGGGCAAAATCTTTAGCCGGGAGGCCATCGAAACGGACGGCCTCCCAAAACGTGGACATGAAGGTGGGGAACCGTCTCTCCACCGTGACTTCCATTGTTAATGACGATCCGGTAACCCGAATCGGTTAGTCCAAGCTCTTTGGCAATTTTTTGGGCAGTCAGGAGAAGGCTGCCCAGCAATGCCGCGTCTTCCGGACCGGCTGCTGCAATTCTGGGAATCGGTCTCTTGGGAACTACTAAAACATGTACCGGAGCCTGCGGATTTCGATCATGAAAGGCGATGAGCGTGTCGTCTTCTTTTATGATTTTCGCCGGGAGCTCGCGAGCGATAATTTTCTCGAAAACAGTCATCGGATGGTGAGAAGGATGTCAGTTTGCAAATCCGCGCGAAGCAGTTGCGCCCGGAGAAATTCGACAATTTCATTTCGTAGTTCCGAGCAGCTGCGACTCCATGTTTTCGCTGACTGGAGATGTCGTACGCATTGTTTCAGACCGTAGAAATCAAGATTGGAAGCCTGGTTGGACAATGCGGGTTGAAGGCGCTCTTTGAGCAACTGAAAGAATGAAAGCTCGTAGCCGGCACCGGCTTCTTGAGCGAGATCTATCAGAGAGAGTTCGAAGGGGAGATCGAGCGCTTGAAAATGCAGCGCTACTTCGGCATAGCCGATTGCCTGCAGAACAGACAAAACAATATCGCCCAAATGATTCTTTGTGATAACATTGTTCCGGTATGTTGTTTCAAGGTAACAGATGACGCTCGAAGCTATGTGTTCAGCCAGCCACCAGCGATCGTAACCGCTCTTTTCGGCCGCGCGTTGGAGGCAAAAGCAAAGCCAATCGCGTCGAATCGCCGAATAACTCCCTCCCCCCTGGTGCAGCAGCGGCAAATGATTGCGAAGCGCGATCACGGTACAAAGAGATCCTGTTGCAGAGCGTTGCGCTTTATCTTGCGACCGAGTGACTCGATCTCGTGAATGAATTCGCCGATGTCCTGAAATTGGCGATAGACCGACGCATAGCGGATGTAGGCCACGTCGTCCATAGCATGGAGTCGCTCCATCACGCGAATTCCGATCGCGCTCGTCGGTACTTCGTGATCGAAGATCTGCTCCAGTTCCTGAATGATGTCTTCTACCGCCCGCTCAAGGGCGTCGTAGCTTACGGGACGTTTTTCACATGCCTTGACTATGCCGCTCAAAAGCTTTTGCCGGTCGAATGGCTCGTGGCGCCCGTCCCGCTTGATCACGCGAAGGTCACGACGTTCTATTTCTTCGTAGGTGGTGAATCGATGAAGACACCCCAAACATTCCCGGCGTCGTCGAATTGCCGCGCCAGCTTTAGCTGAACGAGAATCGATGACCTTGTCTTCAAGGTTTCCACATTTTGGGCACCGCATGATGGGTTGATGATCGATTTACCGACCACAAGATATAGTGGGCGCGCCTCAAAAAAATACAAGGCGAAGTTTTGGGAGGGAGAGTACGCAAAGAAGGGATTCACCACAGAGGCGCAGAGGGCACAAAGGTCGAATGAATTTAGGGTTGGCGTCAGGGCAATCGCGAGTCCCGTGTGACGCCACCCCGCAGCGTCCGGCGAACGCCGAACCCCGAACTCCAAACTCTGAACTCTGAACTTCGACGAAGGAGCCTCGCGCGGAGGACGCTGAGGAACGCTGAGGGGCACCTTAATCGGCCCGAAGAGGCGACCCAATTCCTGTTTCGGGCTACTAGCGTTCGCGAGCGCGACTTTCAAACCGTGTGTATTGCTTCAAGAATGTCAGCGGGACATCGCCCGTCGGGCCATTGCGCTGCTTCGCGATGATCAACTCGGCTTCGCCAGCCTTTTCCTGCTTGCCGTCCTCATCGGTCTCGTAATATTCGG
>Ga0306926_10008097_pt1 | contig 11472 bp, 11 predicted proteins | sample flu12Cox44000178_FD_203759 | JGI IMG/M metagenome (GOLD analysis project Ga0306926, IMG submission 203759) | Lab enrichment of tropical soil microbial communities from Luquillo Experimental Forest, Puerto Rico - flux8day.12C.oxic.44.000.178 (v2)... | ecosystem: Environmental > Terrestrial >...
GACGGCTGCGCAGCATGTTTACGGCTTCCGAATTCCGAGCCAACGCCACTCCCGCCACCATGTCGCTGAACCCGGACAGAAACTTGGTTGCGGAATACAGCACCAGATCGGCGCCCAGTTCGAGCGGGTGCTGAAACGCCGGGCCCAGAAAGGTGTTGTCCACCATCACCGTCGGCCGGTCCGGATGCCGGGCGGCGGCCTCCGCCGCGCGCTCGATGTCGGTCATGGTCAGGGTGGGGTTCGCCGGCGTCTCGATGTAAACGATGCAGCAGTTCTCGGCTCCGCGAATGGCCGCGTCAATACCCGCCGAATCACCGGATGACACGGGAATCCCCTTCACCCCGAACGGCTCCAGAAAATTGTGAATCAACCCCGTGGTGCCGCCGTACAGCGGGGTAGTGTACACGATCGTCCCATGCGGCCGGGCGAAGGTGAAGAACGAAGTCATGATTGCGGCCATGCCCGAATTGAAGACTGCCGCCTCACGGGCCCCGGGCTCGAGCGGCACAATCTGATCTTCAAGAATCTCCGCGTTGGGGTGGGAGATCCGCGAATAAATCAGATCGGCGCGCTCGCCGGTGCGAGGATGGACTTTACCGGTCGCCATGGCGAAGGCCCGCTCCGCCGCCTCTGGGCTGGCAAATACGTACGTCGAACTGCGGAACACCGCCGGCCGCGCCGACCCCACCGACAGGCTCGGATCGAAACCGCGCGTCAGCACCGCGGTACGCGGATGCAGGGCGCCGCCCTGCGGCTCATCATGTTCGGACATAAGGACTCCTGCCCCGAGTGTAGCGCCTGGCAGCTCGACCGGAACACCGGCTTTTTTAATTTCCGATTATGGCATCCCGAATTACCTTGATGCGGGATCCCGTGGAGCGACCACGAAGTCGCTCTCGACCGGCGTCCTCGAGGGTGGATCCGAACAGATACGATCGGCCCCGCATTCCATCGCACGCGACCCAATACGGTTGACCCCCGCTCGGTAGGAGGCTTTTTCAGGATTCCCCCTGCCGGGCCTCGACCGTGGCCCACGCGGGCAGACCGCGAAGCTGGTTCGAAGCGACCGTCTCGCAGCCTCAGTTCACCATCGACCGCTCCACCCTACCATTGTCCTCACCGAATTGGTCTCTGCGGTGCCGGTCGTGGCTCCGGTGTCATACGACGTCATCTGGCGGAACACCGGCTCCGAGCGGATCGAGAACCATCTGGGTTCTTGATGGCAACACAAACCTTGTCTCGAACGGGGCTCGGGCTCCCCCTGACCAACTATGCCGCCTACAGAAACGCCATGGTCTTGACGCCCGAGATATCGAAGCGCTTGCGGCAGCGCAGATTCTTGCAGGCCACCTTGTCGTCGAGAAGAACCATGTAGCTTTGAGCCTTTTGGAACTTGGCGCGGTCGCGTTCGTCGGCGCCCTGGGGGATGCGGTCCTTCTTGTTGCGCACCATCCAGCGCAAGTCGTAGGTCTCGGCGGTGTGGCAGTGGGGACAGTTCAGGGTTGCGGGCTTGGTGGTCTGGGATTCGCTGTAAAATGCGCGCTCGTCCATCGCTAGCGTTCCGCGATCGGAATCCAGGTCTGGCCGTCCGGATTACCCTTGTACTCCGCGCGCGGTCGGATCAGGCGATTGTTGTGGTACTGCTCCAACACGTGCGCCGTCCAGCCGGACATCCGACTCACCGCGAAAATCGGCGTGAATAAGTCGATCGGAATGCCCAACGAATAATAGGTCGAAGCCGAATAGAAGTCGACGTTGGGGTTCAGGCCCTTGACCGACCGCACCGTCTCTTCCATGGTCTTCGAGAGACGGTACAGCTTCTCGTGGCCCGTGCGCTTGCCCAGTTCTTCCGACAGCACGCGCAGGTGCGTGGCCCGCGGGTCCTCGGTGCGGTAGACGCGGTGGCCGAAGCCGGGAATCTTCACCTTCCGTGCCAGCGTATTTTTGACCCACTCGACAGCCGCGTCTTCGTCACCCAACTCGAGCAGCCAGTGGATGACGTCCTGGTTGGCGCCGCCGTGCAAAGGTCCCTTCAGAGCCCCGATACCCGAGGTGATGGAAGAGTAGATGTCGGAAAGCGTGGCGGCAGTGACGCGCGCGGCAAACGTGGAAGCGTTGAGCTCGTGATCGGCATGCAGCGTCAAGGCTACGTCAAAAGCGCGCTCCATGACCTCGTCGGGCTTGTTCCCGGTCAGGGTGTAGAGAAAGTTCGCCGCGAACCCGAGCTTGGGATCGTCGTCGATGACCGGCTTGCCGGTGCGGAAGCGGTCGAACGAAGTCACGATCCCGGCGGTCTTGGCCATCAGCCGCACCGCTTTGCGATGATTGGCCTCCACGGACATGTCCTGCGCTTCGACGTCATACAGGCTGAGCATGGATACCGCTGTACGCAGCATATCCATGCCGTTGGCCTTGGGTACGCCTTTCAGGAAATCGGCCACCGGCGCGGGCAGAGCGCGCTCGGCGACCAGATCCCGTTCGAGCTGCTCGAGCTCACTTTTCTTGGGCAGCCTTCCATACCAGAGTAGGTAGATGACCTCTTCAAAACGGGCATTTTGCGCCAGCGTGTGAATATTGTAGCCGCGATAGCTGAGGATTCCCTGGTACCCATCGATGTAACAGATTTCGGACTCGCCCGCGATGACGCCTTCCAGACCCGCCAATGTCGTTCCCATAGTCCCGATCCTTACCTAAGAAAGTTAGTTTCGCACGCTCACGATCCAGCCGGGGAAATAGCACGTCCACGGAGACGGAACCGGATGTTCCGCCACCAATCGTGAATCCGGTTTCCTTGTGGGCATCGCTCAAAGGGTGGAAAACCGAGCAGGTGCGTCTCCCGCTCTACCCAGAGCTTTTTATCAGCCCCCGGCCCGGCCTCCACTTCGACGATCACGCCCGAACCGCATGACTCGGCATCCAACACATCGACGCCGCTAAACGGTCCTTGGCTCGGACCCCAATCCTTCATGAACTCCGGCATCGCATAATCCCGGCAGGGCTTGGCGTCCGTGCAACCCCACAACGCGTACGCACCCTTGTAGTCTTTGGCTTCGAGCAGATCGAAAAACCTCTTCGCCTGCCGTTCCTCCGGATAGTTGTGGAACAGCGCCCAGAGGATGCCCCCGGCTACCAGCAGCACCGCCACGAAAAGGACCCCGACCTTGATTCTCTTCTCCCGTCGCTCGTCGCCGGCGCCGTAGTTTTCCAGATACCCGGCCATCTGTCCTCAGGTGCGGAATTACTTGGCGGGGTACGCTTTGTCGTACGCCGCAATGGCGTCAGCAGTGATTTCCATCGCCGGCTTAAAGTAGACGGTGTTGGACACGTCGACCACCAGGTCAAACCCCTTCTCCTCGGCGATCTTCTTCACCACCTCACTCATCTTCTGACTGCTCTTGCTCAGGATTTCGTTCCGCTCGCGGTCCACATCCGACTGCAGGTCATCCTGCATCCGCTGCAAGTCGCGCTGTTTGCGCTGCCCCTGCGCCTGCAGATCGCCTTCGGCCTGCGCAGTGAGCTTGCCGGCATTGGTCTGCAGTTGCTGTGAAATGTTCTGCAGTTCCTTCTGCAGTTGGTCGATCTGGGTGGTGCGCGGCTTATATTTGGCCTCCATTTGGGTGGACGCCTTCTTGATCTCCGCCGACTCCAGCACCGCGCGCTGCAAATTAATCACAGCCACTTTGCTCTGCGCGGACGCCACCCCAGCCAACGTGCAAAAGATGCCTGCGATCAGCCGCAGCCCCATCCCTAAACGCATGAAACCGCTCCTCTTTGATCTTTAAACCTTTATCTTGTAGTGTAGCATTTTACTCGAGTACGCCGAGAATTTCGTCTTCGCGGAGGATCAGGTATTCATCGCCGTCAATTTTGATATCCGAGCCGGAGTACTTAGCAAACAGAATCCGATCCCCGGGCTTGACTTCCGGGGCCGCCCGCTGGCCGGAATCGAGCAGTTTGCCATTGCCAACCGCCTTGACTTCGGCTTGTTGGGGTTTCTCTTTGGCGGTGTCGGGAATAATGATCCCACCGCGGATCTGTTCGGCCTCTTCCAGGCGTCTCACCAGAATCCGGTCGTGCAGCGGACGTAACTCCATCTCTGTGCTCCCCATCGATTATATAGCGCGGCCACGCTGCCATCGAACATTGTGGCGGTATTTGGCGATCTCGATTGCGACCTGAACCACCGGCGATTTAGTCCGGTTTGCTGGGTGCCGCGGCGGGAACGGCAGGCTTAGTTTCACTTTTTGATTCGGTCTTGGAATCGGACTTCTGAGCCGCCTTGTTGTTCGCCTCCTCCGAGGAGGATGATTTCCCGTTTCGCCCGTAGTCAGTGACGTACCATCCGGAACCCTTGAATTGGAGGGCGGGAGCAGAAAGCAACCGTTCCACGGTTCCTCCGCAACCCTCGTGGGTCCGAAGAGGTTCATCGGCAAATTTCTCGATCACCTCAAAAGTTCGCCCGCAGCGATGGCAGCAATATTCGTAAAGCGGCATAACCCAGGAAACGCAAGTTAATTATAACAGGTCGTTCAGCCTGCAGGAATTTCGCGCCCACGCTAACCTTTCCAATTCGGAATTCGTCTCATATTCAGGATGAAGCGAAAGGCGTATGCTATCGGACTTCTGGCGCTGACGTTGACGGTAGCGGGCGCGATTCCCTTTTCCTCCGACCGGATTGCGACCTCCCGGCGGAATTTCCAGGAATACTTCCGCGACCTGGACCCGGCGGGGAGCTCCCTCAACCCGGTCGAGCGCTTTGTTTTCAGCTTAGTTCTGGCCCATACGGACACGCGCCCCGAGAACTAGATCAAAGGTCTCCGTGCCCCGGGGCGGTTACTTCTTCTTGGCGGCTCGTCGAGCGCCTCCCCGGCGCGCGGGGGCGGCGGCGCACGCTTCTGCCTCCAAGCTCTCCAGGTTACCCCTCTCCGCGTCCATGGTCACCATGAAGGGATCCTTAGTGAAGGTGCTGGGCACTCCCTTGAACTGGAAGACAGCCCCCGTCTTCGGCTTCCCGGCGAGAGCCATGTCCAGCTTCAGAGTAATTTCGGCATGGGTCGCATCCGAGAGCGCCACAGTCAGTTCCTTGGGGCGACAGGCCGGCTTGGCTTCGACGAGCGTGCCTTTGAGCTTCGGAACGTCCGCCCCCTTCATGGCCATTTCAAAATATTGTTCGCCGTTGGTATCAGTGAGCTGTTTTTTGATTCCCATCCAAAGGGCGAGCTGTGGGTTCTTCTCGCGAAACTCCTGCTCTTTTTCGGAAGCGATTTCGTTAGCGGTCTTCAGCTTGAAACTCGCCGGCGGAAACGGGGAAGTCAGCGCGAGCTGTTTGAGCTGCTTCAGCCCTTCATCATCGGCGCCGTGGTACTGGGTGTAAATCCTGTTCAAATACGCGTCCACCTGCGTGCGGGTGTCCGCGGGCAGCCCGCCTTTGGCCGGGTCGGTCGCGACAGCGCGGGCAATCTCGTAAATGGCCTGTGGAAACTTGTCCGCGTTTCGCTGCGAGACCAGAGCCGACCCCAGTTGATAGGCAAATTGGGCGTTATCGGGATACTGTTGCAGAGCCTTGGTGAAGGCCTGCTCGGCGGCGACGTAGTCTTTGCGCTGAACTGCGTCCTGCCCCGGCTTGTCGACGATCCACATCTGCGTCCCTTTGGCGAGAGTCTCCAATTTGGGGCGCACCTGCTGCCAGGCCGAATCGGCCGTGCCAGCGGGTTTCAGCGAATCGAGACTGTCGAGCAGCGTCTGAGCGGCCTTCTGCGCAGCCCCAATCTGGTCCGGCGTAGGACTGGGAAGCTTCTGAACGTTGCCGGCGACCAGCGTCAGCGCCACCAGGCTCTTGGGATCACTGGCGAGCAGCTTTTGACCGAGTTCCAGGACTTTGGCCGGCTGGTTCAACTGGTCGTAGAGCTGCAATCGTTCTTCTTTGAAATCCGTCTCCGGATACTTTTCGGCCCACTGATTGACATACTGTAGTTTCTTGGCCGGATCGGTCTCCTTCACGGCATTGTTGTAGAGGTCGTATTCACCCTGGTCCTTGACCTTTTTCTGGGGCGCGGCTTGCCCATACACCTGCCTCTCGGCCGCTGACCAGACCAGTGTCGCGGCCAGTACCGCCATTGCCGCTCGCGTCATTTTTCGGTTGAAGCTGCTGTCCACATGCGCCTCCTGCCGTTCCACATCTCCGAGAGATCAGATCCGGCTCGCCGATCTCTTCCCGTTTATCCAGCGTGCGCCACTGATCTATCCTGACCAGTTGGCTTTTTGCGGAGTATAGCCAAACTCCTCGTGCGCCGCAACTGCTTTGGACGCCAATGTGTACGAATTGGTTCCGCAGCACAAATATACCAGATCAACGCTATGCTAGAAGTCGCTGTCATGCACTATCTCGATCTAGGGGTCATCCTGTGCTACTTGGGGGGGATTACCTGGTTCGGCGCGAGGTTCCGCCGTAATCAGAAGAACCTGAGGGATTATTTATTGGGCGGCCGCAGTGCCCCCTGGTGGGCGATCTGTCTGTCGATCGTCTCAGCCGAGACGAGCACGCTCACGATCGTGGGAACGCCTGCGCTCTCTTTTTCGGGAAACCTGGGCTTCCTCCAGCTGGTGTTCGGGTACCTGCTCGCCCGCATCGTGATTTCAATCGTTTTGCTGCCCCAGTACTTTCGCGGCGAGATGTTCACGGCCTACGAACTGATGCGCCGCCGGTTTGGGGAGCGCATCCGCAAGCTGACCGCGTCGATTTTCCTGGTGACGCGTGCGCTGGCCGAAGGCGTGCGAGTGTTCGCGATCTCGATCGTAGTGTCGATCGTCCTCGGCACGGGCGAGATCTGGTCGATTGTTGTGATTGTCCTTCTCACCTTGGTGTACACCTTCGAAGGCGGCATGACCGCCGTCATCTGGACCGATGTCGTGCAGATGAGCCTTTACATCGTCGGTGCGGTGGTGAGCTTTTTCGTCATCCTGGCCCACATCCCCGGAGGGTGGGGACACGTGGCCGCGGTTGGCGGCGCCGCCGGAAAGTTTACACTCTTTGATTTCCGATTCGCACCTTCGATGGAGTTTTTCTCCCGCAACTATTCCTTCTGGGCGGGCTTGATTGGGGGTTGCTTTCTCACCACCGCCAGCCACGGCACGGACCAGTTGATGGTGCAACGGCTGCTCAGCGCGCCCAGCGAGCGCCAGAGCCGGAGAGCGCTGCTCTCCAGTTGGGTCGTGATTTTTGTGCAATTCAGCCTCTTTCTTTTGATCGGCATCTTGTTATTCGTCTACTACCGGGATCAGCACTTGCCGGCTCCGGCCCAGACCGACCGCATTTACCCCGAGTTTCTGTGGCGCAACCTTCCACCCGGGGTCGCCGGCTTGACCATCGCAGCCATTCTGGCCGCCGCTATGGCTAACCTGAGCGCGGCGCTCAACTCGCTGGCTTCCACCACCGTTGTCGATTTCTTCCACGGGCGGCGGCCGGGAGCGAGCGACACACTGTCGCTCTGGTTGGCGCGTCGGGCGACGGTCGCGTGGGGCGCAGTGCTGCTGGCGATCGGGATCCTGGCGCGGCACTGGGGTCCGGTGCTCGAAGCCGGCCTGACCATCGCCTCCATCCCCTCGGGCGCTCTGTTAGGCGTCTTCCTTCTGGGAGTTCTGACCTCCAAGCCGCGCGAGGGCGCGGCCCTGGCCGGAGTGCTGGCGGGAATGGCTGCGGTCCTTTATGTTCGCTTTTGGACGCCGATTGCCTTTACCTGGTATGTGCTGATCGGAACGACGGTGACTTTCAGCGCCGCCTGGATCGCCTCCCGGTTCCAGAAGCCGTCGGAGGAGATCCAGGTGCGCGAACCGGTAGGCAGCCTTCCACACCTTCCGCAGCGCCACACCACCGCCGAGGATTGATTCTCGATGTCCCAGCCATCGACCGAACCCGAACTGAAGCGCGACCTGGGAATGGGGCCGGCCGTCTCGATCGTGGTCGGTACCGTAATCGGCAGCGGCATTTTCCTGGTACCCCAAAGCATGATCCAGCGGGTGGGCTCGGTGGAGATGGTCTTTGCCGTCTGGATCGCGGGAGGGCTTCTCTCGCTCGCCGGCGCCCTCAGCTACGCGGAACTGGCCGCCGCGCTTCCCGAAGCCGGCGGCGAATACGTCTATCTGCGGGAAGCCTATGGGCCGCTCTGGGGGTTCTTGTACAGCTGGACCCAGATGTGGGTGGCCAAGAGCGGTTCCATCGCAACCCTGGCCACCGGGTTTTTCCTCTACCTGGCAAATTTCTTCCCCCGACTGGAAACGGTTTTCTACACGACGTCGCTGCCGCTTGGGCCCAACGGCGGCCCGCTCGAGTTCCGGTACGGACAGTTGTTGGCCATCGCCCTGATTCTGTCGCTGGCCTGGTTGAACTATTACGGCGTCAAGCTCGGCGGCACGGTTCAGGCGGCCGTGACGGCGCTCAAAGTGGGGCTCATCGCGCTCATCATTGTGGCCGGCTTGGGGTTTGGGCGGCCGCATGCCGCTCAGGCCGCCGCGATTGCGCCTCTCACCTTCGCCGGCTTCATCGCCGCCTTGGTGGCCGCTCTGTGGGCCTATGACGGCTGGAACAACGTCAGCATGGTGGCATCGGAGGTTCGGAACCCACAGCGGAACCTGCCTCTCGCACTGATTGGAGGAACGCTGTCGGTCATCGCGATCTATTTGCTCGCCAATGGTGCGTATTTCCGGGTCCTGGCAGCCGGTGAGGTGGCTGGGAGCCCGCGCGTGGCCGCGGACATGATGGGCCGGATTCTCGACGGGGCTGGCGCGAATGCGGTTTCGATCGCGGCCATGATCAGTATTTTCGCGGCGCTCAACGGCTCGATCCTGTCCGGCTCGCGAGTGCCCTACGCCGCCGCCCGCGAGGGGTATTTCTTCGCCGCCGTCGGCACGGTCAACTCGCGGCATCGGACCCCCGGGGTTTCGATCGTCGGGTTGAGTCTCTGGTCCTGCCTGCTGGTTCTGTCGGGAAAGTATGACGACCTGTTCAATCTGGTCATTTTCGCAAGTTGGATTCTCTACGGGATGACGGCGGCGGCCGTTGTGGTGTTGCGGATCAAAAAACCCGCTTTGCCGCGCCCCTACCGGACCCTAGGCTATCCGGTCGTGCCCCTGCTTTTTGTGCTGGGCGCTGCCGTTCTCGTCGTTTCGACGCTCTTTGATCGCCGCCGCGAATCGCTCATGGGCGTGGGATTGATGGTGGCCGGACTGCCATTCTATTTTCATTGGAAAAAGAGTCGGGTTCGGAGCCCTATTCCCTAGGTCGACACCTAGGTACTATACAGCATACCGGTACTCTTCAGGACGGAAATCGCTGGTAAAAATTGTGCAACCGGCTTGATAATACTTCGGGGTTGGAGTAAAAAGGCAGATAGATAATTAACCCATTAAAGATCTGTTTTAGTATTTCGGCTTACGCAAATGTCGGTTTTTCGGGGCCGGCCGGAGGGCTTGAACAATGGATGTAGCGAAAATTCTTTCCGAGTTAAAAGAGGAGCGGGTGCAAATTGAGGAAGCGATTCTGAGCTTAGAGCGCCTGGCGCGAGGTCGCGGAAAGCGCCGCGGCCGGCCTCCGGCCTGGATGTCGGAGATCAACGCGAAACGCCGGGGGCGGCCGCCCGGAAGCAAGAACAAAGCGGCTGTAGAAGCCGCCGGTGCTCCCGCCAAAACCATCGCGGTTGCGTAAGGCCCGGCTCCTACGACCATGGCGGCGTAGCGGCGGTATGAGTTAACGCCGCGGTTACAGAGTCTGGGGCGCTTCTCCGAGGCGTACCTTCACGTTCCTCGAGTGGCCGCCCCGATAGATGGTAAGGCTCAGAATGTCTCCGGCGCGTTTACGGTTGAAGACGCGCTGCAGCGAGTCGTTCCCTTCAACGGTCTGTCCTTCGACGGCAGTGATCAAATCGCCGCCCACTCCGAGGCGGTAATTGCCGACGATCACGACCTGGCTTGGACCGTGCAAACCTGACTCATCGGCCGCCGATCCCCGCTCGACACTCTGGATCAACAACCCACCACGCGAAGGCAGATCGAGCATCTCGGCCAGGTCACCTGCCACGTAGACCGTCGTGATCCCGAGCGACGGACTTTTGATGCGACCGCTTCGCTGAAACTCGTCCAGCATGGCTTTAGCGCGGTTGATGGGCATGGCAAAGCCCAGGCCGATGTTTCCCTGCGGGCCATAGATCGCCGTATTGATTCCGATCACGTTGCCTCGGGAATCGAGCAGGGGGCCTCCGCTGTTGCCTGGATTGATGGCGGCGTCGGTCTGAATCATCCCTTCCATGCGCCGGCCTTCCTCGGGCTCAATGGCGCGGTCGAGCGAGCTGACGATGCCCGTGGTCAGCGTGCCAGCCAGACCGAACGGGTTACCGATGGCGAGAACCTTCTGTCCGACCACCAGGCCGTCGGAATCGCCCAGGTGCAGATACGGGAGCCTCCTGCCGGCGTCGATCTTGATCAAGGCCAGATCGTTGCGCGGGTCGCGGCCCAGGATCTTTGCTTTGTACACCTTCTTGTCTGCCAGCGTGACCGTCAGCTGCGGCGCGCTCCCGCTCACTACGTGATAGTTCGTCAGAATCTCGCCCGACTCCTTAATGATGAACCCCGAACCGATGCCTTTTTCCGGTACGAGTTGGAAGAACCAGCCCTCGCGATACACGATGGAGGTGATGTTGACGGTGGCATCGCGCGAGGTTCGGTAAATGTCGATATTGTTTTGCTCATCGGAGGAATAGCCCGGCCCGGCAGCCGATGCCGGCTCGGTCCACAACCGTCCTGCCGAGCGGATCGGCTGCAGAAATCGCCCCAAGTCCCAATGCGCCACCGACGTCAGGTAGACGAATCCGGCCGCCAAGATGGTGGCTCCGAGCAAAGGTCGAAAAGCTCTCATATCTCTATTCTCCGCAATGTCTCGTACACGGCGCGAGTCTGCCGCAGCGTCTCCTGCTTGGCGCCGGATGTATCGATGACGAAATCGGCAAATTTTCGTTTCTCCGCGAGTGGCATCTGGCGGCTCAGCCGGGCCCGCACCTCCGCCTCGTCAAGGCCGCCGCGATGGATGGCCCGCGCCACCTGTTGCTCCTCCGAGCAGGTGACCAGAATCAGACGGTCGAAATTCTTGTACCTGCCATTCTCAATCAGGATGGCCGCTTCCACCACGGCGATCCCTTGGGGCTCGCGCGCCCGGAATTCCGCCATCAACTGCTCCTCGCGTCGCTGCACGGCGGGATGCACCAGGCGATTGAGCCGCGCCAAGGCTTCGGCGTCGCCAAAGACGCGCGCCGCCAGACGACGCCGGTCAATCTCGCCCGCCGGGTCCAAAATGTCGCATCCGAACTCGGCGACGGCGGGCTCAAATGCCGCGCCGCCCCGAGCGAGCGCTTCGTGTCCCAGTTCATCGGCCCGGATCAGGTAACACCCGTAGGAGGCGAGCGCCTCGCCCACAAAACTCTTCCC
>Ga0306926_10008098_pt1 | contig 11469 bp, 8 predicted proteins | sample flu12Cox44000178_FD_203759 | JGI IMG/M metagenome (GOLD analysis project Ga0306926, IMG submission 203759) | Lab enrichment of tropical soil microbial communities from Luquillo Experimental Forest, Puerto Rico - flux8day.12C.oxic.44.000.178 (v2)... | ecosystem: Environmental > Terrestrial > Soil...
GAAGCCGCGCGCTATGCCCTAGCGCGCGCGTTTCAAGACAAGTACCGTACAGTACAAGCGGTCAGTGTTGCACAAGCGCGTGAGCGTCTCCAAGAGGAACGGTTTGACGTGATCCTGCTCGATCAGAGCATGCCCGGGGAGGACGGCCTGACGCTGTTGAAGGAACTCGGCGCGGGGCCGGAATCACCCGCCGCGATTATGATTACGGCTCATGGCTCGGAACGGCTGGCCGTCAGCGCCATGAAGGCCGGCGCCTACGACTACCTGACGAAGCCTTACGAAATCGACGAGTTGCGCTTGGTGGTGGCACGGGCCATAGAGCGCCAGGAACTACGGCAGGAAGTCTTTGGGTTGCGCGAGTACTTAGCTGCCGAAGGCCAATTCGGAAAGATGGTAGGGTCATCGGCAGCTATGCGCGAAGTCTTTCGGCAAGCCGAACATGTCGCCCGTACCGATCTGCCGGTTTTGATCCTAGGCGAGAGCGGCACGGGAAAGGATCTGCTAGCCCAGGAACTTCATGCGCGTAGCCCCCGTTCTAAGGGCCGTTTCGTCGCGCTCAATTGTGCGGCGTTACCAGAATCCCTCGTGGAGAGCGAGCTGTTCGGTCACGAAAAAGGCGCACACTCCACCGCCTTCACGGCGCGCTCCGGAAAATTCGAGCTGGCCCATCAGGGTACCCTGTTCCTCGACGAAATCGGAGACATGGACGCCGCAACACAAACCAAGATTTTGCGCGCATCTGAATCGGGCGCCATTGAACGGCTGGGAGGCAACCGGCCGGTTCCAGCCGACGTGCGCCTGGTGAGCGCAACAAATAAGGACATGTCGATGCTGATTCGTGAGGGCCGTTTTCGGGAGGATCTGTATTACAGGCTCGCGGGGGTGACGTTATGCATTCCGCCATTACGAGATCGCCCAGGTGATGTCGCGCTGTTGAGTGGCCACTTCTGGACTGCCCTGCAGCAGAAATACAAACGGCAGGGCCCAAGGCTAGGAGCAGACACCCTGGCTGCGCTCGCCAATGCCCCTTGGCGCGGCAACGTACGGGAGTTGCGCAGCATGCTTGAGAAGATATTTGCTTTGAGTCATAGCGAAATCGTGAAGGCGCCAGATGTGACAGCGTTTCTGGACGTCGAAAATCTCCCCACTTTAGAACGACCCGAACCGTGGTTTTGGACGACCGGCTTCCGTGAAGCGCGGCGTCTGTTCGAAAAGGAATATGTCACACGTAAGCTGCGCGAACACGGCGAAAATGTAACTCGCACCGCTGCGGCGATTGGTCTGGAGCGCCAAAGTCTTCAAGAGAAGATCAGACAGTTACGAATCATTAGGCCCGTAGCTGGCGATTTCACTGAGAAGGAGTAGCCTGCTTTGACTCCTCAGTGATCAGGCCAACTCTGTTGACTCTGCTCGGACCTCTATACCCCTGCCCTCGACGCCAGTCATCCAAACGTCGACTTGGAGCGTGCCGCGCCTCGGCTAGCAGCTAGGCGCTCTGAAGCACGATCACGGCGTGCCAGATCCGCCTACAGTCTGAGGGGCAGATATGGCCCACTCTCTACTTATCACGTCGCTTTTCGGCTCGCGCAACTTACCTCTTGCGTCTATCAATAGACACGATTCCTTTGATCAGATCGCGAACGTTCTTAAAAGTACGGCGACGGATTTTCTTCGCGCAATTTCGGCGAACCAACGCTCGACCTGATTGAGCCAGTGATCAGTCAAGCTAATCACGGCTGCACCAGCGGCCACTGTCAGATTCAATGCAGCGCCAGCTACGCGGATTCGCATAGACTCGCCTCGGTTTAGTGCACGAGGATTTGGCGTAGCTTTTGAACCGACTCCGGACTGATGTTTCCAAGCGCCGAAGGCGGACGTCCGGCGCCTGGAGGCACCAAAGGATCATTCTTCTCAATTTCGAGAATGGATAGGGGTGGAATCCCAGCTACAAAATTCGTATTCAGCGTCTTTATGAATTCGTTGGCGAACAGAGCGTATCCGGTATTGGTTGGGTGAACGCCATCCAGCGAAAAGAGTCCGCCGAGGAAATCAGTGGTGAGGCGCTGGCCACCCTCGACGACCCCATGGGTCTGAAATTCGGCTGTGAGGGCATGGATGTCCACGAGCGCCGCGCCATTAGCGTCCGCCTGTTCGGCTATGAAGTTGTTGTAGGCGTTCACGGCCGACCGGATGGTCACAGTCTCCGCAGCAGTGAGCACGACGTTGCCCGGCAATGGGCCCAGCGCGGGATTGGCGAGAATAGCGGGAATTAAGGGGAACGCGTCGGGAGTAACGAAGTCGCCAGCTCCGATACCCAGGGCCGGCCCGATGACGAAGAGCGGCAGACCGATTTGCGCTGCGAGCCTTTCAGCCGGTGTCAAAAATGGGATGACTGTAACGTCGGGGATGTTCGCTAGGATCAGCTTCGCTCCCGTGGCGTGTAGGCGGCTTATCACTTCGCTATAGGCTGTCTGAAAGGTCGCCAATGGCGTCAGAAAGGCTGGATCCGCGGCAACCGCTGCGCCCAGCGCGTCGTTGTTGCCGAGCCAGACAATGATGGTGGTCGGGCCGAGATGTTCTGCCCATTCAACCTGGCTTCGCGATACGCCTGCGAAGACGCCGGGCAGCCCAAGCACGAAGTCAGTCAGGTTATCGAAGGTGAAGTGTGGGCGGGCAGTTAGCGCATCCTGAACGTTGGCCCCAGGGACCGCAAGGTCCATTGCTTGAACCGTAGGATTGTCGCGGCCGGTAGAGAGTCCGGGCGCGGTGATAATCACTGGAGGTGGACCGAAACTAACCAATTCCAGGACGTTCGGAATGCCGGGGGCGGCGATGAGCGGCAGAGGCAAAGGTACGCCTGCTTGGGCGGCCACCAGGCTGGCATAGCCGTGCGGCTGCTGCGAGTCCAGAAGCGAGTGGTTCTGGAAACCCGCCGAAAGAGAATCGCCAATGACAACCAGCCGCGACAGGTCGGTTTTGTCCTGCGCGAGCGCCGGACTTGCGATTAGCCAGACCATTGTGATGGCCAGGCATGTGGCAAACAATTTTGTCAGCTTCATCTTCAAAACCTCCCGACAAGGTGGAAATGGGCTCTGGTATGAGCACAAGTGCAGCCAATCAACGGTTATTGATTAGAGGAGGGTTATTGGCGCGAAAACTGAAGGCGCTGCCAGGTTTCGCCGACTATGCGATGCCTAGCGTCAGCCAATCCTTGCAGGTTTCGAAGAGCTCCACGCCGAGAAGTTACTTCAATCGGACAAGCCGCCAGCTGCGTTTTCTTGGCGCAGAACCTCCAGGTCATCGGCCTTTTTTGATAAACGAATACGCTGAGCGCGAGCAAGTTAGGAGAAATCATTGCGCCTCATTTCTGCAGGCGCGTCGCATTAGTGTAGTTGCACAATTCCTCGTCAGAAGTACAGAAGCCTTGCATTCCACTAGCCTCAGATTCACAATCGAATAGATGCCTGAAGCTCAATGCCAGTCAAGGGAAGTTGTACTTTGTCCGTCACTATCGGCACCAAACTGGGCTCCTACGAAATCCTCTCGCCCATTGGCGTAGGAGGCACGGTGAAGTCTATTTGTGACCGCGCGCGGTGACGTCGCCGCCTTTATCGCGGACGAGCTCGAAAACGGGAAGTATATTCGCAAAGCGGTATTCATCGCATCGCGCGGACCCGAGTGAGGGCAAGTTGATGCCGAAAGCAGGCACAAAGACTATGATGAACTCGGGCGGGATACTCATCACTTTGGCGGTCTCGGATATTTTAGGAGCGCAATCGTGGCAACGACGCTGACCTTGGACCAAATGAAGGTGTTCGTTAGAAACCACTTCGAGGATTTTGTCAATAAGCGGAACGCCGCCGTGATACACATGAACATGACGTCGCACTTTTACGATCACGATGGGCCAGATGGAAAACCTACTGGCGTCGATGGTGACGAAAAAATGATGCTCGCCATGTACAAGTCCATGCCGGATTTGCATTTGACGATTGAGGACATGATTGCTGATGGTGACAAAGTCATGTGCCGAAATATCTGGCGCTGGACCGACCCCGCATCAGGCAAAAGGATGCAGTTTCACGGCTTCGTGCTCTGGCGCTTCGAAGGAGACAAGATCGCCGAGCGTTGGGCCACAGTTACGCAGCCAGCCGAGGGTGCAGAGTGGACAAGGAGTTGATGAGATTTCAAAGAGGTTGATCGCGCGTTGGATTCGTTTATCCGAGAGATCGACAGAAGATGAACTTTTCGTCGTATTCGGAGTCTATATAGGCATCAGGACACGTTTGAACGGCGATACGGGACTTCATTCCGGCGGGAACCGCTTTCGCCGGTGCGAACACCACATTCTCTGTCCTTGTGGGACCGGCAATCCGCGAGTAGCGCGTAACCTGACTGGACCACTAAATTCATTAAAGCGTCGAGGCGCTTCCGTGTTAACTAGCCTTCGGTTTAGGTAAACCTGGTCCGGGTTTTCGCGTTGGTTCCAAAGCGGGCTCGGGAACGATGGAATTTGTCTAAAGGGACTACTCTCCCTGAAACGGGCCGCAATTCCGTGAACAACTTGTGGTATGCTTTTCGCCTAAGCACGCCATGGATGCGTTTCTGAAGGACCTTAAGCACTCCGTCCGTATGTTCCTGCAGAGTCCAGGATTCACCTTCGTGGTCATCGCGGCGCTGGCGTTGGGAATCGGCACCAACACGGCGATTTTCTCTGTTGTGGACACCGTCCTGTTGAAACCGGGAACGTATCCCGACCCGGACCGGATGGTGATGTTTCAGAACGTTTTCAAAGGGGGCCGCGGCGGCGGGGCTTCGCCCAATGAATTCAATTTCTGGCGGCAACAGACCCAGGTTGCACAGGACGTTTCGGCGTTCACTTTCAACGTGACGAATTTGACCGGCGAAGGTACGCCCGAGCAGATTCAGATGACGCGTGCCAGCGCCGATTTCTTTCGCCTCCTCGGGGCAGACATGGTGCGCGGCCGCAGCTATACGCACGAAGAGGACTTGCCGAAGGCGCCGAAGACCGCGGTGCTGGCCTATGGATTCTGGCAGCGGCGCTTCGGCGGCGATCCCAAGGTGATCGGGAAACGGGTCACGTTGAGCGGCGAGATCTACGAAATCATTGGCGTGGTGAGTCCACATCTCGATATCGCAATCGAGGAGCCGCCGGATCTCTATGTTCCCTTTCAACTCGATCCTTACCGTGACGATAATGCCCACTACTTCACGGTGATCGGCCGTCTCAAGCCGGGCATCACCATGCCCGCCGCTAACGCCCAACTGCAAGCGGGCTACCCGGAGTACAAGCGAATGCATCCCCTGCCGTTCGATTTCCCGCAGATCGGGTTTGGCGTGCAGAACTTGCGGGAGGCAATTGTAGGCAGCGTCCGCAACTCACTTTTCATTCTGCTTGGCGCAGTGGCCTTCGTGTTGCTTATCGCCTGCGCGAATGTAGCCAACCTGCTGCTGGCTCGGGCGACGGGACGAAAGCGCGAGATCGCGATTCGAGCGGCTGTGGGCGCTGGCCGCGGGCGAATAATGCGGCAGCTCCTTACGGAAAGCGTGATGCTGTCGGTGGCCGGCGGTGTTGTCGGGCTGGCCGCCGGATACGCCGGGATTCGCGCGATTCTGAGAGTCAGCCCGGGCAATATCCCGCTCATCCCGCGAGGAGGCAGCGTCGGTCTGGACTGGCGCATTGTCACATTTACACTGGGCTTGTCCCTGATTACAGGGATACTGTTTGGCCTCGTACCGGCGCTGCAGTCGTCGCGGGCTGACCTAAACAGCACCATAAAGGAAAGTAGCAATCGCAGCGGCACCGGGTTGCGCCACCACAAAACTCGCGCGTTGCTGGTCATCACGGAGATGGCGCTGGCACTGGTGCTGTTGGTGGGTGCCGCTCTGCTGATCCGCACATTCCTCGCCATCCGCGCAGTGAATCCCGGCTTCGATGCGCAGAACGTTCTGACGATGCGCATGTCGCTTACCGGACCGCAGTTCGGAAAGGCGGCGGGCGTGGCGCAACTGGCTCGCGAGGGCGTTCGGCGTATCCGAGCACTTCCCGGTGTGGAGGCGGCAGGATTTACCTGTTGCGTGCCTTTAGAGGGCGGGTTCGGCTTGCCCTTCCAAATTGCGGGGCGCCCCGACGGTCCAACTTCGAAGGGAGGGGCGGGATGGACCATGGTTTCTGCCGGTTATTTTGAGACGTTCCAAATTCCGGTCCTGCGGGGCCGCACATTTCGGGAACAAGATGATGGCGGGCCACCCGTAGTCATCATCAATCAGACACTGGCTAAGCAGTTTTGGCCGAAAAGCGATCCCCTGAGCGATCGCATCATCATCGGACACGGTGTCGGACCGGCCTTCAATGACGAGCGGCCGCGCCAGATTATTGGCGTAGTGGGCGATGTGCGTGACGGCGGCCTCAATCGGGAACCGGGGCCAAACATGTATGTACTTCCGGGCCAGATTACGGATGGCGAAAATGCCTCGGTATCTCAGATTGTCCCGTGGGCCTGGGTGGTCCGCACCCGGGTGCCGCCGCTGTCGTTGAGCTCCCCGATCCGGAATCAGCTGCGCGAGGCGAGCGGGGGACTGCCGGTCGCGCACATCCGCACCATGGAAGAAACCATATCGCGATCTACCGCCTCCGAAAACTTCAACATGCTGGTACTGACGATTTTCGGATGCGCCGCGCTCTTGCTGGCCGCGATCGGGATTGCGGGGCTGATGGCCTACTCGGTGGCGCAGCGGACACAAGAAATCGGAATCCGGCTCGCCCTCGGAGCGGAACCGCCCAGCATTCGGAACCTGATCGTTTTTCAGGGGCTGCGCTTGGTGGCGCTTGGAGTGGTGATCGGGCTTGCCGCGGCATTCGGGTTGACAAAGCTGATCGCCAGCCTGTTATTCGGAGTGAAGGCGGTGGACCCGATGGTGTTCTCGGCCGTCCCGATCGTGCTCCTCGGCGTGGCGCTGTTGTCGGTATGGTTGCCGGCGATGCGTGGGAGTCGGGTCGATCCCATCCAGGCACTCAGATACGAATAGCCGCGATTCGCGAGAGCGTAAAGCCCGAAAATCCGAGGTCAGTCGCGGCAGAAAAATGACGACTCGGGGCCCCTAGGTACGATTAGTCTGCTGAAGAATCACCTCGAAAGCCATTTTCTGGGGAACCCCGCGCATCTACAGATCCAAATTTACGGTCTGTCGCTACGGCTGAGAAGTGACCGGTTCCGGTCCAAGCCGGTCGTGGCGGTTCAAACGGCGTTACCAGAGAAGTTGACGTTTGCGGGATCAGCTGAAGGGATTGAGACGATCCGGCGGGCTGTCAGGCTGAGGCGGATGTAGGACATACGGTTTTCACCGCAATCTTTGCCGAACAGCAGGGGACTTCCGGACAAAAGGGAGCGCGATTATCTGCCAGTCGTAGCGGCATTGCGGACCGAGCATTCGAGCGCTACGGCAGGCGGTACGCGACCAACGTTTCCTGCGCGGTGATGACCACGTACTGTTTGCGATCCTTGCCCATATATGTGATCGGATTGGCGTAACCGTTGGCGGGCAGTTTCGTCTCCCAGAGCAGCTTACCGGTCTTGGATTCGTAGGCGTGGAAACGCTGATCGTCGGTCGCTCCAATGAACAGGAGGCCGCTCGCGGTGGCTACCAACCCGCCAATGTTGTACGAACCGGTATTCATGACACCAATCTTCTCGAGCGATTCGACCCGCCCAAACGGTACGCGCCACGCAACGTCTCCGGTATTCACGTTGATTGCAAACAGCTCGCCCCATGGCGGGGACTGGCAAGGCCAGCCGGTTGTGGGGTTGGTGATCGCTCCAACATTTCGGCGCACGTAAGGCATCTGGCTGGCGTCGCCGGCACCGCGGATTTTTCCGGTGGGCCTTTCTTTGGCAGGTACCTGGGCAACCATTTTTTGTACGCCGCCGCGGTCGTGCGAGTTGATGAAATAGTAGCCCAGTTTGGGATCGTAGCTGCCACCACCCCAATTGAAGCCGCCGTCCGGGCCGGGGAAGACGACCGTGTCGGTCATGCGCACAGGCGCGAATGGGCCGTCGTTGTGGGCGTTTTTGAAAAGGTCTTCGCAATACTTCTGTTGATCGGGAGTGAACTTGGTAATTTCGCTCGGGTTCCAAGTGGCCCGCGCCAACTGCGGCGGCTTCAGCGGGAACAACTGCGTGGGTGAATACCACTCGCCGGGAACGTCGCCCTTGGGAACAGGACGCTCTTCGGCGCCATAAATGGGCTTACCATTGCGGCGATCGAGAATGAAAATGAGACCGGTCTTGCCAGCCTGAACGAGAGCAGGAATTTTTTCACCATTGTGCACCACGTCCACCATGGTCGGCTGCGGCGGAAGATCAGAGTCCCACAGGTCGTGATGGATCGGTTGCAGATACCACCTCAACTTGCCGGTCATGGCATCGACGGCCAAAAGCGAGTTTCCAAAAAGATTCGCGCCGGGGCGGTCTCCGCCGTAGCGGTCGTCGCTGGGTGAGCCGAGCGGCATGAACAGAGTGCCGGTCTGGGCGTCGACGGAAAACGTGTTCCAGACATTAACACCCGAGCGGTTTTTCCAACCGTCGTCGAGCCAGGTTTCGTGCCCCGGTTCGCCCGGTTGGGGGACCGTGTGAAACGTCCAAACCAGTTTGCCGGTGCTGGTATCCCAAGCGCGCACATCGCCGCGGGCGCCATAGGAGCCGTAATCCTGCAGGTGTGACCCAGTGAACACGAGGTTTTTGTAGACGGCCGGAGCGCCATTCAATCCGTAGGGCGCATTGGGAAGTTCGTCATTCACTCCGGGCTTGAGATCGAGTTCGCCTTCTTTGGCGAAGCCCGAGACTAACTTGCCTGTGCGGGCGTTGACGGCGATGAGGAAGCCATCCTCGGTCCCGAAGTAAATGGAGGGAGGACTGTTGCGGTCGCCCGGCCAATACGCAATTCCGCGCGAGGTGCGGGCAGCGTGCTGGTGGCCGAATGTCCAGATCCTCTTTCCGGTTTCCGGCTCGACCGCAACTAAGCTCTGATAAGGAGTAGCAAAGTAGAGGAGGCCATTGACCATGAGCGGTGTGGTGCTAGAAGCACGCTTGTTGCCGGTCTCCGACGCGGGCCGGGTTTCGACTCGCCAGGCCTCCACCAATTTAGAAACGTTGGTGGGGTCGATCTGTTTAAGCTGGGAGTAGCGCTGCGCTCCCGGGTCGCGACCGTAAGCTGGCCAATCGTTTTGTGCGAAAGCCCCTTGGGCTGCAGCGGCCGCCAGCAGTACGCCCGCACGAATCAGCGTCATGTGGAATGGCATGGTTACTCCCGACGGAGTCGCCATTATATATCGCATTGCGCCATCAGGGGCCGCTCGGCTGGATTTTGGCCGCCGTCCTGGCCGTCCTGCTGTCTGGGTGACCCGTCACGGCCGTATAAATTCCGGTCCCTGCCCATAGTTGTTGCGAACGGGATTACCGGAGACTGAGTCCGGAACGCAGACTCCAGCCCCATTACCTGCGGGAATAGAGCCTTCTGCCCGGCGAATAGCCCGAAATCGCGTATACTGGCAGAACTATGATCAAGGTCAGTGTGTTTTATCCGAATCAGGAAGGCGCGCGTTTCGACATTGATTACTATTGCGACCGTCACATGCCCCTGGTTCAGTCCAGAATCGGCACGGCCTGTAAGGGGATCGCCGTCGAGCACGGCCTCGCGGGCGCAACCCCCGGCTCGAAGCCGCAGTTCCTCGCCATGGGCCACATCTATTTCGATTCCGTCACGGCATTCCAGACGGCCTTCGCGGCGCATTCCGCCGAATTCCTGGCCGACGTCCCCAACTACACCGACATTCAGCCCAACATCCAGATTAGCGAAGTCGTCATCGCGGGCGAGCGCGCTGCCACGGCCTGACGGACGGGCCGAGTATCTTGGTTCTACTTGGCGACAATTGCAGCCCCGCGTTTGGCCGCGTTCACGCATTCCGGAAGACGATCGAACGCATCCTGCAGATGAACGAAAGACGGGATTAGTGGACTTCATCTGTCGAGCCTCTCTCGCCGAGGGCATTTCCCCCAAACCACTTTAGTGCCGTCGTCCTGCTGGGCGATTGGAGGTCGCAATCGCGACTTCCGAGTGGCCCGTCACTCGCCCGGTTTCCTCGGCCGACGTAATTATTCCTCTGTGTCTCGCATAAACAAACAGCTCGTTCAGGAGTGACTCCTAAATGGGCTGAAGTTTTCCTTCCTAAAGAACGGTTAGTGTCTCATTGCGAGTTTCAAACAGTTGAACGGCGTTAAAGGGTGTTCGATCGATGGACTCGGCCCGGTAGTGGTTAACGGGATGGTATTTATCAACTCCGGATACTCGCGCTTCGGGGGCATCCCCGGCAATGTGCTGCTGGCCTTCTCGCCGGCCGGGCGATAAAGGAACCCAGGCAAAACGTCCGTCTTCCTGGTGATAGGCACGACACAGGGGCGAGCCTAGCAGGTCGGGCATCTTGAAGACCGATCGCGTAATGTATACTTGACCCGGTAACTCAATGCTTTTGTCAAAGCGACGAATACGAACGAAAGATGATTTGCGCGTGGGACGCCTTCCGAGCGTTACTTGACGAGGTAAGGCTCGATAGCCGCGAACCTGAAATCGATTTCCGCCACCGCTTCGGGCGATAGCTTTGCTTCCGCCACCTTTCCGCCTTCGCGGCGGGCGGCAGCTGTTTTGAACACGCCGCGCTTCTTCATCACGTACAAGTCCGCTCCGGGAATCTGCTGCGCGGCATTGCGCATCAAAAGGAACTTGCTGTAGGCGTCGCGGGTGCGTTCGAGGTTTCCTCGTTCATGCAGATTCCATAGGTTCGCCATGAGATCCGCATACATGGCATTTCCGGTGATCACGCCGTCCAATCCCAGCCGCATTTCATACAGCCAGCCCTGCGCAAAATTCGCGCCGAACACGCCGCGCAGCGGGGGACGCTGCTGCACTTCGGCCAGCATCCGCTCCACCGTCGGATTCGATTCCTCCTTGATATAGGCCATGTGCGGGAATTCGCGTGCCAGCTCGACCATCAGTTCCACCGAAGGCGTGAGGTCTCGCGCGCCGCCGGAGGTTTGCATAATCACTGGTCGGCTGGTTGTCCGGGCTAGTGCGCGAAAATATTCGCGATAATCCTGCTGCGATCTACCGGTTGACGGCGGCATCGCAATGAAGCAATCGGGAGCCATTTCCTCAGCCCGGCGCGCGTACTCCATCATTTCGTCCGCGTCTTTGCCCTGCACGCCTAGCCCGAGCACGGCGCGCTTGCCGCGCATGGTTTTTGCCAACAGTTCCATGCCCCGCAGCCGTTCGTCCTTAGAAAGGAAGGCAACTCCACTCGACCCCTGGGGCCAAACCATCCCGTGCGCACCGCAGCGATCCACGAACTCCGCTTCACGCGCGAGGTCTTCCCAATCCACTGCGCCCGAGACAGTG
>Ga0306926_10008099_pt1 | contig 11469 bp, 9 predicted proteins | sample flu12Cox44000178_FD_203759 | JGI IMG/M metagenome (GOLD analysis project Ga0306926, IMG submission 203759) | Lab enrichment of tropical soil microbial communities from Luquillo Experimental Forest, Puerto Rico - flux8day.12C.oxic.44.000.178 (v2)... | ecosystem: Environmental > Terrestrial > Soil...
GCTGCCAGTGCACGGCGGAGGGTACGGGGGCCGCGGGCGCCAGCGGTGCATCGAGATCGTCGCCGAGCGCGGCGGCCAGCGCCATCTCATAGCCCGCTTCGACCTTGATGGCATCGAGAACGGGCGGCAGGTCGACATCCCCAGCCGGCGTCAGAAGCTTGGCCAAGGTTTCGACCTCGGTCTTGAGTTGGCCGGCCGCCAGGCCAGCTTCGACCGCGGCGTCGCGCTTGGTCCGGGCCTCAACCGCGGCGGCCTGCACCGCTTCCTCGGCAAAGAGCGTACTGGCCTCGATTTTGGCGATCTCGGCCATCAGCTGCTGGCCGAGCTCGGTGGCGGCCTTGAGCTTGGAGGCATCGGGGGCGCGGCCAACGATCTCGCGCGTTTGCGCTTCCAGGCCGACGAGCTGGCGCTCGAGCTTGGCCACCTGGTCGCGGCGCTCGCGGCTCTGCGCCTCCAGGCTGTGGCGGCGCGCGCGTGCGTCGGCTGCCGCGGTGGTGAGCGCGCTGAGGCGCGCTTCGGCGTCCGCGAGTTCCACCTCGGCCTGATCGTGCGCAGCGAGCGCCTTTTGCTCGAAGTCGGCCGCCAGACGCGCCGTATTGGCGAGCGAGGCAAGCTCCGCTTCCAGGTGCTCCAGCGTCTCCTTGGCCTCGGTGATCAGCGTTTCTTCCCGCCCCATGTCGCGAGCGAGTTGTCCAACGCGCGCCTCAAGTTCCCGTCCCCGGTCGGCCGTGCGGCTTGCCTCGCGCTCCAGGTTGTCTTGCTCGATCTTGAAACGAGCGAGCACGGCACCCTTGGCCGCCTCCTGATCGCGCAGCGGCTGCAGCTGCGCGCCGGCCTCAGCCTCAGCACGCAGCGCCTTGGCCTCCGCCGCGGTGGCATGACCGACCCGTTCGAGCGCTTCAGCGAGGGCGGCTTCCTCGCCCTCGACCTGGGCTTGCGCCTCCGCCCATTTGAGGTGCAGGACGATGGCATCGAGCTTGCGGATCTCGCCGGAGATCTCCTTGTAGCGCCGCGCCTGGCGGGCCTGCCGCTTGAGGCTTTCGATTTGCGCCGAGAGCTGGCCCAGGATGTCATGGATGCGGGCGAGGTTGCCTTCGGCGGCCTTGAGGCGCAGCTCGGCCTCGTGGCGCCGGCTGTGCAGGCCGGCGATGCCGGCGGCGTCCTCGAGAATGCGTCGCCGCTGCTCAGGCTTGGCGTTGACGAGCTCCCCGATCTGACCCTGGCGCACCAGCGCCGGCGAGCGGGCGCCGGTGGCGGCGTCCTCGAACAGAATGCGCACGTCCCGCGCGCGCACGTCGCGGCCGTTGATGCGGAAGGCCGAGCCCGCTTCCCGCTCAATGCGCCGCGTCACCTCCAAAGTGTCGTGCGCGTTGAACTCGGCGGGTGCCTGGCGGTCCGCGTTGTCGATGAAGATCGTCACCTCAGCACTGTTGCGCGCTGGACGCGTGGCGGTGCCGGAGAAGATCACATCGTCCATGGCGACAGCGCGCATGCTTTTGTGCGAGGTCTCGCCCATCACCCAACGCAGCGCTTCGAGCAGGTTTGACTTGCCGCAGCCGTTGGGGCCCACCACGCCCGTCAGCCCCTTTTCGATCACGAGCTCGGTCGGCTCCACGAAGGACTTGAAGCCCAACAGCCGCAGCCGGTTGATGTGCATGGGGATCTCGTGTTCCTCAACCACGATGGTTGTCATACCGGGGTGTGTTGGCGCGATCCAGTGATCCAAAGGCTCCGAGGGGAGCTTGGCTCAGGCTGGATCCCGGCCCTAGGCCCGGGATGACCAGTGTGCCGGCGGTCGTAGCCATCGAACCGGCGACCTTGGGACGCATAACGGACTGGATTAACGGGACTTGGCAGCGCCATCCGATGCAGCGACGCGGCCGGCCAGGATCGGGTCCACCATCTCGCGGATCTCTTTGATCCCGATCACCGATTTCACCAGCTTGCCCTCCACAAAAAAGTTGGGCGTGCCGATGATGCCGAGCGTGCGTCCGCGCTCCTTGATCCCGTTGAGCGCGTCGATCATGCCGCGATTCTCGCGGCAGCTGTCAAACTGCGTGCGCGTCATCCCCACTTGGCTCGCCACCTTGAAGATGGGATCGGGGCGCACCTCCTGGCTGACCCAGGTCGCCTGCTGGCGCATGAGCTTGTCGTAGAGCACAAAGTACTTGTCGGGTGGCGCGCACCGCAGTGCGATGGTGGCGAGGCCCGACTGCTTGCCGATCGGAAACTCGGCGCGGAGGACGTAGCGCACCTTGCCGGTGTCGATGTACTCGCGCTTGAGGAGGGGCAAGGTCTCGATCTGGAACTGGCGGCAGTAGGGGCACGTCATCGAGGCGTATTGCACGATGGTGACGGGCGCATCCTTGCGCCCGAGCGACATCTCGGGGAGCGGGCCCGCCTGCATGATCTCGGCAATGGAGGGGTTCTCGACGACCTCGCGGCGGCCCACCGAAGCGGTGGGGCTCTCGTTGAAGGGGTTGTAGGCGGTGACGTCCGGGGTTGCGCGCGATCCTTGGAGCGCCGCCGGCCCATCGCCGATCGCGATGCTGCCAAGGGTCGTCGCCTCGCCGGTGCATCCGGCAAGCGCGACAGCCACGATCCATGCCGATAGCGTGTGGCGGCCCGGCAATGCACCCCTCGTGTCAGCTCTTGAGGATTGGCTCGAACGCCTTCTCGAAATCGGCGAGGTCTACCCCGTTGAGCTTCTTGCCGTTGACGAAGAACGTTGGCGTCGCGTTGACGCCGAACGTCTCGGCGGCGCGCGAGCGGATGGCGGCGATGTCATCGAGCAGCTTCTGATCGGTCAGACATTTTTCGAAGCTTTCCTGGGTGAAGCCGGCCTGCTTGGCAAACTTCAAGAGCTCCGGCCGTGGGTCACCCTTGACGAAGGCCCAGTCGTCCTGCTTGGCGAACAACACCGAGATGAGCGGGAAGGTTTTGCCGTCCCCGGCGCAACGCGCCAGCATGGAAGCGGCAGCCGCCAAGTTGTCGAGGGGGAACTCGCGCATGATGAAGCGCACCTTGCCAGTGTCGACGTACTTCTCCTTAAGCGTGGGGAAGACGGTGGTGTGAAAGTGGGCGCAGTGGCCGCACGTCATGGAGGCATATTCGACGACGGTGATGGGCGCGTCGGCGTTGCCGAGCACAAGATCGGGTAGCGGGCCGGGCTTCATCAGCTCGTCCACGGGGACCTCGGTCGGAGCGGGCTTTTTGCGCTGCGCCAGCGCCGCGGGCGCGAACTCCGAGGCCGTGACCACGGCGAGGGCGGCAAGGCCCATCCCGAGTTTCAGCCCGGTTTTCAGGGCCTCACGTCGGTTGCGCCTGTCGCCCCATGAGCTGTGCGGTAAATCGGTCACGGAATGGATCCTCGCGCTTGGGCCGAGCCTGCCGACGCGGCAGAGCCCAATTAACATAGGTTCTGGTGCGAATAAGGCAAATCGGCGTGAGCGCCTTCTTTGCCGCAGCGCTGTTGAATTTGAACAAGCCTTGGGGCCGTCGGCGCCGCCGATTGGGTGTCTCAGCGACCCGCCTTGACCTCGGCACCAAGCCTTGCCAGGGCATCGCGCAAGCCAGGATCGGCGACCTGCGCCACCTCCGCCGTCAGCGGGTGCGAGACGGTGCGGGGGGGCAGCGTGGCGCGAGGGATTGACCCTCCTTCGACGCCAACGGGTCCCTGCACGATGCGCAGCTGGGCGACGGCGGCATAACCGAAATAGGTGTTGATCCGCTCGATGATTTGGCGGGCCTGGTGCTGCACGTCGAGGCTCAGTCCCCCGTCGACCCTCAAGACAAGCGTGGCACCCCGGCGACCTTGGCCCGGCGCGTTTCCTTCCACGTCGGCTGGCGCGACGCCGCGCGGCCATTTCAGGCGCTCGGGCGCCGTCGCAACGGCAAGCTCGCGACCGACGATCCGCACCCAATCGGTGACCAAGGCGGCGGTCGAGAACCCGTATTTTTCGAAGGCCTTGCGGGTGAGCGCCGGCAGGAAGCTGCCGACCGCCTTGACACCATAGAGGGGACTTGGGCGTCGCTTGCTGAGGCCGATCGCATCGCGCGGGCGGGGGGCGGAGGGCGAGGGGCGGGGGGGCCGGGCCATGTGGATTGCTCGCGGGATTAGCGGCTCGGCTCCTATCCGCCGACCGGCACTGCGCCTACCATGGGCTAGATGATTCGCGCCGGGCTGCAACGAGCCCTTCCGATGGCACCATGACTGGTGACATGACTGGTGTGGCAAGAAAGCAACTGCAGTTCCGTCTCGCGGGCCAGGATGCTGCGAGCGCCGTGCTTGATTGGTACGACCGCGAGCGGCGCGACCTGCCGTGGCGTGCGCCCCCGGGACAGAGGCCGGACCCTTACGCGGTCTGGCTCTCCGAGATCATGTTGCAGCAGACCACCGTCGCTGCGGTGATCCCTTACTATGCGCGCTTCCTCGCCCGCTGGCCCAGCGTCCGGGCGTTGGCGGGGGCCAAGCTCGACGAGGTGCTCTCCGAGTGGGCTGGGCTTGGCTACTACACGCGCGCCCGCAACCTCTATGCCTGCGCCCGCCTGGTGGCCGACCGCCACGCCGGGCAATTTCCCGCCACCGAAGAAGAGCTGCGCACGCTCCCAGGGATTGGCCCTTACACGGCTGCCGCGATTGCAGCCATTGCCTTCGGCGCCAGGACAACGCCGGTGGACGGCAACATCGAACGGGTGGTCGCCCGCCTGTTCGCGGTCAAGAAGCCACTGCCAGGGGCCAAGGAGGAGATCCAGCGCCTCGCGGCCACGCTGACGCCCGCCGAGCGCAGCGGCGATTTTGCGCAAGCGCTGATGGACCTGGGCGCCAGCCTGTGCACGCCCAAGCGGCCCTCATGCCTGATGTGCCCGCTGCAGCGCGATTGCAGCGCTTATGCGCAGGGCATCGAGAGCACGTTGCCGGCGCGTGCTGCACGCCCTGAGCGGCCGGTGCGGGTCGGATTGGGATTTCTCGCGCTGCGCGAGGACGCCCACGTGCTGCTGCGCCGGCGACCGGAGGCAGGACTGCTCGGCGGCATGTTTGAGGTGCCCTCCACCCAGTGGGCCGAAACGCTGCCGCCCCTCAGGGAAGCGCTGCGAACTGCGCCGGTGCGGACCGATTGGTGGTCGGTGCCGGGGATCGTCACCCACACCTTCACCCACTTCCGGCTGGAGATGCTGGTCTATCGCGCCATCGTGCCCGCGGATGCCTCGCTGACCTTCTGGGCCGACCCACAGCGCTGCCATTGGGTGGCGCGCCGCGAGCTCGACCGCACGGCCCTGCCCAGTGTCATGCGCAAGATCATTGCCCACGGGCTCAAGGAATCCTAAGGCTCAGCCCGCGCCAACCGCGTTGTTGGGCGGCCCGCGCTTAGGCGTAGCGAGCCCGCGCCAGCTGGGCTCCCCGGGCGAGCGCTGCGAGCTTGGCGTAGGCGACCTCCCGGCGCATGGGCGCCATGCCGCAATTGGTCGAGAGCTGGATGCGCGCCTTGGGTACGTATTTCACCGCTTCGGCAACGACGGTCAGCACATCCTCGGGCGTCTCCACCGCGTCCGTTGCCACGTCGATGGCGCCGACGAGAATATCTTTGCCCTCGAGCAGCCCGATGAGGCTCATCGGCACTTTGGAGTTTCGGCATTCCACCGACACCTGCTCAATCCGGCTGCTGGCGAGCGCTGGAAATATCTTCTCGTACTGGCGCCATTCGGTGCCCAGCGTCGCCTTCCACTCGATATTCGCCCGAATGCCGTAGCCGTAGCAGATGTGCACGGCCGTGGTGCATGTGAGCCCTGCGGCGGCGCGCTCCAGCGCGGCCACGCCCCACTCCGTCACCTCGTCCATAAAGACGTTGAAGGCCGGCTCGTCGAACTGGATCACGTCCACGCCGTCGGCGGCGAGCGCGCGCGCCTCCTCGTTGAGGAGGTCGGCGAACGCGAGCGCCATCTTCACCTTGTCCCCGTAGTGCCGGTCGGCGATGGTGTCGGCGATCGTCATCGGGCCGGGCAGGGTAAATTTGAGCTTGCGCCGCGTGTGGGCGCGTGCGAGCCGCGCCTCCGTCGCGTGCACGCGGCCTTTGAGGCGCACTGGCCCGACCACCTGCGGCACCATGGCCTTATAGCGGTCGGCGCGGATGCCCATCTCGACTTTGTGTGCAAAGTCGATGCCCTCGACGCGCTCTAGAAAGCCGTGCACGAAATGCTGGCGCGCCTGCTCACCATCGCCGACGATGTCGATGCCGGCGTCCTCTTGGTCCTTGATGGCGAGGAGCGTGGCATCGCCCTTGGCTTCCTCGAGCAAAGCCCCCTCGAGCCGCCACGGTGCCCACAGCGTATTGGGCTCGGCCAGCCAAGCCGGTTTTGGCAAACTGCCAGCGATGGTTGTTTCGAACATGGACGTCCCTCCGCGACTGGACTGGTGGCGCTTTTGCCGGCAATGTTGCCGCCGATCATAGCCGACGAGCGGCCCCGCGAAAGCTCCGTGCGCGCCTTGGGCACCGTCCCACGCGGCCATGCCAAGAATTGTCGGGAGTTTGAAGATAAGCTCGGGAGGTGCCTTCGCCCCATGTTCTCAGCCGCAGCCGCCGCGCAATTCGTGGACGAGGCGCATCGCACCCGCGCGCGCTACGCCAATTTGCCCGAGCCAATCGCCCCGCAGAACTTTGCCGAGGCCTATGCGGCGCAGGAGGCGCTCATCGCGCTGTGGGAGCCGCGGCTCGGACCCGTTAGGGGCCGCAAGATTGCCGTCACCACCAAGGTCATGCAGGAGCTCATGGGCATCGATCAACCCTGCATGGGCGCGGTGTTTGCCTCGCGCGTGCATGCCGCGCCGGCGAGGATCGCCAAGGCGGGATTCGTCAACATGCGCATCGAATGCGAGCTGGCGGTACGCCTCGGCCGCGACCTGCCCAAGGGAGCTTCGCCGCACACGCGCCAGAGCGTGCGCTCGGCCGTATCGGAGATCATGGCCGCCTTTGAGCTGATCGAGGATCGCAATGCCGACTACAAGAATTGCGCGGCGCTGTCGCTGATCGCCGACAATGCCTGGAATGGTGGCATCGTGCTTGGCGCGCCTCGGTCGCCACCGGCGGGATCCGATCTTGACGGCATCGGCGGCGCGCTCAGCCGCAACGGCAAGCCGGAACTCGCCGGCAAGACCGATGATCCCATGGGCGCCCTGGCCTTTCTCGCCAACCTCGCCGCCGACCGCGGCAAACCGCTCGGCGTTGGCATGGTGGTCATCACAGGTAGCATTGTCCCAACGGTTGACATTGGGGTGGGCGAGCGGCTCGAGTTTGCGCTCGAGGGTGTGGGCGATGTGACGATGACAGCGATCTAGGGACGCGAGCAGGATGAAGTTCGGCATCTTCTACGAGCTGCAGCTGCCAAAGCCGTGGGAAGAGGACGCTGAGCGTCAACTGGTCGAGGACGCGCTTGCGCAGGTCGAGCTCGCTGACCGCCTCGGCCTCGACTATGCCTGGGCGGTAGAGCACCACTTCCTCGAGGAATACTCCCACTGCTCGGCCTCAGACGTGTTCCTGGCCGCTGCCGCCGCGCGGACCAAGCGCATTCGCCTCGGCCACGGCATCCGCCAGGTCATCCCCAACTACAACCATCCCGCGCGCACGGCCGAGGCCATCGGCATGCTCGACCTCATCTCCAACGGGCGCGCGGAACTGGGCATCGGCGAGGGCGCCACGCGGCTCGAGCTCGGCGGCTTTAATATTCCGGCCAAGGAGAAACGAGCGATGGCGCTGGAGGCCGCTGGCGAGATCGCCAACATGATGGTGATGACGCCCTATCCCGGCTTCGAGGGCGGCTCGTTCAAGATGCCGTGCCGCAACATCATCCCCAAGCCGGTGCAAAAGCCGCATCCACCCATGTGGATGGCCTGCACCAACCGCGATACCATCAAGCTCGCGGCAAGCCTCGGCCTTGGCGCGCTCGCCTTCTCCTTCCTCGATGAGGCCGAGGCGCGCACCTGGAGCCAGGCCTACTACGATATTATCAAGAGCGACGCCTGCGTGCCGCTGGGACACAGCGTCAACGCCAACATCGCCATGGTGTCGGCATTCTCTCTGCACGCCGACCCCGACGAGGCCGCACGGCGCGGGCAGGAGGGCTTCGAGTTTTTCCGCTTCGCCATCTCGGGCCTTGTCGTGAACGACACCGTACCCGGCCGCTCGCGGCTATGGGAGGAGTTCCAGAAAGAGCGCAGCAGCGGCGGCATCGAGGCCATCTATTCCAGTACCGAGAACCTCGCCAGCGCCTTCCAACGCTCACCTGGCATCGGCACGCCGGCCGACTTGCGCGCCCATGTGCGCGCATTTGCGGCCGCGGGGGTCGATCAGATCATCCTGCTGCAACAGGCGGGCCGCAATCGGCACGAGCACATCTGCGCTTCCCTCGAACTGCTCGCGGCCGAGGTGTTGCCCCAATGCAAGGAGGAGGCGGGCCTCCGCGAGGGACGCAAGGCTGAGGAGCTAGCGCCCTACATCGGCCGTGCGCTGGCGCGCAAGAAGGTCAGAGCCCCATTGGCGGAGGTGGACATTCCCGTGGTGCGCGCCTCCGTGGCCAAGCCCGTCGTCAACCGGTCCACCAGCTAGGTGCGTGGCAAGGCTTCAGGTCTTTTCGCACCAGAACAGGTACATGTTCTCGAAGAGCTGCGGCCTTTCCTCCTCGAAGCGAGCCCAGTTCGCGAGGCTGCCGGGCCAAGTCTCCAAGGCAAACCGCTGCCAGAACATCGCCTGGCTCTCCTTGGGGAGTTGGAAGCCGCGAAACGTCAAGCGCTCATCCTCAAGGAAGCGGGCGATCTCGGCGAGCGCTAGCCTGTGCTCGCAGACGTGGAGGACCATGTCGCGAAATGATCTGGCGTCCCAGAAGTCGACGTATTTGCGCGCATCGCGAGCTTGTTCGTCTTGCCGCATGATGAGGCTCTGCCGGAAGGCGCGCAGGGCTCGATCATCGCAGCCTGGGCCCGGGTAGGCTCGCTCGCTTCGCAGCGCCGTCAGGTTGCGGCGGGCAATGGCGCTGTAGAGGCCAATGCGCATGAGCCCGTGGGGCGCCAAGCATCGCAGCAGCGCCCGCCAGCCTGCAAACGGCTCCGCCATGTGATGCAGCACACCCACCGCCTCGATCAGCTGGAACCGTCCTGCGAACCGCGCCTCGGCGGTGGCCAACGTCTCCAGATCCGCGCGCGCAAATTCAACGTTCTTGACGCCAAAGCTTTCCGCCATGCGCGCGGCATAGCCGAGGCTCGCGGCCGAGAGATCGAGGGCAAGGATGCGCGCGTTGGGCCCGTAGTGGAGCGCCGACTGCACGACTTGCTGACCGGTACCGCAGCCGGCGATCAACACCTCGAAGGGACGCTCGAGGAAGGCTGCACGCTCCTCACCCAGAAACCGAGCAAGCGTCGCGCGATGGTCCCGACTGATGATCACGGTCGACCAGCGCGGGTAAGGGCTTTCTTCGTAGAACTGCGCCACCCTGCGTGAGGTCGCGCCGTCGATATCGCCGAGGAGGGGCATGCGCGCCGCACGCTCGCGCTCGTTGCGCTCCATCGCCAGACGGTGCACCACGACCTCGCGCAGGGCACGCGGCTCAAGGCGGCTGCATGCCTCCGGCACGGCGTCGTCTCCGAGCACCCTGCGCAACGGCGCGTAGAGACAGTGTCGCAGGATGCAATGCCCGGCCTCAAGGTCTTCCTTGGTCGGCCTGGCGAGGGCGGCCTCTTCCTCCTCGCTCACCGCCCAAACGAATTGGTTGATCCAGCACTGCTGCAGCATGGCCACGGCGAAACTGACGAGCGCATGATCGCAAAACCGCGTGGGCACCATCTCCAAGAGGAGGACACGGCGGATGGCGGTAAGGAGGCTCTCGAGCTCGGGGCTCGACAAGGTGCTGGTGCGCAGGACCTCGAGCAAGAGCTCATCCTTCAAAATGGGACTGGTTCGCTCAAGGCACAGCCGGCGCGCGGCTTCTAGCCAGTCCTGCGCCTGGCCCGTGGCGAAGGCGTTCTTTAAGGATCGGCCCGTAACGAGGACCCGGACGGCGACATTGGCAATGGCCTTCTGGTCCACGCGAACGTGGTTGAGGCCGTGTCTCAGGCCCACCACGTTGAGCTCATCGTGGTCGGTGGCGCCGAAATCGGGACGCCTGAAGAGGGCAGCGAGGCGGCGCGCCGCCTCCTCCCGGTTGGGATCAAGGCGCAGGGCCTGCGTCAACTCTCGAGCGGCCGCCGCAAGCTCACCCAGACCTTCGAGCACGACGGCGAGATGGAACCGATGACGCGCGTTCGAGCACTCGTCTCTTACAGCGCGCGAGAAGCACTGCTTAGCCAGCCCAAGATCGCCGGCATCAACCGCCGCCGAGCCGCGCTCGGACCATGAACCCGGCATGGTTCACCTCAAACAGCAAGGCACTACTTCGATGCCTGCTCGTGAACTGCCCGAGACCAATGCTCAGTCGGAATAGATCGCGGGAAACCTGTTGCGCCAGCGGGGCACGATCATCCCGAGACGGATGAATGTTCGGGGGGATCGGGCCTTTGCGCCAAGGGCGCCAACTCGTCAGCGATCCGACGACGATCCTCCTGCGCAGGCCTCAGCCAACGCAAAGCTAGACGTGCTCTACGGATTGCCGGTTCGCGCCGGGCTCGCCGCGACGCAAGGTGCCCGACCCGATCGCGGCAGCCCCCGATGTTGGGACCCTGCTAAGGCGCGCATAGTCGACGCGTTGGCCGCAGGGGCTGACGCGAACACCTCCGGGACGGATCCCGGCAAAAATCCTCTTGGCATTGAATAGCTCCCCTCGTTGTCGGCAATGCCTTGATGCGCACCGGCGCGATGGAGGTTCGCAGATGGTTCGATGGCATTGCACCTCGGGGCGGGTTAGTTTTTTTGGAGGTCGCCTGTGCGAGGCGCCGCCGGGACGGATGCTGTTTGACCCCGATCGCGGCAGCCTGGCACGAGACCACTTTCCTGTCAAAGACAGTTTGTTGGCGGCCCATTCGCGCCCACTGCCCGACCGCCGAAGGGTCGTCGCCCCATTTTGCCGCCATTGGCGCGATGTCGCGAAACCTGCTTAGTTCGGATCTGCGATAGGCTCCTCAACATGGGCGAGGCACGCGCGGGTCGATGACGTTTCGACTACACTGGGACGAGCCCGCGCGGCGGCTTGCCAACGCGCTCGCGGGCTTGGCCTCGAAAAATGTGACCGCGTGGCGATCCTTGCCCACAACGCGGTGGAGTGGATGGAGAACTACGCGGCGACAGCCGGGCTCATGATGGAGCCCATCAACTTCCGGCTGGGCGGCGCCGAAGCCCGCTACATCGTCGAGGAGGCGCCAAGGCTCTCATTGCGCAGCACGACCTCGTGGGCGCCGTGGAAGACATCCGCAGCGATCTTTCGCTAGCCGAGAGCGGCTACGTCCACTTCGGCAGCAGTACGGCGGAGGCCGATTTTCAGCGCAACGCT
>Ga0306926_10008100_pt1 | contig 11469 bp, 9 predicted proteins | sample flu12Cox44000178_FD_203759 | JGI IMG/M metagenome (GOLD analysis project Ga0306926, IMG submission 203759) | Lab enrichment of tropical soil microbial communities from Luquillo Experimental Forest, Puerto Rico - flux8day.12C.oxic.44.000.178 (v2)... | ecosystem: Environmental > Terrestrial > Soil...
ATGAATACGTCGACTGGGCGCTGTTGATCGCGCGCAGCGAACCGATCGCCGACGCTTCGTTGCCCGACATACGGGCGCGGAGCAGACCCGGCACCGCGATCGCCGCGATGATCCCGATGATGGCGACGACGATCAGCAGCTCGATCAGCGTGAAACCCTTCGCATTACGCATCTTCATGTCCATGTCCTTTATGAGAGAGGTTGTCGTCCCTCGATGAACTGTTTCGTGTCCAATCGAACGGGATGCACCGGCTTGAGCAACAGGGGTGCCACTCGACTTACCTTCCGTAAATAGCAGTATCAATTGACTTTAACAAATTTCGTCGGTCGAATTAAGATGACATTAAATGACACCATGACAAAAATCTGTTCTGCCCCGAACCGAACAACTGTCAACGCAGATTGTATTTCTTCACGTAGTACCGGAACGACCGGAAGCTCATCCCTAGAAGCTCCGCCGCCTTCACCTGTACCCCGTTCGCCTTCTTCAATGCCTCGGCGATATAGCCCCTCTCGATCTCCTTGACGTGAGCTTCCAGATCGAATCCTGACTCCGGTAGCCCCTCGGCATTGGACACAGGCACCCTGGCGGCCTCACCTCGAATGTTGGGAGGCAGGCTATCGGGAAGGATGGACGGGGTCGGCTCGAGCGCGACGGCGCGCTCCATCACGTTTTCGAGCTCACGGATGTTGCCCGGCCAATCGTGATAGTGCAGCAGTTCCATCGCCTGGTGAGAGATGCCGACGATCTCCTTCCCCATCTGATCGTTGTACTTCTGGAGAAAGTGCTCTGCGATGAGGCTGATGTCTTCGCGGCGCTCGCGCAGCGGCGGCAGCGAAATCGGTATGACGTTGATCCGGTAAAACAGATCCTCGCGGAAGCGACCCTCCGTGATGAGCCGTGCGAGGTCCTGGTTGGTTGCGGCGATCACGCGGATGTCGGCCTGCATCTCCTCGAGGCCTCCGACACGACGGAATCGCCGCTCCTGAAGGACCCGGAGCAGCTTGACTTGCATGACAGCGCTCATCTCGCCGATCTCGTCGAGGAATATCGACCCGCGTTCCGCGACTTCGAGCAGCCCCTTCTTGTTCGTGTCGGCGCCGGTGAACGCGCCCTTCATGTGGCCGAACAGCTCCGACTCGAGCAAATTCTCCGGCATCGCGCCACAGTTCAGCGAGACCATCGGCTTGTCGCGCCGCAGCGAATGGAAGTGCACCGCCTGCGCCACGAGCCCCTTGCCGGTGCCGGATTCTCCCGTCAGCAGGATGGTGCTGTTGGTGCGAGCCACCGTCTCAATCATCTTGAACACGGCGAGCATCGCTTCGCTGCGTCCGATGATGTTGGAGAACTGATGCGTGAGGCCCAGCGTGCGTTTGAGAGCCAGGTTCTCCTGCCGCAGCTGCCGGTTCTCGATCTTCTCCCGCACCTTCATCTTGAGCAGATCGATGTCGAACGGTTTGCTGAGGTAGTCGCACGCGCCGAGCCGCATCGCCTCGACGGCAGTCTCGGTCGACGCGAACGCCGTGATCATGATCCCGAGGATGTCCTGATCGATTTTCTTGGCGGCGCGCAGCACGTCGACGCCGCTGAGATCCGGCATCTTGATGTCCGAGATCAGGATGTCCACCGCCTCGCGCTCGAGAATCTCGATAGCGCCGCGCCCGTTTTCGGCCAGCATCACCTCGTAGCCCTCGCGTTTGAGGACGATCGCCAGCAGTTCCCGCATCGACCGCTCATCGTCGACGACCAGGATCCGCGGAGACCGGCGATCCGACACCGGGGCCGCCGGTTGCGCCATGGTGTTCACGACGCCACCGTCCCTCGGCTAGGCTCGGGACGCGCTGAGCCGTGGTCGAAGGCCGTCCCTCGACCCTGCTCGGGGCGGGCGGGCAGACGCACCGAAACCGTGGTGCCCGCTCCGGGCTGCGAGCTGACCCGGATCTCGCCGCTGTAGTCGCTCACGATGCGGTGAACGATGGCGAGGCCCAGGCCGCTGCCCTTCGCGAACGTGCCGTGGAACGGCTGAAAGAGTCCATCAAGCTCCTCTGGCGGAATGCCGATCCCTTCGTCGCTGATCGTGAGGACGACGTCTTCCGACGCAGGCTCCACTGCGCCGGCCAGGTGCAGCCGTCCACCCTTCGGCATCGCGCGCAAGCCGTTGGTGGCCAGGTTCCAGACGATCTGCTTGATCTGTCCCTCGTCGGCTTCGTACCACAGCTCGGTCGCCGGCACGTCGACGGTAATCTTGTGCTCGTCGAGCACGTCCGCGCTGTTGCGCAGCAGCAACGTCGTGTCGTTGAGCGCGCGCCGGACATCGAACCGCTGAATCTGAAAGCGTTGCGGCCGTGCATACGCGAGAAACGATCGGATCGTCGTGTTCAAGCGCTCGGACTCCCTCAGCACGATGTCCATCAGCTGCTCCTGCTCGCTGCTGAGCGGGAGCTCCTGTCGAAGGATTTGGATCGAGCCCGACATCGATGCGAGCGGGTTGCGGATTTCGTGTGCGATGCCTGCGGCCATCTCGCCGACGGCCGCGAGACGCTGCTGGATCGCCGCGTCTCGCTCCAGTTTCTTGATCGCGGTCACGTCCTGGAACGTGAACAGAAGCCCCGCGCGGCCTCCCGGCGTTTCAAGATGGGTCGCGGTCAGCCCGATCTCCAGTTCCCCGCGGCCATCGGCCGCCTGGTACCGGAATTCGTGGCGCCGGCGGGCGCCCTTCACACCCAGGTCATTTTGAATGGAAGTCATAACGGTGGCGGGCAACTGCAGAACGTCGACGATTTCGCGCCCGGTGGCGTCGACGGACGACACGCCGGTGATCGACTCCGCGCCGCGGTTGAATGTGAGGATGCGCAGCCCGACATCAGTGGTGACCAGCCCGCTCGGCAGGCTGTCGATCACATCCTGATTCAGCGCCTGGAGATCGGCGATCTCGGTCGACGCCTGTTCGAGCCGGTCCCCCGCCGAACGCAGGCTGTTCGCCAACGTGCCGCCAAGCAGCGCCACCGCGAACATGCCGAACACATTCATCAGGACCGTGTAGCGTGCGACCGTCCCCGAAGGCAGCGATTGCGCATAGGCGGACAGCGAGGGATCGGCTCCGAGCCCGGATGCCGCCAGGTACTGGGCCAGAACGAGGCCGCCGTACAGGGCCGAACTCAGCGTCGCCACCATCAAGCCGCCACGCCGAAGCTGGATCGTGCTGGCGGCAATGACTGGCAGGACGTAGAGCGACGTGAAATAGCTCGTCACCCCGCCCGTGAAGTAGATGAACGCGGAGACGAGCAGCGCGTCCAGGCCCAGCTGGAGATCGACGATCCAGCGTTGGCGCTCGACGAAGCGCAGCGTCAACGCGTACGCAATCGTCAGCGCGTAGGTGAGGCCGATCAGAAAGAAGAACGGATCCCCCGCAAACGACGCGTTCGAGGCGGTCTCCGTCGCGCGCATGAACGTGGCCGAACCGAGCAGAATCGTGCTGATCACCAGACGAATGGCGATCAGCCACGCAATGTTCCGCCGAAGCGAGCCTTCGCTCATGACTACGTCAACTTGCTGATCAGGTCGAAGATTGGCAGATACATCGCGATCACGATGCCGCCGACGACGACACCGAGGATGGCAATCATGATCGGCTCGAGGAGCGTCAGGAGTCCCGCGACGGCGGTGTCGACTTCCTCTTCGTAGAAGTCGGCGATCTTGCCGAGCATCGTATCGAGCGCGCCCGTCGCCTCTCCAACGCCGATCATCTGCGTGACCATCGACGGAAACACCTTGGTCTCCTTCAGCGGCGCCGAGATCGTCTCGCCGCGCTCGATGCTCTTCCGCGTCACCATGATCGCGTCCTCGACGATGGCGTTCCCCGACGTCTTGGCCGTGATCTCGAGGCCGTCGAGAATCGGCACGCCAGAGCTGATGAGCGTGGATAACGTCCGGCAGAAGCGCGCGACGGCAATTTTTTTCATGATGTTGCCGAACACCGGCATCTTCAGCATGGCCGCGTCGATCACGTGACGGCCGTTCTCCGTCCCGTAGTACGTCCTGAACCCGTACACCGTCGCGCCGGCGCCGACGAGGATGAACGGGAAGAAGCGAACGAGGTTATCGCTGAGCGAGATGACGATGCGGGTCGGCAGCGGCAGATCGGCGCCAAGCCCCGAAAACAGGGCGGCGAACGTCGGAATGACCTTCCAGAGAATGACGCCGACGACGAGGCCGGCGATGACAATGACGGCCACCGGATAGATCATCGCGGACTTGACCTGTCCGGCCAGCTTCACGGCCTTCTCGATGTACGTCGCAAGCCGCTTCAGAATCGTGTCGAGGATGCCGCCCGCCTCGCCCGCGGCGATCATGTTGGTGAACAGCGGATCGAAGGTCTTGGGGTGCTTCCGCATGGCATCGGCCAGCGAGGCGCCCGATTCCACGTCCGCTCTCGTGGCGCCGATGACCGACGCAAAGTTCTTGTCCTCCTCCTGGGAGCCAAGAATGTCGAGACACTGCACCAGCGGCAGGCCGGCGTCGATCATCACCGAAAACTGGCGCGTGAAGACCGCCAGACTCTTCGCGGCGACTTTCTTGCCCGCTTTCCCCGCCTTCGCGTCTTTCTTGGCGCCGGCCTCTTCCTTGGCCTTGGGCGTAATACGGGTGACGTTGATCTGATCGCGCCGCAGCGCGGCCGTCGCCGCATCCATCGAGTCGGCGACGCGTTCGCCGCTGACCGTCTCTCCCCCGCGCGTCCGTCCGGTATACGCGAATGTAGGCATGGATTAACTCCGCATCGGGCGCGCGGGAGCCGCGGTGCCGGTCGAACGACCGAGGCCCGCGCCCGCGACGACGCCGACGCCGCGGCTGATCATGTCCTGCAACTCGTCCTTGTTCGACGAGGCGGTCATCGCGGTCTCCAGCGTGATCAGACGTTTCATGTGCAGGCTCGCCAGCGATTGATTGGCCGTCTGCATGCCGAGCTTCTCCTGGCCCGCCTGCATCGATCCATAGATCTGGTGCACCTTGTCATCGCGGATCAGGTTCCGGATCGCCGGCGTCGGGACCATGATCTCCAGCGAGCAGACCCGGCCCTTGCCGTCGGCCCTCGGCAGCAGGGCCTGACAGACGATCCCTTCCAGCACGAGGGACAGCTGCGTGCGAATCTGCGCCTGTTGTCCCGAGGGGAAGATGTCGATGATGCGGTTGATCGTTTGCGCCGCCGAGTTGGTGTGGAGCGTTGCGAACGTCAAGTGTCCCGTCTCGGCGATTTTCAGCGCCGATTCGACGGTCTCGAGGTCGCGCATTTCGCCGATGAGGACAATGTCCGGATCCTCGCGAAGCGCGGCACGCAACGCGTTGCCGAAACTGGTGGTGTCGCTGTGCACTTCGCGCTGGTTCACGAGGCAGCTCTTGTGCTGGTGGATGTACTCGATCGGATCCTCGATGGTCAGGATGTGCTCGCGGCGCTCGGAGTTGATCTTGTCCAGCATCGCGGCCAGCGTCGTCGACTTCCCGCTGCCGGTGGGCCCGGTGATGAGAACCAGCCCTCGCGGCCGATCGGCCAGGTTGGCGAGCACCGGCGGCAGGCCGAGCTCGCCGAATGTCCGAATCTTCTCCGGGATGAGCCGGTAGACGGCGCCGACCGCGCCGCGCTGGTTGAAGACGTTGCAGCGGAAGCGCGCGCCGATCGCGGTGATGCCGAACGAGAAGTCGAGCTCCAGTGATTCTTCGAAGCGCTTCTTTTGCGAGTCGGTGAGCACGCTGTAGACGAGCTGCTTGGTGTCCGCCGGTCCGAGATCGGGCATCGGCAATCTGGTCAACTTCCCGTGGACCCGAACCTGCGGCGGAGATGCGGTCGCGAGATGCAGGTCCGACCCTTCCATTTCGACCATCGTTTTGAGCAGTTCCGGAAGTGTTGACATAAGCCGTTTCCCTACACCCTCACCCTTACTTGACCGTCTCGCGCACGACTTCTTCGATGGACGTCAGGCCTTCCTTGACCTTGCGCAGGCCGCTCATGCGCAGGGTGAGCATGCCTTCCTCGATCGCCTTGCGCCGAAGCTCGGTCCCCGACGCGCCGACCAGGATCAGCTCCTTCAGCTCGTCTCCGATCGCCATCACCTCGTACAGGCCGACGCGTCCCTTGTAGCCGGTCGTGTTGCACTTGTCGCAGCCGGCGCCCTTCATGGGCGTGACCTCGGCAGCGTCTTCGGCGGTGAACCCGGCCTGCATCAGGGCTTCTGGCGTCTGCGGCGCCGGTTCCTTGCAGTTGGCGCAGACACGGCGGACCAGCCGCTGCGCGCAGATCAGATGTACAGAGCTCGCGACGAGAAACGGCTCGATGCCCATGTTCATCAGACGGTTGATCGTGCTGGGCGCATCGTTGGTGTGCAGTGTCGAGAGCACAAGGTGTCCCGTGAGCGCCGCCTTGACCGCGATTTCCGCGGTCTCGAAATCTCGGATCTCGCCGACGAGAATGATGTTCGGGTCCTGCCGCAGGAAGGAACGCAGCGCCGCGGCGAAGTTGAGCCCGATGTTCTCCTTGACCTGAACCTGGTTGACGCCGGCGAGATTGAACTCGACGGGGTCCTCGGCGGTCATGATGTTGGTCTCGGGCGTGTTGATTTTCGCGATCGAGGAGTACAGCGTATTGGTCTTGCCGCTGCCGGTCGGCCCGGTCACCAGCACCATGCCCCACGGACGCAGGATGGCTTGCTCGAACTTGGTCAGCGATTCCGGCTCGAAGCCCAATCGCGTCATGTCGAGCATCAACTTGTCCTTGTCGAGGAGACGAAGGACGATCTTCTCGCCGAACAGCGTCGGCAGCACCGAGACGCGGAAGTCGATTTCCTTGGGCTCGCCGCTCTCGTTGTACCGAATCTTGATGCGACCGTCCTGCGGCAGCCGCTTCTCGGCGATGTCGAGCTTCGACATGATCTTCACGCGCGACACGATGGCGTCGCGATACTTCATCGGCGGCGCCATGATGTTGTAGAGGATCCCGTCGATCCGGTACCTGACGCGAAGCTCCTTCTCGTACGGCTCGATGTGAATGTCGCTGGCGCCTTTCTGGATCGCGGACATCAGGACGACGTTCACGAGCCGGACGACCGGCGCATCCTCGCCCTGCCGCGCCAGCGCCTCCGCGCTGATCTCCTGCAGCTCCTCCAGCACTTCGACGTCGTCGGCGCCGGTGCCCAGGGAGTTCTGGAGCTCCTCGAGCCCGCGGCTCGCCATCTCGAGCGTGCTGCTCGTCATCGGGGCTGCGCCCGGTTTGCCGCCCTTGGCGCCAGCCGCAGGTGCCGAACCCGGCTTGCCGCCCGGGTAGTACTTCTCGATGGCGTCGCCAATCGCGATTTCCGACGCCACCACCGGCTCTACCGTGTAGCCGGTCATGAACTTGATGTCGTCCATCGCGAAGACGTTGGTGGGATCCGTCATCGCGATCGTGAGCGTGCTGCCGGAACGGCTCAGCGGGATGATTTGGTACTTGCGCGCGGTCTCGGTCGGAACGAGCTTGATAATCGTCAGATCGAGTTTGAACTGGGCGAGATTGATCGCAGGAACGCCGTATTGCTTGCTGAGGAGGGCGGTGATCTGCTCGTCCTTGACGAATCCGAGCTTGACGAGGCTGAACCCAAGTTTTCCCCCGTTGGACTTCTGCTGAGTCAGCGCCTGTTGGAGCTGATCGGGGGTAATGAGTTTCTCCTTGAGAAGGAGTTCGCCTATTCGGACGGCCATGTGGGGGCTGGAGATTAAAATTCAGTGACAAATATTGTCAATTTTGACCTAAAACGTCACTCTTGCGCCGATTCCCCAACCGCGCCGACCGTCGTCCGTGCCGCCGCTGACCTCGCCGTCCGCATAAAGCCCCTTCTTGATCCCCAGACTCAGACCGCCACTCACGGCGGTTCGGTGGTCGCCGATGGTGTTCAGGTTGACGCCCGCGCGAACGCCCAATGACCGGTTCGACGTCCACAGCTCGCCCCCGAACGCCAAACGGCGCTCGTCCCCCAGCACAGTGGGAATCCTCGTCAGGTCACCGTCGACCGCAAACGTCATCGTCCCTATCGCCCCTCGCGATCCCGTTGATAACGCAAGCCCGATACGAGCCTGGCGGGTCAGCGTGAACGGCTCGCTGGAGTCGCCAAACTCGAGTTCGTTGACGTTCCGCACCATGATTCCCACGCGGGCGCGGCCGAAGACGGCCATCGCGCCGATATCGAGCCCAACCTTGGTATCCCCTGAAGGATCCACGTCTGCGGCCGATTCGAGCGAGGCGGTGGCTGCGGGCTGAATCCATGACACCGCCCCGCCATTGACCACCTTGAACGTCGATCCAATCACCAGATGCGAACCGAGCGACTGACCGGCACTGGCGCTGAACTGATTCAGCACCATCGTGCGCAAACGCACCTCCGTCGCTCCACCCTCTTGTCGGACGCCGGCGCCGGTACCTGTAGAGATTTGCGGCTGCATGCCACTGATCCGCAGGCGGTAATAGCTCAAACCCAGGGCGGGGTAGGCCACGGCAAAGGTGGTCGCCGTGTCCCTCATCGCCCGTTGGGGATCGCCGGCCGGGGTGCGGTCCTCGGGAGGTTCCCGATGGGTGCCGCTGTCGAACAGGGCGTTGAAATAGGCGCCGCCGGCCATGCCGGCGGGATTCCACCACGAGGCGGTGGCGTCGTCGGCCACCGCGGTAAACGCGCCTGCCATGCCTTGCGCGCGAATGCCCACGACGTCAGCCGGCTGGGCGCCGACGGGCGCAGCGAGGGAAAACAGGGACACCACGGACACGAAGAACGAGGAGGGCTTGAGCATCACCCTCCTACCTTAGTGTCCTTCTCGTCGTTTGTGGTGAAAGTGCGCGCGAAAAAAGCAGACGGGGACTAGCCGACGAGAACCGCGGCGGCCACGACGGTCGTCCAGAGCCCCTTCTTGTCGCCGACGGCGCTCTGGGTCACGTTCTGGACGTGGACGATCTCGTTGGACAGCCGATAGACCTCTTTCTTCTCATCCCAGCTCTTGTCGGGATCGAACTCGAGGCCGAGCGTCGTGGCCAGCATCTCCGCGGCGAGCTCCTCGGCATAGTCGCCGGCGATGTCCTCGCTCTCGCCGAAGCTGTGATGCTCGGAGAGGTAGCCGTACAGCTCGCGGTCGCGCGGGATGGCGACGCCGACCGTCGCCGCGATCAGGCGGTGCGGCTCACGCGTGGCGGCCTCGGACATGACGACGAAGGTCACCTGGCCGGGCTCGAGGCGCTTGGCGCCTTGCGCGCGCGACAGGATTCGACAGTTCGGCGGGAAGATGCTCGACACTCGCACGAGATTGCACGCGGCGATGCCGGCCGACCGCAGCGCGAGCTCGAACGACGTCAGTTTTTCGCGGTGTTTGCCGACACCCTTCGTGAAAAACATCTCCTTGGGGACGAATCCGACCACTTCACGCTCCTTATGTCGCAGGGACGCAGCATGGTAAACAGCCCCCTCCCCAGTGTCAAGGAACGGGCGCGGCACGACAGCTGAAATTGACCGTCCGTGGACCGCGTGATAACTTAGCACTCATAACCATTAGGCCACCTAATTCAACGCTGCGGACCATGACCCGTGTTCAGGCGCGCGATACCGCGCGCGAGATTCTCGAAATCATTCCCCTCGTGATGCGCACCGTGGCGGCCGAACTGCGCGCGGCCGGCGAGATGCCCGCGCCGGCGCATTTCGGCCTGCTGTCCATCCTCAGCATCCGCCCCCGGATGCTCAGCGACCTCGCCTCGCTGCAAGGCGTCAGTCTGCCGACGATGTCCAACTCGATCAGCGCGATGGTCGAGCGCGGCTGGGTGCGCCGCGAGGCGCCGGACGGCGATCGCCGCGTCGTGATGATCGACGTTACCCCGACCGGCCGGGCCGCGCTGGAACGCGTCAGCCGCGCGGCCGAGGCGCATCTCGCCGATGTGCTCGCGCCGCTCGATCTGCCGGCGCGCCGTCGGCTCATCGGCGGGCTCGGCGTGCTGCGGAGGGTTTTTGCGGCCGCTCCCGCGTCGACGTCACGGAAAAGTCACAGAACACCGGCAAAGCGGTAGTCGTATGTATCCTTGAACACACAGAGGCACATGTGACGCAATCCCCGACGGCCGATTCGACGACCGCCCCGGCGAAGAGCCTGCCCGCGCGCTTCGCGGGCATTCTGTTTGCGCCGCGCGCGACCTACGCGTCGGTCGCGGCGCATCCACGCTGGCTCGGCATCCTGCTCGTGGTGTTTCTGATCTCGGCGGCGGCTTCCGTGGCCCTGCTCTCCACCGAGGTCGGCCGCAATGCCGTCATCGATCAACAGGTCGCGTCCCGTGAAGCCTTCGGCCGTCCGATGACGCAGGCGGAAATCGATCGCGTCGAGGCGTTTGCACCGTACTTCGTGTACATCACGCCCGTCTTCCAGCTGTTCGGGCTGTCGGCCGCGGCGCTGCTCATCTCCGCCATCGCGTTCGCGGTGTTCAACGCGCTGCTGGGCGGCGACGCGACGTTCAAGCAGACGTTCGCCGTGGTCTGCCATTCGGGTGTCGTGCTCGCGGCGCTGTCCGTCTTCACCACGCCGTTGGCCTACGTCCGCGGGTCGTTGTCGAGCGCCACCAATCTCGCAGTGTTCCTGCCGTTCCTCGACGAGAGCTCGTTTCTCGCGCGGATGCTCGGCTCAATCGATCTGATTTTCATCTGGTGGATGCTCAGCCTCGCCATCGGCCTCGGCGTCCTCTATCGCAAACGCACCGGGCCGATTGCCGTCACGATGCTCGCCGTCTACGTGGCGATCGGGGTGATCATCGCGGCGATCAAGACCGCTTCGACTGGAGTGTAGATGTCGCGCAAGAACGTCTTCATTACGATTGTGGTGCTGTTGATCGGCGCGGCGGTCGTCGCGGCGAACGTGTACTACAAGAAGGACAAGGGACTCCCGGTCACCACCGACGTCATCAAGACGAGGGATCTCGAAGCGATCGTGTCGGCGTCCGGAAAGATCCAGGCGAAGCGCACGGTCAACGTCAGCAGCGACACGGTCGGACGCGTCGTCAACCTGGCCGTGAACGAGGGCGACCGTGTCAAGATCGGCCAGTTCCTGCTGCAGATCGACCCGAAGACGTTGCGGTCACGCGTCGACAGCGGCTCGGCGTCTCTCCAGGCGAACATCCTCACGCTCGAGCAGATGAAGCAGGCGATCGAGACGGCGCGCGCACAGCTGGTGCAGGCGCAGCAGACCCTGACACGCCAGCAGGATCTCTGGAAGCAGCAGCTGACTACGCGCGAAGCGCTCGAGAAAGCGGAAAACGACGTCAAGGTGGCACAGTCGAACCTGCAGGAGCGCGAAAAGACGCTCAAGCCGCAGGAAAGCCGCATTGCCCAGGAACGGGCCGGCCTCGACAGCGCACAGTACGATCTGAGCAAGGTGCGGATCGTCTCGCCAATCGACGGCATCGTCACTGCCCGGACCATCCAGGA
>Ga0306926_10008101_pt1 | contig 11468 bp, 13 predicted proteins | sample flu12Cox44000178_FD_203759 | JGI IMG/M metagenome (GOLD analysis project Ga0306926, IMG submission 203759) | Lab enrichment of tropical soil microbial communities from Luquillo Experimental Forest, Puerto Rico - flux8day.12C.oxic.44.000.178 (v2)... | ecosystem: Environmental > Terrestrial >...
CACAGGCCCTTGCCGCCACCTCGGAGACCGGCGCAGGATACCCGCTCAACATGAACATATCAAGAACGTCACAACCCACCCTGCCTTAACCGGAGAGTGAGGTTAATTTATCATGATCTCTTTCACCCGGATGCAGTCGCAATTCAATTCTGTAGGTTAAAAACCTAATTCTCTCCATAATCTCATATGCTTTCACCTGATCTCTACATATTACGCTCTGGCCATCCTGGTGAGGGCCGAAGAGCTGCCCCCATTCTATTTCTTTTTCCATAAATTCCGCCACATCCTCGCGCAAAGCGTTAATCCACATTTGCCGGTTTGCAGAGACCACACTCGCTCTGACTTGGCGTCTGCCTACGATGATAGTTGCTATCGGCCCAAGAAAGGCAGCCACAAGCGCCGCGGCAGCCGTAAGCCCCTGCGCTGTGATTTGGGCGACCAGAGCCAGGAGCCAGGGTGGCAATGAGGAAAACATCCTTTCTCACTCCCGCATTCATCAACCTCCATATTGTGCCTCCCGGCCCCCGCTTCTTTCAGCACCAACTCGCATAAACCCCCTATCCGGGAAGTCAGAGCTTGCAAAGAGCGTTGATTTTCATCTGTCGGAGCGGATGGTCCGCAAAGGGTCGAGTTTGAGACGCTCCTCTCTGTCGGCGGGGTTCTCACCGATACTCTCCGCACCTCCCGCTCGCTGATCTCCACATTCCCGTCCTCGGTCAACTGCCTCCGGCCCAGCTCCCGCTCGGCGATGTTCTCGGGTCCGTTGGAGATAGTACGCCTCGACGCACCGCTCGGGCGCCTCCGGGAGCAGCCGCTGGAACACGCGCCGCGGGACCCGGACCACACCACCGCATGACTGCCCTTCACTCCCGTCCGCCTTGACGGTCGACCCAACCTCCCCCGAAGGGTTGGGGACCGGGCCGGCCCGCGCTATGCTGCTCCCGAGCGGTCACATCCTCGAAGAGCCGCATTAGGGAGAGCCGGATACGAAGACCGACCGGAAGAACGCGCGCGAACCCCTGAGACGCCGACGTGGTGCTCAGATAAGGCGCCGCGATGCCCTGCTCTGCCTTGCGGCCGCTGCTGCGAGCTGGCGCGCTCAGGCGCAGGAGGCTCCAAAGAGCGCCCGCATAGCCTTCGTTGTCACCGGGGAGGCGTTCCCGCGCCGCTGGTTCGCGCCCTTCGGGGCGCTCTTCTCGTTTGTGGCCGTGTCAATGGCCCGTGGGCGCGGCAGGGCTCGGCATGAGCGGTGCTCTAGTCCACAGCTATTCCAGTGTCGGCTCACGCCGGTCTTAGGCCAACCGGCTTTCCAGGTTGATTGGGACACCCAGTGCTTTCAGCAATTCGAGCGAGCCGCGGATCTCACGGAGCATATTCTCGCGGTTGTCCCTGTGGATCACCCGTTTGTCACACTGGGGCGCGTATACTCGCTCCGAACTTGGCGAACGCCAGCGCTCGGGGCCATAGGGGGCGATGAAGGTTACCATGCGTATCGTATACCTCTACGGACCTTATCAAGGCACATATGCGTGGGCGCCTGAAATCGAGGTTCCCTTTCCAGTAAATCATTGATGGGATTGGTGCGGCTCTTCGACCTAATTGGTGGGGCTCATGATAAAAAGTTATCATGCAAATATACGGATTATCATGGTGCCGGGAGCCAGCCGAGGCGGCCCTGGCCTATGCCAAGGGAGATAAGGTGGCAGCGGCTTGTAACCGCTCCGATTGTTCGTGAAACGCCGCAAAGATGGACGCCTGGGCGCGGTTCTGCGATGAGGCCAAGTGGTTCCGTTCAACGCTACGGTGTGCCGGTGGGGGCCGACGGTGCTAGTAATTCGCCACCCCCCCTCTGGCAGGCCATGGGAAAAGCGACATTCGTGGAGCGTTTCACGCGGAACGAAGTGGAAGCTTTTGGGGATGAGAGTATGAGAGAAGGACCATACTTCCGACCGCTTCGGACCACCATTTTATCCAGAAATATCAACTACTTCAGCGGAACTAAGTTCCGTTCGTTCCGCGAACACTTCGTTCACCCACGATTGCGATTTTTAGAAAATTTCTTCCTCAACCTCTGATTTTTCTCCCGCCTCCTCGTCCGGCGCTATCGCATAGCCGGCTGCCCGTTGTTTCCTTCCACCCGTGTGCCCTTCGTAGACCAAGCGCCCATCTTTCTGGGCGCTGTCCAAAGCCGCCATCAAACCTTCAACCGTCCCTTTGGTGCCGATAAGCCGGCCAAATGCTTTCACGAGCCAATGATCGTTCGAGAGTTTCGCTCCGCCCAGCTTTCGGTATCGGTTGATCCTGTCGCCGTTCGTGATATCGGAAACCACCTTCACAGCGGCATCCTCCGGGGACATCGTCAGTGAACCCACGTCTAACGGCATCGCGGTCCCGCGCTCGTACCTCAAATCCTGCCAGTGCCCGAAGGCCCCGTGAGACCGCTTCTTAACCGTGCGGCGAACCATAGTGTGCTGCGGTGGCGTATGTTCGTTCACCGCCCCGCCATCGATGCGGAGCCTCTTGAAGGTGTGAAGGGCGCGCGGCTTGCTCGTCCAGGCATAGGCATAAGACCCACCGCCCTCGCGCTCACCCGCCCGGCTCGGATGCAGGATGCTGAGGGCCGTGAAGTTGTATTCGATGCACCAGCGGTCGATTTCTCGGATAACCTGCCCTGCGACGACATCGCTGTTGCGAGTGCTGCCCTCGAAAGTGATGGCGTCAATGATCCCGTCGAAGACCACGAGCGTGCCTTCATCCTTCCGCGCGGCCAGATGTGCCAGGAACCGGCTTCCGAAACGGGTCAACCACACATCGCCATTGGCCTTGACCTGCAAGATGGCACGAGGGTGGGTCTTCAAATCCCAGATCTGGACACCGGATACGTCGATATCTATCCGGCTCCTGATCTTCTCCGCGCGCCGCTGAATTTCGTCGGCTGGTTCCTCATACGAGAGATACAAGGCTCTGGTCTTGATCACCTTGCGGTCGAATACCGGATGCTTCGCGGATATGCAGATGGCGTCCTGCAGGGCGCTGAGGCTCTTCATAGATTGAGCCGGCCCTTCGAGAAAGGTGTTGATATTCGCTTCGATCCAGTCGGGCACTAGTTCCAGCAGAGTGGGAAATGGCCGAGCCAAAAGCTTCCCGAGGTTGACCGGCCCATCATCCACATCGAAATCCGCGTCCTGCATGACGAGTTGTCTCGGCGCGTGTTCATCGCTTTTCTCTTCGGCGACAACCCTTGACTTGGCCATCTCTGCTTCGACGTAGCCCTTGAATGTCTCCGCGGCCGTTTGCGCAGTGAGGCTCGGCGGTCGCCAGCCAGGGTCAGCCTCGCGCGCGAGATGGAACAAAGTGCCGGCGCCGATCTGATTGGGTGGACTGTGCGGGAAGTGGTCCCATCGGGCACGGGTCTCAGCGGCGTCATACTTCGTCGATTTCCGCGACCACCCATTGAACGCCTCGAACCCCTCTTCCGAACCTTCGCTTGCGCGCCAGCCGGCCATGCCGAGCCTGTTCCAATCCTCCCATGGCAGATCTTCATTCGTCATCGTGGCGAATGCGGAGCGGATATCTTCGATCGGCGCGGTGCCGTCGCCATTCCCGTTGTGTCGCACGTTATCTTCAGGACATCTCGCCCGCAATTTGGCGAGCGTCACGTCAAGGTCGATCTCAGCGCAATCGTTCAATTCGACGATCTTGGCCATGACCGGCTCGCCCTTGCGGTGCCATGACCCCGGCCAGCGTAACGGATGCACCAAAGGTACGCCGCTGTGGTCCGCGCCGACGAGCTTGCATGCCAGACTACGCAATTCCTTCAGATCTGCATGGCGATTGTCCCGCGCGACTTTCCCGAGGCGCCAATGAAGATGCAGCTTAGCTTCACCATTGGCGTCCCTTCCACCGGATGCTACGATCACTGTCGCGGGACCGAGGATGTCTTCAAGCGTCTCACGTGCCGCCGCCGCGTTCTCATCACACTCGACCGTCAGAACCAGCCCGTCGGCGACGTTTGCCGTATCAGCGCCGCTCTCGGTTATGAAAGTGCAGATGGGCGGGCAGAAGACGACCTTTTCGTCGGCGTTGGCGGCTGCTGTGGCAAGTTCGTCGGCAGCATCCACGAGTGCGCACTGATCGCCTGCCGGCACAATCCGCCAAAGGTCCCGGCGCCATGCCTCGCTGATATCATCGCGGAATGTGCGCAAGCTGACGAATGATACGGGGTCAGCATAGCGGAATAGTGCGTCGATAAAGCGGGCCAACTCGCCTCGATCAACGGCTGGGATCAGCATCGCGTCACCTAACTCGCTAGCCTGTTGCTTGAAATCGGGCCGATCAGTTACTATGTAAGACATCGTAATATTCCGTTATCGGTTGCCGGCTCCGGGCTTCAGCCACCCGATCCGGAAGTTGGTTTCAGCCCCGGCGGGTCATCCCTCCGGGGTTTTGCTTTCGGATCAGACGCTGTCATCTTCTTCGGCCCAACTGCCGGGGCTCAGGTCTTCCTCGTCGCTATTATCCTCTGCGGCCCAACGGGCGGAGGTCAGGGCGTTCTCAAACTCGTACCGTTCGCTCAGCACCGGGTAATAGAGCGTTTGGGCGAGGTCGAGCCAGCCGGAGCCGTAGCGGGAGAGGCGCAAGGCCTCTTCCAAGCACCACCGAAACGGTAGGTGTTGCTTGAGCCAAATCGCCTCTTGCCTCGGCCGGGGTTGAACGATGCCGGGCACGCTGCGACGAGCCCAATCCTGGATCAATTCCGTTTTGCCCTGCCCGGTCACCAGCCGGTCAATCATTTCGTCATCGGACACCGAAGCCGAGCGCGCCCCTTTGAAGTGCGCAGTGATCTTCCCAGTGGGGATGTTCATCCGAAGCACAAGCGAACTCGGCTCAACCTTGGTCACCTGGCTCGATGTGGACTTGCTTGGGCCGACCGGCCCCTCGGGAGGCGTCGCGCAGATTTCGGGTGCCGGCTGCCTTCGAGCGGCCCGCTTACGTTCCTTCCGGCATTCCACGCAGTCGTAGGTTCGGGTGCGACGTTCGGCAATGTGACCCTTGGGGCATCGCCGGCCGGAGAAGTACCGCGGCAAGCCGCGACGGAATGCCTCTTGGCGGCTAATGATCCCGTTCATGCCGCCCTCCCGGCTTGCTCACCCCTATGCCACGCGGCCCAGCGCGGTCCGAATTGGGGCGGCAGTTTGTCGTTGGGTGTCATGACGATCATGCTGCGGCTCCGGCGTTATCCGACAGCATGCGCTCGATAGCGATCCTCGGGACCAGCAACCGCTTACCGATTTTGATCGTCGGTAGCTGTCCGGTTTTCACGGCGTCATAGGCCGTGTTCCTGGAAATTCCGAGGATCTTAGCGGCTTCCTCGATCTTGAGAGTTTGACGTTCAGTAGGCATTTGCTCCGTTCCTATCACAAGGGGGTTGACTTCATCCCAAATGACCATACATTGGGATAACTTCAATCCCAAAATGGGGTATAATCGTGGTTAAAGGAACTGGGCCTTTGCGCAGGGGCGCTACGACCAAGGGCGGCGAGATGGATATACAAACCTCCCTCCGGCTACCCCGCGAGCTGTATGAGCGGCTATTGCAAGCTGCCGGTGACCGTGGGATCGGCGAGGAAATCCGGCAGAGGTGCCAAGCCTCTTTCGCACCGGAGCCGAGCGACGATCCAAAGACGGCCGAATTGGCAACCGCAGTTGCGAAGCTCGCTTCCGAAGCCAGCAGTTACTACCGCCCGTGGCACGAAGACCCTCACACCTTTGCCATCGTCAAAGTGGGGATGGACTTGCTATTGGCCTGTTACCGGCCGAAGGGCGATCCGGTGGCGGCGCCAAACCCCAACAATCTCGCTGATGTTTTATGGGCTCCCGAGCACTCACCCGAGGACGTGGCTCGGACCCTTGTGGCCAGTGAAATTCGCAATTTGCGAGAGGGGAGATAGGCGATGCGTAGGACCCGGCCATATTCGCGAGCGCTCGCAGGGCTCTTTCGAGCCGCCCGGCCCCCCACCGGACGCAGGGTATGAGACATTCGACAAGGATGACCCACCGGAGACGGTCGGTCGGATGTATGCCGGCTTCGCCGTGCGCTACGTGATGAAAGAGGAGGAGGAGTAGGGCCATGTCGAAGCGCGATCACGGCGACGGCGGCATTGACGAGCGCGGTCTTGATCGCTGGCGGCTTCGGTGGCGCGTCGACGGCAAGCGCTTCACCAAGAGCTTTCACGGCTCGATCGGCGAAGCTCGGAAGGAACTGCGGCGGCTGATCAAGAGCGCAGATGACGGGCAGCATGTGCCCCCGGACAAGATGTCGTTGGCCGCTTGGATAGATCGCTGGCTGGCCTTGCAGCGGCGTGGCGAAGACACCGGAGGGCGCGGCCTCGTCAACGCCCGGACCTTGGAGCGGTACGAAGAGCTGTTGCGGCTGCACGTGATCCCGACGCTCGGCAAGCGCCCGCTCCAGCGGATTACAGCGACCGAGATTGATACATTATATATGGCGCTCTCTGCACGCCTCGCGCCCCGGACGGTGCACCATGTTCATACCGTGTTCGGAGCCTGTCTCAACGCGGCCGTGCGGAAGGGATTGCTTGTCGTCAGCCCGACTTCTAGGGCGGAGGCACCGGTTCCCGGCGAGAGCGATGCCGGCCAGGTTCTCGACCAAGAGCAGCTAACGGCGCTGCTGAGTGCGTTCCGCGGTTCCGTGCTTTATCCGATCATCGCCGTCGCGGCATTCACCGGCGCTCGACGCAACGAAATTCTGGCTCTCCGCTGGTCAGACCTCGCCGGCACAACGCTGACGATCGCGCGCAGCCTTGAAGAGACCAAGGCACACGGAAGACGGTTCAAGGCGCCCAAGACGCGCCGCGGTAACCGTACTATCGCCATCGATGGCGGGCTCGCCGGGCTGCTGTCGGTCGAACGCGAGAAGTATCTACGTCTGACCGCCGGCATCGCGGACGGCGCGGAGGTTGACCTGTCCCTAGTCAGGCTGCCGGACGAGGCGCTGATCTTCCCGTCTCCCGGCGAGGACATTACCCGGCCGCGTGACGCGCGCAGCCTGAGCAAGGAGTTTGTGCGGCGCGCCCGCAAGCTCGGCTTCCCCGCGCTGCGGTTCCATGATCTCCGCGGAACCCACGAGACCCTGCTCCTTGATGCCGGCGTTCCAGTTCACGTCGTCGCGGCCCGATGCGGCCATGATCCGGCGATCCTGCTCCGCACTTATGCCCGCCGGACCAAGAAGGCAGATGCAAGCGCCGCCGCGGTTATCGGAGCCATCTCAAAGGGAGTGCTAGGTTAAGAACGCCTTATGAACCCGACGGTGGTCTGTGCTATCGAATTGGGTCCAAATTGGGTCCAAGATACCTAGGGTTGTCGTTCCGTTCGCAGTCGGGTGACCAGTAAAGCTTTGAAATGATTTACAGGGATGGGTGGCCGAGTGGTTTAAGGCACCGGTCTTGAAAACCGGCGTGGGTGCAAGCTCACCGTGGGTTCGAATCCCACCCCATCCGCCATTGTGACCCTGCCGTCGCGCGCTTTGGACTCAAATGAGGAACGGTCCGAGCACCCATATCAGCCAGGTCGTAAGCGCCAGGAAGGGTCCAAAGGGCAAAGCCGAGCCCGCGCCCAGCCGAACCCCGGCGAGCCGCAGGCAAGCGGCCGTGAAGAGCGCCAAGACGGCGGCCCCCAAGACGACCTGTGGCAGCGCCATTGCGCCCACCCAGGCTCCCGACGCGGCGAGCAGCTTGGCGTCGCCGTGGCCCAGACCCTCGCGGTTCCGCAGCCCTCGATACAGCACTGCAATCGCCCGTAAGCTGAGATAACCGAGGGCGGCACCGAGCGCGCGGTCAGTCAGCTGTTCGGGATCAAACGCGACAGCCCCGGCAAGCCCGGCAATGATAAGTGGCAAAGTTAGCGAGTCGGGCAGCAGCCATCGGCGCACGTCGATCCAGCCGAGAGCAAGAAGCCACCAGCCAAAGCAGCAATCGAGCCAGATCTTCTCCCCGCTATCGGCTGCGATAGCGGCGAGCGCGACCGCGAAGGCGGAGAACTCGATCGCGGGATAGAACCAGCCGAGAGGATGGCCGCAATAACGGCAGCGGCCACCGCTGGCGAGCCAGCTGCAGAACGGAACCAGATCCCACGCGCTCAGCGCCGCCCCGCAACACTCGCAGCGCGACCGCACCCAGGCGATCGGCCGTCCTTCGGGGAGGCGCCGGACGACGACACCAAGAAAGCTGCCGACAAAGGGCGCAGAAAGCAGCGCGCCCCATCTTGCGGCACTGGCGCCTGCCACCTGGTCAAGCAGTTCCCCCCCCATCACGCGCCCTTGCTCCCGCTCAGTGATGTGCTGCTCTGTGTCGCCTGCTTGCCGTCTTGTAGCGCTGTTACGACCCTCGGACCCATACTTGGTTCACCTCCTCAGGACGCCACCGACAGTAGGCGAGGCTCCCGTAACACTCGTCAGCGCATTCACCTCACCCGCTCAATGCCTCACGGCTTGCGAGCCCGCCTCTCGCGATCCTCGACAACTGCGCGAAAAGCGAGTAGTTTGTTTTGCTTGCGCTTGGTGGCTGTGGTCCCATAGTCGAACCCCCTACAGATGATACCGGACGCCTTGACTTCTGCGATCTGGTGGTCGGGGGCCTCTCGGGAACGGCTGTGACCGGCGACTTTCTGACAGAAGTCTCATACGACCAACTCGCCTCTTGCGACGCCGCGTTTTCCTGTCTCCTCCGACTGGCTGGGCAGAGTGGTGGCAACGAGATCGGCGCGGTCCATTGCCGCAATGTCGTCAACGGCGATACCCTATCCATCTCGCGTCTGATCGAACTCGCTGGTGATTTCGGACTTAAGGCGGAGCATGCTCGACTGGACTGGCAACGTCTGCAAGCGTTAGGGTCCGGTCGCCCGTTACTCGCTGTGCTCAAAAACACCAATGTCATCGTGTTGACGGTGGGCGGCAGCGGCGGACTCTCGGAGGTCGCGGTCTGGGATCCGCTCAATCCATTCGGAGAGATCCTCTTTGTGCCGCGCGAGGATTTTGAGCGCGCCTGGACCGGTCATACGCTGATTATCACTACGTCGCCGTCCAACGGAGCCGAGACGTCGCCGTCATTGGACTTCTGCTGGTTCACGTCGGCCGGTCTTGAGCTGCTCGGAAAAACCTCTGCCGGGCGGCAAAATCCGAAGCCACCGGTTCAGAAGCGGGAGAAGACCGGCGCTCGCCGCAAGCAGAGAGCACGCAGGACGCCGAGGCAAACGCATCGGGCGATTGTCCTTGCTGCGCGCGGCGAACTTGAGCTCGCGAATGAGGAGATGCTGCCCGACCGTACGCGCGGTGGGCAACTGTCGACCCCGGCATTGTCACACCCCGCGGCGGAACGGAGCCTTTCGCGGCTGGTTCGTTTCTGTATTGTTGCCGGTGGGATCGTCGCAGCCGCTGGCATCGGCGCCCTTCTGCTTCGAAATTCAGCCACCGGCCGGGTCACGGCCGCCACTACACTCGCGAAGGAGGTGTGGGCAGTTGCGCCCGAGAGCGCGTGGTCAACTGACCGCCGCATCGCCAGTATTCCGCGGCCTGGTTCTACTCCCATCCTCGCATCGCCGTCTGCCACACCCACCGACGGACACAGCCTCGCAGCACCCCCTGCCGCACCCGCTGACGGACACAGCCTCGCAGCACCCCCCGCCGCACTCGCCGACGGACCCAGCCTCGCAGCAGCCCCTGTCGCACCCGCCGACGGACCCAGCCTCGCAGCACCCCCTGTCGCACCCGCCGACGGACCCAGCCTCGCAGTACCCCCGGCGGAGCCAGCTGTTGCAGCGCCGTCCGCCGAGCCCGCCGCACCACCTGTCGAGCCCGCCCCACCAAGCCTCGCGGCGGCGCCGTCCCCCAAGCCGGGCCTCGCAACGCCGGCGACACCACCGGACGCCAAGACAGCTGCCCCGCCGCCAACGGCTGGCTCCCGATTGTCAGCGGTAGACATGGAGGCGCTTCTGGCGCGCGGTGATACGTTGCTGAGCGTCGGCGACGTCATTTCAGCACGTCTATTTTACGAACGCGCCGTCGATGCGGGAGGCGGGCTTGCAGCGATCAGGTTGGGCGAAACGTTCGATCCGCTGTTTCTCGATCGCGTTCATCTACACGGTGCTCGTGGCGACCCGGGTGCGGCCTTGTTCTGGTATCGTCGCGCCCGCGACCTCGGCACCTCCGGCGCCGAGGTGTTGCTGAAGGCCCTCGAGGCCAAATAGGATGGCGATTGCCGTGGAGCTGCCGGAGATGACGAGCGTGACCGCGCGCCGCCGTCGAGACACCTCCATCGGACGATATCGAGCGCGAACCAGCGTACTGGCCCTGGCCGACATCAAGGATTATCATCATTTCTTTCGGCTATCGACCGGCGATAAGACGCCGTTATGAGCTTCGAGCCCATCATTTCCTCGATCGTTGAGGACCGCGCCGAGGTGCTCGCGAGACTTGGTGCGGTCCTCGTCGAGGGTGGCACGATCGACCGGCGCACTTTGGACCGAGCGGGTCGCGTCGCGGTGGAAACCGGGGGCCGGCTTGATCACGTGCTGACCCAGCTCGGGCTGGTGAGCGAACGTGCGCTGGCCGAAGCGCTGGCGCAACTAGTCGGCGCGCCGCTCGCGGAGGCCCGGGACTACCCCGATACTCCGCTCTTTCTCGATCGGTTGAAGGTTAAATTCTTACGCAAAGTGCGCGCGTTGCCGATCGCGGCTACCAACGGTCGTGCGACACTCGCCATGGCCGATCCCCTAGACCTCTTTACACGTAATGCAGTATCAGCAGCACTCGGCCACTCCGTCGGGGTCGCGGTCGCTGTTCCGATCGAGCTGGAAGCCGCCTTCGACCGGCTTTATGCCGGATCCGAGGAGGGTGGCGACGGCGCGGCACTGCTCGACGAGGTGGTCTCCGATGAGGAGCCGGCCGAAGAGGACGCCGAACGCCTCAAGGATCTGGCGAGCGAAGCACCGGTGATCCGACTGGTCAATCAGCTGATCGCGCGGGCGGTCGAAACTCACGCCTCGGATGTCCACGTCGAGCCATTTCCCGACCGGCTGCGGGTGCGCTACCGGTATGACGGGGTGCTGCATGAGATCGAGCCGCCGCCGGCACGACTCCAAGCAGCCATCATCTCGCGCATCAAGATCATGGCTCGGCTCGACATTGCCGAACGTCGCCTACCGCAGGACGGGCGCATCAAGCTGACGGTGCGCGGCCACGAGATCGACTTTCGGGTTTCGACAATACCTTCGTTGCACGGCGAAAAGGTGGTGCTGCGGGTGCTCGACCGCACCGCTGTCGAGTTCGATTATGAAAAGCTCGGTTTGCCGGCAGATATCCGCCAGGGGATCGAACGGGCGCTCGAACTCCCGAACGGGATGGTGCTGGTGACCGGACCGACGGGCAGCGGCAAGACAACAACGCTCTACAC
>Ga0306926_10008105_pt1 | contig 11465 bp, 6 predicted proteins | sample flu12Cox44000178_FD_203759 | JGI IMG/M metagenome (GOLD analysis project Ga0306926, IMG submission 203759) | Lab enrichment of tropical soil microbial communities from Luquillo Experimental Forest, Puerto Rico - flux8day.12C.oxic.44.000.178 (v2)... | ecosystem: Environmental > Terrestrial > Soil...
ATCACAGTGGCGACAGATCCAGAAAACCTGGTTACAGCCGCTGGCACGACAAACTCGTTGACGAAGGACAACTTCGCTGTGGGCCGCCATCCTCGCCCCAAGGTGGGGCTGGACAACGGCGACCGATCATGGCAGCTTGAACACCTGTTGATGTTGGGCTACCTGATGAAGGTCTGCCACACAGGGAACTCGATCGCTCTAACGGTCGGGTTCCCACTTCCCACCAGCGGTGATCAAGCTAGCAGATGAGTGACGATGAGGGGTATGCGCCTGCGGCGCAGATGCTGATATGTTTTATATTTTCGGCGTGCGTTCAAAAAAATACGGATTCAGATGATCGCTGTCATTTGGTTTCGATTCCCGTGGTCGGCGGTTTACATCACCGCTACATCCGCGTGGCCGCCTAAATCCTACTCTACCGAACGATCAAAACTAAAAGCGGAAGACAACTCATCGGGACCATCACCGGAACCACAGTAAAAGGGACCGCGTCTTCTGGAGGCCGGGTCGCCTAACGAAGAGACACCTTGTGACGCAAGACTCGCGGGCTTACGAACAGTCTCGGTCCTGCTACCACCTGAACGGCCCAAAATCAGCCCTTCCTGAGGTTTCTCGGGTGCACACCCGAACCAGTCTGGACCAAGCCAAATCCGTTGAATTGACGGCATTTGCCTGTGCATTCCCTCGGCTTATTTGGGCTACGTGGGCTACAAGATGGCCTGAGTTTCAGGCTGTTCGCAGTCGCGCAAGTACAAATCAGACTATTTTTGGAACGGATGAGATTTTGGCGAGGAACAGGCCCCGTGGAAGCGAAATTGTAGACGCTGTTTTTCAGTCGGAGAAGTCCATTCGAGGTGAGCCTGTCGAAAGCTGCAAGTTACGCTATTTCAATTCGTTTGAGTTTTTTGACCATACGGGCTCGGCTCCCGCTATCACATTCCGGACTTCGGAGCGCCACGCAACTAGTGGAACCGGCCAAAAGCAAGGTCGGGACGGTCAAACGCATAACCGGTACGTTCCCCCGCGCCAAAATCAACTGGGCGTTTATCAGGCCTTCACAAAGGCGGCTCCTATGTTTGGCCACTTCGTGTTTGGCTACTTCGTTGACTTGCCCCGGGGACCAACCTAATATGGCGTCAACGTGGCGGAAACCGACACTCTCATCGGGCAGACCATTTCCCACTACCGCATTCTCGAAAAGCTCGGCGGGGGTGGCATGGGAGTGGTCTATAAGGCCGAGGACACCCGTCTCGACCGCTTTGTCGTCTTAAAGTTCCTTCCCGACCATCTTTCTCAGGATCGCCAAGCCCTCGAGCGTTTCCGCAGAGAAGCAAAAGCTGCTTCGGCTTTGAATCATCCGAATATTTGTACGATTTATGACATCGGTGAGGACGCTGGCAAAACATTTATCGCCATGGAATATCTCGAGGGCACGACCTTGAAGCACATGATCATGGGTCGCCCACTGGATCTTGAGAGGTTGTTGACGGTCGGGATCGAAGTCGCCGATGCATTGGATGCCGCCCACTCAAAAGGCATCGTCCACCGCGATATTAAGCCGGCGAACATTTTTGTCACAAAACGAGGTCACGGCAAAATTCTTGATTTCGGTCTAGCCAAGGTCAGTTCAGCAGACATTCCACACGACAACGCAGAGACTTTGACCACAGAGGCCGTAGATAACGATCAACTGACCAGTCCGGGCAGTACTCTGGGAACCATCGCCTACATGTCGCCGGAGCAGGTCCGGGCCCAGAACCTTGATGCGCGGACGGATCTGTTCTCGTTTGGCGTTGTTCTCTACCAGATGGCCACGGGTGTTCTTCCGTTTCGCGGCGAGAGTTCTGGCCTGATTTTTGACGCGATCTTGAACCGTGAACCCGCTCCCCCAAGTCGTCGGAATCCTGATCTGCCTCCGAAACTGGAGGTAGTTATTGAGCGCGCACTCGAAAAAGATAGAAATCTGAGGTATCAGCATGCTTCGGAAATACGAGCCGAGTTGCTGCGACTCAAACGGGACATCGATTCGAAGCAACGTTCAGTTGTCACATCTGCGATGCAATCTGACGATAACCAACGCGTTATTGGGGGCACGGTGTCTGGAGGTTCACCTCTCAAGTCGGCCCTCAGCGGAAAGATGAAGTATATTCTGCTCGTCAGCCTGGGGGCTGTGTCGATCGCTGCCTTGGTTTCCTTCGGCCCACTAAGACGATTCTATCGATCGTCGCCAAGAAGCTCTGAAAGCGCAGCCATCCCGAAAAGCAGGGTCTTGGCTGTGCTTCCGTTTAAACCCGTCCCCGGTGACCCCAAACTAACCGCTATGAGGCAAGGACTGGCCGAAAACGTGAGCGCTAAATTGAAGCGCTTAAATAATGGCCACTCCTTGGAGATTATCCCAGCCAGCTACTTGCAAGGGAAACAGGTTACTTCCCTCGATGACGCGCGGCGACAGTTCGGCGCAACGCTTGGCCTTTCGATTCTTTTGGCTCAGTCTGCAGGCTTGATTCAGGTGTCATACTCGCTAATCGACTCTCAAAGTGGCCATGCAGTAGGGGGTGATTCGATTAATTTGCCGGCAGCGGACATTTTCTCGGTAGAAGACGAAGTGGCGAAAGGTGTCGCGAAGGCACTCCAGCTAAATTTGCAACCGGAAGAGCAAGTTACGTTAAAGGTGCACGGCACCAGTAATCCCACCGCTTATAGCTACTATCTGCAAGCTCGTGGCTATTTGGTGGATTACACAAACTCCGACAACGTCGAAAATGCAATAGTCATGGCCCGAGAGGCGTCCAAGCTCGATCCTAACTCTGGCATGGCAAAGGCTACGCTCGGTGAAGCCTATTGGCGCAAATACTCATTGACCAAACAGAAGCAGTGGACTGACCTTGCGAAAACCGAGTGCGACGAAGCGACAAAAAAAGGTAACGCTGGTGCTGCCGGCCATATGTGCCTTGGACTGATCTATGCCGGGGTCGGCCAGTATCGCGAGGCTGCGATCGAGTTTCAGCGCGCCTCCGAACTTGAACCTGGCAATGAAAGCGCCTCAATCGGGATGGCCTCGGCACTTGAACACCAGGGTGCGATCCAGCAGGCCGAAAAGGCATACCAAAATGTCGTGGACTCGCATCCGCAGAGTTATTTTGCCTATAACGCCCTGGGAGCTTTCTACAATCGCCAAGGTAATTACTCAGAGGCGATCCAAATGTTCCGAAAGGTGACTGAATTGGCGCCGGAGGGATACGTCGGCTACTTGAACCTGGGTGGCACCTACAATGACGTTGGTCGCTATCTTGAAGCGATCGAACCACTGCAGCAATCCGTCGCCATCCATCCCAGCTATGGTGGTTATGCTAACTTGGGCACATCTTATTTCGGAGTCCACAAGTTCGGGAACGCGATTGCATCCTACAACAGAGCCATAGACCTGGACGCTCAGCAATATGTCACGTGGGGGAACCTCGGCGCAGCCCAATATTACGAAGGGGAGAGAGATGAATCGGCAAAAGCGTATCGCAAGGCCATTGAACTTGCCATCGCCGATCTAAAGGTCAATCCGAAAGACTCGGACGTCCTAAGTGACGTCGCACAATACTATTCGATGCTAGGAGACAAGGTTCATGCTGTAGACTATCTCAATAAAGCGTTGCAACATGGTCACGCTGAGAAGCAGCTACTCTTCTCTGCGGCCGAGGTCTACAATCAGTTGGGCGAAACCGGCCTGGCCCTAGAATGGCTGACAAAGGCCGTGCAAGCTGGTTATTCAACCAGCCGGATACGGGATTTGCCCTCGTTTCAAAACCTGGTTGACAATCCGCAGTACCAACAGCTGGTAGCGAGGGCTAATGCTGCGCCCTAGAATTGCATCGTCACCCGACATGAATGGTCGATTGAAGTGCAGGACGACATTGCCCGTGCGATAACTAGCCGGTTGAAGGTCACTCTGAAAGCTGGTCAACATGCCTCGGTGAAAGTTGGAACGAGCAATCTTGAAGCGTATCAGCTCTATTCGAAAGGCCGTGCTTTATTGTCCCGCGGGGGTCTGGACACTCGGCCAGCCGCAAAATGCTTCGAGCGCGCGGTGGCTCTCGATCCCCAATATGGCCTGGCCTGGCCTGGGCTAGCGGACGCCCGCAACACGCTTGGCTATTCTGGATTCGATAGGCCGGAAGCAACCATGCCGCAAGCGAAGGAAGCAGCAACTCGTGCTGTTGCGCTTGATCCCATGCTTGCAGAGACGCATTGCTCCCTCGCATGTAGTTATCTACTGCACGATTGGAACAGGAGAGAGGCTGAACGAGAATTCCTCCGCGCCCTCGAACTGAATCCGCGATATATACAGAATCTCACCCGGCTTGGCTATACCTTGCGTCCGAGGCACGGTGGGACGAGGGCATTGTTTTGATGAAGCGGGCGGTAGAATATGACCCGCTATCTGCGTCTGCCCACGCGGTGTTGGCCAACTTATGCGGACATGCCGGAAGAAGCAGCGAGGCTGTTCGAGCTGCAAAATCCGCGACGGAATTGGAAGAGTCCTTTGTTTCCTACTTTGCTTTGTCGATGGCGTGTCGTATAGACCGGCAATTTGAAGAGGCACTCGCGGCCGGTGAGATGGCGCTGGCCCTTTCCGGGCGACATGTATTGGCTATGGCAACTCAATCAATGATATTCGCCGATTGGGGCAGGAATTCAGCCGCTCAGGCGATCTATCAGGAACTCGTGGCTCGAGCACGTCAGGGCTATGTCCAGCCCACTGCGTTGGCGATATCCGCGTGTGCAGCGGGAGATTCGGACAAGGCTTTTGAGCATCTCCGCGAAGCGTATGAAATTCGGGATCCAGGGCTGGCTGCTGGGGCATGGCGCAACGTTCACTGTGTAGGCCTGTCCAAAGACCCGCGTTGCGAAGAGATTCTGGTCCGCATGGGCCTTAAGTGAAAGGCATGGGGCCGCCGACCCCGACATCCCCATTTTGAAGCGAGCCAAGGCGGAATATGCAAAACTCCAGTAGCCCTTTGTACGAATTATGCTCGCTAATACCGTCAGTGCCCGATTTGTCCGCTAACCGCTAAAGTGGCGCATAGTACTTGCCGATGCGACAACCATCCAAATTGCGCCTCGCTCTTCGGCGGGATTTGCATACAACATTTGAAAGTCGAAACATGCGGGCGAGGCGTGGGATCACCTTGACACAGACATCCCGAGAATTGCTCGGATTTTCTGACGCTGGGTGATTTCGCGCGGCGTCCGACCGGGTCGTTCAAGCCACTTCATAAAATCTGCGATTTTGACTTGATGTTCGACTCGGACGTCGGCGACTGACCCTTCACAATGCCGAACCGCTCTTCGATGCCTTCCACCCATTCGTTCTTACGCAATGCCGACAGGCCCTGCGCGACGGCCTCGAACAGTGAGCTGGCCGTAACTTCCGCGGTGTGCGAGGTGCCATCAACGTCCTGAATGGTTACGCGGCACGAACGCCAGTCTCTCCCACTAACCGGAGTTTGCGCCCGAAATCTTGCTGCTAGCTGCTAAGCCCTGTTAACCGGCCAATGGCTGCCCGTTTTCCGATGTGCTTGTATGGGACTTTCAAATGAGATCGCCGTGCTCATCATGAGCTGCGATCCTGCGCGTCCCGATCTGAATCGGGCATCAGGCTGAACCTGTTCCAGAGCGCCCCCACCGTGGATCGAATCCATCCGCGGTCTATCGTGGACTCTCGCGCCGTCTCGATCTGCAGGAACTGCCACGGAACTCAGCGGGACCACGCACGGACGGCAAAGTGTGAACCACCTGCACCACCTGAATAAAGAAAAATCGGGCTGACGAATAATACACCGTGCGTTTCACCCGCGCCAATCAAGCACTTCACCATCACTAAGCTCTAAAGCGTTTTGGCCGCTTATCGGCCTGAAGTCACCAGCAGAGAACAGAAATCTACCCTTCGGCGGTGAGCTTTCAGTCGACGTTGTCCAGTATCCAGATGCTGCCGGACTCTTCCGCCGTGGTCAACACGAGTTTGTCCTGGGTGAGCGAAAGCCCGACAGGCCCTATCCACCGCGGGATCATGAATCGCGGGCTATCGAACTTCGACACTTGAAACGGCCGCCCGACAGGCTTTCCCGCAGCGGGATCGAAGCGGATTCCCCAGACATTGAAAAAGCCGCCAGGTCCGGAAACGAAATAGATTGTCTTTCCATCGGGAGACCAGCAAGGCTTATCGTCCCAGTGCTTGCCATCGGTAATGCGTGTCCATGGGCCACCCGAGGAGGGTACTACATGGAGCGCGGATTCCGGGCTCGGTGAGTTCGGCTCAGCGTTGAAGACAATCCATCGACCGTCAGGCGACATGTGTTGCTGGTAGAGCCGGTACGCCGGATTGTAAACAACCTTTCTGGCCGCGGCTTCCGCGTGTGGCGCCGAAGGGGCTGGGAGCAGCAAGATTCCGTGTGGCTCACCCCCCAACAGCCACTTGCCGTCTGGAGACCAATCGTAAACGACTCCCACATAGTTACTCAGGCCTGTGAGTGGCTCTTCTTCGTGACTTTTGCTTGACCAAAGCATGAGCTGTGCTTCGTTTGTCCCGGGCTTTCTACGCTGGTAGATGAGTTGCATACCGTCGGGCGACCAGCGCGGGAACCAGCGTGAATAGCTGTCGGAGATGACCGGAGCATCACTCCCGTCCACCAGCGACTTCAGCCACAATTCATTTCGGATGTCCAAGAAACCAGGCCCGGAGCCCTCACCGATGTGAATGCAATAGGCAATCTTCGTACCATCCGGCGATAAGTTCGGCTCGATAGATGTTCTTCCGGGCGCGGATACCGCATTGCCGTTGCCTTTGATTTGGCCAGTTCTGGCGTCGAACGGGAAGAGCCAAGTTTGAATCCTCTGCGACTTCGCTGTGAAGGCCAGCCGCCTGCCATCCCTTGAAACCGCGGCGGCTGCATCGAGTCCCGGCCCGGTGGTCAGGCGATCGATCCCGCTGGCCCGCAGTGTTCCGGGATCGACTGTCATCTTCCAGATGTTTCTCGCTCCGCTGTAAACCCGCTCGAAATAAATGGCATCGCCTGCAGGTGACCAGGAGAAAGAGTAGTCCCCCTGCTGCTGGCCAGCTACAGCTTCCCCGGAAGCCTGCTTAAGCAGCCGCTGGATCTCGGGAGGAATTTCCAGCTTGATTCCGGGCCCCCCAGCAATCGGCACCATCCAAAAGCTGGGAGTTGGCGATAAATCTGGGGCCCAGACAGTGACTCTCTTTCCATCCGGATGCCAGGCGGCTGAGGCGGCCCACAGTTTGTGTTGAGCGAAGAACTCGGCTAGCACTTCGCGAGGTGCACTACCATCAAGTTGCGCGATGTAGAAGTGGCCCCAACCAGGAATCTCTGTAAACCCCGCCTGAAACAGCACCTGCAAGCTGTCGGGTGCCCACTGGGGGTGATAGCCGAAAGCCGCGATCTTGCGTTCGAGTCCTGCACCTCCAAGAGCCGGGGCTACGTATATTCCGCCGTCCCCCTCCTCGGAGCGATAGGCGATGTATTTGCCGTTGGGCGACCAGTCCGGCTGCCAATGGTGACCCGGTCCCTTAGTGATCTGTACCGGATCGCCGCCGCTCACCTGCTGCACCCAAATGTCGAACTTCCCTCCGCGATCGGAGGTATAAGCGATGTAGCGACCATCCGGTGACCACGTGGCGCTGGTCTGCAGGCCCTCATCAAATGTGAACCTTGTAAGGGTACGCAGGACGGGCGTCGGAACATGGGTGCGCCATTTCTTGTAGGTGAACCATGCTGCGCCGGCAAGCAGGACGCATGTACAGCCCATCGCCAGAATTGCGAGCCTTCGCTTCGTGTTCATGTTTGCGAGTGGCAGCGCGGCGGCCGACGTGTTGAGGTGCAGACGCACCGGGTTTACGTCCGCAAATCTCGTAGCGATCGGAGAGGTCGGCGCAGGCCCAGACTGAAGTGTTTGGTCTTGCTCGCGCGACACCGGCGCGATAAAGCGGTATCCCCGTTTCGCGATTGTCTCTATGAAGCGCGGGCTTTCCGCTGAATCCTGGAGCGAATCCCGCAGCCGTTTTATGGCCGCATTGATGCTGTGGTCGAACTCGACAATCGTGTTCCCGGGCCACAGGCGCTGCCGGATCTCTTCCCGCGACACCAGCTGCCCCGGACGCTCCAGCAGTTCGAGAAGGATAAGAAAGGGCTGCTCCTGCAGCCGGATTCTTTGAGCGCGCCTTCGCAACTCTGCGGTTCGGAGGTCGAGCTCAAACTCGCCAAAGCGAACCACAGAAGGAGGCGCCGATGCGCCGCGGGAAGATGGAGGATTCTGTTCCACTGTGCGACCCTGGCCCCCGTGGCCCAGCATGGAAGTCTAACATTTTTCTGAAACATGCTCCCAAAGGGAAGATAAATCAACAACATATCTCGTGACTAAAATTTTAGTTGCATATCAGCGCCCTTGCATCGACACCGGGGTCCCGTCCGCGTAAGTTGACCACGATTCCTCAATCTGAACGCGGCGGGCGGAGGCCGAAATACCCGACAAGCCTGCCCCAGGAGCCCAAGATGCAAAAACATACTCTTCCCTTGAGTCGTGCGTTTCTCACGCGCCGGTCGGTCGCGAGACTTTCACTCGGGCTTGTGCTGGGCGGAATCACCGCCGCGGCCGGCGCTCGTGCACAAAGAGGAGACGGAAACGAACACTGGGTTGCGACCTGGTCCACAGTTGTCCACCAACCCGAACCCGTACCCGGGCTGACGAACCCCGGCTTCAACAATCAGACGTTGCGGCAAATCGTGCACATCAGCATGGGCGGCGAACAGGTGCGGTTGCGCTTGTCCACGTTCGGAGCAAGCGGCCTCGTGGTCGGCAATGCGCATATCGCCATTTCTGCCGGAGGTGCGGCTATCGTGCCCGGTTCCGACCGGCCGCTGACATTTGGGGGCAAACCATCCGTGATGATCCCGCCCGGCGCACCGGTGGTCAGCGATCCGGTGGAACTCACGGCGCCCGACTTCGCCAACCTTGCCGTGAGTCTTTTCCTGCCGGGAGCGACGGGGCCGGCAAGCTGGCACTTCGACGCGCGGCAAACGTCCTACATCTCTCCCGCGGGAGATTACACCGAAACCACGGTGATGCCCCTCGACCCGCTTGCGTCCACAACCCAGTCCTGGTTTTGGCTGGCAGGAATTGACGTGCTTGCGCCCCAACAATCAGGCGCAGTCGCCGTTCTTGGCGATTCGATCACGGACGGTGCGCAGTCCACCATCGACGCGAATCGTCGCTGGACTGATCGGCTGGCCCGGCGAATCCTGGCTCAGCACGATGACCATGGCATGGGTGTGCTGAACGAGGGGCTCGACGGTAACAGGTTGCTCCATGACGGTGTGGGCCCGAACGGACTGGCCCGATTCGAGCGAGACGTGCTCGCACAGCCGGGGCTTGCCTATGTCATCGTATATTTCGGGTACAACGACATTGGCGCGGGGTGGCCGGGCGGTATTAACCCGGACCAGGAGGTCACGGTCGATCAGATCCTTCAGGGATATAAGCAATTGATCGCGCGTGCGCACGCGAGAGGAGTCACGATCTATGCGGCAACGCTCACGCCGGTTGAAGGCGGGTTTGTTCCCGGAACGCCTTTTCCTGTGTATTCACCGGGAAACGAGATAAAGCGGCAACAAGTGAATCAGTGGGTCCGAACTTCCGGCGCATTCGACGGTGTGATCGACTTTGATGCCGTGCTCCGCGATCCTCATGCCCCAACACGGGTGCTCGGTCGATACGATAGCGGCGACCATGTGCACCCCAATGATGCCGGCTATTCGGCGATGGCGGACGCCATTGATCTGCGCTTGTTCAGCAAATGAGATTGCGACCATAAACATCTTCCGAGTTGGAAGTTACGCTGTTGACTGGTGGCGGCTCGGAAGATGTTCATGGCCGGGAATAAACCTTGGCCTGCCAATTTGGCAACCCAGCACCGGCAGACTCTGCCCACCACTTGCGCTAAGTTGTCAACTCAAGTCGCAGAATAGGAAATGGAGGATGACGCTTTCTGATATGCGTTGGAATTCGGCATTCCGATTGGAACTCCATCTCAGTTGGTACAAAATCGCCAACTCACTCGCGGAGAGAGGATCGAGACAGAACACTGTGTTTCATTTGCGCAGGATCCTCCGACTCCGGTGAATTCCGTTTGAACTCCATTAAGAAAGGCGATAACGAGAACAACGAATTTGCCGTAAACTCACTTCTAGCCATCCCGCCAGGGATTCACGCCGAACAAGTTTGCGGCGGCCCAAGCGAACGCACGCTATCGCTTCACACCCAGCGACGCGCCCGTCGATGACCTTTCCCACATGCGCTTTCGAGCAATGCAGGAGCCGCGACGTCCGAAAGTGTCAGAAGATCGAAATCGTCAAACGCCGATGGCATACAAGTTCGTTTACCCAGGGGCGACTTCCTTAAATCGATACGGAAGTGTCGGAACGCCGGTGCGTGGCCCTCCTCGCAGGTTCCCCCGCAAAATCACCGCATTGTCTGTCACTACTTCCCTTTTTCTCCTGTGGCTGGCGAATTGTTATTTCGCGCATAATTCCTTACGATTCCCTGCCCTGCTACCATTCTTCAATGCGTCATCTGGTCGTCCTTTTGATCCACTTCATCGCTACCCTGGCCCGCTTGCTCGGACCCGGCGGTGTCCGTTCCCTACTTGCGGAGTCGCTTCTTCTTAAGCACCAACTGCTGATTGTGAATCGCTCCCGGCAACGCACGCCCAATCTGCGCTCGTCGGACCGCATCCTCGCTGGCTTGATGGCACTCTTGGTGCGTCCAACCCGTCTGCTCCGTACTGCAATCGTATTGAAGCCCTCGACACTGCTAGCCATTCACAAAGCCATGAGCAAGCAAAAATACCGCATGCTGTTCTCATCGAAGCGCCGCCGGAAGTCCGGCCCGAAAGGACCGAGCCCACAACTCGTTCATGCGGTCGTCGAGATGAAGCAACGTAATCCCCATTGGGGCTGTCCGCGAATCGCTCAACAGATCGCCTTGGCGTTCCACATCCAAATCGACAAAGACGTAGTTCGAAGAATTCTCGCCCATCACTACCTGCCGGGAAAGGACTCCGGCGGTCCCTCCTGGCTAACGTTCCTGGGACACATGAGAGACAGCCTCTGGAGCATGGATTTGTTCAGGTGCGAATCGGCCATGTTGCGGACCTACTGGGTTCTGGTGGTCATGGATCAATACACGCGCCGGATCATTGGCTTCGGCGTCCATGCCGGCACGGTCGATGGTGTCGCACTTTGTCGGATGTTCAACCGCGCCATTCGAGGGCAACGCTGGATGCCGAACTTCCTCAGCTCCGATAACGATCCGCTTTATCGATTCCACCAATGGCAAGCCAACCTCCGGATACTGGACGTGACAGAAATCAAGTCCGTCCCCTACGTTCCACTGTCTCATCC
>Ga0306926_10008106_pt1 | contig 11464 bp, 7 predicted proteins | sample flu12Cox44000178_FD_203759 | JGI IMG/M metagenome (GOLD analysis project Ga0306926, IMG submission 203759) | Lab enrichment of tropical soil microbial communities from Luquillo Experimental Forest, Puerto Rico - flux8day.12C.oxic.44.000.178 (v2)... | ecosystem: Environmental > Terrestrial > Soil...
AGACCAGCCCGCGGTCTCATTGGACAGGACCCAACATCGAGGCAATGCCGATGCGATCGGCTCCGCGGCCCCGGAGTGTCATTTCTACTTTGCGCGCCCGGTGCCATTTCTATCTTGCGCCGACACGATTGTGTGAGACGGCGTCATCGTCCTCACCACCGACGGAAACCGAACCTCGCCAAGAACGGTGCGGGCGCGTCCGCTTCGAGGGTGGTCCAGCCGACGCGATCCCTTGCGATCCGCAGTCGAGCTTCCGTGTCATCGACCTGGGATTGTGCACTTTGCAGGCCGTTTTGCGACTGGTCGAACCGGGCTCGCGGTGTGTAGCCGTTCGCCAGCCGCTGACGTTGTCGTTCGAAGTCGCCGCGCGCGTAGGTCAATGGGCCTTGCGCGGCGGCGAGAGTAGATTGCGCCGAGCGCAGCTCATTGAGCTCGTTCTCCGGGTCGGGTTTGGCCAGCACTTGTCCCGCCTCGACCCCAGCGCCGATGTTGACCGGTCTTTCGATCATCCGCCCGGCGATGCGAAAGGCACCGATGACGGCTACAGCGCCTGGCAGGTTGAAGCCGCCGTGGCCAAGATGCCGGTCTTGCGCAGGGATTGTCAAACGGTCGGACGACATGAGCGGTTTCGTCGTCTTGCCCCGGCGATGGGTGGTTGAGCGCACCTTCTCATGGTTCGGCCGAAATCGTCGCCTGGCCAAGGACTTCGCATATTGCAAGCCCTGCAGATCGCCTGAACCCCGGGAGGAACGCCGATCCAACATGAACCGGGTCATTCCCTCCGGCGAAGGTGAAAAGGCCTCAAGCGGGGCGGTTAGTTTGGCCTCTCCGCATAACGGCTCATATGCCTGTTGCACGCCTCGACCGCAGCATCGCTGCTCGGACCGTAGAACAGGCGACACTCCTGTTCGATCCTCTTGGCCGGCGGTTCCGTTGGAAACAGCGGCGCCAACCCTATCAGCGTAATGATCAGGACGCTCAGCGTGATGAGCACGATATCGACGGCGCGCATAAAAGCCAGCAGATCTCAAATAAACGCGTACCCCTTGGGCAGGCCGGACCGGGGTCAAGCAGCGACAGCGAGAGCGCTCGATCGCGGCAGATGGATTGTGACCGTCGTGCCCTGGCCGGGCACGCTCTCGATCGTGAGCCCGCCTCCGAGCGCCCGCGCCAGCTTGTTGGTCAACGGCAGGCCGAGGCCAAAGCCCTCGTGAGTATGGTAGGCGCTGGTGACCTGGCCGAACGGGGACATCACCTTGTCGAGATCTGCCTCAGCGATGCCGATTCCGGTATCGCAAACTTGGATCTCCAGCCATTCCGTAGACGGTTTGGCGCTCAGCGTAACGGTGCCGCCGGTTTCTGTGAACTTGACGGCGTTCGTCAACAGGTTGATCAGCATCTGCAACAGCTTTTGCTGGTCCGTCTCGATAGGCTGAGCGCTCAACTGCGGGTCGATGTCGACGACGACGTCGAGACCGCCTTGCGCCGCGCGATCTGCCAGCCATCGCACCGCCTGTGCGAAAACTTCCGGCAAATGCACAGGTCCTATTTCTGGGGTGATGATCCCTGCTTCCGCCTTCGAGAGATCGAGAATATCCGTAATCACTTTGCTCAGATGGTTGGCTGAATCGTGGATGTCGACGGCGTAGCTCTTGTATCGCGGGTTTGCCAGCGGCCCGAAGACCTCGCCCTTCATCATTTCCGAAAACCCCAGGATCGCATTGAGCGGCGTCCGCAGCTCATGGCTCATATTGGCGAGAAAGTCGGATTTGGCGCGATTTGCGGCTTGTGCGCGGATCGCCGTCTCGCTCAGTTCGCCATTCTTGCGACCGACCTCGTCCAGCATTTGGTTGAACGAGTGAGCCAGACGATGCAGCTCTTGCGGCACGTATTGCGGAAATTGCGGTGCGCGAACACTGAAATCGCCCCCGGTGATTGCGCCGGCTGCGGCCCCGACAGTCTGGAGCGGACGCGACATATACCGTGCGAGGCACCAGCTGATGAGCGCCGCCGCCAACAGCCCGAGAAGGGAGACCGCCATAGCGGCGGAGCGCACCTCTCCAGCCTGGGCATAGAGTTCGTCCATCGGCTGGGGAACCATGACGCCCCACTTGGTCTCCGGGACTGAGGTATAGGCGGCAATCATGTCGGCGTGATACGCCGGCGAGTAAAACTGGCTGACTCCGGTTTGGCCGGCCATGATCGCCTTTACCGGCGGGATCTGCGAGAGATCGAATTCAGCATCGATCCATTTATGAAACGGATGACCGATCACTTTGCCCTTTTGATCGAGCACAACGGCATGGCCCCGGGCACCGAAGGCGATCGCCTGCTGCAGGCGGACCAGATAGTCGGTAGCAACGACGCCGTAGGCGATGCGCCCCTCAGGCAGCGCTCGCAGGACGAAGAATGCCGGGTGACCCGCCATATCTCTTCGCAAATCGGTGATGACCGTTTCGTCGCCCTTCAGCTGGCTGCGAAAGTCGGCGACGGTTTCCGGCTTCAGTACAATCCGCGATGAAGAGCTCTCGGCGAAGCCGGGCATGTAACGCTCGACCTCGCCGGTAGCGCCATTGACGATGCAGATGTGGCGGAATTCGAGTGAGCGCAGCAGGCTCTTGAGCCCCTCCGCCTGCTCGCCGGAGTTGAAAGTGCTGATCGCCAGATCGAACGCGGCTTTGACGTCGAACACATACCGCGAAAAGGCCGCCGTCAGGTTTCGAGCGACGAGCAAATGCTTGTCCGTCGCGGCGTTTATCTCCTGCTGCACGGCGCGATGTTCGACCCACCAGGCCAGAGTAAACACCGGGACAGCGGCGATAATTGTGAAAGCGAGAAAAAGCACATGGTGCATGCGCAGCTTGCCAAACAAAGCGGAAGCGCACCGGCGCAGCAAGTCGAGCAGGTGGAGCCGAGACGGCACCGAGACGGCGGGATTTGCAATTTTCACCGAGGACATCATGGACTCCGTAGCTCATGCCTGTTTGGTCCGAACAGGACCGGCCTCACCTCCAGCTCAGCTGGAGAGCCGGCCCCGGTTGGCTCAGTGCGTATGGCTCATTACAAGGTGGCCTGTGCTGTACATGTCCTGCACCACCTGCTGGGCGCCGATGCTGCTGCGATCGGTGACCCCGAAATCGGCAAATAAGCTGTCGTTCTTCAGGGTGACCGCGGTCTGGGTGAAATCGCCGCTGCCGGACTTGTCGAACTGGACGACGGTATCGCCGGTTCCGGTCAGCGACACGTTGACCCAATTGACCAGATCATTTGCCCCCGCGAAGCCACGCCTCACCCCGGCAAAGCCCGCCGTGGCGAATTCGCAGAGGTTGAGGTCGTCGCCCTGGGCGATGTTGAAGCCGTAGATCGACTCGCCGAAGTTCGAGACGCCCTTGCCGCTGGCCGAGTTGCGCCAGTAAAACTCGTCGTCGCCCTGACCCGCATAGGCGACGTCGAGACCGTTGCCGTCGAGCAGGCCGGTGGCGCCGGCCGAGCTCCAAATGATCCGGTCGCCGGCGGTGCCGTCATAGAAGGTGGTGCTGCCTAGTCCGCCTTTGAGTTCGCAGAAATAGGGATTGACCCCGGTCACCGCATTGCCGTTGAGCTCGGCGGCCTTGACCTGCTCCACGCTGCTGTAGGTGTCGGTCCACAGCAGGTCACCGTTGGCGTCGAATCCCTGGCCGAAATTGGTGTTGGAATTGACCGTTACGAGGCAGGCCAGGCCGGCATAGTTGGCGCAGCTGCCGAACGCGTCGAATCCGTTTTGATAGTCCTGCGCGCTGGCGACGTAATGGTTGTCGCCGTCGTAACCCGTGCCGGGCGTAAACGAATCGACCCCAAGGCCGCTGTTGATGATCGTGCCGGCGGAGGTCGCGCCGCCGACGACGACGTGCGAGCTCGCACACAGTTGCGTAGTTTGCGGCATTGAGCGTGTTGCTTCCGAGGCCTTGGCCCTAGAGAATTTGGGTCGTCGAGGGAGGAATGTATGGCATGGAGGTGTGTTCCGACTATGAATTTCGCGCAGCTTATGTCGAAAGAGTCTGATAAAACCGAGTAGTTAATATTAAAACCCAAGCACATTTCGGTTCATACATTCAATATTAATGGTCGCAATCCACTGAAGATAACCGATATTAGTAATATTTTTACCTTGAGAATCCTGGCGATGATTGTGATAGAATCTTCGAAGCGGCGCAGCGATTTTCACATTGAGTGGCGCTTCGTTTGGAGCGGCCCCTAACGCGGCATCGTCCAGGGTAGCGAGATATTCGGTGACGCGCGGTTGGCCTTGGGGTCGAGCTGGTCGGGCGTTTCGACCCCGCGCTGGCGATGAGCGTCCGCCACGATCATGCTTGGCGTCGATCGCGAAGCCCTCGCCACCGACCAAGCCTTCGGCCATGCAGCGCCGCACCACCGTCTCGAACGGCTCGCGCAGAAGATCGGCATCAGGCTCTCAAATCCCCATAGCTCCAGCGCGCCGCACCGTTGTGCCATGCCGGCCCGCGGTTCCTCCCTCGAGGCGTATCAGACGCCTGCCCTCGCAGCGCGCCGCACTGTTCGTCGCCGGACAGGCATCTGATAGCCCTTACCGAAAGCGGTCGTTCCCGCGCCGCGCCTCGCCGCGGCATTGGTGAAGCGTTTGTAGACGGAACCGCAGCTTCGCCTGCGCTATCTCTGCTTGGCCTATCACCAGGACAGCACGCCCTCTTTCCGTTGTCGCGCCAGGCTGTCGGACGAAGATGTGGCGCTCATCGCCGATCTGTTGTCATTGGATCGACCAACCGCAGGTCAACCACTGGAGCCGCGGCGAATTGGATTTTACCCGGCGGCCGGGGACGATAGACTAGGGTTAAAGAGAGGCGCCCGATGGACATAGCGGCGTGGCTGCGCGGCCAGGGTCTCGAGCGATACGAGGCCGCCTTCCGCAAAAACGAAATCGATTGGGAAGTGCTGCCGGAGCTGACAGCCGATGATCTGAAGGATATCGGCGTCACGGCAGTAGGTCACCGGCGCAAGCTGCTCGCCGCGATTGCCGCGCTCCGTATTCCCGGGGCGTCGCTGGATCCAATTCCACGCAGCGAGCCCAGCGATCGCGGCCCGCTCGCCACTCATGGAACGCCCTCCCCGAGCGGACATCCGGGGGCTCCTCCGCATGCCGCAGAGGCAAGGGCCGCGACCGAGGCGGAGCGGCGGCAGCTGACCATCATGTTTTGCGATCTCGTCGGGTCGACGCCCTTGTCGACGCGTCTCGACCCCGAGGATCTGCGCGACGTGATCGGCGCCTACCATCGTGCCGCCGCCGACGTCATTGCAAGATTCGACGGGTTCGTCGCCAAATACATGGGCGACGGGGTGCTCGCCTATTTCGGATATCCCCGGGCCCATGAAGACGCGGCCGAGCGGGCGGTGCGCGCCGGTCTGGTATTGGTCGAGGCGGTGCCGCGGCTGAAGCTCGTCGCCGAAATTGGCCTGCAGGTCCGCATCGGCATCGCCACCGGTCTCTTCGTCGTCGGCGATCTGACCGGCTCGGGCGAGGCGCAGGAGCGCGGCGTCGTCGGCGAAACCCCCAATCTTGCCGCCCGACTGCAGACCCTGGCGCAGCCCGGCACGGTGGTGATCGCGCCGAGCACGCGGCGTCTGACCGGCGGCCATTTCCACTACCGCGAGCTTGGCGGCGTAGTGCTCAAGGGCTTTGATGAGCCTGTCAGCGCCTGGCAGGTTCTGGCGGAGAGCGCCGTCGAAAGCCGGTTCGAGGCGCAGCACGAGATCGCGCTGACCCCGCTGATCGGGCGCGAGGAGGAACTGGAGTTGTTGCGCCGCCGCTGGCGTCAAGCCGAGGAGGGCGAAGGCCGGGTCCTGCTGCTGCTCGGCGAGGCCGGCATCGGCAAGTCGCGATTGACCCGCGCGCTGCTGGAGGGACTGGCGGGCGAGCCGCACCTCCGGCTGCGCTACTTCTGCTCGCCGCATCACCGGAACAGTGCACTCTTTCCAGTGATCAGCCAGATCGAGCACGCCGCCGGCTTCCTCCGCGACGACGACGCCGAGCAGAAGCTGGAGAAGCTCGACGCATCGCTGGCTCGCGCTGCCGCGGCGCCCGAGGCGGTCGATCTAATCGCTGACTTGCTGTCATTGCCGGCGCGCCACCCTGCACCCGAGCTGAGCCCGCAGCAGCGCAAGGAGAAGACATTAGCGGCATTGATCGCCCAGCTCGACGGGCTGGCGCGGCAGCAGCCGGTGCTGATGTTGTTCGAGGATCTGCACTGGATCGATCCGACCTCGCTCGAATTACTGGCGGCGATCGTCGATCGCGTGCAGCGCCTGCCGGTGCTGCTGCTGGCGACCGCCCGGCCAGAATTCACCTCGCCCTGGCCCAGCCAAGCCCACGTAAGGGCATTGTCGCTGAGCCACCTGAGCCGGCGTGAGTGTGTGGCATTGGTTGCGCGGATCACTGAAGGGAGGGCGCTGCCGGACGAGGTTCTCGAGCAGATCCTCGCCCGCACCGATGGGGTCGCGTTGTTCATCGAGGAATTGACCAAGACGGTCATCGAAAGCGGCATGCTGATCGATATGGGCGATCGGTACACGATGGCAGGGCCGTTGCCGGCGCTGGCCATCCCGACGACCCTGCACGATTCGCTGACGGCGCGCCTTGATCGCTTGGCGCCGGTCAAGGAGGTGGCGCAGATCGCGGCGTGTATCGGGCGTGATTTCGACTACGACCTTCTCGCCGCCGCCTCGGGCATGCCCGAAGACGGTCTGCGTTCCGCCCTGGAGGCCTTACGGCATGCCGAGCTGATCATCGCCCGCGGGCTGTCTAGCGAATAGAGTTTCAAGCACGCCCTTGTCCGCGACGCCGCCTATGCCGGGCTCCTCAAGAGCCGCCGCGTGCAGCTTCACGCCGCCATCGCCGGCGCCATCGAGCAGTCTTTCGCGCACCTTGTCCAGGCCGAGCCGGAAACCTTGGCATATCATCTGACCGAGGCCGGGCTGCCCGAAAAGGCGGCGGGTTATTGGCTGCGCGCCGGCAAAATCGCCGTCGCGCGCTACGCCAATATCGAGGCGATCGCCCATCTGCGTCGCGGCATCGAGGCTGTCGGCGGCTTCGCTGACGGCAAGGACCGGCTCGAGCTCGATCTCCAGTTCGCGTTGGGACCCTGCCTATACGCCACCCAGGGTCCGTTCTCGAACGCCTATGCGGCAACCTCGACACGCGCCCGCGAGCTTTGTGAGCGGCTTGGTGATGCGCCTGAGTATCCCCAGGTCATGCAGTGGTTGACATCCATGCATGGGGTCCGCGGCGAGATGCCCGAAGCGCTGGACGCATGCATGGCTGTGGTCGGGCTCGCCGAAGCGGCCGGCAATCGGCCGGCCGCGGTCAACGCGATGCGTGGAGCCGGATTGTGGCTGCTGCTGTGGGACGCCCGTTGAAGCGCGGCGGATGATCGAGCGCAGTATCGCCGAGTTCGATATGTGCGACGAAGCCGAAAGACTGGCGACTCGGGCGGCCGGTCACTACGCCGGTTTAGCGGGTATGGCTTACATGGGCTGGACATTGTGGGTGCTCGGCTACCCGGATATGGCGAGGGCCAGCGTGGGCGCGGCCCTCCAGCGCGCTGAGGCGATCGGAGATCCGCACAACGAGGCCTATGCCTCACACTTCGCATCCGTACTTCACGCCTTCTGCCGCGAGCCGGCCGTTGCGCACACGCACGCCTAGCGTTGCCTCGCATTATCGGAAGAGCACGGCTTCGGCATGCGGCGCAACCTGTCACGGGTCATTCGCGGGATATGCGCGAACCAGCTCGACCCGTCATCGGATTCGCTGGCCACAGTGAGCAGCGAGCTGGCTGAGTTCGTCGGCGCGGGCTATCAGAGTTCGAGCACGGCGCTGTACGCCCTGCTGTCGCAGGCATTGTTGGCAAAGCAACAGGTGATGCCGGCCCGGGAAATCATCAGCAAGGGTTTGGCGGCCGCCGAGCAGACCAGCGAGCGTTTTTTTGAAGCGGAGCTCCTGCGCTTGAAGGCGCGCGCGCTTGTCATCGAAGGCGGATTCGGCGTGTCGACTGACGCGCAAGAACTGCTCGAAGAATCGCTGGCGATCGCGCAGAGCCAAAATGCCCGCTCGCTTGAGCTGCGCGCTGCCGCAGACCTGTCCCGGCTCCACCGCGACCAGGGCCGCTGCGCCGACGCCCGCGACCTGCTCACGCCGGTCTATGCCTGGTTTACCGAGGGTTTCGATACACAAGACCTAAAAGAAGCGAAGGCACTGCTTGATGCGCTCGATGCGTAGCCCACCCGCGCTTCTAACTCATTGCAGCTCATCGGCAGTGACCGTGCGGAGGTTGGCAGCAAACCACACGAGGGGGTATTTCGCTGCGCTTGAAAGATCGTCCCGGCGCCAATTGAGCGAATGGCCCGTCGATCTTCGCATCAAGGAGTTTCCTGGGACAACGAGGCCGTGCGCGGCCTGAGCAGGCATCGTAGCTGAGGTTAGGGCTCTTCCTCACACCGGCCCACCAGGAACGGCTCCTTAGGGGCAGGAGCGGATGCTGAGCGAGGATATGGAGCGCGTTCCTGGGGATCGATGTCGGGACGGGGTCGAGACCGCGGTGGAATTGCGAACCGTGTGACGAAGGGGATCGCCTCGCGGTCGACGACCGAGCCGATTGAAGGAAGGTATCCCCGGATCCCTCAGCGCGCACCCGTAGGAGTGCTCGCCCGGGCGCGGCATCATCCGGGTCGGGGTGCCGAGCGCGCCGCGCTTGGTCAGGCCGCACCGTCAGCCCACGGCAGGTTGCCGGGCCAAGACGCTGACCGGCTCACGACAGAGGCAAAGAAATCATCGCGAGAGCCGGGTAGGTTCCCCGCGTTCAGGTTTAGGTTCTGGATTTCTTGCAGCAGCGCTCCCCGTATTCACGCCACGACGCCTTTGATCATCTCCTCGTCGGCCGGGGCGAACCGGTGCGGCTCCGGCGGCGGTTCTGCGGCGGTCTTCTTTTCGATGTCCTTCATCATGTCGATCAGCATCTTGGTCGCGTGCAAATTGGCGCCGGCCGATTCGTCGACCAGCTGAGTGACGATCGCCTCGCGCTTGGTGATCTTACGCCGCCGTCCGTTCGTCGTGGCGAACACCGGCTCGTTCAGTGCGTCAACCAGAAGTCCCGGCGCGTGTCCGCTGCCAGGGGCGCAAGAGACCAGCACAGCACCCTTGCGCGGCATGACCTCTTGGTCTCAAAGTGACCCAAGGCGGACATCTAGGTCTCTATTGGCGAGATCGCATTTCGTAGCGCCCGTCCCGCCGATTCCCGTTAAGACTCCAGGAATGATGGATACAGCCTTGAAGCCCGGTGCGTGCCCGATCTGGCCGCCCGCTGCCAACTCATTCGTTTCGAATTATCGTTCACCGTGGCGGGCGGCTTGTCTCAGTGCACGCAAAACTGACAGGTTGGCCTCGCGTGCAGCGGCAACAAGCTCCGTGTAAGGCAGATCGGCAACCGTGACAAAGCCAACATGCGCGTTCTCGCCGTCGAGGGTGCGCCCAGTCAACGGCTCGTCGGTATATTGAAACCAATGGGCGCCTACGAAATCTGGGTTGTCGACGACAGCGCGAAGGTAACGGGCGTAGGCGGGGCCACGTTCACTCTCCCTGCCGGCACCGACAAGGCCTTCCCAGAACAAGCCGCGATCGGTCGAACCGAAATGAAACTCGCCGATCAAAGCCGGTTTGGCGAGCGCATGGAAATGGGCCCACTCGTCGTTATCATTGGCGATCGATCGCTGGTAGAGATTGAAGCTGACGACATCGCACCAGCGGGTACACGCCTCGATGACCTCGGGGGTCCGCCAGGCGAAACGACTGCCGAGATAGAGATGGTCTGGATCGTGACGGTGCAGTGCTTCGGCCACCGCGCGGAAATAGGCCTCGGCAAACCGCTGAGTGAAGGATGCGAGATCGCGAATTACCGCGGGATTGCCGAGGCTTGCGAGCGGTAAGGCGAAACCCGCCCCGCGGAGCCCATCCCAAGAAGTGAGCGGAATGCCCCAAGCCTCTGCGAGACGCTCCGGTTCGCGATAAGTTTCGATGAGTTGCGCGATGAAGGCTGATTTCGCCGGGCTTTCCGGACCGTGGCCAAGCGTTCCGATCGCGAGGGCGTAATGTTCCTGCGGATCGGCTGACCAGCCCCGGCCCCAAGCCAGCTCGTTGTCGACGAAATAGCCGACGAGCCAAGGGTCGCGCCCGAAACGCGCCGCAGCGTTCCGGGCCATATCATCCGCAGCCTCGGCAAACCGCGGATCGAACGGGTCTGGAATTCCTCCCCACCAAAACTCACCGTCCAGCCACAGCGGCACGGTGTAAGGCAGGCTGTGCATTGTCCACAAATTTGGCTCGCCCCAATTGCCGATGGTGTTGAACCCCCAAGCCTCGAGGCGCCGCGCCGCTTCCTCGCGCCAGCGCTCGCGCCAATCAGGACCGAATTTGCGCTGAAGGTTAGCAGTGTAGAAGTTGAAGGCGCGACCATGATTGAACGCGCGGTCGCGCTGGGGCCACAAACCGGCACCGTTGTCTCGCACGCTCCAGTGCGCGGCAAGCTCTCCATCGGGCGGCGGAAGGTCGCGAAACATAAACTCGCGACCCTCGACATAGGTTTCCCCAGCTAACGCAATTACGTCAATCCCGATCGAGAAGAAGCCATTGCCGTCGGGCGTCACGAGCCACCATCTCCCATCACGCTGTTCGGTTCGGAAGAAGCCGGTCGCGCGAAAGCCTCCAGTGTCCAGAAGCCCGCCGAAGCGGTCGCGCTTCGGGACATCGGCAAGCCACTGCGCGAGTGCGCGCTCTTCCTCGTCCCCTTTGGCACGGAGCATCTCTACGGAGCTCACCTTCTCCGGCCACTCACCCGGCAGGAACTGACCGAAGCCGTCGACGATACCGTCGTAGGAGCTGTGATCCGGCTCGACGTGCAGCGGCCCGACCACGAGAGGTCGAGGGCTCGATGGACGCAGCAGCCCAAGGCGGACCAACGCGACCTCCGCGGCATCAATGGAGCCGTCTGTCGCCGTCACCGGCAATGTACCCGGATCGAGGCCCGCCGGCGCCAGCGAAGGTCCGGCGATCATGCCCATCGACAGCGGGGGTGGCGCGCTGATCGAGATCGCGAGGTTACGGGAGCTGCGCGGTGCAATCGCCACCTTACCGGTCAACGACCGGCGCTTTTGGTCCTCGACACGCAATTGCAGAGTCAGCGCTTCGTCGCTGGGTTTTCGACCGGGATGACGAGCCGGCTTTCCCGAGACCAGTCCCAAACGCCCCCCTTCGGTTTTAAGGTTAGCGCGGGCCGGTCTTCGGTCGCAAACACGACGCGAAGCCTCTGCCCCTCCTGTGACTCGATCGTGACGTGTGTTGGTTCGACAAGAATCTCCTCCCCAGCCGCTGTCGTCATCAGCAATAAGAGGGCGATCGCAATCG
>Ga0306926_10008107_pt1 | contig 11464 bp, 9 predicted proteins | sample flu12Cox44000178_FD_203759 | JGI IMG/M metagenome (GOLD analysis project Ga0306926, IMG submission 203759) | Lab enrichment of tropical soil microbial communities from Luquillo Experimental Forest, Puerto Rico - flux8day.12C.oxic.44.000.178 (v2)... | ecosystem: Environmental > Terrestrial > Soil...
AAGCGATGGAAAGCAACACAAACGAGACTGCATGAACATTTCGAAACGTCATGCGCAACGACCATACCTATTTAATCGGAAAGAGTGAATTGGTTTTCTCTGGATCGGCCTAGATCGAGTGTTGCACGAAGCCGTATTATGGAATAAAAAGCTCGGATTATGCGGGGGCACTATCTATTCACGGCAATAAGTTGGCTGATTGTTTGTTTCTCGTGGCAACCGCTGTTGGCTCGGGACAAGGAGGTAAGGAGAGCGCTGCCTGTCGACGGAGACACTTTGGTAGCACCTGCCGCTTCCCTTGCATCTCAGGATGCCCCGGAAATTTCGGAGAATCCCCGTGTTGCCAGCCGGGCGTCCGTTGCGCTGACGCCTTCATCCCTCTCCGCGCTCGCGATTTACCCGTCTGCTGCTCCGGTCACGATTGCGAGTTCCGCTATGATGGTTGATGCGCGAACGGGTGCGATCATTTTCTTTAAAAACCCTGATGTGCGTCGGCCCGTCGCGAGCACACAGAAATTGCTGACGGCATTGCTAGTTGCTGAGCACGGAGGATTGGATAGCCGAGTCCGCGTGGCAACCGATGATTGCGCAGTCGAGCCCACGAAACTCGGCTTCAGACCTGGGGACCTCTATACGAAGAGGGAACTTTTGGCCGCGATGTTAGTTCATAGCTGCAATGATGCAGCCGTATGCCTGGCTCGGAATGACGCTGGAAGTGTTGAGGCGTTCGCTCGTTTGATGAATGAGAAAGCTCTTTCGCTTGGTGCCGCAAGCAGTCATTTCGTCAATCCGAACGGACTCCCGAAATCCGGACAGTTTTCAACGGCGCGAGACATGGCTCGGATCGCATTTGCGGCCTACCACAATCCAACGTTGCGCCAATTCGTTTGTTTGCCGGGTTTGATATTCACCTATAGCTCCGGACGTCGACGCTTTCTGGAGCCTACGAATAAGCTCGTTACGCGATCGACAATCTTTAATGGAATGAAGACGGGATACACGGATGGGAGCGGACGGTGTTTGGTGTCAAGTGCCTCCGAGAGGGGACACGAAGTTATTCTTGTTCAGCTTGGAGGAACGCATCACACGCTGTGGGACGACGCACAGCGTTTGCTGCTGTGGGGATTGGAGTCCGGATCATCGACAGCGTTTGCTACCAACGAGTCCATCGGCCATTCGACCCGCTAGCCTGAATCGATCACAAATTTTCAAGAAATTCGTGATCGACGCAGGCTATAGCAGCAGAACCCCCAGCTGCGCCGGCCGATTCTGCTGCAATTTTCTACAGAGAAACTTTTAAACAGTGTGTATCGATACGCCCCCTTAAAAACGCGCTCTTAAACAGACGCGAGGCGGCTGTTTAAGAGCTCTCTAGCCCGCAATGAGCTCGTCGCTGCGCATTTTGGGTGAATTTTGCGGGCTAGCGCAACTCCCGTTCGACCGCCACGAAAGCAACGAGATCACCCAATGTATTGAATTACTGGCTCAATCCGGATTGAAACCAGATATTCTCGTCCGAGTTTGTGGTAATTCATGGTCTGCCCACTACGGCAAAATCCATACCCGCTGCGGTTGCCGCTTCGAAACCCGCCTTGCTATCCTCCAAAACCAGACAATCAGATGGCGCAACTTGCATCCGACGCGCTGCTTCAAGAAAGATATCCGGAAATGGTTTTCCCCGTTTTACTTGCTCGCTTGTCACAATGACCGGGAAAAAGTCTTTTAGGCCAATCACGCCGAGTGTTCGGGTTACCACCGGCAAAATTCCACCGGACGCAACCGAGACCTTGGCGCGGAACGCAACTTCGCGTGCAAAATCGGCTACTTCTATGATCGGGCGCGTCTCGGCGATGCGTTCGACATAAAGAAGTTCCTTCTCCGTCGCGATCAATTCGGGTTCGAGGTTGGTGCCGAATTTATCATTAAGGATCTCCACGATTTTGACGCTTGGAACTCCCCCAAGACTGTAAAACAGGTCCTCAGGGAAATGGCCGCCGTGCGTTTCTACCGTGTCCGCCCATGCTCGATAGTGAATCGGCATCGAGTCCGCCAAAGTGCCGTCACAATCGAAAATATAGCCGGCATAACGCTTTTCAGGTGGAGAAAATAGTGCCATGGGATGAAGCGGCATAGTGGCACGGGTTGAGACAGAGCACAACGTTGCTCGGTACGTGAGGAAATCGGAATTCACCGCAGAGGCGCAGAGGACTGAAGTTCAGGAGTTCAGGCGTCAGGAGTTCAGGAGTTCAGGCCCGGCGCATGGCGAACTATTGCCGGTTTCAGCCGTCGCGATTCGTCGCGATCGATACCGCGGATTATTGCTTCTTGGAGATTTTAATTGATTTTGATCACTTTCCCGGGATGATTCCTCTCCCTTATGCGTCACACGATCTCCGTCTTGGTTGAAAACAAGTTTGGCGTTCTTGCTCGAATCGCCGGCATGTTCAGTGGACGCGGATTCAACATCGATAGTCTGAATGTCGCGCCTACCAACGATCCTTCTTCCTCAAGGATGACGATCGTAGTAAGAGGCGATGACACGGTTCTTGAACAGGTGACCAAGCAATTGAACAAGCTCGTCGACGTCATCGAAATCCAGGATTTCCGTGACGGCGACTACGTCGACCGCGAACTGGTGATGCTCCGAGTCAATGCAGATTCCGAGAATCGATCCGAAGTGATGCAGATTTGCGATATTTTCCGGGCAAAAATCGTGGATGTGCAGCCGAAACGTCTCGCGATTGAAATCACCGGGAATGAAAGCAAGATCACTAAATTTTTGAAACTTATGGAGAACTTCGGCATTAGCGACTTGACCCGTACCGGTAAGGTTGCCATGGCCCGGGTCGAATAGTAGAAAAACTTGACTCACCTGCAACCGGTTTTGCTTTTCAAGGATTCTAGCCAAACATATGCCTGCAAAAGTCTACACGGATAAAGACGCCGATCTCACACAATTAAACGGAAAAGTGTGCGCTGTAATTGGATTTGGATCTCAAGGTCATGCGCACGCCCTCAATCTCAAGGATAGTGGTGTTTCTGTAATAGTCGGCCTGCACAAGGAGAGTAAATCGGTCCCGGTGGCGAAGGAGCACGGTTTCCAGGTTTTCGAGGTAAGCGAGGCTGCGCAGAGAGCGGATATTATCTTTTTTGCGACGCCCGACCTGAAGAGCGCTGCGATCTACGAAAAGGAGGTAGCGCCTCATTTGAAAAAAGGAAAAGCACTTCTGTTCAGCCATGGATTCGCCGTGCATTTCAAGACGATCGTCCCGCCGGCGGAAGTGGATGTGATTATGGTTGCGCCGAAGGGCCCGGGGCACATCGTGCGCCGGCAATACCTCGAAGGCAAAGGGGTTCCGGCTCTTATAGCGGTCTACCAAAACCCTTCGAAGCAGGCGAAGAAACTTGCGCTGGCCTGGGCAAAAGGAATCGGTGCGACGCGGGCGGGCGTCCTGGAGACAACGTTTAAAGAGGAGACTGAGACGGATCTTTTCGGAGAGCAGACGGTACTTTGTGGTGGTTTGACGTCGCTCGTTCAAAACGGCTTCGAAACGCTCGTGGAGGCAGGGTACCAGCCCGAAATGGCCTATTTTGAATGTCTGCATGAGTTGAAGCTGATTGTGGATTTGATGTACGAGTCGGGGATTGCTGGAATGCGATTTTCGATTTCCGAAACTGCGAAATGGGGTGACGTATCTGTCGGTCCGAAAATCGTCGATAGCGCCGTCAAAAAGAAAATGCAGAAAGCACTCAAGGAAATTCAGGACGGTAAATTTGCTAAAGGTTGGATTGCCGAATACGCAGCCGGCTTACCGAAATACAAAGAGCTCCTTGAAGCGGGTGAGAAACACCTGATTGAGAAGACTGGAGCGCGTCTGCGCAATCTCATGCCCTGGATTCAGAAGAAAAACATCAAGGGTGCGCAAGCCGCCTATTAAGCGCCGAGGAATTTGCCTGTTTTGCTCCTTTTTAAATCAATTTCCTCCCGAGCCGCTTCCCAAGCGGCTCCAGAGCGCGAAAATCTCACGAGCGCTTTGGCTCGTGAGATTTTCGGGCTAGAAAGTCAGGTGATTCCAGTAGGTGACTTTTCCTCGATGGTTTGCGACGAACTTTACCGTGCCATCCTGTGAGACGACGATTGTCAGGCACTCTTCGTGGCTGCGACTCAAGCGATAAGCAGCGCGATGCCGTGTACCGGCGCTTTCAACCGATTCCAAAACGCATGCTGACGCTTCGATATCGAGTGCCTGGTAAACCATTTCGTCTTCAAACCCCGGAATCTGAATCTCTACGCCGAATCCCAATACCGTGAATTCGTGATCGAGCAGGAGGCATCCGTCTACTGCGGTGAGGTCCGAAAGCCAGCAAGCCAATTCGAGGAAACGCTGGCTATAAGTGTATGGAAGCTCTTCGAACCACTCTAGGTATTCCTTCCATCCGATGGAGGTTCGGCCTTTGGCGATCGCTATCTGGACGAGGCGTCGAGAGACATCTTCAAAAATCATGCGGAAAGGCGATTCGGTGCACCTTTCGTCAATTCGATATTTTGCGCACAACGGCCCGCCCGACTTCAAGAGCGGTCCCGCGAGAAGTTTTGGTACAAATACCAGCGCGCCTCCATGGCGGGAGTTACGCATTTCGCGTATCACGCGTTTCAGAAAACTATGTCCAATGTTCGTCACCAGGTCCTCGCGTACAGCAACCTCCGCACTCGGGTTAGTGGACGGTTTGACTGCAAACCCATCGGCGAGCCTTCGGTATCGCTCGCCCAGCCATGAGGAGGTGAAAAGGTCGAAACCGTGCCCCTCTATCCGACCATTGAGCAAGGTTGCGACGCGCTGCGCACCCCTGCATATTACGAGATTTCCCGGGCCTCTGACATGGATGATCAGCCAGTCGGGAATGGGAAAATTGAGGCCGTCGATTCCGACTGTAAGGTCTCGAGACCATTCTCCCGTATGAATCATTCCCGTTATTTCGAAATCACGGTTTTGGCGGCGCTGGACAGCGATCATTGATCGATAGAATCCGGTAGCAGGCGCGACTCTCCTGATTTCCTGTTCGGCAAAAATTCTGGGTCTTGAAAATCGAAAAAGACGGAATCCGATATGGGCGAGACTCTGACCATCGCCATGATCCAACCCGAGCAGGGCAATCCGGCACTCCACAGGCCTGCTCTCCTCACGCAGCAGACTTGCCTGGTAAGCGACACTCAGAAACCGAGAAAGGGTGTCTTCCGAATCGACCGCGGGGTGCGTTCGCTTTTCCCCGACCCATGCAGACCAGAGCAGCCCAGCGAGTTGGCGTGGGTACGTATGAGACGGCAATTGCATTCCCGACCTGCTACAGCATCAGTTCACGCAATTGGACGATCCGTTTACGAAACAGATTCATGGTTTTTTCGATTGCCTCCGGCAACAGCATGTCCACTCCTGCCGTTCTGAGAGTTTCAATGGGAAATTGACGAGCGCCAGCCTTCAGAAATTCAAGGTAAGCCTCCAATTCGCCTGCACCACCATTGAGAACGCGATCCGCTAGGCTTATGGCCGCAGAAATGCCCGTCGCATATTTGTACACGTAGAACGCCGAGTAAAAATGAGGAATTCGGAGGCATTCTAGGTCGAGTTGGTCATCGATAGCAAAGCGAGGACCAAAGTAGGCTTCCAACAGGCTTCGATAGACTTTTTTGAACGTTTCCAGGGTAAGCGCGCCGTCGCTTTCCTCGATCGTGTGCACCTCTTTTTCGAATTCCGCAAACATCGTCTGGCGAAAGAGAGTTTGCCGGATATCCTCGATCTGCCGGTCGATGAGATAGGCGCGCATTTGTGCATTGTTCGCTTGTTCGAGAAGGTAGTGCGTCAGGAGTTCTTCGTTGAAAGTCGATGCGACCTCGGCAAGAAAAATGGGATAAGCGTAATCCTGAAAGGTTTGATATTTCTGCGCGAACCAGCTGTGCATCGAGTGGCCGGCTTCGTGGGCAAGGGTGAAAACGTCTGAGAAAACGTCCGCCTTGTAATTCATCAGGATGTAAGGAGGATTACCGTAGCTGGAAGAAGAAAAAGCGCCGCTCCTTTTACCTTTCGTTTCGTACCGGTCCACCCATCGGGATTTTAAGCCATGGCCAAGCACCTGGAGATATTCCTCGCCGAGTGGCTTCAACGCTTTCAGGAGAATGTCGATTGCATCATCGAACGGGGTATTTCTCTGAACAACGGGCACCATCTGAACAAAAGTGTCGTATTGGTGAATTTCGTCTAGCTCGAGGATTTCCTTTCGGAGTTGATAGTAGTCATGAAGAAGCGGGAGATTCTTGCGAACTGTGGCGACGAGGTTGTCGTAAACTTGCACGGGGACGTTGTCACCAAACAGAGACGCTTCGCGCGCTGAAGGATAATTTCGGATTTTCGCCGAAAAGCAGTCGCCTCGGATCGACAAAGAAAGAGCTGAGGCAAGGGTGTATTTATGATCATCGAACTCCGCGTAGAATTGTTGAAAAGCTCTTCGGCGCAAGTCGCGGTCCTTTTTATGCAGGAACGATAGGTATGCACTTTGCGAGAGCGCTCGTTCCTGACCATTTTCGATCAACGAACCGAACTTCATGTCAACGTTCGTCAGCTGAGAAAAGGTATCGGAGTGACCTCGGATGATCGGCGCTCCAAGGGTTAACAATCGTTCTTCCCGCTCCGAGAGTGTGTGCGGCTTGTAACGACGAAGCTTGACCAGTGAAGTCTTCCAATCGGCCAACACCGGATCGTCCAAAAAGATTTGGAATTTCTCATCCGGGATCTGCTGGATTTCGGGATTGATGTAAGAGCTTGTCTCCCTGGCCTTGGTTAGCAGATTGCTGAGTTCCGCGCGTCGCGAGATATGGTCGTTGTTCGAGCTGTCTTCGGCGTATTTCAACGAGGAATAGTGGCCGAGTCGTTCTGCGATCTGGTCGAGCGACTTTTCGCACTCAAGGCATTCAAACAGTGTCTTCGCGGATTCATCAAGGTGCGTTTTATACTCGCCGATTTTGGGATAAAGGTCCTTCAGTCTGGCAAAGCTGTTGCGGTACTCTTCTTCCGTCGGAAACAGTTTTGTGAGATCCCATGTATCGGACTCAGGAATCTCGGAGCGAGTTGGGATCGTAGTCGACATAAAAAACTTCAGGCTCTGGGATGCGCTGCGTCGTACGCCTTTTTCAGACGTTCGACAGTAACGTGGGTGTATATTTGCGTTGTTGAGAGGTTTGCATGGCCAAGCAGCGCTTGAACACTCCGCAGGTCTGCTCCATTATCCAGCAGGTGCGTTGCGAAACTATGGCGCAGCTTGTGCGGACTTGCCCGTAACTGGATGGATGTCTGACCAAGATATTTCCTTAGGAGGAGCCAGACGGAACGGGCCGATATCCGTTTGCGAAGCTTGCTGATGAAGAGGGGCCCCGCTTGAATCCCGGCTTCGTGCCTATAGCGCTGAATCGCCTGTAACGCAATTTCCCCGACCGGAACGATCCGTTCCTTTTTGCCCTTGCCGATGACACGGACTGTTTCGCTGAAAGGATCGATGTCAGCGACATTCAAAGCAACAAGCTCGCTCAATCGAAGACCGCTACTGTAGAAAAGTTCCATACTGGCGGCGTCACGCGCGGGAGCCCATAGGGGCGCCTGATTCTCCCGTGCGATTCTGTTCGGGGTTGTAAGCAGTTCGTCTACCTGATCGACCGAAAGCACGATTGGGAGTTTTTTCTCGGTTTTCGGCAGTTGCACGGCCTTCAGAGGATTTTCGGCCAGCTCTGCTCGTTCAACGAGGTACTTGTAAAAACTGCGAAGGGCCGCGAATCGCAGCCGCACATAAGACCTCGCCATTCCTCTTTTCATGCACTCCAGCAGGAAGGCACGAAATTGTTTCGCGGTACAGCTCGCCCAGGAAGAATTTGGTCCGGCGAACAGTTTGAATTGGTCCAGTGCGTGTTTATAAGCAACTACTGTTCGGGGAGAAGCATTTCGCTCGATCTCGAGATATTCTATAAATCGTTCAAGGAGTTGATCCTTTTTCGGGTACGACATTCCGGATGACTCTACAGGAAACGATTTGGAAGTCCACGGCGTGCAAAATATCGGAGATCTGCCCTACCGCGGGCTATGTACCACGCGGCACGCATTTCTCATGGAGTGCCAGAAACGTACGCTAACAGTCGATTGAGAGAGTCTTTCTGCTCCTGCTCTTCGGCTAGCAATTCAATCAAAAGATCCTGGGTGACGAAATCGAGGTCTTCTGTGATTTGAATCATTGCCTGGTAGTGAGCGATCGCCGCGTCTGTCGCAGTTAGAGCCCCGCGGATGACGGTTACTGAGTCGCGGTTGTCGATGGGCGGTTGAAGATAATTTTGATCGCGAGGAAGTTCAAGCGATCCAGGAACGCGATCGCCGAGAATTTTGATGCGTCTCGCCAGGCGACGAGCATGCTGGAGTTCGCTTGAGACGGCGTTCTCCAGCATCTTTTTGACCCTGTCAGCAGCGGGACCTTCCAGGTGGATGGAATTGGCCAGATAATTTTGAACAGACTCCAACGCCATGGCATAGGATTTCTTCAATCCGTTTACAACATCTCGCGCCTTGTCCATCACAAACTGCCGAAATTCGACGATTGGCAGGGAACGATCTGGAGGGCTCCAGTCCCTCGCAGCCGAGCCTTTTGGGTCGAAGCATTAGCCACGGGTGACCTTCTCACGAGCTAAAGAAGCTTGTGTGAAACGCCGGCTAGCGCCGCGCTCCCATGGGATTAGTCAAATATTCCGGTTGCGGTGTCGATCCGACATCTCCGTAGCGAGTCGTCCCTCTCTGCAGATAGAGAGTAGCCGACCTTGTTTCAACGGAATCGGGCGAAACCGCTACGATCGGAATTTCGAATTGATTATCGGGTAGCTTGAAATGATAACGAAACGTGCCATCGGGCTGAAGCTGTACCGGCCGGCCATCAATCGTGACCTTTGCTTGCGGATGCGTGCCGCCATAAAAGATCACCTCGGCATTTACGTGCATGAAGAATTCTCTTTCAGGATAGCCAAAGGGCTGGGCACTCCAACTCGCTCCAAACCCGCTGAACAGGCTGCTTTCGGAGACCAATTCATTCCAGCTTGACGGACCGAATTCCAGGCCGCTCCAGCTCGCAAGATTCCAGCTGGATAGCTGCTCGGAGCTCAGGGAATACGAACTGAGGGAATAGGAGCTTAGCGCACCGAACGCCTGCTCCCAACTGGAGGTGATTTCACCAAGGCCCGCCTGCCAGCTTGCCAAGGTCTCACTGCTGAGACCATAAATTTCACTGCTGAGTCCGTAAGAACTGAGCTCTGCCTGCCATTTCTCAAAAATCTCGCTTACACCTGCTTGCCAGCTTGCCAGTGTTTCACTGCTCAGCCCATACGAGCTAACGGTCGTTTCCCAGCTGGAAGTGATTTCGCTAAGGCCAGCCTGCCAGCTGCTCATCACCTCGCTGCTCAGGCCAAGCGAGGTTACCGCTTGTTCCCATTTTGAAATCATCTCCCGAATCCCCTGTTGCCAGCTCGCAAAGGCTTCGCTCGCACCTGCCAGAAATTGGGAAGAAAAGGCCTGCTCCCAACTGGATGTGACTTGGCCGAGGCCTGCCTGCCAGCTTGCGAGCGTTTCGCTGCTCAGAGCATAAATCTCGCTGCTGAGGCCATAAGAACTGAGCTCTGCCTGCCATTTTTCAAAAATCTCGCTTACACCTGCCTGCCAGCTTGCGAGCGTTTCACTGCTCAGTCCGTAGGAACTGATTGTCGTTTCCCAACTTGAAGTAATCTCGCTAAGACCAGCCTGCCAGCTGCTCATCACTTCGCTACTCAGGCCAAGCGAGGTTACCGCTTGTTCCCATTTTGAAATCATCTCCCGAATCCCCTGCTGCCAGCTTGCAAAGGCTTCGCTCCCGCCGGCCAGAAATTGGGAAGAAAGCGCGCTCAGTTCCGATGAGAGGCCCCCAAGGCGTGAGGACAGCGCACCGAGTTCCGAGCTTCCGAAGCTGCTGACCCCGGCACTGGATAGCTCGTGACGAACGACGGCGCCAAGCGCGCCGCTGAAAAGGCTGGTTTCCCCGGGCGCCAGGACCGAGGCAAGGCGCCCCTTGGCCAGAAGTTCGCTTGCTGATTCGGAATCCAGCTTTCCATGCAATTCTGAGTGCAGAAACTCGAGCATTTCGCCGGAACTCATTGAAAAGAGCCGATCGAGAAGCTCCTTGCCCAGCAGAGTTTCAAGAACCTTGATCTGTTCGAAACCCCAGCTTGATCCGCCAGACGCGTTGCCAGTCGCCTGTTCCTGAAGTCGCGCAAGAGCTTCCGTGAGGTTTTTCCCCTCAGCGTGTGCACTTGCCATGACGTCCAACAGGAAGTTGAAACTCAGATGAAACGGCACAGTCGCAAACTGTGTGTCCCAATTTGGACTGATCGACTCCGGGGGAGTGCGCGTCGGTCCTGCGGTACCGACGGTCGTCCAGGTACCTTTCTCATCGCGATAGCCAAACGCTACGGTGTATTCGGCGTCCGCCGATTGCACAGGGATGTACCAGTTTCTCGCAATCTCGTTGATTTCGACCTCCGCCTCGTGTTTGCCGCTGCATTTGACATCCAAATAGAGCTTTCGTGTTGCCGGAAACTTGGAGTAGTCAAAATCCCAATAGGTAAATAGCCAGTGCGGGTCGCGCGCAATCGCAAACATCTCGCCATAACCCGACGGCATCTCTCCGAGGTCCTCGAACTTCAGCTTGTCGGAGGGCTCTACGGGAGTCTGCCCTTTTGCTCCCTGTTCCTTCTTCTGTTCCGAGGGCACGGTGTCAGATGCCCCTTTTCCACTGCTCATATTTTCGCCGGACTTTATGCTCATGTTTCAAACCTCAGGCGCGCGCCGGGGGCCTCGCACCGCCAAATGGTGGGCAAATTCCAAGGAAAAGCAAATTGAATTTGAGCAACCTCAGAAAGTGCTCTCAAAATGGACCTGCGGAGGCACTTATACCCAGTGTAGTGCACCGTCGCGAACATAACAAGCGGTCCGATGAAAACATCTCAATGGCTGTTATGACCTGGGCGACTGCAATCCCTCGCAGCCGCGGATCCCTGTTCCTTTTGCAAGATGCGCTAAATCCGATGCTTGCGAAACCCAACGATTTATGGGAGTGTTCGGGTGAACATCCATGCCCCAGCTAACTGCACGACAGGAGGAAGTCCTCAACTTCATTCGAAAACAGCAACAGAAAACCGGGTACCCGCCGTCCAGCCGAGAGATCCAGAGCTTTTTTGGCTTCCATAGTCAAACCGCTGCAATGAACCATCTCCGGGCCCTCGAAAGAAAAGGGGTCATCCGGAGGACCCCCGGAAAAGCGCGCTCCGCGGTGGACCCGAGCCTTCGCTTTCTCCGTGGGTTCAAGCCCGTCCCGCTGCTCGGCGAAATTGCGGCCGGTTTGCCGGTTGATAGTG
>Ga0306926_10008111_pt1 | contig 11463 bp, 7 predicted proteins | sample flu12Cox44000178_FD_203759 | JGI IMG/M metagenome (GOLD analysis project Ga0306926, IMG submission 203759) | Lab enrichment of tropical soil microbial communities from Luquillo Experimental Forest, Puerto Rico - flux8day.12C.oxic.44.000.178 (v2)... | ecosystem: Environmental > Terrestrial > Soil...
AAGAAGGGATGCGGCGCGAACTGGCGGACGTGGAAGCGATTGCGAAAAACGCCGAACCGGCGAGGTTTGCAAACACGATTGCGGCGCTGGAACGGCGAGGCGAACTGTTGAGGCGGGTGCAACCTGTGTTTTCGAGTATGGTCTCTGGGAACAAGAATCCGACGATTCAGAAAGCCCAGAGCGAGGAGGCGCCAAGGCTGGCGGCACAGCGTGATGCAATTTTTCTGAACGCGAAGTTGTTTGCGAGAGTAAAAGCCGTCTACGACGAACGGACGAAGCTGCAACTTGCGCCCGATGCCGACTACCTGGTGGAACGCTATTACCGCGATTTCATCCGAGCCGGGGCGCTTTTGAGCGAGGCCGACAAAGAAAAGGTGCGCGCGCTGAACAGGGAACAATCGCAACTGTCAGACCAGTTCCGCAACAAGGTGCTGGCAGGGACGAACGCGGGCGCGCTGATCATAAGCGATAAAACAGAACTCGATGGGTTGCCCGAAGCGGATCTGGCGGCGGCAGCGGAGGCCGCGACGAGGCTTCAGCATGCGGGGAAATGGGTGCTGACGCTGCAGAACACCACGCAACAACCAGCGCAGACGTATCTGAAGAACCGCGGGGTGCGGGAGCGATTGTTCAACGCGTCGAGCAAGCGCTGCGACAACGGCGGCGAGAACGACACGAAAGCGATCGTCCAGAGGCTGGCGCAGTTGCGCGCGGAGAAGGCAAGGTTGCTCGGATATCCGACCTACGCGGCGTATGTTCTGGACGACCAAATGGCAAAAACGCCAGAGAACGCCATCAAGTTGATGACGGACGTGGCGCCAGCGGCAACCGCAAAGGCGCGAGAAGAAGCGAGCCGGATGCAGGCGCTGATCGAGAAGTCGAGTGGTGGGTTCAAGCTCGAGCCATGGGACTGGCAATACTACGCCGAGCAAGTGAGGAAGGCGGAGTATGACGTGGATGAGACGACACTACGGCCGTATTTCGAAATGGACCGGGTGCTGCGAGACGGCGTGTTCTTTGCGGCGCAGCAGTTATATGGGCTGACGTTCAAGGAAAGAAAAGATATTCCGGTGTACCAGCCGGATGTGCGGGTGTTTGAAGTATTCGATGCGGACGGGTCGTCGCTGGCGCTTTTCTATGAGGATTTTTTCGCACGGCCGAACAAGGAGGGCGGGGCGTGGACAGGCGCGTTTGTGCGGCAGAGCAAGCTGCTTGGAGCGAAGCCGGTGGTGACGAACACGGAGAATTATCCGAAACCCGCGGCAGGGCAGCCCGCGCTACTGAGCTTCACCGAAGTGACAACGATGTTTCATGAGTTCGGGCACGCGCTGCAAGCCATGATGTCTGACAGGCGCTATCCGAACACCCCGATTCCGAGAGATTTCATCGAGGTGCCGTCGCAGTTCAACGAGCATTGGGCGCTGCAGCCGACGGTGTTGGCGAATTATGCAAAGCATTACAAGACCGGGGAGCCGATGCCCCAGGAATTGGTGGAAAAGATCAAGAAGTCGCGGACGTTCAACCAGGGATTCGCGACGACGGAATACCTGGAAGCGGGGCTGCTGGACATGGCGTGGCACCTGCTGGCGCCGGATGCGCCGTTGCAGGAGGTGGATAGCTTTGAAGCTGCGGCGCTAAAAAGGTACCAGGTGCATATGAACGAGGTACCGCCACGGTATCACTCGACGTATTTTTCGCACATTTGGGGGGGCGGGTATTCGGCGGGATATTACGCGTACTTCTGGAGTGAAGTGATCGACGACGATGCCTATGCGTGGTTCACAGAGCATGGAGGAATGACGCGCGAGAATGGGCAACGCTTCCGGGAAATGATCCTGGCGCACGCAGGAACACAAGATGCGGCGGCGATGTACCGGGCGTTTCGAGGGAGGGATGCCGAGGTGGGGCCGTTGCTGGAGGAGCGGGGTTTAAAGGCGGCGGGAAAGCGCCCGTGAAAGCAGCGGGTAGGCTCACGGTCGGGCTTACGAAATCCTAATGGACAGCTGAGGATTTTTGAAGGGTGGCGGGCCTACCCTGGTGATCGGTTTGGGTTGGTGGCCAGCAAACAGGGCCAGGGAGGAATGTGCATGTTAAGCGGTCCAAAGGGGAGTGAAGAGCCTTCCAGTGAGCAGTGTGGCGTTTGCGGACGTCGCATGGAGTTGTGTGAGCTGCCGGGAAGAAGTGGAAAATATTGCCTGGAGTGTAGCGCAGACGTGGCGACCTCGATGCTGCTCAAAACGGAGATCGATGCGGCGACACTGGCCGGACGGGAAACCGAAGGACTGGTAGCTGAATTCGCGGAACTGAGCCACGGATGCTCGAAAGATCGCAGTCGGAGCGGAAATGGTGATAGGCGAAGGGCAATGAATTAGCCGTGGCCGGTGCCACGGGTGCTGCGAAGTTCGAAGATGAGATAGGCAACGACGGCGAGATTTACGAGGAGCAAGACGAACTTGGCGAGCGAAGGACGTACAAGGAGCTCGTAAATCTCGAGCGGTAACAGAGAGGAAGTAGAAACGACGGTTAGATATTCGGCCCACCTCTTGCGGAGAGCGAGGCCGGTGCCTTCGGTGAAGAAGAGGGCGGAATAGAAGAAAGTGCCGACACTAAATTCGCGGAGGCGAGTCTCGTCGACCTTAGTTACCTTTTCCATGAGCCAAAGGAGGTAGTGGTTGTGCGGGTCGATGCGGAGGAGATCGACCCAATGAGAGATTGTTGCGGCGAGGTCTCGGTGCAGGAAGTGGAGTGCGCCGAAAGCGACGAGGAGAAATGCGGCTCCTTTGAGAAACTTGTAGACGGCGATCAGCACGAGGCCTGGAGAATGTTTGTAAGGCTTTCGGGTCGGGACCATGGGAGTGGGAGTGACTGTATCACGACGGAAAAAATGGATGGAATGCGGTTGAGCAAAGATGGAGGGCCGGGCTGAAGGCACTCAAGTCAATTGGGTCCGAGGCGGCCAGCCTCAGAAGGCGGGTTCCAAAAGACCTGCCTGACTTTCAGGAGTGTTGATCAATTCCTGGGGGGACGGGGAAGGTGGACCGAACAGGTACCGTCGGAGCAGAGGTCGCGATTCCACCGGTAGCGATTTCGGGCGATCCACGAATAGAGTTTGGCGGCGAGCCACCGAATGCCGGGAACGAGAAGAGTCCAACTGAGGTAGCGCCAGCCGGGCAGGCGTAAGCCGATGCGGGCCCAGGCTTCGACTCCGCTGGAGATGCGGCCGCGCGCGTCGACGGCCTGCATCCGGCGCATGGCAAGTTCGCGATCGATTTCCGGGAAGCGTTTTTGCGCGGCGGGGTCCTGGAGATCGAGGAATTCGATGCGGTGAAGCGCGTCGAGGCGCTGTACGGGAGCGATGCTAGCCCGACAGAGGCTGCAGGCGCCGTCGTAGAAGACGAAAAGGTCGGGGGTTTGGGGCGTGGTGGACATCTGGATGTTTGATTGCTAATCCGGGAAACAGGTGACGGGAGAATTGTAGGTTAGCAGTTCACGGATAAGAAAGAGGGAGGGTCCCGTGCTTCACCGGCCCGTGCCAGCCTCCGGTAGACAGGGTCGGAAGGACGGGGCGTACTGATGGCAGTGATCCGCGAGCGAACCGGCAGAGGTGGTGGAGCGGAGTAGAATTGGCGGCGGGTTGAGAGTTCAGGAGACGGGTGCGGCGAGGTTGGTGGAGCGGGATGGCCAAACGTAAACAGACTGCGGTCGGGGATAAGACGCTGGGGATGGAGGCGGCGATTACGCGCCGGGATTTTCTCGGGTCGACGCTGCTGGCGTCGGGAGTGCTCTTGCTGGAGGGGTTGACACCAGCGGAGTTACTTGCGCAGAAGGACGAATTCACGGGATACGGCGGCGTGGGGGAGTACCGCACATCGAACGGAAACACGTGGGCGGTCTTGCAGGCGGGACACAAAATCCGGGATGGCGCGTATGAGCGGATGCCGAAGGACGTTGTGGACACGGGCGAGAACTACGATTGCGTGATTGTGGGAGGAGGAATCAGCGGGATTGCGGCTGCGCTGTTTTTTCAGCGGCAGGCGGGACCCGGCACGAAATGCCTGGTGCTCGAGAATCACCCGATTTTTGGCGGCGAGGCCAAGCAAAACGAATTTCTGGTGGATGGGAAACGATTGATCGCGCATCAGGGTTCGGCGATCTACCAGTTGCAGGAGCCACAGAGTCCTTTGGCGCGATTTTACGATTCGATCGGATTGAATAGGCCGAAACTCACGTATCAAAAATGGGGTGGACCGCCGCCGGAAATGCCGCTGTCGCGCACACCGTACGACGCGGCGGGGATGGACGTTGGACAGTATGGATTCTGGTTCGGGGCGAAATTCGGAACGAAGCCCGGGGTGTGGGTGATGGACCCGGTGAGGAGGAACTTGCAGGGCGCACCGATTCCGGAGTCCGCGCGAACGGAATGGCTGCGTTTTTTGAACGGAACCGAGGTGCAAGGGAAGAAGTTTGAGCACCCGAAAACGGAGGGCGATGCGATTTCGCGGCAGCTTGATTCGATTACGCTCGAACAGCACTACATGGAAAGATTCGGGCTAAGCCGTGAAACGGTGAGGACGTATTTGTCGCCGGTGGAAGGAGGGGGATCGGGGCTGGGCCCGGATGCGTTGTCGGGATACGCGAATTATGCGTTTGAAATACTGCAGCCGGTGGCCGATGAGACGGGCGGGATGGACCAGATGTTCCCAGGCGGGAACACGACGATCGCGCGGCTGATGGTCAGGACGCTGATCCCGGCGTCGATGCAAGGGGCGAACAGCGTCGAAGATGTTTCGCGCAGCAATGTGAATTTTGCAGCGCTGGATGTGGCGGGCGCGGCGGCGAGAATTCGACTGGGGGCGACGGCGGTAGCAGTGCAACACGACGACGACCCGCCGAAGGCGTCGAGCGTGAAGGTAGCGTATGAAAAGGATGGGAAGCTGCATCGCGTAACAGCGCGGACAGCCGTGATGGCGGGCGGGAGTTGGACGTCGAAACATATCGTGAAGGACTTGCCCGAGACGCACCGACAGGCCTATGCCGAGTTCTACCGCTCGCCGTGCATGATGGTGAATGTGGCCGTACGGAATTGGAAATTCCTGTACAAGATGGGAATAACCGGATGCAGATGGTTTGGCGGGATCGGGGATTACATGGAGGTACGGAAGCTGGCGTTGACGGGGAGCGAGGAGCCGACGATCAGTCCGGAGTCACCGGTGGTGCTGACGGTGAAGGTGCTGTATTCGTATCCGGGTTACTCCACCGAGGAGCAAGGACATCGCGGGCGCGGGGAGATGCTGGCGACGTCGTTTCGGGAATATGAGGAGCGCATTCGGGAGCAATTCACGGAGATGTTCGGGAGCGCAGGGTTCGACGCGCGGAAGGATATTGCGGGAATCATATTGAACCGCTGGGGGCATGCGTACTTGAGTCCACAGCCGGGATTTTTCTTCGGGAAGGACGGCAAGCCGGCGCCGCGCGAGGTGTTGCGAAGGGCGCCGTTCGGGCGGATCGCGTTCGCAAATACGGACTTGGCGGGTGCGATGGATCACCGGTTTTCGATCCTGGAAGCGCAGCGGGCGGTGGCGCAGCTGGCGACTGTGAGTAAGGAGGGGTAGCTGCTTCCCTCGATTGGCTCCTCGCGATGACCAACCGCGAGAGCGGCAGCAGACCTGCCGCACTCCAAAAAAACTGATATAGAATCTGTGACGTCTAAGACGGTGCAGGGGGTGTGCCGATGAAGCAACGCAATTTGCGAGCGATTTTGCTTACCCTTTTGTTTGTGGGATGCTTGGCTCCGGTAGCAATCCTTAACCTGCCGGCTGCGGATAGCGACAGTTCCCTTCCTTCCCCACCGATAGCGAAAAAAATCCCGAAGGTTACCGACATCAATGGCCAGAAGATGGTGGACAACTATTTCTGGCTGCGGGACAAACAGAATCCGGACGTACGTACATATCTTGAAGCCGAGAACGCTTACACCGATGCGGTGATGAAGCCGACCGAACCGCTGCAAAAGAAGCTTTACGGCGAAATGCTCGGGCGAATCAAGGAGACCGACGTGGAAGTGCCGTACAAGGAAGGCGGCTACTTTTACTACGTGCGGACGGAGGCGGGAAAGCAGTACGGGATTCGTTGTCGGAAAAAAGGCGGCATGGACGCGACGGAAGAAGTGGTGCTGGACATAAACGAGCTGGCGCAGGGGCAAAAGTTCATGTCGCTTGGCGGGTTCGCCGTGAGCGACGATGGGAATCTGCTGGCGTATACAACCGACAACACAGGATTCCGGCAGTACACACTGGCAGTGAAGGATCTGCGGACGGGAAAAGTGCTGATTGACCATGCAGAACGGGTCGGATCCGTGGCGTGGGCGAACGACAACAAGACGATTTTTTATACCGTGGAGGACGCGACGACGAAACGGCAATACCAGTTGTACCGGCACACCGTCGGAACGGCGGGGAACGACGCGCTGGTCTATGAGGAAAAGGACGAGAGGTTCTACGTATACGTCTACAAAACGCGCAGTCATGCTTACGTGTTTCTGGTGTCCGGGAGCCACACGACCAGCGAAGCGCGGTACATCAACGCAAACGAGCCGCAGGGCGAGTGGAAGGTGATGGAGCCGAGGAAGCAGGACGTGGAGTACTACCCGGACCACAATGGCGAGTTCTTCTACATCCGCGTGAATGACACGGGAAGGAATTTCCGTTTGGTGAAAACGCCGGTGAACTATCCGGGGAAAGTGAACTGGAAGGAAGTCATGCCGCAGCGACCGGAAGTGATGCTGGATGACATCGACTTTTTCAAGAATTACTACGTACTGTCGGAGCGAGAGAAGGGATTGCCGCAGATTCGCGTGGTGGATCTGGCAAGCGGCGCATTGCGCCGGATCGAGTATCCGGAACCGGCCTATGTGACCTATCCGTATGTGAACCGGGAATATGACACCACAAAGTTCCGGTACGCGTACCAGTCGTTTATCACGCCGCCATCGGTGTTCGAATATGACATGGCCACGGGAACATCAACGCTGCTGAAGCAGAAAGAAGTGCCGGGCGGGTATGACCGCAACCGTTATCAGGTGGAGCGGCTGTACGCGACCGCTTCGGACGGAGTGAAGGTACCGATTTCGGTGCTGCATTTGAAGGACGCGAACCTGGACGGGAAGGGAGCGATGTATCTGACGGGCTACGGGTCGTATGGATTCCCGTACGACATCGGCTTCAACTCGAATTTATTCAGCTTAGTGGACCGCCGGGTGGTGGTATCGGTGGCGCACATTCGCGGCGGCGGAGAAATGGGCAAGGCGTGGCACGACGACGGACGGATGATGAACAAGAAGAATACGTTCACCGATTTTGTAGCGTGCGCCGAATACCTGGTGACGCAAGGATACGGGTCGAAGGACCGGCTGACAATCGAGGGAAGAAGCGCGGGCGGGCTGCTGATGGGAGTGGTACTGAACATGCGGCCCGATCTGTTTCATGCGGCGCTGGTGGGAGTGCCGTTCGTGGACGTGATGAACACGATGCTCGATGAGTCGCTGCCACTGACGGTCGGGGAGTTTGAGGAATGGGGAAATCCAAAAGAGAAGCCGGCGTTTGATTACATGATGTCATATTCGCCATACGACAATATTCAGGCAAAAACGTATCCGAACATGCTGGTGAAGACCTCGTTTAATGACAGCCAGGTGATGTACTGGGAACCGGCGAAGTATGTGGCGAAGATGCGGGCGCTGAGGACGGACCACAACTTGTTGCTGTTGAAGACGAACATGGACCCGGCAGGCCATGGAGGAGCTTCCGGGAGGTACGACCGGTTGAAGGAAGCGTCGTTTGATTACGCGTTTTTCCTCACGCAGATGGGAATACAGAATTAGGCTGGGCTGCAGGCGTTTGAGAGTCCAAAGGAGTCGCAGATGGCAAGCCAGTGGAAACCGCAGGGATATAACAGCGTCTCGGTCTACCTGGTCGCAGACGGCGCGCAGCGGGTGGTTGATTTTCTGAAGAAGACATTCGGGGCAACGGACTTGCGGCGGTTTGAAGAACCGGGTGGCAAGATCATGCACGCGGAAGTCCGCGTCGGAGATACGGTGGTGATGATCGCCGATGCGGGCGGGGCCTATCCGGCTTTTCCGGCATGGCTGCATGTGTACGTGCCCGATGTCGACGAGATGTACAAGAAGGCGCTGGCGGCGGGAGGGGTTTCGGTGCAGGAGCCGGTGCAGAAAGCGGGCGATCCGGATAAGCGGGGTGGAGTGAAAGACCCGTGCGGGAATACCTGGTGGATTTCGACGCAGGGTGAATGAGGGAGGTTTTCAGGATTCCAGGCAAGGTTGAGACCCTTCGTGCGCGGAAACGCGCTTAGGAGGACCAGTTCAGCGATCAATATGAGCCCACGAAAGCGGCGGGACAGGCTGTCGCATTCCAAGGAGCTGTGCGATGAGACGAACGCAAGGAACATCGTTGGCCGTCATTTTGCTGACTGGAATTGCCGTTGCACAGGGCCCGTCTATACCGAAACCGCCGGAGACAGGTAAGCGGGCCGTGACGGATGAATATCACGGGGTCAAAGTCACCGACGATTACCGGTGGCTCGAAGACTCTAGCGATCCCGAGACGAAGCGATGGAGCGCGGCGGAAAACGCGTACGCACGGGCTTATCTGGACCAACTGCCGGCAAGAGCGGCGATCAAGGAGCGCTTCAGGCAGTTGATCGGCGCGAGTTCAGCAAATTACTACCAGTTGGAATTTCGCGGCGGTGTGCTGTTCGCGATGAGGGACCAGCCGCCGCAGCAACAGGCGATGCTGGTGACGTTGCGTTCCGCGGATGATCCGGCAAGCGCAAGGGTGATTTTCGACCCAAACGCGGCGAGCCGCACGGGATCATTGTCGGTGGATTATTACGTGGCGTCGCTCGACGGAAAATACGTGGCAGTAGCGGTATCGGAGGGAGGCTCGGAGGACGCGAGCGCGCACGTGTTTGAAGTCGAGAGCGGAAAGGAGCTGACGGATGTTGTGCCGCGCGTGAATTTTGCGACCGCAGGAGGCAGTATCGCGTGGAAGGCGGACGATTCCGGTTTTTATTACACGCGGTACCCGCAGGGGAACGAGCGTCCGGCCGAAGACGCGAACTTCTATCAACAGGTGTACTTCCACAAGCTGGGGACGGGTTCGAAGCAGGACAGCTATGTGCTTGGAAAAGAGTTTCCGCGAATCGCGGAAACTCAGCTTCGGACGAGCGCGGAGGGGCGTTGGCTGCTGGCGACGGTAGCGAACGGCGACGGCGGCGAATTTGCGCACTTCGTGATGGACGCTTCGGGGAAATGGACGCAGATAACGCATTTCGAGGATGGAGTGGTGTCGGTGCAGTTTGGTCCGAAGGATCAGTTGTACCTGCTGTCGCGGAAGGGTGCGCCGCGAGGGCGAGTGCTGCGGTTGGACGCGCCGACGGAGCCGCTTTCGAAGGCCAAAATGATCGTGGGGCAGAGCGCCGGGGAAGGTGAGGAGGAAAATCGCGCGTCGATCGAAAACATAGCAGCCGGGGGCGACGGTCTGTTTGTGACGGACATTATTGGAGGGCCGTCGCGGTTGCGGGTATTCGACGACAAGGGCACATTGTTGACAACGATCGCGCCTCCGGTGTCTTCGATTGGCCCGGTTGTGCCACTCGGAGATAGCGAGGCGCTTTTGCTGGTGGCCAGCTACTTGGAGCCGCCAGCATGGATGCAGTTCGACCATGGACAGAAAAAACTGCTCAAAACTGGATTGGTCATGACGTCAGCATCGAAATTTGACGATGCGGAAGTGATCCGGGCGTACGCGACTTCGAAGGACGGCACGCGCGTGCCGGTGAGTATCGTGCGGCGCACGGGGACGAAGCTGGATGGGACGAATCCGACGCTGCTCATGGGATATGGCGGATATTCGATCAGTGAAAAGCCACGCTTTCTGGGATCGTGGGCGCGGGTGTGGCTGGACCAGGGTGGGGTATACGTCGTCGCCAACCTGCGAGGTGGAGCGGAGTACGGGGAGGAGTGGCACAAGGCGGGAAATCTCACGCGAAAGCAGAATGTGTTCGACGATTTCCTGGCGTGCGCACAGTATTTGATCGATCAGAAATACACGTCACCACAACACCTAGCGATCCTCGGCGGAAGCAACGGCGGATTGTTGATGGGGGCAGCGTTTACGCAGAGACCCGACCTGTTCCGCGCGGTGGTGTCGTTCGTGGGGATTTACGACATGCTGCGCGTGGAACTGGACCCGAACGGGGCCTTCAATGTGACGGAATTCGGGACGGTGAAAGATACGGAGCAGTTCAAAGCGCTGTACGCCTATTCGCCGTATCACCACGTGAAGGATGGAGCCGCGTATCCGGCGATTTTGTTCTTGACGGGGGAGAACGACCACCGAGTGAACCCGATGGAATCGCGGAAGATGACGGCGCGTCTGCAGGCGGCGAACAATTCAGGGCACCCGATATTGCTGCGGACGAGTTCGGCCTCGGGTCACGGATTCGGGACGTCGCTCGACGAGGAGATCGAACAGGATGCCGAGGTGTTTAGCTTTCTGTTTGATCAGTTGGGAGTGCGGTACGGGGCGACGGAAAAATGAGGACGAAACACCTCTTGCCCACAGATAAAGAGCCCTAGCTGTCGGCCGTAAGAGGTCATCCTTAAAAGGCCAAGGCTGCAGATTGACGCTTGTGGAGAAAGTTGGTAGCTTCGGCCGTTAAGCCAGCAGCGGCGTAAGAGCCCCGACCCGCCCTTGAAGTTGCGTACCACTAGATCGCGATGTACGCACGTTTTGAATCCGTTTGAGCACCTGCTGAGGCATCCCCAGAAATTACTTCTGCGAAAGGAGAATCCAATGAGAATTCGTTCGTTTGTTTTCTTGTTGGATTGCTACGGGTGAGTGGCAGAGAGCAAACGGCAACGGTGAAAGAGGGAACACGCAGCAAATATCGTAGTGCGCGGGGCGCGGGATGCAGGAATCGGGAGATTATTGGACAGGTTGCCAGGATTTGCCGTTGTTCGTGGTGGAGAATTTCTTGCCGCCGGCGGCAGTAAGCGTGGCGGAAGAGGCGTCCTTGGCGGAAACGGCTGTGAGATCGGCCGGGGAAGGGGCATGGACCTTTTTCCAGGTGATGCCATCGATCGTGCGATAGATTGTGCCCTTTGCGCCGACAACCCAGCACACGTTCCGCGAAGGAGCGCTGCCGGCAGCAAGTTCCGCGTTCGCGCTGACAAGTTGACCATTCCAGGTTGCGCCGCCGTCGGTGGTGCGGGAAATGAATCCTCCACTGGTCAAGCGGTAACGAACCTGCGGGTCGGGAGTTCGAACGGGGATGTCGGTCGACCGTTCCTCGATGACGAGGGTCCCTTGACCGGACGATAGATTGGACTGCTCGGAAGGAGCTAGCAGGAGAGCCATGAAAAAAAGGCCAATGAGAACCGGCATG
>Ga0306926_10008112_pt1 | contig 11462 bp, 6 predicted proteins | sample flu12Cox44000178_FD_203759 | JGI IMG/M metagenome (GOLD analysis project Ga0306926, IMG submission 203759) | Lab enrichment of tropical soil microbial communities from Luquillo Experimental Forest, Puerto Rico - flux8day.12C.oxic.44.000.178 (v2)... | ecosystem: Environmental > Terrestrial > Soil...
GCGCTCGAGCGCACCGGCAGCCCGGATCTTCCCCCCTCGTGGCAGGGCGAGGGGCTCGACTGGGGGAACCTCGCGGCGGCGTGGCCGTGCGGGATGCTGCGCGCCGACGATCCGCGCTGCCGCGCGCTGGCGCGCCGGGTGTGGGCGCGCGCCGGCGGCGCCGGGCTGGCGAGCTACCGCACCCCGGATTCGCTCTCCTACTACCTGGGCGCCGACCTCGGCACCTGGGCGCTGCTCGCCGGCGAGCGCGCCGCGGCGGACAGCGTGCTCGACGCCATGCTGGCGTATCGCAGCGCGGGCGGCGGCGCCGCCGAGCTGTTCCACCGCGGCACCCGCGACTTCGGCGACAACCTGCCGCCGCACGCGAGCGGAGCGGCGGCGCTCACCGCCCTGGTGCGCAACGCGATCGTGTTCGACGATGGCGACTCGCTCGAGCTGACGCTCGGGGCACGGGAGCGCTGGTGGCGCGGCGCCCGGGTGCGCGGCGCGCCGAGCCGCTGGGGGACGCTGGCGATTCAGTTCCAGAGCCTGGGCGGGGTGGCGGTCTGGCGATGGACCCCGGTCGCGGTGTGGAGCGCCCTCCACCTGCCGCCGGGAGCGGTGCTGGCGGGAGCGCCGGCTCCGCCGCTGCGCGGTGCACCGGGAGCGACGGTGGTGCGGGCGCCGCCCGGGGTCGGAGAGGCGCGGGTGCAGCTCGCCCGCGCGCCTACTTCGGACGCGGGGCGGTGGTCTGGAGATTCGAAGGGCGCAGGAACAGGCCGTCCGGCACCCCGCGATTGAGCGCCACGCTCTTCACGCTCACGGTCATGATGCGCGTGCCGTCGACCTGGCGCTCCTCGGACATCGGCCACAGCACGCCATCGACGGTCTTGTAGTTGGTGTAGAGGCGGCGCGTCACGCGCCCCATGACCGCGGGCGCCGGCTCGTCGATCGCCAGCAACCGATGGCTCTCGGCGTCGAAGTAGTAGTGCCGGGTCTCGCCGTGGGCGGTGAGCAGCACCACGTCGGCATCGCGTCCGCCCACCTGGTCGTGCCCCAGCAGCGCCGGGGCCGTTCCCGGGCCGATTCCGGCCAGCAGCAGGTGGACGATGTCCGACCCGAAGCCCGAGCGCAGGCCGGCGACCTGGCCGCTGTCTGCCGCCACCACCTGGGTCGAGTCCCGTCCGGTGCGCGACCACGCCTGGCGTCCGTTCAGGATCTGCCGGGTCTCGAAGTTGTCGAACGACGTGGTGAAGACCATCCGGTAGCCTTCCTTGCGCATCTGGTGGATCTGACCCTTCACCTGGCCGCCCCCCTGCTCCAGGACCAGGTCGCCGGAGACGTCGGAGTCCTTGATGGCGCGCAGCCGATCGGCGCCGCCGTGGGCGGTCGCCGCGGCGGCGAAGATCTCGCGCCCGCGCTGCTCCTGCTCGGGCGTCGGCTTGCTGCGCTCGTCGGGCGCGGCGCCCGCGCTCAGCGCCGCCGGCGGCGCTTCGACCTCGACCTTGCCGAGCCTCTCGAGACCGGGACGCAACCGCGACGCCGGCCCCACGACCACGATCGAAAGCCGCGCCGGGTCGAGCCAGTGGCGCGCCGCCGCGCCCGCGGCGGCCGGGGTCACGGCCGCGATGCTGGCCTCGTAGCGGTCGAAGAAGTCGGCCGGCAGGTGATAGAAGTCGGCGGCCAGCCATTGCGAGGCGCGCGCGGCCAGGGTCTCGAACTGGAGCGGGAACACGCTGCGGAAGTAGCGCTGCGCGCGGGCCAGGTCGTCGGCGGACGGAGGCGCCGAGAGGAAGCCGGCCAGCTCCGCGCGCAGCCGGCTGGCCACCGCGGCGGCGGACTCGGGCGGCGCCGAGGCGGCGAGGCTGAAGAGCCCCGTGCCCCGCAACGGGGTCAGCGATGCCTGGGCCGGGGGGAGGGCGCGCTCGAGCCGCGACCACGAGGCGCCTCCGAGGCAGAAGTTGGCCAGCGCCAGCGCCGGGTAATCGGCGGCATCGCGCGGCGCCGCCGGGGCCCCGAGCCGGATCTCGGCGCGCTCGAGGTCGGGGCGATCGACGATCACGAGGTGCGGCGTCGCGGGCGGCGGCGTCGTCGCGCGCGCGGCGACCGTGCCCGACCAGGTGCCGAACCACTCCCGCGCCGAGGCCAGGGCCTGCGCCGGGTTCACGTCGCCGGCGATCGCCAGCACCGCCCGGGTGGGGCGATAGTGCTCGTGGTGAAAGGCGCGCGCCTGTTCGGCGGTGAGCCGTGAGATCGACTCGACGGTGCCGAGCGCGGGGCGCCCGTAGGGATGCCCGGCGAACACCTGCCCCCACAGGCGCTCCTCGGCGGTCGCGACCGGGCTCTGCTGGACCTGGATCAGGCCGCCCGTGATCTGGCGCTTGATCCGCTCGAGCTCGTCGGGCGGGAACACCGGGTGGAGAACGGCATCCGCCACCAGCTCGAGGCCGGCGTCGAGATCGCGGGCCAGGAACGCTCCGCTCACGATCGCGTAGTCATGGCTGGCGCTGGCGCTGAACGTGCCGCCGATCCGCTCGACGTCGGCGGTGAAGCTCGCGGCGCCGCGCGAGGAGGTGCCGGAGCGCAGCGCCTGAGCAGTGAGGTTGGCCAGCCCCGCGCCCTCGGCCGGCTCGTCGGCGACGCCGGCCGGGACCAGCACCTCGATCTGGACGATCGGCAGCCGGTGATCGGGGAACACCGCGACCCGCAGGCCGTTCTCGATGGTTTCGACCTGCGGGGGCGGCAGCGGGCCCGCCGCCGCGCGGGCCGGCGCCCAGGCCGCGATTCCCAGCAGGGTGACCGCGCCGATGATCGCGCGCCTCATCGCGCGAACCCTGGCTTGGGCCGCGCGGCCGGCGGCGCCACCGCCGGCGCCGTCGGCACCAGCCACAGCACGGCACGCGTCTCGGCCTTGAGCGTGCGCGCGGCGGCGCGCTGGAGATCGGCGGCCGCCAGCGCCCGCACGCGATCGACCCGGCTCCACGCGCTGCGATAGTCGCCGTCGATCAGTGCCGCACCGCCCAGCGCCAGCGAGCGGTCGTGGGCGGCCTGCCAGCCGAACAGCGCGGCGACCTCCGCCTGCCGCTTGACGCGCTCCAGCTCCTCGGGGGCGATCGGCTCACCGGCCAGCTTCTCGACCCGGGCGATCAGATCCTTCTCCACCGCGACGCTGTCGGCCCCCGGCCGCAGCGCGGCGTAGGCGTAGAACAGGCCGCCCCGGGCGCGACCGTCGTAGCCGGCCTGGGCGAACAGGAGGTCGCGATCGGGGCCCACCGCCTCGCTCGGGAGGCGCGCCACCGTCCCGCCCGAGAGCACGCGCCCCAGCGCATCGAGGGCCACCGCGTCGGGATCGCCCTCGCCCGGGGCGCGCCAGCCCACGAACAGCAGGCGCAGATTGAAGTCGAGCGGCTCGCTGACCCGGCGCTCGCGGATCGGGCCCGGAGCGGACGGAGCCGGCGCCGCCGTGCCCCGCCGCGGCAGCGGCTCGAGCCAGGAGCGAGCCAGCTTGAGCGCCGCGTCGGGCTCGAAGCGGCCCACCACGGTGACCAGCGCCTGATCGGGCGCGAAGCGGCTGCGGAACTGGTCGGCGACGTCGCGCTCGGTGAGCCGGGCGAGATCGGCGTCGACCCCGGTGGTCGGAAGGCGGTAGGGGTGCCCGGGGTAGAGCGCGGCGTAGAGGCGCTGGAGCCCGCGCACCCCCGGCGCGCTCTCGGCGCGCCCGCGGCGCTCGGCGGCCAGCCGCGCGCGCTCGGCGTCGAGGGCCGCGGCGCCCGCCTCGAGCGTCTTCATGCGGCCGGCCTCGAGCTTGAGGCCCAGCTCGAGCGAGCCGGCCGGCAGGGTCTCGTAGAAGCAGGCGAGGTCGGGGCTCGAGAACGTCCCCGAGTTGCCGCCCTGGGCCTCGACCTGGCGCGCTCCGTCCTGCGATCCCGGGCTGCGCGCCATGAGCCCCGCGACCAGCCGCGAGATGCCGACCCGTCCCGGCTTTTCGTCGGCCAGCCCGGCCGCGAACCACGACTCCACCTCGACCGCCACCGCCGTCGAGTCGGGAACCAGCAGCACGCGCAGGCCGTTCTTGAGCGTGGCCAGCCGCGCGCGCGACAGATCGGCCTGGGCGTGCGCCGGGCTCGCCAGGGCGGCCAGGACCGCGAGCAGGCACAGACCGATCCCGCGGGCGCGAGCGCGAGGTCCGGGGAACGTGACCAACTAGCGGAGGAACACCACGCGGGCGGCGCTGTTCCGCCCCGCGGCCTCGAGGTGCGCGAAGTAGAGGCCGGGGCTCACGTAGCGGCCGTCTTCGTCACGGCCATCCCAGGCCGTGCGCATCATCGTGGCGCCCAGGTCGCCCGACCACAGGCGTCGCACGATCCGCCCCTGAGCGTCGAGCACGCGCAGGGCGGCGCCGTGCACCGGCGCGGGGCCCGACGAGAGCTGGAACACCATGGTCTGCCCCGCCCGCAGCGGATTGGGGCCGGCGGGCGTGATCTGGACGATGGGACCCGGAACGCCGACCACCGTGAGGAGGTAGTGGAGCGCCGCGGCCGCATCGATCTCCCCGTAGCCGTAGATGTTGTTGGGCGCGCTGACCTGGGTGGCGGTCATCTTCAGCGACTGGATGATCTCGACCGCGGTGGCGCTGGGCTTCGCCTGCATCAGACAGGCACACGCCCCGGCGATCAGCGGCGCCGAGAACGAGGTGCCGCTGGAGTTGAAGTAGGCGAGGGGGTTGAAGGGGGAATCCACGTTGGGCAGCGGGTTCCCGCTCCCCAGCGCGACCAGGTCGGGTTTGATGCGCCCGTCGGAGGTGGGGCCGCGCGACGAGAAGTTGGTGATCACGCCGTACTGGTCGACGGCGCCGACCGCGATCAGGCTGTCGCCGTTCATGTCGGCGGGCGCGACGATGTAGTGCCACGAGTTGTTGCCCTCGTTGCCGGCCGAGTTGACGCACAGGATGCCCTTGCTGGCCGCGATCTCGGCGGCGCGCGTGATGATGGTGGTGTGGCCGTTCATGTCGGCGTAGGTGTAGCTCGGATCCGGGGGATCGAAGGTGTTGTAGCCGAGCGAGGAGCTGATGATGTCGGCCCCGATGCTGTCGGCCCACTCGGCGCCCTGGCCCCAGTAGACCATCTCGACCTGGTGCTCGCTGGCGTCGACCTCGGTGCGGCCGAGCGCGAACTTGGCCCCGTAGCCCGCGCCCACGAAGGCGCCGGCGGCGTTGCCGCCCGTGGTGGCGAAGGTCCAGGTGCCGTGCTGCAGATCGGGCCAGGGCTGGCTGTAGTCCTCGACGTTGTAGTCGCCCTCGACGAAGTCGCGCGCCAGGAAGGGGGCGATGACCTGGTTCATCACCGCCTGGTGCTGCTTGTAGTGGTTGAACCCGTCGTCGAGCATGCACACCAGCACGCCGGTGCCGATGTAGCCCTGGTTGTGGACGGCGGGCAGGTTCATCTGGGTCAGCTCGGCCTGGGTGAGCCCGTAGTTGATCGCCACGCCATTGGCACCGAAGCCGCCGGCCGGGGCGGGCGCCGGGCCCGGAAGCGGACCTCCGGGGAGGTCACGGATCGGCACCCCGCGCTCGACCGGCTCGATCCAGCGCACCGCGTCGAGCGCGGCGAGCTCGGCGAGGCGCGCCGGCATGGTGCGCACCGCGGCGTGATTGAACCAGCGCGACACCCCGTAGGGCCGGAAGCCGCGGGCGACCAGGGCGTCGAGATACGGGGTCCACACCGGCACGTCGCGGGCGTCGACCAGCGGCTCGACGTGGTTGCGCAGCCGGCGCGCGAGGGCGCGCGGCGTGAGGGCGGCGCGCGCCGCCTCGAGCTTGCGGGCCATGGACTCCGGACCGTCCTCACCCTTGTCGCGGAACTCGACCCACACCGGCAGGGAGTCGCGCGAGCCGGCGGCCACCAGGGCGGCGAGCCGCGGGTCGAGCCTGGCGGTGGCGGCGCTCACGCCACGCGGCGCCGCCATCGGGAGCAGGGCCGCCAGCGCGATCACCGTGCCGCCGCGTGCCGCCCCTCTCCACCACGTCGAAGCCATCCCTCTCCTCCAGCATCGGCCCGGGAGCCGCTCGAGCCCCCCGCACGCCTGATCAACGCGCCTCTTCCAGCACCCGGGCCTCGGCGGTCAGCGCCCCCACCTCGAGGCCGGTGTGATTGCGGATCACCGGCCGCCGCAGGTCCGCCACCCTGGTCCCCCCATCATCGGCAAAAAAGCCGAGATGGTCGAGCAACGCGAGCATCGCGGGCCCCAGCCCGCGCGCCTGGCCATCCTCACACTTGAGCGCGATCCCGAGCCGCCGCTCCGGCAGCCCGGCGCATTCCAGCCCTTCGGCCCCCCCCTTCGCCACCAGCCGGCCGCCGGTGCGCTCCATCAGCTCGGTGCTGAGCCGCCCCGCGCCGCCCGTGGCTCGCGGCCAGGCCCGCATCGCCTCGCGAATCCGCGCCAGCGACCGGTCGCGCCCCCCCCCGCCCGTGCTCGCCGTGACGAACCGGGCGTAGGCCCGGGCCATGGCGGCGAGCGGCACCCCGAACACGCTCACGCTGCAGCCGTCGATCGCCACCGCCAGGCTCTCGGGCGCGAGCCCGCAGGCCTCCGCCACGGTCCTGCGCATGAGCTGCTGGACCGGATGTCCGGCCTGCTCGTAGCCCCGGGTCGGCCAGCCCTCGGCGAGCGCCAGCGCCAGCATGCCGACGTGCTTCCCCGAGCAATTATTGTACAGCGGGGAGCGATCCTCGGGATGCAGCCGAATTCGGGCCATGGAGTCGGGGTCGAGCGGCTCGTGGAAGCCGCAGGCCAGGTCGCGATCGGTGAGCCCGATGCGCTGCAGGGAGCGAGCGACGAGGTCGACGTGGTAGCGGCTGCCGGAGTGGGACGCGGTCATGACCGCCAGCGTCTCGTCGTCGAATCCGAAGCGGTCGGCGTGCCCGCGCTCGACCAGGGGCAGGAGCTGGAACGGTTTGGCGGCTGAGCGGAAGGTGGTCACGACCTGCGCGTCGTCGGTCCCGGCCACCAGCGCGCCGTCTGGGGTCGCGACCGCGGCCTGGAAGCGGTGGCGCGACTCGGCGATCGTGCCGCGCCACACCGTGACATCGATGCTCAGTCGCATGGAGGGGGCTCTCGAATCGCCACGGCCGCGGCCGGCCGCGCGCGGCTCATCGAATGACGATGAATCGATGCTGGAAGGTCAGGCTGCCCGATTCCACGCGATACATGTAGATCCCGGACGCCACATCCTGGCCGTTCTGGTTCTTGAGGTCCCAGCGCTCGAAATCCCGCACCGTGTCGTTGTGGTCGAGGGTCGCCACCAGGTCCCCGGAGACGGTGTAGATCCGGATCAGGGCCTTGGTGGGCAGGTTGATGAAGTGTACCTCGTGCCCGGCGGGTGTGTCCCAGGCCTCGGTCGCGCGGTAGGGGTTGGGCACCACGGCGACGTGCTCGAGGTTGGGGGTCGGCCCGGCCGTGGGCTCGAGCGCCACGCTGACGATGTTGGTGTACTTGTTGTTCAGGTTGTAGCACGAGTCGGGAGGCAGCCCGAAACAATTGGTGAGATCGGGCACGAACAGATCCTCGAAGTCGTTGGCCAGGGTGTTGCGGGCCTCGTAGGTGATCGCGTACCAGGTCCGGAATCCGTCATGCGGCCCGGGGGGCGCGATGAGCTTGAAGATGGAGTCGCCGCACGCGCAGGGTCGGCCGTCGGTGCCGATGCACCTGCCGGTGGGACTCGGGCGGCACACCTTCTGGATCGATCCCGAGGAATCCGCATCGACGAAGGTGAGGACACTGTCGGCCATGACCTTGCCGTTGCACAGGAACTGGAGGTAGGTCGGGCTCACCCGATCCGAGTCCACCATCGAGAAGTGCCACAGCGTGGCGTCGCCCGGATTGACCGAGTAGCGGCGCAGCAGAACCATGCTGGCGGTGTCCGGCCGCCCGGCGGCGTCGTAGCGGTTGGTGACCCGGTAGATGCGATAGCCGCCGAAATCCAGGCGGGCCTCGGCGACCCGGTCCCGATGCCAGCGCACCGTGATGGTGCGGGCCTGGGGGCGCACACTGTCGGGCAGCGGCCCCTGGAACTGACCGACGCAGCGCTTCGGGAACTCCAGGGTGCTGTCCTGCCAGGCCCCCGGGAACGCCCACATCGCGATCTTGGGGAAGCCGTTCTGGGCGGCCGCCGGCGTGCTGAGCAGCGAACCGGCGACCAGCGCCAACGTGAGCACGAGCCCGGTGGCCAGGGGGGGACGATGGTTCATCCGTTATCTCCGGACCCGTGATGCGGTGGGGCCCCGGGGGGCCCGGTGAGCTGCGGCCGGCGCGACGATCGGCTCCTTGGTCAGCCCCCAGCATTGCTGGAGCACGAAGTCGACCAGCTGAATCAGATCCGTCCTCCGGAACGACCACAGGTCGTGCCCGCTCAGCAGCATCGGCGCGCAGTCGAACCCGTGGTAGTAGGTCATGACCGGGTAGCAGGAATAGTTGCGACCCAGGTTCGACAGATCCTCGTTCTCGTACGGGATGCCGCTGAACGACAGGGGCGTGATCAGGAGCGTATCGAGCATCGAGGCCAGCGTGGTGCTGTCGGGATTGGGATTGACGTTCTCGAGGATGGCGTTCTGGAGCAGCCCGGGATTCCCGGGAGTCATGAACTCGAGGTTGAAGTACTGGACCGCGTTGATGAACGACGAGCGCGAGCGCCACGGCGGCGTCGCATCGGTGAGATCCTTGGCGTTGAGGCGCGTCGGCAGCAGCGAGTAGTCCGGCGACTGAACGATCCCGTAGCGCGGATCGATCCGCTCCGGATAGCCGCCCACCGCCCGCACCGACTTGTGGGGGAACGCGGCGTTGCTGCTGGTCAGCCAGATGTCGCTGCGCCAGTGGGACTGGTCGTAGACCATCCGGCCCGGTCCGAGCTCGGGGGGCCGGCCGGATATTCCGGTCACCGAGAACTTGGGAATCCCGGCCGGCGGATCGCTGTCGTTGGACCGGACGTTGAAGGGCAGCAGCGTGGCCTGGATCGAGGTGCCGCCGGCCAGCCACACCCGGCCGCCCAGGGTGACGTAGGCCGCCAGGGTGTTGGCGCGGCCGCGCTGGGACATCGAGTTCAGCACGCCCGGGCCGAGGATCGAGTTGATGCCGGTCGCCGAGTTGGTCTCGGTGAACCACACCACGTGCTTGTAGTTGCCCAGGAAGCTCAGCGTCACCACGCCGTTCGTCTGGCCCGCCTTGGTGTAGGCGGTGTCGTAGCGGTAGCCCGCGAACAGGCCCGGCGGGCTCAGCGTGAAGTTGGGGGTCATCTTCCACCGCACCCCGCCGCGCGCGAACATGAAGGTGTCGAGCTCCGCCCGGCTCGGCCACGAGCCCGGCGGCGCCGCCAGGCTGTCGGGGAAGACCGGATTGGGAGGATCGACCTTCTCGTCCGCCAGCATGCGGGTGTCGTTGACCACCAGCAGATCGCTGTTGAACGTCGGCACGATCACGTGGAAGGCCACGATGCCGAGGCTCTTGAGCCCGTTGATGTCCTCGGCCTCGATGAAGAACGTGTGGGTGGTGTCGTTGGTGAACGGCCCCACGGTGGCCGAGATGTTGCCGATCCCGAACTGGCTCCAGTGCTTGAGGTCGGTCTGCTCGTTGATGCGCGGAGTCTGGTCCGCGAGGTTGGCGATGTCCATGGCCCAGCGGTACTGCTTCATCTGCGAGCCCTGCGGAGCGTCGGCCCCCCAGTTGAAGTGCACCGGTTGTCGGGATGGAACCTCGAGGTTGATGTAGCGCGAGGGATCGAGGTTGTAGCCGCCGCTCGCATAGGTGTAGTTGAAGAACTCGTTAAAGATCGTGATGATCGGCCCGTTGTTGTTGGCGAACGTCACCAGCATCTGCGCCATGTTTCCGGTGCGCGAGAAGATCGGCGAGTAGGCGCCCGCCTCGTCGAACCCCACCACCACGAACATGTAGCGGTTGTCGGGGGTCAAGTTCGTGAAGGTCGCGAAGGTGGTGTCGGCGCTCGACGAATCCCAGCCGAAGAAGTGGGGGGCGTAGTAGCGCCGCAGCGAGTCGGGCTGCGAACGCATGAGATCGAATTGCTCGGTGCCGATGGCCGGCACGCCGAAGATCGCATCGGTGTCCTTGAACATCTTGAACTTGTACTTGATGGGCTTCTGGGTGAACACCCCGTCGGGGTCGTCGCCGTGCCAGTGGACCACCACGAACGGGGTCACCCGCTGATAGAGGAGCGCGCTCGGCGCCGGGTCGTCGATCTGGACGGTGGGCGCCTGGGTGAAAGAGAAGAACGAGCGGAACACCGGAGGCGATTCTTCACCGCTGTTGTCGACCGCCTTGATCACGAAGGTGTGGATCTGCGAAGCGGTCGGGTTGGTGGGGTCGATGGAGTCGGGATTGGCGGCGGTGAAGAAGATCTCCTTCTCGTTGACGTAGACGGGGCTGCACCATGCGGTGTCGCCGTTCGCCGGCTTGCCGCACTCCGTGGTCGCCCCGGTATTCCCGCCGCCCGGCGAGCCCGGCGGGTCGATGGTGTACTTGAAGTGGTCGACCCTGCCGTCGGGATCGTAGCCCACCCAGTTGAGCTTGTAGTGGTAGACGTACTTCGCCGGCTTGCCGTCCGGCCCGACCAGCGAGAGCGGCGCCGCGGTCAGCCGGACGCTCGGCCGCTGGTTCGCGATGGTCGGCAGGCTGATCTTCTTGTTGCACCCGCCCGCCAGGACACCGACCAGCGCCGCCGCCATCAGTGTCGCCGCCAGACGCCAGCGATTGCCCATCATGATTCGCACTCTCCCATTGACTTGAGACCCCCGGTCGGGGTTGGTCATGGACATGCCTGGCTCGGACGCACGTAGGTGGCCGGGAGGTCGTAGGTCACGCAGCGACCCTCGCCGTTGTTGAGCTCGCACTGGATGCAGTCGCACAGCTGGATGCGCAGCGTGACCGGACCGCCCGCCAGCCAGCACGGCACCACGAAGCCTGCGGGGGGCGTCGGACTGGCGAAGTAGTAGGGTGAGGTCGGGGTCTGCGGGTTGTATTCGAACGTGGTGTCGCGGCCGGTGAAGAACGAACTGCCGAGCACCGTGAGCTTGTAGCGCAGAATCTTGTGTTCGCTTGGACCTCCCGGCGCGGTACGCACGGTCGGATCCAGGGGATCGGTGTCGTCGGCGGGCAGGTTGATCGGGTTCAGGCCCTGGGTCCAGTCGGAGGTGACGAACTGCGTGCTGCCGTTGGGCAGCGGGCTGAACGTGGGATTGGAGGTGAGCAGGAACGGAGACTTGTTGACGTAGAAGACCATGACCTTGCGCTGGCGCGCGAGCCGCTCCTCGGGCGTGCCGCCCCCGCCGTCCACCAGCTTCGCGAGCCCGCGCGCATCGGGCACGTCGTTGTCGAGGAATGCGTCGCCGTCCTCGGCGCGCCCCACCGCATACGCCTTGCCCGAGAAGTACATCGGCCAGTAGCCGCCGATCGCTGCCGCGTAGAACACCGAGGCGGGA
>Ga0306926_10008113_pt1 | contig 11462 bp, 10 predicted proteins | sample flu12Cox44000178_FD_203759 | JGI IMG/M metagenome (GOLD analysis project Ga0306926, IMG submission 203759) | Lab enrichment of tropical soil microbial communities from Luquillo Experimental Forest, Puerto Rico - flux8day.12C.oxic.44.000.178 (v2)... | ecosystem: Environmental > Terrestrial >...
CCGTTCGCCCGATCTATCAGGGTGGAATCTGGCGCGACTACCAGGAAGAGTTCAATCTGTAGTTGTCAGTGGTCAGTGATTCAGCGTTTAATTCTTAGCGATTGAACAAGACGACATAAGTCATTGCAAGCATGATGGCAGAGTGTGTTTTCATGGAAACATGAAGGTGAGTGATCTCCATGGCGTCGCGAATGGTATTCAGAACCTTGGAATGACGACGTTCGGCGGCAGCTTCGTTCCGCTCCATGCGCGACTCCAGCGCGTCAAGGCGGGCCTTCAGTTCACGAATCTCAGGCGTCAGGGTGTCTTGCTGCCCCTGCCGAATATCTTGCACCATGCTCATGGGTACGATTTTACCTACGCGTAAATACCATCATGAGTGCCTAGCCGTCTGCCTGCGATTCAAAATTCTCTGCGTCCGAAGCACGCCCGGAGCGAAGTCGAAGGCTGCCTCCATGGTTGTTCTGACGACTGGCTACTCTTCCACCCCCTCAAACAGATCGGACTCCAACTTCGCTTCTCGAGGCTCGCGCGTCGCGGCCAGATGGAACATCTCCTCGGTGGGCGCTCTTCCCAAATTTTTGCGCAGGCGATCAAACAATGGTGCCTGCGTCTTGTGCTTCATGAACGCTTCAATTTTTCGCTCGAAGCGCTCCATGCCGACCTCCACTCGCACCGTCACCGGAGCAGGCGCCGTCGGCATGCGATCGGCCAATACAAAATCAGCCGTTGCCCAGTAGAGCTTCTGCGCTCGATGCGGCTGCAATCCCTGCGCTAGCTGGTTCGGGTAGCGGTCCGGACGCCCCGCCCACTCGAACGCCTGGGTCGCGAACGTGCCCGCCATGGCGTGATCGGGGTGCCCGGTCAACCCACCGTCAGGCGCGAAACTCAGCACCACGTGGGGACGAGTCCGCCGGATCTTCTCCACTAGCGCCCCGACTACCTCATGAAAGTTCGCTCGATCGAGCTTGCCATCGGGGAAATGCAACACCTCGCAAAACCGGATGCCCAGGTGCTCGCAGGAGAGCAGTAGTTCAGCGCGACGCAACTGAGCCAGATCGTCGTCATTCTGAGCAGCGCCACGGTTCCTGGCGGCCGTGCCAGCAGTGAGACAGACGACGTAAACCTCTACCCCCCGGTCGGCATAGAGCGCCAGTGTTCCGCCAAAGGCTCCGGCTTCGTCGTCAGGGTGGGCGGTGATACAGAGAAGGCGATACATAACGGAAATCAGACTACCGCAATGTCCATTCCCAATTTGAAACTCACGGGGGCATACCCCTCCCCCTCTACCCACCTATAAAAATCAATGATTTAGCGAGAGATTCCGTGCACGGTCGCACAAATAAATGATTTATGTGTAAAGTAACACGAGTGAAGGACTTACCTCCTACTTCCCATACGAGAGCAGCAGTCGCGCACCAGGGAATTCTCCCAAATCCGTTCTCGGCCGCTGCTGCGAATTGTCTAAGACGACTTTGGCGCCCTCAAAGAGACACCACCCCAGGGCGGAGTTCAAGCACACCACCTGCAACCTAGCAGAGTAGGGTACAGTTCGAAAGCGATCAAGTTACGAGGGGTTCGAGAGGGCGCGTACCAGTGCCACTTATACCGAGCCAGTTCAATCTGCCATGCTAAAGACAGTTCTAGCCATTCTTCTTGCACTCTCGCTGTCAGCGCAGGCGAGCGGGCAACCAAAAAAGTCGAAGTTCCTTCTGGTCTCGGACCTGCACTTCAACCCGATGGCCGACCCGGTGCTGGTGAAGGATCTGGAAGCCGCCGAACCAGCGCGGTGGGAGCTGATCCTTGATCGCACATCGCCGAATACATTCAGCCTGTATAAGTCAGATACGAACTGGTGGCAACTGAAGTCGGCTATGGGGCAATTTCCGAAGACGTTGCGGCATCCGGCGTTCGTGATGGTGACGGGCGATCTGCTGGCACACGGATTTCCCGACACGTTTCGCGCTGCCACTGACGATACCGACCAGCAGCATTTTGCCGCCTTCGTGCGAAAGACGGTGCAGTTTCTCGCATTGCAACTGCAACACCAGTTTCCCCGGCGTGAAGATCTTCATCACCCCTGGAAACAATGACAACGATTGCGGCGACTACACGATTGAAGCCAACGGCACATTTCTCACCGATACATCTGAGGTGGCGCGCCAACTGGCAGGCGGCGACGATCAGTTTGTGAGCGACTGGAAATCACTGGGCAGTTTTATGTGCCGCATCCGACTATTCCGAGTGTGCGGATCATCTCGCTTAACAGCATTTTCTGGTCGCAGAAGTACCAGGCTCTCAGCTCCGAGCACGCATGCGCACCGGTAGGGACAACCGCGCCGTCCGATCTGTTGGTTTGGGTAGAGCGGAACCTGGCAGCGGCGGAGCAGGCCAATCGGAAAGTCTGGCTGATGTTTCATATTCCGCCGGGCATTGACGGTTATGCCACAGCGATGAAGGGGCAAAAGCAGTTCCCCAGCGGGGGGCTGGGTGAGATTAGTGGCGCAGCCTGTGATAGCTCTATCGTGCCCATGTGGGTTCCAGAGTGGACGTCACAATACGATAGCCTGCTCGCAAAATACTCCTCCACGGTTCTCGCCGGATTTGCGGCCCATATCCACTCGGATGATTTCCGGCTGATTGGGCCCGCCGGAGCGGGTCGGCAATTCGTGATTCTGAATCCGGCCGTCTCCCCGATTTACGGGCAGAATCCAGGATTTCGCCGTGGTGAGCTACCGGAATGACGGCACGCTAACGAACCAGACCACCTACTATCTGACGAACCTGACGTCGGCGAGCAGCACAACGAAGGGAAAGTGGAAGCAGGAATACACCTTTACCCATCAATGGAAGGCACAGACCCTAAACGCGGCGAGCTTGAGCAGCATCTATAGCCGGGTGGTTGCCGATCCGAAAGCGCGCGCGCAATGGCTGAAGGATTTCGCGGTAATGGGTCCTACTGAACAGGATGAGAAGAAGGTGGTGCGCGCGCTCTATTGCGCCGATGAGGGGCTGAGTGTGGATGATTACAAAGCATGCTACTGCGGCACACGGGTGAGTCATTGATGATCCCACCCGGTCCCAACAGAAGCGACTGGATGGGGCACCCACATTAACGCGCCCCACATTTGCCAAGGTGAGGCGAATGTGGGCCACCCACGATTGTTCTCGTCGTCTTCTCAGGATGATACCCCTGTCTTTCCGCGTGGCATGGTGGTGATCACGATCACGCTGATTAAGACGAAGAGCGTTCCGAGGACGGTTCGTGTGCCGAGGGATTCACGGGCGAAGAAGTATCCGAGGAAAACCGCGATGACGGGATTGACGTAGGCGTAGGTTCCGACCTTTGTCGGCGATTGGTGATGAATCAGCCAGATGTATGCGGTGAACGCGATGATAGAGCCGGCGACGATGAGATAAAGCAGCGACAGCCAAGCGGCACGCGAAACGACTGCGGGATGAAAGTTGCGAAATTCGCCCAATGCGGCGGAAGTGAGGAAGAGCAGGATGCCTCCGGCGAGCATTTGGGCACCCGAGTTCATGACTTTCGAGGCAGGCAGCGGCAGCTTGAGCGTGAGGGCGGCGGCGATAGACCAACCGATTGCGGCTACGATGAGGGCGATGGCGCCGGCGGTGTCGATGGCTGGTCCGCCGAGATTGAGCGACCGACTCATCAGCACGGCTACCCCTGCCAGTCCGATGAGAAGTGCCAAAGTGAGGCGGAGGGTTAGTCGCTGGGTCCGCAGGATGATGATTTCCGAGAGCGCCATGAATGCGGGAATGGTAGCCAGCATAACGGCAGCGACTCCGGAAGGCACGCGCTGCTCGGCCCAGAACAGGAGGCCGTAGTCCATGACGAAGATGAGGAGGGCTAGAAGGAAGGCTGAAGTCCATTGCCGGGATGTGGGCGAGGGTTCGCCTTGAGCCAGCATCCAGAAATAGATGGCGAGACCGGCGACCAGGAAGCGCATGCCCGCTAACAGGAAGGGTGGCACTTGGGCGACGCCGATGCGAATGGCGAGGAAGGTCGATCCCCAGACAAAGTAGATGATGGCGAAGGCCAGAAGGATCTTCCAGGCGGCGGGCTGGGGAGTGGAGACCATAGCACACAGGGTAACAAGGAAGAGTGGGGAGTATCGGAATCCACCAAACGCGGGCGAAAAGGATGGGGCTCGGCTACTCGATTCGCAAGGCCTGGACAGGATCGATCGATGCAGCCCGGCGGGCGGGGATGATACTGGCGAAGAAAGCGCTCGCGGCGAGCGTGACGATCGCGACTCCGAGGACCAGCGGATCCCAACCTTTTACTTCGTAAAGTTGAGCGGCGATCAGAAGGGAGCAGCCGATGGCGACGGGGATCCCGATCGCGAGTCCGATGAGGATCTGCAGGAATGCCCCGCGCAAGACAAGCCTTATCACGTCCCCGCGGTCCGCGCCTAGTGCCATGCGCACGCCGATCTCGCCAGTCCGGCGCTCGACAGCGTAGGCGGTGACACCGTAGAGTCCGACGGCTGCGAGGATCAGCGCGAGGATGCCGAAAAGACCCGTCATTTGCGTCACGGTGCGTCGTTGGTCAAGGTTACGGTCGACTTCCTCCTGCATGGTCCGAATGAAGAGCAGGGTGAGGTTGGGATCGACATCGCTGAGGATCTGACGAACTTGCGGCTCGAGGCCCTCGATTTTGCCCCGCACCTGCAAGACAGCACTCTCGATGAAATGCGAGGCGTCGTCGAGGGTCTGCATCATCTCGTTACCGTAATGCGCGCGCTGGGCAAGCGGAACGAAGAACAGAGGGCGTCTCCAGTGACCGGTGGGATCGGTGTAGTTGGCAGCGCGCACCACGCCGACGATCTCGAAGGTCGAGCCGTATTGCGGCAGGTCGAGACCAAAGTGTGCGCCAATGGGGTCTTCGCCCTCCTTGAAGAACCGCTTGACGAAGCCCTCGTCCACGACGGCCACGTTCTGGGTCGTAGGCGTGTCAGCCTCTGTGATGGAGCGGCCTTTCACGATCTGCTGACCCATAGTCTCGAGATAGCCGACGCTGACATGGTCCCAGGACGAGCCGACTTGTTCGTCCCTGCTGGGCATACCGTGACCCTGGCGTATGACGATCTCGCCCCAGTTGTCCTGCAGAGGAGCATAGAGGGCGAGCGCGGCGCGTTGGACGCCGGGGATATGGGATAGGCGATCCTGCAGTTCGAGGTACATGGCGTCGAGCTTCGCCGGCGGATAGGAAGAGAAAGGAGCAGTCAAACTGATAACGATACGGTTGTCTACTTCATAACCAAAATTCTGATGTTGCATTTTCGTGAGGCTGCGAGTGAGCAAGCCTGCACCAGCCAACAGAACTACGGCCAAGGTTGCCTGCACGACGACCAGGGCCTTCTGCGAAAACGTAGCGCGGTCGCGTGTGCTGCGGTTCGCGCCGCGAAGAGCTTCAGCGGGATCGACGTGCGAGGTGAACCAGGCGGGTGCGACTCCGAACAGAACGCCGGTGAGCAGTGAGATGGCGAAGGCGAATGCCAGCACGGGTAACGAGGGTGTTGCTTTGATCGGGACATACCGGCCATGTTGGAAGGTGAGAGCAACGATGGCTTTGACTCCAGCGTACGCAACGACGAGTCCCAGGACGCCGCCAAGGATGGAGAGAACAAGGCTCTCGGTGAGCGACTGGCGGACGAGTCGCCGGCGCGATGCTCCGAGCGCGAGACGAATCGACATTTGAGCGCGACGCGATGCCCCGCGGGCGAGCAAAAGGTTGGCGATGTTGGCACAAGCGATTAGCAGCACGAGGGAACAAACGGCAAGCAGGATGCGAAGACTGGCTCCGTAGTCTTCTTTCATCACGCCAACGCCGGTTCCGGCTGGAACGATGTGGATTATCTGTTTGGGCAAGGAGGTCTTGATGCCAGACATCCAGTCGGCGGGCATGCCACTATCGTTCACAAGCCAGAGACGAAGTTGATTGGTCAGGCGACCGGGCATGTCGCCGATGGTGGCTCCCGGGCGAAGGCGTCCGATGACGCGAAACCATGCCTGGTAGTGGTTCAGCAGAGAGTTCGGACCATACAGCAGGGGCTCATGATTGATGGGAATCCAAACCTCTGGAGGATTACTGCGCAGGGTTTCGCCAAAAAATCCCGGCGGAGTGATGCCAACGACCGTGAACGGATGGCCGTCGAGGATCATGGTCGAGCCGACCATGGAAGGATCGGAACCGTACTCCTGCTGCCAGGCGCGGTAGCTCAGCATGACGACCGGAGGCGCAGACAGCTGGTCATCGGAGGCAAGGATGCTGCGCCCTGCGAAAGCGTCGACGCCAAAGGTGGAGAAATAATTGCCGCTGACAAATTCCCCGCGCAACGGCTTGGCGACGCGGTCGGTCTCACCTCGGCGGGCAGCGAACTGGGATCTGCCAGCCTGAAACGCCGCCAGTTCGGCGAACTCGGGTGTCGACTCCTTGAGGCGCAAATAGAAGGGGTAGGCGAACATGCCCCAGTTGTCCTGCGGGCTGCTTTGTACACAGCAATCGCCACCGTCGCCGATGCGATAGAGGCTCGACGGGTCGACTACCGGCAATGACTTCAGCATGACGGTGTGGATGAGCGAGAAGATGGCAGTCGTCGCGCCGATTCCGAGGGCAAGCGTAAGCAGGACCGTGAAGGTAAAGACGAGAGAGCGGCCCATCTGGCGTAGAGCATAGGCAACATCTTGCCGCAGAGTTTGCACAGAGTTCCCCCTCCCGACATGTAAGTATATTGGTCGGGTGAAGTTCCTGAAGGATGGAAGGTTCTCAAGGGCCGGGTAGACCCACAATTGCCAGCGGCAGGCAATTGTGGGCCACCCATGGGACTTTACGGAGCATCGGGGCCGGTGACTGGCGCTACGCTTTCAGGCCAGGCGTCGTTAGTCGCCACCCAGGTCTTATCGGGGTTGTACAGCTCCATCTTCTTGACGATTTCCAGCGAGTTCGGACCAAGATCTTTCTGGTACACGACGCCGTCGTAGTTCACGATGAAGGTCTTAACTCCCGTCACGCGATACTCAACGGGTACTGCGACTAGGGCGAAGCCGCCGATCATGACGCCTTCAATGACGTAGTTGATGGCGCCATTCGGGGCGTTGGGACCCTGGCCCTTCAGGATCTTGAAGTAGTAGCCGTGAAAGCCCTCTGCCTTGGACGAATAGCCTTCCTCAAGCGCATTGGCCACAGCGTCACCAATAGGGCCTCCCGATGTGCCATCTGGGTTTTTCCAGTACAGGCCGTCCTGCTTGCCAGAGGTGCTGATGATCTTTTGCGCATACTGGTTGATGCCGTCGTGGGCCTCAGACGCATATTCGAGTTGGGCCGAGACATAGCCGCGACATACAGTGATAGCGTCGAGCTCGTTGGCGCCGATGCGGCGGTAGAGAATGTCCTGCTTGCCCTGCTTCGCGTCGAAGTAACATTTGCCATTGACCTTAATGATGGGCACGGGAAACGGCCAATCGTTTTCGCCGACGCTGAGTGTGGCGCGGTTGGGATTGGACTTGCTGATCTGGATCGTCTTCTTGACCGCAGCGTCTTTCGCGAATTGCTCGGCGTGGTTCTTGTCTTGCACCGTGTCTTTGGAGGCCACAATGTCTTTGCCTTCGGGGCCAAGGATTGCCAGAAGCTCATCGACATCGAAGTCACCGGCGGCCTTGATCAGTGCATCGGCGGCGTCGTCAGGTGTCGCGAATGCCCGCGCTCCAACGGGCGCAACGGCTATAGAGGTTTTCGCCGGAGTTGCAGCAGTTTGGGCTGCAGGGTGAGCTTGCGCGAAGACAAACGCGGAAGACAGGCAGCATAGCGCAACCAGCAGCATCAGGATGAAAGTCGCATTGCGTTTGCTCAATATTCTCGAATTCATAATTGCCTCGCTCATGATGATGTCCGTTGCCTAACGGCGACGCCCTCCTCCACCACCGCGTGCTCCTCCTCCGCCACGTGCGCCGCCACCGCCGAAGCTGGAGGAGCCACGTGACTGGCTGGCGCGGGCACCGCTACCGCTCATACCGCTGCCACCGAAAGCGCCGCGATTGCCTCCGCTGGGTGAATTGGGAACGCGCTGGTTGCCGACGCGATCACCACCGCCGCGATTACCGGCTCCGCCCACGCCGCCGGCTCCGCCCACGCCGCCGGCTCCGCCCACGCCGCCAGGACCGCCCACTCCTCCGCGATTACCAGCTCCGCCAACGCCGCCGGCACCACCTACGCCGCCAGGACCGCCCACTCCGCCACGATTACCGGCTCCGCCAGCGCCGCCGCGATTGGCGACATCACGCGTACCGGCTTGGCGAGCTTGATTCTGGCGTGCGTTGTTCTGGCGACTTTGCAGAGAGTCGCCTCGTGCTGTGCCACCGTATTTGTTGGCGAGTTGGCGATCGGAGTAAGGCGCGCCTCCGCGATGTGAGGGATTGTGCTGCCAGCCGGAGTTGCCGCGATTGCCGCCGTTCACGCGGTTGCCGCCCTGGATGTTATTGCGGTTGAAATTAGAGTTGCGGTTGAAATTGTTGTTGTTGTTGATGGTGATGTTGTTGTTGCCGCCGCCCCATCCGCAACCGCAACACCAGCCGCCACCCCACATGGCTCCCATAGCGACGCCGACGCCGAAGGAGATGGCCATGCCCGCGGCGTAATATCCCGGCGGCGGGTAGGCAATCGGCGGATAAGCATAGACCGGTGCCCCGTACACAACTGTCGGATTATAGCTGGGCACGTATACCACCTGTGGATTAGCCTGCTCGATGACGATGACCTGCTTGCTCTCAACAGTTTTGGTCTCGACCTTTTGCTGCTCGTTGGACTTGAGATTGCCTTTATCCTGAGCAGTCTTGCGCATGCGCTGCACCGCGGCCATGACGTCGTCCTGCTGGGCAAGGAAGGCATTGCCGAGGTCGGTTGTCCATTTGATGTTTTCCGACAAAAGCTTCACCACATCAGGCAATGCCGCGAGTGACTGAATGCTCGGGTCCCAGTTCTGTTTCGCCACAGCGTCAGCGAGAGCCTTGTCCTTCAGGTTCTTGTTCTGTGCGAGCCACTGCTGGAGCTGGATGACCTCCAGCGGGTAGGTGGACGCCATGAGGACATTGCTCAGCATCGGGTCGGGATAGAGCGCGATCGGCGCGACAAGAGAGTCGAGCTCGTCGGCGGGCAGTTTGGCAACCTGCGTGTCAGATGAGGCCGGCGCCGCCTGTTGCGGCGGAGCGGCCCACATAGCGCTGCCGGAGGCGAGCGCCGCGATGCAGATGATTGCGGTGAGTTCTTTTGCAAACTGGATGAGCTGAGCTGCGAACCATCGTGTTGGTTTCATATCGAAGGGTCCTGTCTTCCTGCGTCTGTGCGATCGCGCGCCATACCTTCGGGAACGTGCGCTCCTTTATGGTAAGGTCACGAACCGGACAGCTAATCCCGAACTTGAAGGATTGTGGCTGACATGTTATCACCGCAGGGCGACTTTCAGCGCTCACTTACTGTTCGAACATTCCGCTGTTGCCAGGCTCGACTTCCAGCTGGAGCAAAGAAGGAGCGCCGCTTGAAATCGTAGCTCTGAAGGAATCGCCAGAGTCGTTTTGGTTGGTCACTCGATGGCCGGGGAGTCCATAACCCCCCGCCAGGGAGACGAAATCATGACCCCGGGAGAGCCATGCCAGGAACTCCTTCGATACCCAGAGAGTTTCCGTAGTCGTTGAGTACTTCATATACGCCATTGCGGATGATAACGAAGGCGCATGGTAACTTAAGCCGCGAAGCGGTCCACAATCCCGTGATGCTGTAATTGGCAGAGCCATCGCCGATCAAGGCGACCACCGGGAGCTTCTCGTCTGCCAGGCTCACGCCAACCGCTGCTGGTAGCGCAAAACCGAGTGCACCTCCTGCCCCGCGGTAGAAGCTTCTTGGCTGCTGGTACTTGCTCCCACCACGAGCGGCGCGAGCTATCACCGCAGGTACGGACGCCGGTTCAGGCGCTTCGAAGCTCCACTTCACTAGCGGACGGGGCAGCACGATCTGCGTCCCGGTTGGTAAGTTGACCCTAGCCACTGATGATGGCCAAGGGCGTTCCGAGCACCTGGGCGTTTACCATGCATCCCATCGCTTGGCCGACGCCTGCCGCAGCGTGCGAGCTAACTAGCCAAGGCTTCGCCTTGATATCCCTTCGGGATATGGAAGTCAGGAGCCCGGAGTCGAGGAAGTCAGAATGGCGGTGCTGTAAGCGCTGAGGAGCCGACTGACCTCTTCCAATGCCGCAGACAACTTTTGGGTATCTCCGTATCCAAGATCCTTCGAGAGGATCAGAAAGTAGCGACATTCTTCGACCGATCCCTCGGCCATATTCAGAAAGCGAGCCTTGTCCGCTTTGCCGCGGCGACGGAATCCCTCAGCGATATTGGCGGGAATGGACACTGCTGCCCGACGCATCTGTAGCGAGAGGCCGTATGTCTCCTACTTGGGAAGCATCGCAGTGCAAGAGTAAACCTCGAACACGAACCTATGAGCCTTCTGCCAGACCAGCAGGTCTTGAAAGGTCCGGGCAGGCTTGGACATGGCCATAGAACTGGAGGCGTTCACGGCGGTATGCTCCCGGTATCTGACCACACAGGAGTGTGCCATGAACGCCTTCGTCGAGCATCACAAGAATAGCATTCAGTTTGGCTACCGGTGTTTTGATCGGCTGCTGCTCAATGGCCTGATCCAGCCGTTCCAACAACCAGAACGCGTGCTGGGCTTCTTCAACACCTACCGCGACGGGAAGAGAGTGACCAGGAAGACCTTGACGGAAATCGCCGATCAGTTCCAGGGTTGGCTGAAGAACCGAGCCGAGAAATGGGGCGCTCCCCTTCTCCAACCTCCCGAGGGCGAGGGCGACGAGAGTCGGCGGGACAAGTTCTTGGACCTGTATTTCCAAAATGCCAAACCCAACCAGGTGGTGGCGATCCTCAAGGCCCGCGAGCCGGCCCGCATTCTCGTGGCCGTTGGAGATAAGAACAATGACAGCCCACATCTGGAGTACAAGCAGCGCTGGGTCAACCAGTTCAACTTCTACCTCAAGGACGCGCGCTGGGGCCGAATGTTCGTCCGCATGTGTCCCTACTTCCCGTTTTCCGCTCGGGTCTGTCTTAACCAGCATCACTGGCTGGCCCTCCGGATGAGCGAAGAAGGCATCGATTTTCAGCAGAGCACGAACGCGTTCTTGAGGTGCAGCAGCCCGGCGCGGCTGCAAGAGTTGGCCGACTCGTTGACGGCTCGGGATCTGCTCCAGTGCGGCCAGAAGTGGTTGGCCGCATTCACTCCGTTCATCACCGACAAGGAACGCCGGCAGGCGGGTTGTCAGCACCGTCTGTTCTTCGCACAGGTGGAGTACTGTGACAACCTCATCTTCCACCGCCGGGCCGCGATCGATGAACTCACCGAACGGCTGCTGGACCTGAACCGAACCATC